>Ga0209161_10000265_pt1 | contig 41760 bp, 34 predicted proteins | sample GraSoiAngelo_155_FD_186169 | JGI IMG/M metagenome (GOLD analysis project Ga0209161, IMG submission 186169) | Grasslands soil microbial communities from the Angelo Coastal Reserve, California, USA - 14_1009_13_30cm (SPAdes) (version 2) | ecosystem: Environmental > Terrestrial > Soil > Grasslands... | reverse complement strand
GCTGAACCCGAATCTCGCCGAGGCTCATCACCACCTGGGCATGATCTACCTGCACCTCGGTCTGCTCGACGAGGCTGTCGCCGAGCTGCGGAAGACGCTCGCTATCGACCCCGGCCACCGCTTCGCGCAAGAACGCATCGGGATCGCACTCCTGTACCAGGGACGTTTCGTGGAAGCGTTGCAGACGTTCCAGCAGGTACCGCCCGAATTCAATCCGGCCCTATGGAGCCACCGGAAGGCCGTGGCGTTGCTCTACCTCGACCGGGACAGTGAAGCCTCGAGCCTCATTGAGGAGTACTTGCGCAAGAATCCCAAGGATCCCGGGGGTCTCGTCACTAGTGAGCGGGCGGTCTTATTCGCTAAGCGAGGCGACACGCGCCGGGCGGAGGCCGACATCCAGACCGCCGTGACGAAGGGAGAGGGATTCATTCACTTTCACCACGCGGCCGTCAGCATCGCCACCGCGTACGCTCTGCTCCACCGGCCTGGACCTGCAGTGCGGTTCCTGCGCGAGGCGGCGACCGAAGGGTTGCCCTGCTACCCATGCTTCGCCAACGACCCCTACTTGGTGAAGATCCGCGACGATCCCGACTTTATCGCCTTGTTGCGCGAGCTGAAGGCGCAGTGGGAGCGGTACCGGGCGACGCTGTAAACGTCCCGCTCTTGACGGCCTCGATTCCGGGCTGCATGCTAAAACGAGCCCTGTTTCGAGATACACCCGGGCACGATCGCCGAGCTCCCGAAATGGAAGCTCGGCGTTTCTTCTTGGGGACCGATGTGAAGGCTTGCTCGCGTCCGACGTCGATCGCGTGTGCGGCGCTGACGACAGCCGCTACGGTGCTTTCGTCCCAGGCACCCGGCTCCACTGCACCCGATTTCACCCTCAAGACGCTCGCCGGCGACACCGTCAGCCTGTCCGGTTTCAGGGGCCATCCTGTGTTTCTGAACTTCTGGGCCTCTTGGTGCACACCATGCCGCGGCGAGATGAGCGACATCATCGCCGCGTACAACGCGCACAAGGATCAGGGGCTGCAGGTGCTGGCCATCGACCTGACCGATCAGGAGCACATGAGCGACGTGCGAAGATTCGCAGTCGAGCTCCAGATGCCGTTCCCGGTGCTGCTCGACCAGAAGGGAAAGGTGCGCCAGAGCTACGCGCTCCGCGGCGTGCCGACGTCCGTGTTCATCGACGCTCGGGGCGTCGTCCGCCTGGTGAACCCGGGCCCGATCACGAGCGAGGCGATCCAGCGGGGGCTCGCCCAGATACTGCCGGTGCGATAGCGCCGCCGGCCCCAAAGAGAGGACTCCATGCGCCTTTCATTCACCCGGGTCCACCGCCTCGTCGCGGTCCTGACCATAGGTGTGGCCGTGCCGTTCGTTCCACGGGAGTCGTTCGCTCAAGGCTGACCCCCGATCCGGTTCACAACCCCCAGTTTGGGGGGACAGGGCGAATCGAGGCTGACGGATCTCGGGGCTCACGAATGGCGGGTCGCGGTCGGCTACCGCTATCTCCATGGCAATCAGTTTTTCGTGGCCGATCAAGTCAACAGCACGTTCGCCCCCTTCGGCCAGCCGATCATCTACCACATCCATTCGGCGGACGTCACCGTGACGTACGCCGCGACCGATCGATTCAGCCTGAGCTTGACGGTGCCCGTCTTGGACGGAACGCAGTCCGCCGTGCGGCCGGACACTGTTCGCCACGCCGCCCACGCCTTTGGGCTCGGTGACATCAGTCTGGTGGGCAGCGCGTGGTTATTGAATCCCCAGACGCACGCTACAGGCAATGTCGCGCTCGGCGTGGGCGTGAAGGCCCCCACGGGAAGCAACAAGTACACCGACAGCTTCTTCCGGGCCGACCACAGCTCTATACAGTACCCCGTGGACCAATCGATCCAGCCCGGCGACGGTGGTTGGGGTGTCATCCTGCAGGTGCAGGCGTTCCGGAGGATGTTCGCCAGAGCCTTCGCGTACGTTGCAGGGGCCTACCTCATCAGCCCGCGCGCCCTGAGCGACGTCTTGCGACCGCCCCCGTCCACGGTGTACTGGTCGGTGCCAGACGTGTACTCCGGCCGCGTGGGGTTGATGTACGGGCTGTTGCCGCAACAAGGCTTGTCGGTCAGCCTCGGCGGACGCATCGACGGAATCCCGTACCACGATCTCATCGGCGGCGGAGACGAGGGCTTCCGACGGCCCGGGCATGTCGTCTTCTTGGATCCGGGCGTGGCACTCACCCGTGGCAAGAGCACGTTCACCTTCAGTACTCCCATCAGAGTGAGCGGGAGCCTGGCCGACAGTGCTACCGTGCGCCCCAACGGGAGCCCGAGCCCAACACGCGCTTCGGGTGATCTCGCGCGGATGCTGATTTTCGTGGGCTACTCGCGGCGGTTCTGACGACTATCGCCCAGCGCTGATCAGCGCGCCGCCTTCGCACCGTGGGGTGACCGCATCGCCGTCGTCACCTTGGTCTTCTCGCGGTTCGTTTCCCGCTATGTCTTGCGGCCCGGGCGTGAATGCCTCGACCGAGCCGAGTACGCTGGTGCCATCGAAGCCGCCGATCGCGAAGATGGTTCCGGCGCGCCCAACCGCCGCGGCGACCGCCCCGCGCGGCGTGGACAGCGGCGCTACTGCTGCCCAGGTGTCCGCGGAGGGATCGTACGCCTCCACCGTCGCCAGCTCCTGGGTACCGGGAAACCCAACTGACCCGACCGTGCCGCCCAGAGCATAGATAATGCCGCCTCGACCGAGAACCGCGTCAAGAAAGCGGCGAGGTGCCGGCATGCTCGCAACCGGCGTCCATGTATCGGCGCACGGATCGTACGCGTCCATCGTGGCGACGGTGGTGACGCCGTTGATACCGCCCATCGCGTAGATCCGGCCGTCGGGCGCCGTGATGGCTGCCAGCTTTCCCGCTCGAGGCGCAGCCAACGGGGCCAGCGTGCTCCAGGTATCGGTCTCCGGATCATATGCCTCCACATTGCTGAGCTGCACGTTGCCGTTGGCGAATCCTCCGATGACGTAGATCCTGCCGTCGAGGCCCGTCGTCGCCGCTCCGCAACAGAGGGCCACGGGCAGCGGTGACACGGCGCTCCACGTGCCGGTTGCCGGATCGTAGCGCTCCACGATGCTCCGGAACACACCTGCGAGCGCCCCGCCAATTGCGTAGACACGTCCCCGTCGGTCGGTCGCCGCCATCAGGTAACGGCGCGGCGTCGGCATCGGGGCCGCCGCAGACCAGCTGCCGCTCTTCTGGTCGTATGCTTCCACCGTGGGGACGATGGGTCCCGCGAGACCCATGGAGCCGCCGAGGGCGTAGATGATGCCATGCTTTCCGGTCGCCGCCGCGAGGCCGAAACGCGCCGTCGGCATCGACGCCACCGCCGTCCACGTCCCGGCCGACGGCGCTGCATCGACAATTGCGTCAGCCCGCGCGCGCGAGGCGCTCGGACTGACGGGCCCGCCATCTCGGTTGCACGCCTGAACCAGCGCGATAGCGAGCGACAACTGCAGGATGCTGCGAAGCGGTTTCATGACGCTCCTCCCTTTCACAGGGCCCTGATCCGCGAACTCGTCCCGAGCCGGCCTGATTGCCGCGCGAAGACGTCGCGGGTACGTTAGGGCCGACCGCACGATGCGACCCACCCGTCAGCGGACCGTGACGGGTCCGTGATGGCAGCGTCATCAAGGTGCCATGTGATCGAGCTTCGGCTGTTTGGTGGACTCGACCTGCGGAGGAGCGACGGGCGGGAGCTCGATTCGATCCTCACTCAGCCGAAGCGGCTCGCCCTCCTGGCCTTCCTCGCCACGGCCACTCCGTACCGTCTGCACCGCCGGGATACCCTGCTAGGACTCTTCTGGCCGGAGCTCGACCAGGAACACGCGCGCGCCGCGCTGCGCCAGGCGCTCCACGGTTTGCGACAGGGCCTCGGCGCGGACGTGCTCACGAGCCGAGGCGATGAGGAAGTCGGCGTCCACGAGCAACGCCTGTGGTGTGATGTTCGCGCCTTCCACCAGGCCCTCGAGGCGAGCGACTGGAGCCGCGCGCTCGAACTCTACCGGGGCGGTCTGCTCGAAGGCTTCTTCCTCTCGGATGCGCCCGAATTCGAGCGGTGGTTGGAGGTTGAGCGAGCGCGGTTGCGGAACCGAGCGTGCCAAGCCGCGTGGACTCTCGCGCAGCAGAGCAAGGCGGAAGGCGATTTCGCGGGCACCGCACAGTGGGCGCGTCGCGCAGCGGCGCTCGTCCCCGACGATGAAGAGACGCTCCGCCGCTTGGTCGCGCTCCTGGACGATCTAGGTGACCGAGTGGGCGCCGTGAAGGTGTACGAAGAGTTCGCGAGACGCGTCGCCGTCGAGTACCAGGTCGAGCCAGCGGCCGAGACCAAAGCGTTGATCACTCTCGTGCGCTCGCGTGAGGCGGCGTCACCGCCTGTGGTGAGGCCGGCTCCGCCGTCCTTCACGGCGCCTCCGGCAGCCGCACAGCGGCCCTCGGCCGCGTCCATCGAGCCGGCGGCCCGTCGATTCACGCTGCCGGGCAAGCGTTGGGTCGTCGGGACCATCGGCCTGGCGCTCCTGGCCGCCGTCATGGCGATCCGACACCAGCAAGCCAGCGCACGCTTGAGCCAGGTCTCCGTGGGGATCGTCCCGTTCGAAGACCGTTCGGAGGACACGCTCGACGCGTACCTCGGGTCGGCACTGACCGAAGACCTCAGCCGCTCGCTCAGCGCCGCCCATGTCCTGCGCGTGTTTCGCGTTCGCCAGGCCCGCCCAGGCCTGGATTACATCCTCACCGGGAGCGTGAGGCACGCAAAGGACACGCTCGACGTCACGGCCCAACTCGAGCGCAACGGCTCTGGTGAGATCGTGTGGGCGACCCGCCTTGCTCTCCGCAGCCGCGGGGCGATTACGGTCCCTCGGACGCTGACGAGCGAGGTTCTCCGCGCGCTGGGGGCCCGAGCCGGAGCTCCCACCGAGCGCCCCACACTGGCCCCCGATCCCGTCGCCTACGACCTGTTCCTGCGGGGCCGCTACGAAGCCTCGCGGCGAACCGCAGCCAGCCTGGGCCGAGCGGTGGCCCTCTTCTCCGAGTCGATACGCAAGGACTCGACGTTCGCGCCCGGGTGGGCCGGACTCGCGGCGGTGTTGCACAACGCGAACCGGTGGGGGTTCCCGGTCCGCGGCGTCCCGCCGCAGAGTCTGCTCACGTTTGAGATCATCGCGAGCGACCGCGCGCTCCAGCTCGATAGCACCAACGTCGAAGCATGGCTGACCCGAGCGGCGGTCTCGGAGGACGTGGATCCCACCAGCCGTGCGGCTCCGTTGCGCACCATCCGTCGGGCGCTCGCCCTCGATTCGGTCAACGCTGAGGCCTGGGACCAGTTGGCAATGGCGCTCGAGGAAGCCGGCAGTCGGGACGGTGCGGGAGCGGCGTGGCACCGGGCGGTCGCCTTGGATCCGGGATACGTCCGGGCCAGGGCGTTCCTTGCCATCCACTACTGGTGGTGGCGCGTCTACGACAGCGCGGCCGTGTGGGCGGACAGCGCGGTGACGACGGACCCATTGTACGGGCTCGGGCGGGTCGTCGCCGGGCAGGTTGCGCTGTCACGCGGACGCCGCGACGAGGCGGAATCGCAGTTGGCCGCCGCCCGTCGCTTGCCGACGGGCCCTGGGAGCAACGGGCTTTCGGGATTCGTCTCCCTGGCAGTCGCCGCCGGAGACACCGTCGCGGCGCGCAGGCTGCTGGTGGACGCCGAGGCTCGCACGGACCCTGCGGCGCCCGACAACCATAGTGCGGTCAACATCGCGGCTGGGTACGCGGTACTCGGCGAAGTCGCCCGGGCGCTGACCTGGCTCGAGCGCTATCGGCCGGCGCGCGACCTGCACTTCCAGTTGCACCTGAGGCTCGACCCGCCCCTCGATCCGCTGCGGCGCGAGCCGCGGTTCCAGGCGCTCCTACTCAAGGGTCGGTGACTCACCCTCCGAACCGACGTGCTCATCGCCTTCCCGAGCCTTCAAGAGGTGGCGCCATGCGTCCCGCAGGATCGGCGTCCCGTCCGGGTTGAGTGGCGTGTAGGACGCTCTGAGCCAGCCGCGCCACGGAGCACCACGATCAACGGCAGTTGACGCGCGCGGCCGCACAGCGTCTTTTCGAGCCCCAGTTCTCCATCATCCGGGCTCGGAGGCTTATGCGGCGCTGCCTGTGCAGTCTCGTCGGACTGACGCTCGTGGCCACTGCGCTCGAGGCGCAGGGGCTCCGCGACAAGATCTCCGACCTCTTCATCTTTGGGGCGGGCCAGGACCCGCTCTTCCTCAGCGGCACGGCCGGCTCCGACGCGGCCACCGCGCTGCACGCCGACCACTTCGTCCCCTCCGCCGTATCCGATAACGGGACGCTCATTTCGTTCATCGGCACGGCGATCAGCCAGAACGTCGCGAACATACCGGTGAGCGCGACGAGCGGCGGGTCCACGTTCCACTTCGAGGGCGGCGCGCCGGTCAGGACCTCGGTCTCGCCCGGCCCGGTGTTCGCCGAGCGCGCCCAGACACTGGGCCGCGGCCGCGTCTTCGTCGGCGCGAACGTGAACCGCCAGCACTTCGAGACGCTGCGGGGCGTGAGCCTGAACGACATCCAGATGACGTTCACGCACGAGAACGTCACGGGCCCGAACTGCGACGCCCTCGTCGGCGCGAGCTGCGACCCCTACGGCGTCCCCACCCACGAGAACGACGTGATCGCGCTGCGCCTGGCGCTCGACATCGACATGACCGTCACCTCGTTCTTCGTGAGCTTCGGGCTGCTCGATCGCGTGGACATCGGCGTGGTGCTCCCGATCGTGTCCAGCTCGCTGCGCGGCACGAGCGACGCGCAGATCATTCCGTTCGGGGGGACGACCGCCCAGCACTTCTTCGGCGGCACGCCCGACAACCCGGTGCTCACGACCTCCCGCTTCGTGGAAGGATCCGCGACGGGCATCGGGGATGTCGCCGCGCGCGTGAAGGTCAGCATCACGCAGTCGGAACGGACGACGTTCGCGCTCCTGGGCGACGTGCGCTTTCCCACCGGAAGTGAAGACGATCTCCTCGGCTCGGGCCACCTGGCCGTCCGCGGCCTCGGCATCCTGTCGAGCCGATTCGGGGCATTCTCGCCGCACGTCAACGTCGGATTCCTACTCCGGAGCGGCGACCTGCAGAAAGACGCCCTGCTCGCCACGGTGGGGTTCGATCACGTGATGGCGCCGTGGGCGACGATGGCGGTCGACCTGGTCTCGGAGCTGCAGGTCGGTGCGAGCAAGCTCCGGCTGCCCGGCATCGTGACCTACGACCTACCGTTCCGGCGCACCGTAGATCCCACCAACATTCCGAGAGAGCGCGACGATCAGACCAACGCGTCGTTCGGATTCAAGTTCGCCACCGGCTCGGGGATCATGCTCGTCGCCAACACGCTGTGGCCGCTCAACCGTGGGGGCCTGCGGCCCAACGTGGTGTGGACCGCGGGGCTCGAGTACAACTTCTGAAGCCGATCACCGGACGGTCGCGAGACGCCACCCCGCAGTCTCCGCGATGAGGATCGCGCGGAACGTCACCGGCAGCCGCTCGGTTCGACCGGTGCGGACGTTGTCGTAGTCGTAGACGCCGGTGACGATCGCTTCGGCCGTCCCGCCGACGACCTTCACCGCCGTCACCGTCAGGCTGGCCTTGAGCCTCCGCGCCGACTGGAACAGGTCCTTCCAGCCCTGCTGCTGGGCCGGCGTGAGACCGGGATAGGCGCGTCGCACCTCGCTCAGGTCGCGCGATTCCAGCGCCCGCGCGTAGTCGGCGATCGCCTGCTCGATCTGCGGCCGTGGGTCGACCGGAAGCGGCGCGGGCGCCGGCGCCGCCGGCGGCTCCGCGGCGCGCTGCCGCGGCGTATCGCGCACCGCACGCGACCGCGACAGGCGTTCGGCATCCGCCCAGAACGACGCCGCGGTGGTGAGCTGCATCATCGCGTCGGAGACGCGCCCCTGGGTAGCGAGCGACTCCGCTCCCTTGAATGCCGTATCACCCTTCGCCAACTCGGCCGGCGTGGCACCCGCGTCGAGCGCGCGGCGCATGGCAGCGAGCGCCGTCGCGCGGAGCGACTGCATCACGCTGTCCTCTTGCCGGGCGGCGGTGGTGGCCGACGGCAGCGCGCGCGGCGACTCGCGTGGTGCGGTCGCCCGGGGGGTGGGCGGCCGCTTCGCTTGTGCGACGGTCGCGGTTGACTCCGGGGCACGGAGGGTGTCCGGCCTGGTCGCGGGCCCCGGCACGGCGGGCACACGCGACGACCGCCAGGGCGCCACCCACCACAGCGCAGCCGCGATCCCTATCACTCCGAGGCCCCACCACAGCCGCAGGCCCCTGCGGGCGCGCGGGGCCGCAGCCACGGTGGCGTGCGGCTGAGACCTCGCCAGCGCGATCGGGCTCGTCGGCGTCTTGATCTGGGCCAACACGCGCGCACCTGCACCGGCCCGTGCGAGCGTGACCATTTCGCTCCGGATGGGATCGTCTTGCCGCAACGACGGCCGGCCGCACACGGCCACAAGGTCGTCCATGCTGGGCCAGCGCCGGGCTGGATCCTTCTCCAACATCCGCATGACGGCCGCGGCGAGGTTGGGCGGGCAGTCGGGGCGGAGCTCCGTGACCGGGCGCGCTGGCTCGTTGAAATGCGCGTACATCACGGACATGATCGACTCGCCGTGGAACGGCAGCTTGGCCGTTAGCATCTCGTACGCCACGACGCCGAGCGAGTATTGGTCCGAAGCCCCCGTGACCTCGTGGGTCCCGATTTGTTCGGGACTCATGTACGTGGGGGTCCCCACCGTGACGCCGGTCATGGTGAGACCCTCGGCCTGGAGGACCTTCGCGATCCCGAAATCCGTGACCACGGCCCAGCCTTCCTCGTCCAACATGATGTTGGCGGACTTGACGTCACGGTGGATGACGCCATGGCGATGGGCGTAGCCGAGCGCGTCGCCCACCTGGGCGACAATTGCCTGCACCATGGGAATCGGTAGCGGGCCGACGTCTCGAATGACCGAATCGAGCGGGCGTCCCTGCACGTACTTCATGACGAAATACAGGACGTGCTCGCCTTCCTTGACGGCGTAGATGGGAATGATGTGCGGGTGACTCAGCGCGGCGGCGGTGCGCGCCTCGCGCTTGAACCGCTCGGCCATTCCCTCCCCCATGAGGAGCAGGGCGGGCTCCAGCACCTTGATCGCCACCTTGCGGTCGAGCGCGAGGTCGTGAGCCAGGTACACTGTCGCCATCCCGCCGTGACCAACCTCGGCGAGGACCTCGTATGCGCCCAAGGTGGCCTGGCGCAGGGCATCGAGCAGGGCATGGGACGCGCTCGCAACGGTCGCCCCCGCGTCTCCCGACCCGATCGGAATGCTCGTGCCGCACCGCGCGCAGAAGTACGCCCCCGCCGCGACGCTCGCCCCGCAGCGCGTGCACAAAGTGCCCTGCTCGCCCGTCATTGGCGTGCCTTGCCTAGCATCTGGAGATCACGTGGGTGACATAATACGTGCTCGGACGGCGTGCGACTATCGGTCACCTGTACCGCGGCCCCGCTTCACCCGAACACCGGGTTCAAGGGCGGCCGGCGACTGAGCACCGCGTGGACGTTCGCCACCGCGATCCGGGCCATCTCCCGGCGGGTCTCGGGCGTCGCACTCCCGATATGCGGCACCAGCACGATGCGCGGGGCGGCGATGAGGCGCGGGTGGACGTGCGGCTCGTCGGCGTACACGTCGAGGCCCGCCGCGCCGAGCCTCCCTTGCTCCAGGGCGAGAGCGAGCGCCTCCTCGCGGATCAGATCGCCCCGCGCCGTGTTGACGAGAATGGCTGTCGGCTTCATCTGCCCCAGGGTGTCGCTGTTGATGATGCCCTCGGTCTCGGGCACCGCAGGGACATGCAGCGAGAGCACGTCGCTCTCCTTGAGGAGTCGCGGCAGCTCGACCCGTGCGGCACCCGTCTCCCGCTCGAATTCCGGGCGCGGGTTGCGCGCCGTATAGACAATCCGCATCCCGAACGGCACCGCCCGGCGCCCCACCGCCTGCCCGATCCTGCCCGCCCCGAGCAGACCGAGCGTCCGCCCTCGCAGCTCGGTCCCGAGCAGCAGCTCCGGGTGCCAGCCGGACCACTTGCCGCTCCGCACGAGCTCCGTGCCCTCCACGACGCGCCGGGCGCAGGCGAGGATGAGGGCCCACGCGAGGTCGGCCGTGGCATCGACGAGGGCGTCCGGAGTGTTCGTGACCTTGATGCCGCGTAGCTCGGCGGCCACGACGTCCACGTTGTCGTGGCCTGCGGCGCAGTTGGCGACGATCTTGAGCTTGGGGAGACCCTTGAACTCCGTGCCGCCCACCCAGCGCGTCAGCAGCGGCACGATCGCGACGTAGTCGCCTTTCGGGGTCGGCTGGTCGGCGGCGATCCAGGTGACGTCGAGACCCTCGAGCTGGGCGGGCTCGAGGAGGGGCTGCAGCTCCGCGGCGACGAGGACGGGATGGGGAGCGATGGGTCAATACTCGCCGCGCCCCCGGCTTGCGGCAAGGGCCATCCAACGTGTACGGTGACGTCATGGCGATCGCATCGATCAACCCGACGACGGGCGAGGTGCTCGAGACTTTCCCCGAGACCTCGGGCGCGGAGCTCGAGCGCATCCTGGGCCGCGCCGTCGCCGCGTTCCGCGACTGGAGCCGCTGCCCGGTGGACGCGCGCACCGGCCCGCTCGGTGAAGCCGCCCGGCTGCTCCGGGAGCGCAAACACCGCTACGCGCGCACCATGGCGCTCGAGATGGGGAAGCCGCTGGCACAGGGAGAAGCGGAAGCCGAGAAGTGCGCCTGGGCCTGCGACTACTACGCCGAGCACGCCGAGCAATTCTTGTCTCCCGTGGCCCGGCCAACCGACGCAACGCGCAGCTACGTCCGCTTCGACGCGCTGGGCCCGGTGCTCGCGATCATGCCGTGGAACTTCCCTTTCTGGCAGGTCTTCCGCTTCGCGGCACCGGCGCTCGCGGCCGGGAACGCGGGGCTCCTGAAGCACGCGCCCAACGTGTCGCGCTGCGCGCTCGAGATCGAGCAACTGCTCCGCGAGGCGGGGTTCCCGGACGGGTTGTTCCGGGCCGTGCTGCTCCCGAACGAAGCGGTCGCTCCGGTCATCGCCGATCCCCGGATCTGCGCCGTCACGCTCACGGGCTCGGACCGCGCCGGGAGCCAGGTCGCCCAGCAGGCCGGCCGGCACCTCAAGAAGTCGGTGCTCGAGCTCGGCGGGAGCGATCCCTTCATCGTGCTCGCGGACGCGAACCTCGACGAGGCCGCTCGCACGGCGGCCGAGGCGCGGCTCCTGAACAGCGGCCAGAGCTGCATCGCCGCCAAGCGGTTCATCGTGGTGGAGTCCGTCTTCGACCGGTTTCTCGAGCGGTTCGTAGCCGCGGTGGCGGCGCGGCGGCTGGGCGATCCGCTCGCGCCGGGCACCGAGGTGGGCCCGCAGGCGCGCGCCGATCTGCGCGCGAACCTGCAGCGGCAGGTCGAGGAGTCGGTGCGGCGCGGCGCGAAGCTCGTGCTGGGCGGCCGGGTCCCCGAGGGCCCGGGGTTCTTCTATCCGCCGTCCGTCCTGACGGCAGTGGCGAACGGCATGCCCGCGTTCGACGAGGAGGTGTTCGGCCCGGTGGCCGCCGTCATCCGCGTACGGGACGACGCCGACGCGGTGCGGGTCGCGAACGCGTCACCCTACGGCCTCGGTGCGGCCGTCTGGACCGAGGACCGCGAGCGCGGGGAGCGGTTGGCGGCCGAGCTCGAGGTGGGCAGCGTGTTCGTGAACGGCCTCGTGAAGTCCGACCCACGCCTGCCGTTCGGCGGGGTGAAGCGATCGGGCTACGGCCGCGAGCTGTCGGAGTTCGGGCTGCGCGAGTTCGTGAACGTCAAGAGCGTGTGGGTCGGCTAGCGTCCGCGCTTGATGCGCGCCCGCACGATCGAGTCCGCGGCGGCGAGCGCCCGCTCGGAGTTCCACTTGTAGTAGAGCTGTAGGCAGGACGCGGTGTTCATGTCGCGGCGCCGCACGCAGCGCTCCACCTCGTCCCCGTGCCTGGCCGAGTCGCGGCGCCACAGCGAATCGTCCGTGGCCTTGGCACGCGCCTCCGTCCAGAGGTAGGTCTCCTGAAGACAGCGCAGCAGCGAGCGCGACTGGTCCTGGCGGCACTGCTCCAGCTCGCGCCGGTGCTTCGCGGCGTCCGCGCGCCAGGTGAAGTCGGCCTGCACCTGGGCGATGGAGTCCCGTTGACGCTGGAACGCCTGCGCGGCGGTGACCGCTGCGGGCTTCTTCCATCCGTAGTGCACCTCGAGGCACGTGGCCGCGGCCTGCTCCGTGAGGGTGATGGCCGCGCACTCCTGCACTTCCTTCCGCTTCGCAGACTCCGTCTTGCACCCCGCGACCGTGAGGGCGAATAGACCGAGGGCGCCGACGCTCGCTGTGCGCATCCTGCCTCCCGGGAAGAGTCAGCTACGGATGGGGTGGGATTCGAACCCACGAAACGGTTACCCGTTTACACGCTCTCCAGGCGCGTGCCTTCAGCCGCTCGGCCACCCATCCAACAGGCCAGCTGGGGATGCAATCTGATGGCGTCGAGCAGCGCGGACAAGCTAGCGCCAGCGGAAGTCGCCGAGCTTAGTCACCGGTTGGCACAATGCCCGCTCCCTCCACCATGAGCACCACGGTGCGCTCGGGAGCCCGCGTGCGGTGCCGTACGCCGCGCGGCACGACGAAGCCCTGGCGCGGCGCGAGCTCGACCGAGCGGCCCTCGAGATCGACGATGAAGCGCCCCGCGACGACGTAGAAGAACTCGTCCTCGGCGTCGTGCTGGTGCCAGTGGTACTCGCCCCGCACCACACCAAGCCGCACGACGGAATCGTTGACCTTGCACAGTGTCTGGTTGTACCACGGATGGGTGGAGGCATCGACCAGCGCCTGGACGTCGACGAGCTCGAGCGGCCCGTAGCGGATGTCGAGGTGAGTGTCGTAGGGATGGGACACGTGGTCCGTCATGACGACCTCCTTGCTTCCCTAATCTACGCGCGCCGTCGGCTGCCTGCGCTCGTCAGGCGTCGGCCTTGCGGAAGACGGTGCGCCAGGATGCGAAGGGGCCCAGGCGCTCGAGCAGTCGCTCGTACGCGAACGGGCTGAGGCTGGGCAGAAACCATGGCAAGACGGCGGCGGCAAGGGCGCCGCCGAGCGCTCCGAGGAACGCCCCGTCAGCCGCGGTGAGTGGCGCAAGCAGAGGGACCAGGACCGCACTCATGGCCGCCCCCAGTGCAACCGTGGTCACGCTCAGGCCGGCGTATGCTGGCCACCGCGGGCGACGCTCGTAGACGACCTGGATGTCGGCGGGCCGGACCTTGCGAACGTCACCCTCAGAGGTGGTCACCGAAAGAGCGAGGTGGTCGACGTCGAAGCAGGGAGCGCGGCAGTCGAACTCCTCTCCGGACGTGAGCCGAATGCGGAGGGGGTGCCTGGACGATGCCGGGTTCGCGAAGTGATCGGCCAGCGCGACGTGGGGCGGCCTTGCGGGGTGACGCATCATGGAGATCATTCGGTTACCGACACTCGAGTGACGCACACTTGGAATTGTACCCTACTTGGTCGCAATGAGACGGATACCCGGGGGGGCCCTCGTCAAATTCTTCATACTGACCTACGCCGTGATGTGGACCTGCTTCATCACGGTCGCGGCGGCCGCCATTCCCGCGCGCAGACCCCTCGGTGCTCTGCTCGTGCTTCTGGGAACGTTCGCCCCCTCCCTGGTAGCTCTCGGACTGACGGCGCGGGCCGAGGGAGTGAGAGGCATCCGCATTCTGCTTGCTGGCGTACTGCGGTGGCGGGTAGCTCCGCAATGGTACCTGTTCGCCGCCGGCTACATTCCCACCATCAAGCTCACGGTCGCGCTCGTTCATCGTGTAGCCACGGGAGCGTGGCCGCGCTTTGGCAACGAGGCGTGGTACATCATCCCGTTGGCAATCGCCTTTTCGACCCCGTTCCAGGCGGGAGAGGAGATCGGCTGGCGCGGCTATGCGCTGCCCCGCCTCGCGGCGCGCTTCGGACTCGCGCGCGCGAGCCTCCTGCTCGGGCTCATTTGGGCTTGCTGGCACCTGCCTCAGTTCTTCATCCCTGAAGCCGACACCTACCGACAGTCATTCTTCGTGTACGTGTTGCAGGTGACCGCCCTGTCCGTCGCCATGGCGTGGCTCTATGCGCGCACCAACGGGAGCCTGTTGCTGGTGATGCTGCTGCACTCGGCCGTGAATAATGCCAAAGACATCGTCCCCTCCGCAGCGCCGGGCGCCACGAACACGTTTGGGCTGAGCGCTTCCCTGGTTGCATGGCTCACGGTGACGCTCCTGTGGATCTGCGGCGCCTACTTCCTCGCCCGCATGCCGAGGTGGGAGGACCGTCTCACCGCAGGAGGCTGAATGGCCACGGCTGCGGGATGAAGAGCAGCATCCAGGCTGCCCCAAGGAGCGCGATGTTCTTCTTGAAGTTGGTTGCATCCAGTTGGCGGACCGTGGGATCGGTCGCCGCCCAGTAGTTGTGCATCCGGAACGATGTCGGTACGAGGAAGAGGGTCAGCGCGAGGACTCCCCAGGTGGGGCGGACTCCCAGGAGCACGCTCAGGCCGCCGAGGACGATGAGCGAGCCGGAGCCGAGTACGCTCAGGCGCGGGGCCGGAATGCCTTTGGCTGCCGCATAGGGCGTCATCATTCCGACGTGACGAAAATGGTCGATCCCCGCGAGCAGGAAGAACCCACCGTAGAGAACACGACCGGCTAGGAACAGATACTGCATTAGGACCTCCCGGATGGATGGGGCATTAGGCGGCGCCATTTGCGGCAGGTTGCCACAACTCAATAGGGTTGCCTTCAGGATCGTGGAGGCGAGCGAAACGGCCATTCGGATAAGACTCCGCGTCTATCGTGACCTCGATTCCGGCGGCGCGGAGCTGCGCAACCATCGCATCGAGCTCACGGACCCGGAAGTTCACCATCCACACCCGACGACTGTCCCCAAAGTATGGAGTGTCGACGGGGAATGGTGCGAATGCGGTAGGTCCTGCTTCCTGCTGCCAAGGACGCTCGTCGTAATTGGACGGAGTGAGCGTCACGCCGAGGTGATCTCGATACCACCGCCCGAGTGCTGAAGGGTCCTGCGCTCGAAAGAACAGACCGCCGATGCCTGTCACTCGCTCCATCAGAGGTCCTTTCGGAAGCAGCGAACCCGCCCGACTTCGACAAAGCCCAGGGCTCTGTGAGCGGCCGCGCTGGTTTCGTTCGTGAGTTCAGCGTCGGAAGCGAACTCTACACACCCCTGTGACCGTCCCCACGCCTCCGCGGCTGCCAGCAACGCGCGTCCGACCCCTTGGTTGCGGGCGTCCGGCACGACGTACCAGCCTTCAAGGTAGGCGACGCGGTCGCTGTGGCAGCCTTCGGCGTAGGCACGGATGGACAGCTCGGCGAGCTGCCGCCCAACGGATCGTCCTTGCGCTGCGGGCGACCCCCTCGCCGAGGCCTACTCGGACACTCGATGATAGTAGGCGCCTCGCGCAGGTACCGCGAACAACGTCTGCGCTTGCTGGAGGAGGCCGGGCGGAATCCGAGACACAGACGCTTGATGCGCTTCCACGCTGTCCCATGTCTCGATGATCGCCAGACGGGTCGGATCGTCGTGCTGCACCAGCAGCTCGCACGAGCGACAGCCCGGAGCGTCTATGATGCGGGCGATGACCGAGCGAAGAAAGTCGCGGAGCGCGGCGGCTTGGTCCGGCTTGGCCTGGAACTCGTTTATGCGGGTGATCTCCATGGTGGCTTCGGACCCTAGCGCTGCGGGTCCACTCGGCGCGCCTCCGGTCCCTGCGCCAGCAGCCGTTCGGCGAAGTCCAGGCGCTCCTGTGCCTCGCTCAGCTCCTGCCGCAGCTTGCTCACCTCGGCTTCGAGCGCTTCGAGCGCTTCGAGCCCAGGACGGAGCTCGCTCCCGCCGCGACGCGGCCGCAGGCGCTGGGCCCACAACCCGAACGCCCCGGCGAGCGCCACGTGAATCGCGGCATGCCCCGGCTCGGCTTGCCCGACCGCGAACCCGGCTCCGACCAGGTTGATCACGCTCAGCACGGCGGCGATCGGGTACCAAATGGCTGGCTTGAAGGTCATCGAGCTCCTCCATCCGGAGCCTCGCCGGAGCACCACGGACAGGGTGGGATTCGAACCCACGGTACCCTTGCGGGTACACCGGTTTTCGAGACCGGCCGTTTCAACCGCTCACGCACCTGTCCAACTGCTAGACGTCGAGACGGGTAGACGCACAGACGGGTAGTAAATACATAAGCGTCCGGTGTAGCGCTACGGGCCGACCTCCCGGTGAACCCTAAACCCCCTCACACCCGTATCACCTGGAGCATTCCGGCACCCCGGCGATCCCTGAATGGAGCGGTCACATGAATAAGCTGCCGACGAGACGCGAGCCCTCGAGGGAGCCCGAGATCGAAGCCACCGCCACCTGGCGCGAGCTGGGCGAGCGGGTGCGCGATGTGATGAAGGACTTCATCAAGGAAGGCAAGGACCTGGAGCGCGACCTCGAGCCGCGGCTCCTCCCCGCCCTGAAACGGCTCAAGACCGAGATCGAAAAGCTGATCGCAAAGCTCGAGGAGCGAGCCGGGAAGCAGGGCTAGGCGCGGCGCAGCCGCGCCCGATCGACCTTCCCCAGATGGGTCCGCGGCAGCGCGTCGAGAAAGATGACCTCGCGCGGATACTTGTAGGGCTCGAGCCGCTCCCGCACGAACGCCTGCAGCTCCTCGGCCAGCCCGTGGTGCGCCGCTGTCGCGACCACGAACGCATGCGGCTTGACGAGGCCGTGCTCCCCCACGACGCCGACCACGGCGACTTCCTTGACCGCCGGGTGCTGCAGCAGACAATTCTCGACCTCCTGCGGCGCCAGCCACTTCCCTGACACCTTGAGCAGGTCGTCGGCCCGGCCGCAGTAGGTGAAGTAGCCGTCGGCGTCGCGCCGCACCATGTCGCCCGACACATACCACTCTCCCCGGAATCCCTGCTTGGTCTTGTCCATCTGCTGCCAGTACCCGATCGCCCGGGAGTCGCCGCGCACCCACAGCGCCCCCACCTCGCCGCCGGGAAGCTCCCGCCCGTCGTCGTCGCACACCTTGACCTCGAAGCCTGGCACGACGGTGCCGAGCGTCCCCGGCCGCACCTGGCCCGGACGATTCGAGATGAAGATGTGCCACATCTCTGCCGTACCGAGGCCGTCCAGCAGCTCGACCCCGAACGCCCGCCGCCAGCGGTGGTACAGCTCCACCGGGAGCGGCTCGCCCGCCGAGGTGGCGAGGCGCAGGCAGTAGAGGTCCTGCGCCGCCGCGCCGGGGTGGCTCACCATCTGGTTGATCATCGTCGGGACGTTGACCAGGATCGTCGGCCGAAAGCGGCCGATCTTCCGGAACAGGACGTCGGGGGTCGCGGCTTCCGGGAACAGCACGGTGGCCGCGCCGACGGCGAATGGAAACAACAGGTTCGAGCCGGTCGCATAGCCGAAGTAGAGCTTGGGCACGCTGATCGTGACGTCGCGCTCGCTGTAGCCGATCACGCCCTTGGCGTAGCATTCGGTGGTATTCGCGAACGACGTGTGCGTCTGCACGACGGCCTTCGGCTGCCCGGTGGTGCCCCCTGAGAAGAGCCAGATCGCCGCGTCGTCGCGGTGCGTCGGGAAGTTGTCAAAGGTCACAGGAGCTCGCGCCAGCCGCTCCTCGAAGTCCTGCTCGCCGACCACGAGGATCGTCTTGAGGTGACGGGCACCGCGTGCCGCGGTCCGAAACGACCCCACCGTGTCGCGGAACGCGATCGCGACCCGGGCGCGCGTGTAGGCGTAGAAGTACTCGATCGCCTCGGGCTTGAGCTCGGGGTTTACCATGACGACCACTGCGCCGATCTTGAGCGTCCCGAACAGCGCCCCGACGAACGCCGGCCCGTCCGGCAGCGCGATCATGACGCGCTGCTCGGGCCCGACGCCGGCCTCCGTGAGCACGTGGCCGAACCGATTCGCCAGCGCTTGGACTTGCCGGTAGGTGAGCGTGCCCGCGTCCGTGAGCACCGCGGGCCGGTCGCCCTTCCCTTCCCGCACCCGGGCGTCGAGGAAATGGTCCGCGATGTTGAACTGCTCGGGCGGCTGGAAGGTCATGGTGACAGATATCGGCCGCCGACGGCTGGCGGTCAACCGCCCTGTCCCCTACCATACAGCGACTCATGGCGGTCCTCGACTTCGCGCACCTGACCTGGGAGGAGGTCCGCGACCTCGACCGGACGAAGGCGGTGGCGATCCTGCCCGTCGGCGCCGTCGAGGCGCACGGTCCTCATCTGCCCCTCGCCACCGACGTGGTGATCGCGGAGGCGATGGCCCGCGCCGCGGCGGCGCGGCTCGCCACGCGTGGCTACGACGCCCTGCTGCTCCCGCCCCTCGCCTACACCGCCGCCGAGTTCGCCGCCCGATTCCCCGGCACGGTGTCGCTCCGGCCCGCTACCGTGACTGCGCTGCTCGTCGACGTCGCGCGCAGCCTGGGGCAGCACGGCTTCCGGGTCGTCGTGGTCGCGAACGCGCACCTCGACCCGGCGCACGTCGCCGCCATCGAGGCCGCCGTAGGCCAGCAGCGGCGCGACAACGGCGCGCGCATCGTCTTTCCCGACGTCACCAAGCGGCCCTGGGCCCTCCGGCTCACGGAGGAATTCCGGAGCGGCGCCTGTCACGCGGGGCAGTACGAGAGCTCGATCGTCATGGCGGCGCGCCCGGAGCTCGTGCGCGAGGCGATCCGCCGCTCGCTGCCTGCCAACCCGCGCTCGCTCAGTACCGCGATCCGATCCGGCCAGACGAGCTTCGAGGAGGCGGGCGGGCCGCGGGCGTACTTCGGCTCCCCGGCCGACGCCGGGGCGGACGAGGGCGCGCGCACGATCGAGGTCCTGGGAGCGATCCTCGAAGAAGCGGCACTCGCGGAGCTGGCCCGGTGACGCTCGCCGGACGGGGTGCCGTCGTCACGGGCGCCGGCCGGGGCATCGGGATGGCGGTGACACGGGCGCTGGCCGGCGCCGGCGCGGCCGTCGTCGCCATGGCCCGCACCCGGGACCAGGTCGAAGCGCTCGCGACCGAGCTCCGCGCCGCGGGACGACAGGCGCGGGCCGTGGCGGGAGACGTCACGAACCCGGCGGACGTGCGGGCGCTCGCGCAAGCGGCGGAGACCGAGCTCGGGCACGTGGACATTCTTGTCAACAGCGCCGGAGCCGCCCACTCCGCGCCCCTCCACAAGCTCACCCTCGAGGATTGGAACCGGCTGCTGGCCGTGAACGCCACCGGGACGTTCCTGTGCACGCAGGCCTTCCTCCCCGGGATGCTCGAGCGGCGCTGGGGGCGCGTCGCGAACATCGCGTCGGTGGCGGGGCTCGGGGGCGGCAAGTACATCGCCGCCTACAGCGCCTCGAAGCACGCGGTCATCGGGTTCACGCGCTCCGTGGCGACGGAGGTCGCGGGTACGGGCGTGACGGTCAACGCGGTCTGCCCTGGCTACGTCGACACGGACATGACGCGCGAGTCGGTAGCGCGCATCGCGGCGAAGACCGGGATGTCGCCGGAAGCCGCGCTGCACGCGGCGCTCGAATCGACAGGCCAGCGCCAGCTGATCTCGCCCGAGGAGGTGGCGCGCGCGGTGCTGACGCTGTGTGACGACGCCGCGCGCGATACCAACGGGGAGACCGTCGTGATTGCCGAGGGAGGGATGCCGATGACATTGCGGATCGTTAACCCCGACGCACTCGGCCGCCCGAGCGGCTGGAATAACGGGATGCTCGCCGCGGCGGGTGGGCGGGTGCTGTTCGTGGCCGGGCAGACGGCCCCCGAGCGCGCCGGGCTCGTGGAGCAGTGGGCCGGCGCGCTCGAACGCGTGCTGGAGGTGGTGCGCGCGGCCGGCGGCGGCCCCGAGCACATCGGCCGCATGACGGTCTACGTAACCGACCGGCAGGCCTACCTCGCCAGCCGCAAGCCGCTCGGCGCGGTGCACCGCCGCCTCATGGGACGGCACTACCCCGCCATGACGCTCGTGGAGGTGCGGGCGCTCGCCGACGAGCACGCCGCCGTCGAGATCGAAGCAACCGCCGTGCTCCCCTGACCGCTACCGGAGACCCTCGCATGCCGCTCGCGCCCCAGTCGTTCCTGTACCAGCACGACCCGCACACCGGCGTCGCGACGATCACGCTCAATCGCCCGGACCGGTTGAATGCGCTCACCTTCGATGTGTACCGCGAGCTGCGCGACGCCTTCCGCGCGCTGGACGGCGAGCCGGGGGTCCGCGCCGTGGTCATCACCGGGGCCGGGCGGGCGTTCTGCTCCGGGGGCGACGTCGAGGACATCATCGGAGCGCTGTTCGCGCGCGATGACGCGGGGCTGCTCGAGTTCACGCGGCTCACGTGCGACCTGATCCTCGCGATGCGTCAATGCCGACGCCCGATCGTCGCCGCCCTGAATGGCACCGTGGCGGGCGCTGGGGCCGTGATCGCCGCCGCGAGTGACGTGCGGATCGCCGCCGAGTCGGCGAAGATCGCGTTCTTGTTCGTGAAGGTCGGCCTGTCGGGCGCCGACATGGGCGCCGCCTGGCTCCTGCCCCGCATCGTCGGACACGGCCACGCCTCCGAGCTCCTCATGGCCGGCGATTTCATCGACGCCCAGACGGCGCTGCGCATCGGCCTCTACAATCGGGTAGTGGCGGGCGCCAACCTGATGGGGGAGGCCCGCGGCTTCGCCGAGCGGCTGGCCCGCGGGCCGTCGGTCGCGCTCGGGATCACGAAGGACGCGCTCAATCGCGAGGCGCACATGGACCTCGCCACGGCGATCGAGGCGGAAGCGCAGGCGCAGGCCGGCTGCATGCGGAGCCCCAACTTCCGCGAAGCCTACGAGGCCTTCAAGGCGAAGCGCGAGCCCAAATTCGTGTGATGATGCCCGATCCCACCGCTGTCAGTGCCTTCCTGACCGAGGCCCACGTCGCCCTGGCGGCGCGGATCGCCGAGTACGCAGCGCGCGAGATCGCGCCCCGGCCCGAGCCCGCGGACGACGCCGCGGCGCGCGCGCAGGCGCGCGACCTCGTCGCCGGGCTCGGTGGGGCGGGATGGTTCGCGCCGATCGGGAGCCTCGACCTGCGCGCTGCGTGCCTGGTCCGCGAGGCGCTGGCGGCCGCCTCGCCACTCGCGGACGCCGTATTCGCGCTCCAGGCCCTCGGCACCGTGCCGATTCTGCTGGCCGGTGACCCCAAGCTCAAGGACCGTTGGGTACCGGCCGTGCTCGCGGGCCGGGCCATGGCGTCCTTCGCGATGACCGAGCCGGAAGCCGGCTCGGACGCGGCCGCCATCGCGACGAGCGCGCGCCGCGACGGCTCCGGCTACCTCCTGAACGGCACGAAGACCCTCATCTCGAACGCGGGGATCGCGGATTTCTATACGGTGTTCGCCTCCACCGACCCGGCGAAGGGCCACGAGGGGATCTCGGCGTTCGTGGTGGCGGCCGACACCGCAGGGCTGCGGTTCGTACGCCCCCTCGTGCTCTCGGCGCCGCACCCGCTCGGCGAGATCGCGTTCGCAGACTGCCGCGTGCCGGCGTCCTGCCGTCTCGGCGCCGAGGGCGAGGGGTTCAAGCTGGGCCTCGCCACGCTCGACCGGCTGCGCGCCACCGTCGCCGCGGCCGCGTGCGGCATGGCGGCGCGGGCGCTCGCGGAGGCGCTGGCGCATGCCACCCGGCGCCGGCAATTCGGACGCACGCTCGCCGAGTTCCAGCTGGTGCAGGAGAAGCTCGCGCGCATGGCGACGGACCTGACCGCCGCTCGCCTCCTCACCTACCGCGCGGCCTGGGAGAAAGACCGCGGCGCGGAGCGGGTGACCCTCGAGGCCGCGATGGCGAAAGCGTTCGCGACGGAGGCCGCCCAGCGGATCGTGGACGACGCCGTGCAAATCCTGGGAGGCCGCGGCGTGCTCGCGTCGCATCCGGTGGATCGCTTGTACCGCGCCGTCCGGGCGCTGCGGATCTATGAGGGCACGACGGAGATCCAGCACCTCATCGTGGCGCGGCAGCTCCTCAAGCAGGCGGCGGGGGAGGCATGAAGATCGTCGTGCTGGGTGGCGGGCCGGCCGGGCTCTACTTCGCGATCCAGATGAAGAAGGCCGACGCCTCCCACGACGTCACGGTGATCGAGCGCAACCCGCTCGATGCCACGTTCGGGTTCGGCGTGGTCTTCTCAGACGCCACCCAGGACAACCTCGCCGAAGCAGACCGCGAAACGTACAAGGAGATGGCGCGGCGGTTCCATCACTGGGACGACATTGACGTCCATTTCAACGGCACCGTCATCACCTCGACCGGCCACGGCTTCAGCGGGCTGTCGCGGCGGGCGCTGCTCGCGATCCTGAGCCGCCGCGCCAAGGCGGTCGGCGTGTGCCTCGAGGTAGGCACGGAGGCCGCGGACGTCCGCCCCTACCTGGGCGCCGATCTCGTGGTCGCGGCCGACGGCTTCAACAGCGTGGTGCGCCGGCAGTTCGCCGACCGGTTCAAGCCGACGGTCGATTGGCGCCCGAATCGCTACGTATGGCTCGGTACCACCCGCCCCTTTCCGGCGTTCACGTTCTACTTCAAGCGCGACCGGCACGGCCTGTGGCGCGTCCATGCCTACCAGTACGAGCGCGGATGCTCGACGTTCATCGTCGAGGCCACCGAAACGACCTGGCGAGCGGCGGGAATGGACCGCGCCGACGAGGACGCGACGCTCGCGCTGTGCGAAGCGCTGTTCCGGCAGGAGCTTGAGGGCCACCCACTGCTCAAGAATCGCTCCGTGTGGCGCAACTTCGGCACGCTCCGGAACGAGCGCTGGCACCACGAGAACGTCGTGCTCCTGGGCGACGCGGCGCACACCGCCCACTTCTCCGTGGGCTCGGGGACGAAGCTTGCCATGGAGGACGCCGTCGCCCTGGCCCAGGCGCTCCAGCGCACGCCCCAAGGCGACGTCGCCGCCGCGCTGGCCGCATACGAGGCAGAGCGGCGCCCCGCGGTCGAGAGCCTGCAGCGCGCGGCGCAGGTTAGCCTGCAATGGTTCGAGGACACCGAGCGCTATCTGGACCTCGAGCCGCTGCAGTTCGCCTTCAACCTGCTCACCCGCAGCCTGCGAATCACCCACGACAACCTGAAGCTGCGCGATCCGAAGTTCGTCGAGGGCGTGGACCGCTGGTTCGCCGCACGGACGGTCGAGCAGAGCGGCGTGGACGTGCCGCGCGACCCTCCCCCACCGCCCTTGTTCACGCCGTTCCGGCTGCGAGACCTCCTGCTGGTGAACCGGGTGGTCGTATCCCCGATGTGCCAGTACTGCGCGGAGGATGGCACGCCTACTGATTGGCATCTAGTCCACCTGGGCGGCCGGGCGCTGGGCGGCGCGGGACTCGTGTTCACGGAGATGACCGATGTCTCGCGGGAGGGTCGCATCTCGCCGGGGTGCACGGGCATGTACAAGCCGGAGCACGTGCCGGCCTGGAAGCGAATCGTGGACTTCGTGCACGCCCACAGCCATTCGAAGATCGGGCTGCAGCTCGGCCACGCCGGTCGCAAGGGCTCGACCCGCCTCGCCTGGGACGGCATGGACGAGCCGCTCCCGGAGGGCAACTGGCCGATCATCGCCGCCTCCCCCATCCCCTACTTCCCCTACAGCCAGGTGCCCCGAGAGATGGACAGGCGGGACATGGACGCCGTGCGTGACGACTTCGTGCGCGCAGCGCAAATGGGGGAGGAGGCGGGCTTCGACGTCCTCGAGATCCACTTCGCGCACGGCTACCTCTTGGCGAGTTTCATCTCGCCGCTGACGAACCGCCGGATCGACGAGTACGGCGGATCGCTCGCGAACCGGATGCGGTTCCCGCTCGAGGTGTTCGATGCCGTGCGCACCGTATGGCCCAAGCACAAGCCGATCTCGGTGCGCATCTCCGCCGTGGACTGGTCGCCGGGCGGCACCGAGCCCGCCGATGCCGTCGAGATCGGCAGGCTCCTCAAGGCGCACGACTGCGACATCGTGGACGTGTCTGCCGGCCAGACGTTGCCCGACGCCAAGCCCGTCTACGGGCGCCAGTTTCAGACCCCCTTCGCCGACCGCATCCGGCACGAGGCCGGGATAGCGACCATGGCGGTCGGCAACATCTCGTCCTACACCGACGTGAACACGATCCTCGCGGCGGGGCGCGCCGATCTCTGCGTCCTGGCGCGCGCGCATCTGTGGGACCCCTATTGGACGCGCCATGCTGCCCACGAGATGGGCTACCAGCTGCCCTGGCCGTCCCAGTACGCGACACTCGACACCTACAAGCCGCGGTTCACGTGAGGCGCTCCCGATGCCGGTGAGTTATGCCAGCTACCTGAAGCTCGACGAGCTGTTGTCCCTGCAGCAGCCGCGCTCCGCGGGTCCGGAGCACGACGAGATGCTGTTCATCGTCATCCACCAGGTGTACGAGCTCTGGTTCAAGGAGATGCTCCACGAGCTCGGCTATCTCGAGGCGCTGCTGCGCGACAACGAGACGCCGCGCGCCCTGCACACCCTGAAGCGGATCCTCACCGTGCTCAAGGTGTTGGTGGCGCAGATCGACGTCTTGGAGACCATGACGCCGCTCGAATTCCTGTCGTTCCGAGACCGGCTGGAGTCCGGAAGCGGATTCCAATCGTTCCAGTTCCGCGAGCTCGAGTTCGTCGTGGGGGTGAAGAACGCCCAGGCGATCAGGCGCTACCCCGAAGGGAGCGAGGCGCGGCGGCGGCTCGAGGCCCGGTATGGCCAGCCCACGTTGTGGGATGCCTTTATCGCATATCTCGCGAAGAACCAGTACCCGGTGCCGCCGCCACTCCTCGCCCGAGACGTGACGCGGCCCCCTGAGCCGTCGCGCGAGATGCAGCAGGTCCTGATCACGGTGTACCGGACGAACCCCGCAGTCTCGTCCGTGTGCGAGCGCTTGGTGGACCTGGACGAGGGTCTCATGGAGTGGCGCTACCGGCACGTGAAGATGGTCCAGCGCACCATCGGCACGAAGTCGGGCACTGGAGGAACCGCTGGGGCCGAGTACCTCACGACCACGCTGAACCAACCTGCCTTTCCCGACCTCTGGGCGATCCGCACGGAGCTGTGACCCGGTAGTGAGGCCGGAGCCGCTGTACGCGAGCCCGAACGCGCTCGCGCCGCACTACCGCCGCTCTCGGGTCGCGGAGCGATTGCTCCTGACCGGCCACTCTCATCAGGCCTGGCCCGACGTGGGCTTCGAGGCCCAGCAGCAGGCCTGGCTCGACGCCGCCGAGCACCTGGACGCCAAGTGGGAGCGCGCGTTCGCCATGGCCGACCGCGTGCGCCGCGGGTTCGCGCGCCTGCTCGACGATCCGCAGGGGACGATCGCCCTCGGCGCCAACACGCACGAGCTGGTGGTACGCTGGCTCTCCGCACTGCGCCTCGGGCGCCGACCCCGTCTCGTCACGACGACGGCCGAGTTTCACACGATCCGTCGGCAGCTCGACCGCCTGGCCGAGGAAGGGATCGCCGTCGTGAAGGTCCCTGCGCTCCCGGCGGCCACGCTCGCCGAGCGACTCGCCCGGACCGTCGATGACCGCACCGCTGCCGTGCTCGTCTCGGCCGTGCTGTACGAAAACGCCCACATCGTGCCCAACCTCGCCCATGTGCTCGAGGCGTGCCGGCGGGTGGGCGCGGAGCTGCTCGTGGATGCCTATCACGCGCTCAACGTGGTGCCGTTCTCGCTCCGCACCGAAGGGCTCGCGGAAGCGTTCATGGTCGGCGGCGGCTACAAGTACTGTCAGTTGGGCGAGGGCAACGGCTTTTTGCGGATCCCTCCGGAGTGCACGCTCCGACCGGTGATCACCGGCTGGTTCAGCGAGTTCGAGGCGCTCGCCGCGGGCGGCGCGGCCGGTCCGGTCACGTACGGCCCCGGCGCGGCGCGGTTCGCCGGAGCCACGTTCGATCCGACGAGCCACTACCGCGCCGCGCGCGTGTTCGATTTCTTCGAGGAATTGGAGCTGACGCCGGACCTGCTGCGGCAGGTGAGCCAGCACCAGGTAGGCCTTCTCGCAAGCCTGTTCGACGCGCTCGACGCCGACCCGCGGGTGATCACGCGGGACCGTGCCGTCACCCTTTCGGAGCTCGGCGGCTTCCTCGCGCTCCAGTCACCCCGAGCCGAAGAGCTGTGTCGGCGACTCCGAGACCGCAGCGTGGCGGCCGACTTCCGGGCAGATACCCTCCGCCTCGGGCCGGCCCCCTATGTGTCGGACCTGCAGCTCAGGACGGCCATTGACGCGCTGGGAAGCGTGGTCCGGGAGCTCGCGGCAGCCTAGCGCTTCTCGCGGAAGAACGCCTCCAGCAGCCGGCCGCAGGTGTCTGCGTCCACCCCACCGATCACCTCCACGCGATGGTTCAAGCGGGGGTGCCGGAGGAGATCGCCGACCGACCCCGCCATCCCCGCCTTGGGATCGTATGCGCCGAACACGACCCGCCCCACCTTCGCCAGCACCATCGCCCCGGCGCATTGGGCGCAGGGCTCGAGCGTCACGTACAGGGTGCAGTCTTCCAAGCGATCGGTGCGGAGCGCCCCCAAGGCGCCCTGGATGGCGAGCAGCTCGGCGTGGGCCGTGGGATCGCCCCTCGCCCGTGTCTCGTTGTGCGCCCGCGCGATGACGGCGCCGTCCCGCAGCACCGCCGCGCCGATGGGAACCTCGTGCAACCCCGCTGCGCACTGCGCCTGGCAGAGAGCCTCGCGCATGCCGGCCTGATCCCGGGGGGAGAGGGGAGGCGGCCCTTTCCCTCTTCCCCCTTCGCCGGCTTTATCCCCGGCCTTACGCACGCGCGGGTTCGGCCGCCGCCGTCGCAATCCGCTCGAAGCTGAGGTGCGCTCCATCTTTGGCGCGGTCCACCCGGATCCGGTCGCCCTCGCCGTAGCGCCCTTCCAGCACGGCGAGCGCCAGGGGGTTCTGGAGCAGGCGCTGGATAGCGCGCTTCAGCGGCCGGGCACCGTACACCGGATCGTAGCCCTCGGCCACAAACAGCTGCTTCGCCGCGGGCGTCACGTCGAGTGTGAGCTTGCGATCGGCGACGAGCTTCGCGACCCGGGCGATCTGCAGGTCCACGATCTTCGCGATGTCCTCGTGCGACAGCGGACGGAACATGATGACATCGTCGACCCGGTTCAGGAACTCGGGCTTGAACGTCTGGCGCAACAGGTCCAGCACCTTGGTCTCCGTTTGCTCCCAGCCAACGGCGGCTGCGTCGAGCAGGTACTGCGACCCGACGTTCGACGTCATGATGAGGACGGTATTGCGGAAGTCCACGGTGCGGCCCTGCGCATCGGTGAGCCGGCCGTCGTCCAGGATCTGGAGCAGCGCGTTGAAGACGTCCGGGTGCGCCTTCTCGATCTCGTCGAACAGCACCACGGCGTAGGGCCGGCGGCGCACGGCCTCGGTGAGCTGGCCGCCCTCCTCGTAGCCGACGTAACCGGGCGGCGCCCCGATCATCCGCGCCACCGCGTGCTTCTCCATGTACTCCGACATATCGAGGCGCACCATCGCGCGCTCATCGTCGAACAGGAATTCGGCGAGTGCCCGCGCGGTCTCCGTCTTCCCGACGCCGGTGGGGCCGAGGAAGATGAACGAGCCGGTGGGCCGGTTCGGGTCCTGCAGGCCCGCCCGCGCGCGCCGCACGGCGTTCGCCACGGCGGCGAGGGCCTCCGGCTGGCCGATCACCCGGCGGCCGAGCTCGCCCTCGAGCCGCGTGAGCCGCTCGCGCTCCGACTCGAGCATCTTGGTCACCGGGATCCCCGTCCACTTCGCGACGATCTCCGCGATGTCCTCCGCGTCCACCTCCTCCTTCAGATACTTGCCCTTCTTCTGGATCTCGGCGAGGCGCTGCTCGACGCCCGAGATCTCCTTCTCGAGCGCCGGGATCTTGCCGTAGGTGATCTCGGCCGCCTTCTGCAGGTCGCCCCGGCGGGTCGCCTGATCGGCCTCCGTGCGCAGCTGCTCCAGCTGCGCCTTCTTCGCCTGCAGCCCAGCGATGGCGTCCTTCTCCGCCTGCCACTGGGCCTTCATCACCTGGGACCGCTCCCGCAGCTCGGCCAGCTCCGCCTCGACCTTGGCGCGCCGCTCCCGCGACGCCTTGTCCTTCTCCTTGGCGAGCGCCGCCAGCTCGATCTCGTGCTGCACGATGCGGCGCTCGACCTCATCGATCTCCTGGGGCAGCGAATCGATCTCGATCCGCAACCGGCTCGCCGCCTCGTCCACCAGGTCGATCGCCTTGTCGGGGAGGAAGCGGTCGCCGATATAGCGGTGGGAGAGGGTCGCCGCCGCCACGAGCGCGTTGTCCGTGATCCGCACGCCGTGGTGCACTTCGTAGCGTTCTTTCAGGCCTCGCAGGATCGCGATCGTATCCTCGACCGACGGCTCGCCCACGTACACCGGCTGGAATCGGCGCTCCAACGCCGCGTCCTTTTCCACGTACTTGCGGTACTCGTCGAGCGTGGTCGCGCCGACGACGTGCAGCTCGCCCCGCGCGAGCGCCGGCTTGAGCAGGTTCGAGGCATCCACGGCGCCCTCGGCGCCTCCCGCTCCCACAAGCGTGTGCAGCTCGTCAATGAAGACGATGTAGCGCCCCTCGGCTGCCGTGATCTCCTTGATCACGGCCTTGAGGCGCTCCTCGAACTCGCCGCGGTACTTGGTGCCCGCGATCAGCGCTCCCAGGTCGAGCGCGATCAGGTGCTTGTCCCGCAGGGAGTCGGGGACGTCCCCGTTCACGATCCGCTGCGCCAGTCCTTCCACGATCGCGGTCTTCCCGACGCCCGGCTCGCCGATCAGCACCGGGTTGTTCTTGGTACGGCGCGACAGCACCTGCATGACGCGGCGGATCTCCTCGTCGCGGCCGATCACCGGGTCGAGCTTCGCTTTGCGGGCCTGCTCGGTGAGATCGCGCGTGAACCGCTCGAGCGCCTGATACTTCTGCTCCGGCTGTTGGTCGGTCACGCGATGGGAGCCGCGCACGCCTTCGAGCGCCGCCAGCAGGTCGTCGTGGCCCACGCCCGCCCCCGACAAGAGCTGCCGGGCCGTCGTGCCCTTCAAGTCCGCCAGGGCGAGCAGCAGGTGCTCGGTCGAGACGTAGGCGTCGCCCAGCGCCTTGGCCTCCGCCTCGGCACGGTCGAACGCCTGGCTCACCTCGCGTGATAACGTCGGCTCGGCCGCCGTGCCCGACTGCTTCGGGAACCGCTCGATTTCCCGCTCCGTGTCCGCCGCGAGCTGGGTGACGTTCAACCCGGCCTTCTGCAGCAGCGGGACGACGATCCCCTCCTCCTGCGTGAGGAGGGCGTGAAACAGGTGGGCGTCGTTGACGACGGGATTGCCACGCGAGCGCGCCGATGCGCCGGCCTGCTGCAAGGCCTCTGCGGCCTTCACCGTCAAGCGTTCTGGTCTGATCATGGCGCCGGCCCCCAAGGCAACGTCCGTGCCGGGGAAAAATGCCGATCTGGCAGGGGGAAAGTCAAAAGAGGAGGGCGGGAGTGCGGTCCCGCCCTCCTTGCCGAGATCCTAGGCCCGGGCGCGCCGTCTAACGTTCAACAACCGAGCACGGCCCGGATCCGCTCGGCCTCGGTCACCAACAAGGCGGCGTCCGTCATCGGTATCATCTTCCCTGCCTGCGCCCGGGTCTCGTTGATGAAGTCTTGCAGCTTCGTGCATGCGGTGACGACGTCGCCCACGTTGGCCGCAGCGAGCGCCGCATTGAGCTTCGCCTTGAGGCTCGTGGCGATTCCCCTGGGCAAACCGAGGCCCCCTACAGTCTCGTCTAGGTTGGCGAGCTGGGCCGGGGCATCGAGCACCGTGACGCGGAACGTTGCGCGCGCCTGGTTGCCGCTCGGGTCGGTCGCCATACACGTGACGCCAGTCGTCCCGATCGCGAAGCCGCTCCCTGACGTCGGGCTGCAAGTCAAGCTGGCGACGGCGACATTGTCGCTCGCGCTCACGACGTAAGACACGACCGCACCGCTCGGGCTCGTGGCGTTCACCGCGAAGTCCGCGGGCATTGTAAGGGCAGGCGGCTCCTGGTCGAGCACCGTGACGCGGAACGTCGCGCTCGCCTGGTTGCCGCTCGGGTCGGTCGCGATACACGTGACGCCAGTCGTCCCGATCGCGAAGCCGCTCCCTGACATCGGGCTGCAGGTCAAGCTGGCGACGGCGACATTGTCGCTCGCGCTCACGACGTAGGACACGAGCGCACCGCTCGGGCTCGTGGCATTCACCGTGAAGTCCGCGGGCACGGTAAGGGCAGGCGGCTCCTGGTCCGGCCCCAAGATATAGCGCCACGCATCGCGCAGCTGCGGCTTGCCGTCCGGGTAGTCGAGGGTCGGGGCGTCAAGCGGTGTGAACTGGTCAGTCGCAGCGCTCCCGTGCGCGTTCAAATATGGGTTCAGATCTGTTCCGACGCGCGTCCGCCGGTTGGTCACGAGCATGTGCGTGTTCCCATAGGGAGGCGCGCTCATGCTCGCGTCCTCGAACACAGCTTCACCGAACTGCTGCATGTCCAACTTCTCCCGCCAGCTGGTGAGCGTGAGCGCGCTGAGGGGATCCTGCTGGTGAACCAGCCCGTAGTAGCGCTCTGAAGGGGTTTCACCGAGCGCGACCCACGGGGGTGGCTGGCCCCCGGCGGTGGCATCAGCATCGCGCGGCGCCGCGAACAGGGTGACGCGGTTCACGCGGTGGAGCTTCGCGAGCATCGCCGCCTCGGAGCCCCCGAACGAGAAGCCGCTGAGCACGATCTGCGACCAGTTCGGCTCGCCGTCATTCAGGAACTGGGACCACCCTTCCTCTGGATGGTCGAGCGTGAGGCGTTCGAGCAGCTTCGTCAGGCGGTTGTCGATGCTGTTCGCGCGGCTGACGTCCACTACTGGGAAGCTCCTGTCGCCACCGTCGATGATGTCCAGACGCACGTTCTCTTCGCAGGCCGGATTCCCGCCGCAGAGCAGTTCGATCCCCCTGTCTTGGTTGGGGTACGTCAAGACGATGACGTGGTAGCCGAGCCGGGCCGCCTCCCGGGCCAAGAACTGGAACGAAGCAGGCACTTGGATCGGATTGGCCCCACCCGGCAGGTGCACGAAGAGCTTCTCCCCTCGCTCCGCCCCGGGGTAGAGCCAGACGAAATGATCGCTCAACCACTTGTCGATGTTGTTGTCAGTTGAGGCCGGGGGCACTTGGTGCAGCACGAACGGCGGATTTGCCTGAATGGACATCGTGGGTGTTGCGCCTAGCGCCGGACTGCCGTGCGACGGAGCCGCGGCGTCCTGACAGCCAGCAAGCACGAGTGTGATCGAAGCAGCGACCACGGTGCAACGGGCGACGCGTAACATGGTTCACCTCCGGTTAAGTGAGCAGCAGGTTTACAGCACGGAGTGATGCCGGGCCCCGGAGGCGTTCGTCCGATCGCGATCTCCCGCTACTTGAGCGGCGTTGTCGTCGCCATCATCGTCGTCTTCAGGCGGTGTCCCCAGGAGATAGCGCCACGCGTCCCGTAGCAGCGGTGTGCCATCGACGGGGTTGCGCGGCGTGAAGAGGTCGCTCGCGGTACTCTGGTGCGAGCACCGGTGCTTGTAGGCGCCCGCCGGCGGCGGCGGGCAGACCTGCGGCTGCAGGTCGGTGATGAGCACGTGCGTCCCGCCGTACGGCGGCGCGCTGTGCTCCGGCGCTACGGGGGCGTTCCGCGACGTAGAGGTCCAATTCCGGCAAAACGTCCCGGGTCGATCGGTCCGGGGCGACGAAGCGACCAAGGCATCCAAGCCCAGGGAGTCCCAACTGGCCACGATGGAGCGGAAGAACTGGTCGCAATCGTGTGCCAACGCGAAGTAGCGATGCGAGGGCGTCTTGTGAGACGAAATCCAGGCTGGTGCCTGCCCGGCAGGTACGGTGTCGGGCACAGACGAGAACATCACCACACGAGGGACGAGCCGGATCTTCGCGATCATCGCCGCCTCGCCGCCCCCCTGCGAGTGTCCGCCGACCGCGATACGGGACCATTTCGGCGCCCCGTTGACGAGGAACCTCGACCATCCCTGCCCCGGGTGCCACGCGTCCAGAGAATCGAGGAGCCTGGTCAACCGGTTGTCGATGCTGTTCGCTTCGCTGACTGCGAATCCGGCCTGGGCAAGCTCTGGTATGGCGGCGCTCCGGCCGCGGCCATCGATGATGTCCAGGCGCGCGCTCTCATAACAGGCGCTGCCATCCGCGGCGCTGCGCGCGGCGGCCGCGCCACATAGCGCCACGAGGATCAGGTCGTTCTGATACATCAGGCTGATGACGTGGTATCCGAGCCGGGCCGCCTCCTGTCCGACGAGTTGGAAGGTGTCAGGAGCGCTGCGACCGCTGGGCAGGAACAGAAACAGCTTGTGGTTCGACCGGGCTGCGGTGTCGAGCCAGACGTAGTGGTTTGCGAGCGCGCGGTCGATGCGATCGTCGGTCGCTTGCGGTGCGACGATGTACTGTATGAGGGGCGCCGTGGATTCCGCCGCGCGCGACATCATCGGCCCTGTGCCAAGCGGACCCGCCCTATCGTTGGGACCGGTGACGTCCTGACAGCCGGCGAGTGCGAGCGTTATCGAAGCAGCGGCGAGCGTGTAGCGTGCGACGCGTAACATGGGTCACCTCCTGTAGGCGCTCCGATCCGCCTTTCGGGTGGCGCGCAATGGCAGCGTTGCGGAGCGATTCTCGACGCCGTACGTTCGGGTCGACGCCACACACTAGCGGCGCCGTGTGAGCGGCTCGTTACGCCCGCCGTAACGCGGCGATGACGCTGCCCGCGTAGCATGGGGCGTGCGCGGTGCCCGAGGCGTCGTGAGGGTTTCCCGTGGTCGAGTTTCGAATGCTCGGGGGGCTGAACCTTCTTGGGGTCGGCGGGCACGAGCTCAAGTCGGTGCTGGCCCAGCCCAAGCGCGTCGCCCTGCTCGCCTACCTCGCCGCCGCTACCCCCAAACGGCTGCACCGCCGCGACTCCCTGGTCGCACTGTTCTGGCCCGAGCTCGACCAGGAGCACGCCCGCGCCGCGCTGCGCCAGGCACTGCACGGCCTACGTCATGCGCTCGGTGAGGGCGTGCTCGTGAGCCGCGGGGACGAGGACATCGGCCTCGACCACGAGCAGATCCGCTGCGACGTTGTCGAGTTCGAGCGCGCGGCCGAAGCAGGACGACTGGCCGACGCCCTCGACCTCTACCGGGGTGATCTGCTCGAGGGGTTCTTCATCCGCGGTGCGCCGGCGTTCGAGCAGTGGCTCGAGGACGAGCGCGTCCGGCTGAAGGTGATGGCGCTGCGCAGCGCGACTTTGCTGGCCGAGCGCGGCGGCCTCGCCGAATCGGTGCAGTGGGGGCGGCGAGCGCTGCGGATTGCGCCGCTCGACGAGCCGACGTTGCGGCGGCTGATGCAGACGCTCGACCGGCTCGGCGACCGGGCGGGAGCGCTGGAAGCGTACGAAACATTCGCGAAACGCCTCACGGCGGAGCTCGAGACCGACCCCGCACCGGAGACGCGGGCGCTCGCAGGCGCCGTCCGCGAGCGTGTGGCGACTCTCTCCTCAAACGCCACAGAGCTGCCGCCGCTCGAGACGGCGGCGGAACTCCCCGAAGCCGCCAGCGTCCCCCGCCTTCGCCGCCGCTGGCTCGGCGTCGCGGCGGCGCTGCTCGGTCTGGCCGTCGTGGTCGCGGCAGTCAGCCTGCGCTCCCGCGAACCCGCACCGCTGAATGCGAAGCGCGTGCTGGTCGTCCCCTTCGCGAACCGCACCGACGACAGTACGCTCGATCCCCTCGGGAATCTGGCCGCCGACTGGATCACGCGCGGATTGGCGCTGACCGGGAGGGTCGAGATCGCCGACCCCGGCCCGATGGTGTTGGGGGGCACGACCGGCAGCGCCAATCGGCCCAGAGAGGCGGGCCACGAGGCGGCGGCTGTGCGGGCGCTGTCCCTTGCGAGCGGCTCGGGCCTCGCGGTGTGGGGCTCCATGTACCGCCGCGGCGATTCCATCGAGTTCGACGCGCAGATCACCGACGAGGTGCGCGGGAGAATCCTGCACCCCCTCGAGCCGGTGCTAGGGCGTCCGCAGGAGCCGCGCCCGGCGCTCACGATCCTGCGGGAACGCATCATGGCCGTGCTCGCCGAAGCGCTGGACTCGCGGCTCGGCGCTTTGGCGTCGGCCGCCGGCCAGCCCCCGCGCTACGACGCGTACCTCGCATTCAGCGCCGGCGTCGAGATCTTTTACGGCGGACGGAGGGCGCGCGACGCATTGCCGTACTTCCAACGGGCCGCCGCCCTGGACTCGACGTACGCGCTGCCCTTGATCTGGGCGGCCTGGGCCCACGGGGGGACCGCGCTCGATCAGTGCGACTCGACCGCGGTCATCGCCGGGCGCCTGACCGGCATGCGTCTCACGGGTCTCGAGCAGATGCAAATCGACCGCGTGATGGCTCGATGCCGCGGAGACCTGCCGGCCGCCTACGCGCTAGGACGCGCGCTCACCGAGGCGCTTCCCCGCTCGGAGCTGATGTGGGAGCAGCTCGCTCGCGACGCGCTCGACTTCGATCGTCCGCGCGAAGCGGTCACGATTCTCGAGCGGCTGCACCCTGACAGCGGCGCCCTTGACGGGCGCGCGGGTTATTACAACTGGCTGACCAACGCCTACCACTTGCTCGGCCAGCACGACCGCGAGCTGGAGGCTGCCCGGCGTGCCCGGCGGCGGTTTCCGAGGAACCTCGCCACCCTCCGCATGGAGCTTTTGGCGCTGGCGGCCCTCGGGCGCGCGCGGGAAGTGAGCCAGCGCTTCGACGAGATAAATGCGCTCCCGCCCGACCCGATCCGCCTGCCGGCCCCGGTGATGCGCGAAATCGCGCTGGATCTCGCCGCCCACGGCGACAGCGCTGCCGCTCGCATGGCGCTGGGCCGCACGCTCGCGTGGCATGCGAGCCGCCCTGCGGCGGAGCAAGCGGAGGAGTCCCTGCGGTTCGAGCGGGCTCAGACGCACTACGCGGCCGGCCACGCCGATTCCGCGCGCGCGATCGCCGCAGAGTTGGCCCGCGCGCACCCGCAGAACGAGCAGTACGCGGGGCTGCTCGGGGTGCTGGCCGCGCAGCGCGGCGATCGCGCGGAGGCCACCCGCGTCGACCGGCTGCTGGTCGCGCTCGAGCGACCCCTCGGCCGCGGACAGGCCACCTACTGGCGCGCGTGCATCGCGGCGCTGTTGGGCCAGCGCGACACCGCAGTGGACCTGCTCGCGCGGGCCCTCGACGCGGGATACGTCTACCAGGTGCGCTTCCTCAATGCGCACATGGAGCCCAGCTTCGCGGCGCTGCGCGAATACCCGCGGTTCCAAGCGTTGCTGCGCCCCAAGGGATGAGCCCACGCCCGCGACCGCTCGCGATGGGCGTGCTGGCGCTCAGCCTGACCACGCGGCCACTCGGCTCGCAGGGGATCACATCCGCGGCGCTTCAGGGAAGCGTCGTCCAGGGCGACGGGACGCCGATCGACGGCGCCGTTGTCACGGCGACCCTGGCAGCCAGCGGCGCGCATTGGCATGACGCGACCGACGCGACGGGTCGATACTTTCTGGAGAATGTCGAGGCCGGCGGTCCCTACCTCATCGACGCGCGGGCCCTGGGGTTCAGACCGGTCCGTCGGACGGGCATCGTCCTCGTCCTCGGCCAACGCCACCGCGCCGATTTCGTGCTCGAGCCCGCGGTCATCGAGCTCGAGGCACTGACCGTCAGCGCGGGTCTGGACCCGCAGCTGAACACTGGACGCAGCGGGCCCGCGCACATCGTCTCCCAGGCGCAGGTCACCGGTCTGCCGAACTCGGCTCGGGACCTGAGCGTCTTGGCGGCGCTCGGTCCCTTGGCCACGCTGAGACCGCTCGGGGGCATCTCGATCGGCGGACAGAACCAGGGGTTCAACAGCCTTCAGATCGACGGCGGCGTGAACGCCGACCTGTACCTGGGTCGAACGCCCGGTGGCGCGAGTCCGAGCGCGGCGCTCCCCGAGGTGCTGCCCCACACGATCTCCTTGGAGACGGTCAGGGAGTTTCAGGTGCTCGCCGCGCCGTTCGACGTCCGGCTCGGGAGTTTCGCGGGGGGGCTCCTCAATGCGGTGACGAAGTCGGGGACCAACGCGTTCCACGGCTCGGCGTTCGGCTTCCTCCAAGACGGAAGTCTGACGGCGCAGGACGCGGCCGGGAACCGGTCCGACTTCACGACCTGGCAATTCGGTGGTACCCTGTCCGGCCCGATCGTGCGCGACCGGGTTCACTTCTTCCTGAACGCCGATCTGCAGCAACGCGTCGTGCCGGACGCCAGATTCCTGGTCACGGCGGACACGGTTGGCGGCGCCGATCTGCGCAAGACCGGGATCTCCTACGCCAGCGCCGTGCGGTTCCAGCAGATCCTCAGGGACAGTTTCGGCCTGCAGCCCGGGTCGGTCGGGCCGTCGGACGGGCATCTGCCCGCTCAAGACATCTTCGCAAAGATCACCGTGCAGCTCGGCGCGAGCGGCCACCTGGAGCTGTCTCAGCACTACGCCCACGGCGACCGCCGGGAGTTCGTCGATACCGGTCGGACGTACGGCAGTTACGCCCTCTCTTCGGTCGCCGGTCGCAGCTCGTCGACCGCAGAGACGTGGCGCTTGATCTGGAGCGCGCTCGTGGGCGGCCGGGCGCAGAACGAGCTCATCCTGAGCTACGAGCACCTGCGGGACTCCTGCCGGCCCAACGCGGCGTTTCCGCTGGTCCAGGTCGCCGCCGACTCCGGCACGTTGATCGCAGGGCCCAACAGCGTGTGCCCGACCACGGCAGTGGACCAGAACGCCCTCGAGATCACGGAGAACCTGACCATCGGCGCCGGACGGCACCTCCTGACCATCGGCTCGCACGGCGAGCTGTTTCACTTCCGCGACCCCCTGGTGCAAGTGTCGGCCGGAAGATGGCTCTTTAGCAGTCTCGACTTGCTCGCGCGGGGAGTCGCGAACCACTACGACCGGGGGCTTGGGAGCTCGGCGCGACCGCCTGGAGCCGACTTCCGCGTGTTCGGGCTCGGCCTCTACGCACAGGACCGGTGGGCGCCGACCTCGCGCCTCACGCTCACCGGCGGGCTGCGCCTCGACGTCCCCTTCTTGCTCGACGCGGCCATGACGAACCAGAGGCTGGTGGCCTCCGCCCTCGGCACCGACACCGGGCGGCTGCCCAGCGGCAACGTGCTGTGGTCGCCTCGCCTCGGCGTCAATTACGACCTCAGCGGCGACGGCGACGCGTTTCTCCGCGGCGGGATCGGACTGTTCGGCGGCCCTCCGCCCTACCGCTGGCTGGGGAACGGGTACCGGGAGACCGGCGACGAAACCGTCGTGTTCTGTAATCGGCCTGACGTGCCGCCGTTTGATCCGCTCAACCAACCCGAGACCTGCCCCTCCGGAGGTGGCACGAGTCCGCGAATCAGCTTCTTCGACCCCGGTCTCAAGCTGCCGCAGAATCTGAAGCTGGCGCTGGGCGTGGACCGGCGTTTCCCATCGGGTGTGGTGGCTACGATCGACTTTCTATACACGCGGGCGGTCCACCAGATCTATGAGAGCGACGCGAACCTCGGTGCCCCGACCAGCGCGGCCGCCGGCGAGGGCGGACGCCCTCTGTACGGCACGATAAGCGGTACCACAAGCGCGACTCTGGTAACGAACCCAGCCTGGCGCGACACGTCTTTCGGAGAAAACGAGATCTACCGGGTGTCGAATCGGGGTGGGGACAACAGCTTCTCCCTCTCGCTGCAGCTGCGAAAGCGATTCGGCGAAACGCTCGCGCTGTACGCGTCGTACGCCTACTCGCACGTGCGGGATCGGATGTCCTGGGTCAACTTCCCGGCCCGGGCGAACTTCAGCAATACGCCCCTCGACGGCACGCTGGAGGACCGCCGGCTCGGCCCGTCCTTCTTCGAGACGCCCCACAAGGTCTCGGTCGCCGCGACGCTCGACCTCCCCTACCGGGTGCAGCTCTCCCTGCTCTACCTGGGCGCGTCGCAGCCGCCCTACACGTACGTCATCGACGGCGATGCGAACGCGGACGGCATCGGCGGCGCGGGGTCGCTTAAGAACGACATCGTGTACGTTCCCAGGAACGCTGCCGATATCACCCTGGTGCCGGCGTCGGCCTATCCGCGGCTGGACGCGTTCATCGAGCAGCAGCCATGCTTGCGCGAACAGCGGGGACGGATCATGGCTCGCAACAGCTGTCGGAACGGTTGGCTCGGCGTCCTGAACGCCCGGCTCACGAAAGCCGTGCCGATGGCTGGAGGTCGGCACATCGAGGTCACTGCCGACGTCTTCAACGTGCCGAACCTGATCAGCTCACGGTGGGGCCGCTATTTCGACACCACCACCGGCCCTTCTGTGACGCTGCTGAACCTCGTCGGGTGGGACGTCGTGAACACGCGTGGGGTGTACCGGCTCTCCAACAACACGTTGCCGGCGCGCGGAGTCGTGGACGACATCGCGTCGCGTTGGCGGATCCAGCTCGGTGTGAGATACGTCTTCTAGAAACCCGCGAGGGCGGCCGAAGCGCATGCCTCGACCGCCCCCGATTGCCTTCGACGACCCCAACTACTCATTTCATGATGATCATCTTCTTCGTAAACCGCCTACCGTCCACCACCAACTGATAGATGTACACCCCCGACGCGGCCTGCTCGCCCGTACGCGGGATATTCCCGTCCCAATAGGCGCTGTACGCGCACCCGGACGGGCTGTTGCAGGTCAGCTCGAGATTGTCCAAGGACTCGCCCGTGCCCTGGAGGATCGGCACGGCCACGAGCTGCGCGAGCACGTTGTAGATCTTCAGCGTGACCCTCGGCCGGTGACCATTCGCGAACAAGTCCCCGCTCAGGACGAACGGGATCGTGGTCGCCGGGTTAAACGGGTTCGGGTAGTTCTGCTTGAGCTCCACGACGGGTGGCGGGGTTTGGCCCCACGCGCCGCTCACCGCCGCCCCAGCCGCCCAAAGCCCGAGCCCCAGCACTGCCCAGGCGTACTTCATCACCGCTCCTCTGCGAACGAGACAGATGCCTTAACCGCTCTCCTTGTTACGGGTCAACCGTGGTGCTGCAGGGCGCTCGAGAAAAATTATGCGCCACCGCTCCCGGCTGTCAACCGCGCGAGCGTCCGCGCGTCGCCGGAGCGGCGGGTGATGCCGCGCCGATCGGCCCATTCGAGCAAGGGAATCAAATACTTGCGCGTGAGCCCGAGGCGGTCACGCAACACCGCCGGCGTGGCGGCACCGACCTCCGTGAGCGCCGTTTCCAGAGCCACTCGGAATTGCTCCAGCGCCGCCTTGGTAGCGTAGCGCTCCTGGTCCACTTGCTCGATCCCCCCCTCCCGGATCAGATGGGCGAGCAGCGCCCGCATCGGTGTGTCAGGAAATTCCCTGACAAGCTCGGCGACCGTGGGAATCTGCCAGCGGGCTGCCTCCAGGCGACGGACCAGCAGGGCCCGGGCGTCCGTGGCCCGGGCGTCGAGTGCCGGTTGCCACCCCGGGACACGGGCCACGCTGCCGGCCAGCTCCCACGCCTGCTTTCGGGTACCGAGGTCCAGGATCTGGTCAATGACGGCGGGTGGAGGAGGCGGCGCCACCACCGCTGCTCGGAGGGCTTGCAGCGACATCCCCGGATCGAGCGGATGCTCCTCGTGGTGACGCCGGAGTACCTCCGCGAGGCGAGTCACTTCGGCCGTGATCGCGGTGCGGGCGGCCAGCACGTCGCCGCACGTTAGCAGCCCGGCACCCGCCTCCGCGATGACGGCCGTCACACGGGCGGGCTGGACGCCCAGCCGCACGGCGAGCGTCGAAAGGGGGATCCCCTGGAGGCCGGCGTCAGCGGCCATGCACTGCAGCCGCTCGGCAGGGGTCTGGTCCGCTGTCAGCCGGGGCTGGCGGCGCCGCCCGGCCCCCCCGGCCCCCCGTGGCCCCCCCGCCTGGCGAGGAAACGGGTCGAGCACGACGCCCCCGCCGATCGTGGTGACAGGTGAGAAGGAGCGGAGCACGAAGCGGTCGCCACCGCGGGCCACGAGGGGGGTCTCCAACATCAGGCGAACAGGGCCCCGCTCCCCGGGGGCGATCGGCCGAGCCGGCACCGCGCGGGCGAGTACGACGGCGGTGCCGTGGTGCACCCGCAGGCGGGTGCGGGCGGCGATCGGCCGCGGTGCCCCCGGCAGGAGCTCGACCGCCGCCTCGAGTACGCTGGTCGCCGCCCACCCGGTCCCCGTGACCGCTACGTGGCCGCGCTCGAGCTCGTCCTTGTCCACCCCCACGAGCGCGAGCGCCGTGCGCCGGCCGGGGGCGGCGCGCTGCGTGGGCTCGCCGTGGACCTCGATCGAGCGCACCCGTGCCTCGCGATCGAGGGGAAGCAGCCGCACTGACTCGCCCACGCCCACCGAGCCGCTCCAGGTGGACCCGGTCACGACCGTCCCCGCGCCCGCCACGGCGAAGACACGGTCGATCGGGAGGCGGAAGAGGTCCTCCGCCGGCCGCTCGACGAGCCCGGCCGCGAGGCCTGCGAGCGCGGCGCGCAGCTCCTCGAGCCCCGCTCCGCTGACCGCCGAGGTTGTGACCGGGGGCTCCCAGCGGACCCGGCTCTGCGCGAGCCGCTCCACCAGCTCGGCACGCACCAGCTCGAGCCACTCGCGGTCCACGAGGTCGGCCTTGGCGATCACGGGGATGCCACGCTGCACCCCCAGCAGCTCGAGGATCGCGAGGTGCTCCTCGGTCTGCGGCATCGTGCCTTCGTCGGCGGCGACGACCAGCAGGGCGACGTCGATCCCGGTCGCTCCGGCCAGCATGTTCTTGACGAACGCCTCGTGGCCCGGGACGTCCACGATGCTCGCCTGCACGGCGTCGGCGAGCGGCAGGGGCGCGAACCCCAAGTCGATCGTGATGCCGCGCCGCTTCTCCTCCTCCCAGCGGTCGGTGTCGACCCCGGTCAGCGCCTTGACGAGCGCTGTCTTGCCGTGGTCGATGTGCCCGGCCGTGCCGACTACGAAGCGGCGGACGGAGCCGGAGCCGGGGCGGGGGCGGGGGCCGGGATCGCGCTTGGGGGAGGGAGAGGAGGGGACCACGCGTGGCGCTCCCAGAAGTCGAGGGCGGGGAGGGTGCTCGCCTCCCCAAAGTGGTGGCGGACGAAGCGGGCGAGAAGGCGGCGGTGCGCGGCGGCGTGCGGCGGGGCGAGCGCCGGCAGCGGGGCGTCCGGATCGTTCAGGGCGACGAGATCGCGGTGGGCCTGCGCCGGCAGGCGGGTGGCCTGGTTAGAGGTGGGGGGCGGGGGGGGCGCGCACCGGGCACATAGCACGCCGCCCTCGGCCGTGCTGAAGGCGACCTGACCCCCCCCAGGGAGGGTGGGGACCGGCGTTCCATCCCGGACGCAGGACCCGAGCGCCGGCGCGAAGCCCAGCGCTCCGAGCAAGAGCCACAAGCCGCGCAACGCCACGGCGTCGACCGCGTCCGGGACGGTCGCCCGTAGGGCGTCGAGACCGGTCGTGAGCGCGTCGTAGGCCCCTGGGAGAGGCGCCTCCGGCGCCATCTTGAGCATCAGCTCGGCCTGCGCCGTGGCCCCCGCGAAGCGGCCGACG
>Ga0209161_10000258_pt1 | contig 42319 bp, 42 predicted proteins | sample GraSoiAngelo_155_FD_186169 | JGI IMG/M metagenome (GOLD analysis project Ga0209161, IMG submission 186169) | Grasslands soil microbial communities from the Angelo Coastal Reserve, California, USA - 14_1009_13_30cm (SPAdes) (version 2) | ecosystem: Environmental > Terrestrial > Soil > Grasslands... | reverse complement strand
ATTTGCGATGGGTTTCAGTTTGCGCATGCGAAACACCGCGAACAGCCGGTCCCACCAACTGCTCTTGTTGCGTTTAAAAGTCACATCGGCGCAGCGAAAGATCACTCGGCGGGTGCGAATATCGATGCAGATCGTGCGCTTATATGTTTCAAGGAAATGCAAATTACGCCGGTGGAAGCCAACCACGACCTGGGAGGGGTCGCGCGTGGGGAAATCGCCGGTCTTGCCGTGAAGCGAGCCGCCCTCATAAATAACTTCGAGCGTGGTCAAAACCCTGCGCTCCTCTACATCGTCGGGTTTGAGGAATTTATCTGGGAACGGGACCTCAATCGTCGCAACTGACATGGTAAATTTCCTTCATTCGGATACAGCCTCCGGTTGAGGCCGCAACTCGGCTCTTCGTTACTTGGGTTTTATTAGGCGAAAAGTCTACGAACAGTAATCAGGCAGTCTATAGGACTTTAGTCGTATGCCTTGTTGCAGGCGCGATGCACGCTCTACCGTGCGTTTGACCACCGATAACAGCCAACATCCTCTGAACGGTCGAGAATCAATTTCATCGCTTCGCCGTCGAGTGATGCCGTGATTCGCGTTTATGATGACGCAGGCAACGTGATCGAGACGCACGAGCACACCGGGGAGTTCAAGGAGTGGAAGCGCAATTTTGTTCGCGCGGTCGAGCGGCCCGTCTGCTTTGTGCTCGGCAGCTCTTACTGATTGTTCAGGACCGTTTGTGCGTGGCGAACTGCATCAATGGAGACAGTGTGCGGACGGAATGGAAAACGGCGTACAACTATACTCAAGCCTGTGACTCTAAAGAGTGAGTTTTTTACTCGCAGCCGTAGCTATCCCTGAGTGCCGATGCGAGCTTAACAAGGCTTTCCCGAATCTGTGTCGGTGTCCAGGCCGCGAAACCGAAGACGAATGCTGGCTTTAGCTTCGCCTGAATACAAAAGAATGATAACGATGACGGCCTCACTCCAATTTCAAGGGTGACACGCCTGATCATTGGGAACTCTTCCTCGCGCTTCAGCCAGGCGACGACGTTCAATCCGGCTTCCGGAACCTGCAAAGTGAAACGGTCACCAAGCAACTCATTGAATTGTTTGATGAAGAAGTCTCGCCGCTCGGCATAGATTTTTCGCATCCGCTTGATGTTACTCAGGAAAAAGCCCTCGGTGATGAAACGCGCAAGTGTCGCCTGGTCGATCGGAGACGAGTGTTGATCCATCGCACTGCGGATCTTGGCCAACGAATCAACCAGCGGCTCTGGCGCAACGATGTATCCCAGACGCAAAGAGGGACAAAGAATCTTGCTCACCGTTCCCGCGTAAATCACTCGGCTGGAGTTGTCGATCCCTTGCAACGAAGGGAGTGGTGGCCCGGCAAAGCGGAACTCCGCGTCGTAGTCGTCTTCGAAAATAAAGACGTCGTGAGCACGCGCAAAATCGAGCAAGCCGGTCCTACGCTGGAAACTCATCGTAACGCCGAGAGGAAATTGATGGGAGGGCGTTACGTAAATGATCCTCGGCAGTGGTTCTTTTGGCGATCGCGCAATCACGATTCCTTGGTTGTCGAGCAGCTTGGGAACTATCTTAACGCCGGCCAAAGTAAGGACCCTTCGGGTCTGCTGATAACTGGGGTCTTCGATCCACGCGACTTCACCCGGATTTAGTACAGCCATTGCGCTGATCAGCATCGCCTGCTGCATACCAGCCACGATTACGATCTGATCCGGATGACAGCGCACTGCTCTGAAATCGCACAAGTAAGCTGCAATTGCGTTGCGCAGGTCGGCGTCGCCGCGATTCGACGCATAGCGCAACAGGTTGACGCCTTTTTTCGCCAGAACCTGCGCTCTGAGGCGTTCCCACACAGCCATCGGAAATTCATCGACTGCGGGAATGCTCGCGACCAGCGAGACGCCTGCTCCTGCGCCCGTTGCCCCGAGGTCAAACTGACTTCCGACGCGTCCATCCGGAATTGCTCTCGCGCGATCGGAGATGCGAATTGGGCGCTGGATTGGTTGGTAGGTCTTCGGTTGGTCCGCGGTCAAAAAGGTTTCCGGGAGAAGGTTCGCAACGAATGTTCCGGACTTGGGCTTTGAGCGAAGATAACCTTCAGCATGAAGTTTTGAAAATGCGAGTGTAACAGTCGATCTTGAGATTCCCAGGTCTATAGCCAGAGCCCGAGACGAGGGAAGTCGAGATGAACTATCGCTGAACCTGCCCGATTTCAGCTCGTCCCGAATTTGGCGGTAAAGCTGCTGATGGAGCGGTTCCGTTGCCGTCCGGTCGAGGCGAATCATCTCAAATGCTATAATCGAACGCCGGCGCCGCTTCTGCGGGCGCGATTTCCTATTAGACATGCCAACTGCCCTCGTTTCCTGCTGATCACTCTTCCATTTGCGGGTGTACTCTCAAGAGCCGAGGCATAGGCGCCGGAAAGTGGGGGAGAATTGGGATGAAAAAAGAATTGTTTCTGCGAGTGCTGGTTCTGAGGGGTACCCACCCCACGAGGGTTGTGACCCACAAATCGGGCAATGCATGAATGAGGTTTGTGGTTTTGAAAGCGTCGAGCTCGATCCACCTCGCCCATCGATGCCCGAGCGATCATCTCGCGGACACGACGCAAGGTTCGTTAGCAATAAACCGGTTAGGGCCGAATCGTGCTTCGGGCGAAGTCAAACTGGACTGTGGCAAAGACACGAACTGGCTCTTGTTCGATCCAAAGGAGCTCCAGAGATTTGGTCATCAAAAAGGAGGCATTATGAAAAAAACAATTCTCACTCTCGCCTGCTTGCTGGTTGCGCCACTGGCATTTGCCCAGACGGGTTCGACGCATAAGAGACAAACAACAACTGCGATAGAACAACCAATAACGGTAACTGCACCGATCATCACAACGACTGAGGAAGGGTCGGCGGCGATTTACCAGCCGTTCAAAACTCTCGTTGTTAGCAAGGATACTCCGGGCAGTTATGTTCTCAACGGGCCCGGTCACGTTGTAAACAACTACGGCGAAGTGATCCGAACCGCGATCAAACCCGGCACTCACGTGCGTGTTTATTATGTAAACACAGGCGGTTTACGTATGGTTGATCACGTCGTTGTCGATTGAGCCCGTGCGGCCTGGGACATCACCAAAAAAAGCCGCACGGCTTCCACAAACCGCACGGCTTTTTGCCCCTCAATAACGACTACTCCTAGTACATCGTAAACTGCTTGATAATCATGTCGGCCAGCCGCGCACGGTGCAGTTTGTAGAAGAGATGCAGCCGTTGATCGATCACGAGCTCGATACGACGCGAGCCAACCTTATCGATTAGTGCTTTCGACAGAGAATTTCGTGAGGACTTTAGCAATGAATACAAACAAATATTTTCGCGCTTGTCTTCTCTTATGTGCGCTGGCTGTTACCTTGCAAATTGGTCACTACTTGTCGTCCACAAGTTCAGCTGCGTCGAAAGGAAATTCTGAACAAACGCCCAAGGAGCGGGATGGGCAACACGATTTCGACTTCAACTTTGCCACTTGGAAGACCCACGTTTCGCGTCTCGTGCATCCACTGACCGGCTCGAAAGAGTGGATTGAATACGATGGGACCTCAGTCGTGAGCAAGGTTTGGAATGGCAAGGCCAGTCTCTTCGAGTTGAATGTGAGCGGACCCGGCGGCCACATCGAGGGCGTTGGCTTGCGCTTATTCAATCCCGAAACCCACCAATGGAGTCTGAATTGGGCGAACAGCAGCGACGGCATACTCAACAAACCGATGATTGGTGAATTCAAGGATGGTCGTGGCGAATTCTTCGACCAGGAGGAGTTCAATGGCCGAATGATTCTTGCGCGGAATGGTTTTTCCGAGATTACGCCGAATTCGAGTCGTTTTGAACAAGCATTCTCAGATGATGGAGGCAAGACTTGGGAGACGAATTGGGTCATGATATTCATGCGTCAGGAACCTTCAGAAGAAAAGATTGCCGCGTCCAAAATAAAGCCTCAACCGACGTCTTCTGAACCTGATCATGCTCAACACGATTTCGATTTCCATATCGGTGCCTGGAAAACTCATCTCAAGCGCCGGCTCCATCCATTAACCGGCTCAAATACCTGGGTCGAATATGAGGGCACGACTGTTGTCAGAAAAGTTTGGGGCGGCCGCGCGAATCTGGTGGAACTCAAGGCCGATGGTCCGCCAGGTCACTTCGAAGGATTGAACCTGCGACTCTATAACCCCAGGTCTCATCAATGGAGCCTCAATTTCGCTAACGCCAACGACGGCATCTTAACTCAGCCTACGATTGGCGAATTCAAAAACGGTCGCGGCGAGTTTTTCGATCGGGAGACACTGAATGGGCGAGCGAGTTTTGTTCGCTTCGTTATTTCGGACATCACGCCGACCTCGTGCCGTTTTGAACAATCATTTTCCGACGACGGCGGAAAGACTTGGGAAGTAAACTGGATCGCGGTAGACACCCGCGTAAAGAATTGATTTTGGGAGACGACAAGACGCAGCTCCAACTCCAACCGGCTTTGCTGAGATTGTCAGCGATGATTTCTTTTCCATAGCGATCGATCGGGTATTCATTATTGAGAACCGCTCACGTTTTTAGCTCTTATTTTGGCCACCACGAGAGCGTCCGCATTCGATTCACTAACAGAGGAGAGACGCGTACTCATTAAGCGTCGAGCAAATGCTTAGCAGGAAGTTCCATTTCCTGCGCCAAAACAACAAACAAGGAGGGAAAACTGTATGAAAAAGCTTCTCTTGATTGCATTGGTGGCAAGTGGATTGGCTTTCGTTCCCGTGCAGCGTTCTGACGCGCAGATTTCGGTCGGAATCGGCTACCCGGCTTACGGATACAGCTATTATCCATACGGATACTACCGGCCCTATCCGTACTATGGCTACTATTACGGGCCTTCGTATTACTGGTACAACGGGCATCGAGTCTATTATCACCGCCACCACCGTCATCATCATTACTACCACTTTTGGTACTAAGTTGACGTAGGATTATTAAATCCACTGAGCTGGCTTGGAGGCGATTTCCAAGCCAGCTTTTTTTGCCAGCCAGGCCTACTTCGCATGGCGCAAATAGCCAATTCCAGCTCCAGAAACGCCGTCAACTTCTCATCCGCTCGCACAACGAAACGTTTTCCGTCATCACGATACGCGTCAGCAATGAAGATTGTCCTCCCGCAAGAATCCACGGCTGATACGCAGCCCACGTCCAACCGGCTGTGATTCGCAGCCCCAAGGCAAATCACAAGTTCCTGAATAAAGATCAAAAAGAAGCTTGACACGATGATGCGAGATTAAGTAAAAGTATTGTCGACCGCGCGCCCACCCGACGTTTCAACGAATCTTCAGCCGCCCTGAAGACGTTCGTGGGGTTGGGTCTTCGCTGGGACACCCGTCTGGCGCGATCGCCTGGATCCAACTGGGCGGGAGAGGTTCAAAAAGGAAAGGTACATTATGTCGCACGTTACGGGAACCGTGCAGCCAGTCTCGCCGGTCCTGAAAATAGGGCCCGATTTTGGGCCACCTACCAGTCCTAATACCTGGACCGTTAACTTCGCCTACACTCCTGCACCCACAGGGACCAAGTTGGTGATGCTGCATTTCACCGGCGCGAGTTTCCCCGCAACTAATCGGCTGGAAGTGGATTTGGGCTACGGCGGCGGTGAAATGGATGTATTCACTTCCGCTGATGGCACGGACTTTTGGACGCGCCCGATTAACGTTTATGCAGTCGGCGCCACGGTCACCATTCGCTATATCACCAACGGAGCGGCTACAGGAGGTGTTCAACTCGACCAATACGGCCGCGGCGAGCGGCATACCAAGGATCCTGACCCGCCATATGTCGATCCGAAGTTTGACAGCCTGTCCAACTGCGATCCCTTCCTTAACCCATCGGGTTATCAGCAACCGGACTTCGCGACATTCTGGTTCTGCAGCAATCTGCCAAACTGGGAAAATACCGCTTGCATCAAGCCGCCCGGCGATATCCGCAACACCGTAGCGCCTGCCGTCGGAATGATTGTGCACGTGGACGCCAACAAGGTACTCGGGTTCGTTGTGTCCACCTGCAGTGTCACGCTGGTGAGCGCAGACACAATCGTTACCGCCGGCCACTGCATGACGGATCCGATTGAGGACGCCAAAAGCGCCTCGGTAATCTTCAACTACGCCACCGATTGCAACAACAATGTGCCTAACAATTACAATGGGCGGTTCTTCAAGGTCAAGGAAGTCATCCGGCAGCGCTTCGCCGATGGCTCGGCTAACGATTACTGCCTGCTGCGCCTCAAACTGCCACCTGGCGGGCTCGGCATAACACCCGTTCCCATGCGGGCAGACATTCCTGCCGTCGGAGAGCAGATGTTCGGTATTCACCACCCTAATGGCTCGATAAAGAAGCTCTCGATCCCACATCCCGGCTTTGCTACCGTCACTTCCAGCGGGGTTAATGGAATCGGAGTAAACTTGGACGTGTCTGGTGGAAGTTCCGGCTCTGGGCTTTTCGATACGGCAGGACGAATCACCGGCATACTCAGCAGTGGTGTCGCCTGCAGTCTGGGCTATTTCCCGATCGCCACAATGCAGCAGGATGTTGCTAGCCCTCCTGCAATCACACGCGATGTGATGTTGGTATTCGATCGCTCGGGCAGCATGTCATTGCCGGGAACCAGCGGCCAGCCAAAAATCGAGGAAGCTCGTGCTGCCGCTTCGCTCTTCGTGCAACTGGTTCATGCCGGCACAGGTAACCGTGTCGGTCTCGTTTCCTTTAGTACTACCCCAAGTTCGCCGGTGGACTTTCCACTGGCCGATGTCACGGTAGCCAACAAGAACACCTTAATCGGCCCTGCTCCGTTCACTGGAGGAATCGTCGGCGGGCTTATGCCAGGAGGATCGACCACTATTGGCGGCGGCCTTAATGCGGCGTATGGACAGTTGCCCGCGGGTGGCACCAATCCCCGTAATATCTTGCTGTTCACCGACGGACTGCAGAACACGCCGCCTATGGTAAATCCCACAGACTCCTTTCCAACTGACATTACCATCGACGCCATCGGTTACGGTACACCGGCCAGCATAGACGGCGCCATGCTTACCACGCTCGCCACCCAACACCGCGGGCAGTATGTTCTTGCCGACACAAATTTGAAGCTACAGAAATTCTTTGCGCTGGCGTTTGGCAACATCTTTGAAGCGGGATTGCTGATGGATCCCGAGTTTGTGCTGGGTAGCGGCCAGACGACAGCAGCGCCGGTCCCCTTCAACGTCTGCGAGGAAGAAATCATCACCATCGTTGTTGGCTGGGATCTTCGCGATGCAGGATTGCGAATCGAACTGACCACGCCCTCAGGCGCTACTGTGACCAGCGGTTCGCCAGGTGTTCAATCGTCTGCCTCTCGCACATGGACTTTCCTGCGCGTTCCGTTGCCTCACGCAGGCGAACGCGATGGAACGTGGAAAGTCACCGTTTTCCGCGCGGGTGAGGTGGGTGAGTTTGCAGCGCCACTGCCCGAGGTGCGCTACTTCGTAACCGTGATCGTGAGCGGAGGCGCAGTTCTACGGCGCACGCCAGATAACGCCAAATACTACACCGGTGATGTCATCAATCCACTTGTGGGATTGAGCTATCTCCAGGGAGGATTCCCCCCCAATGCCAAAGTGAAAGTGGCGGTCTCACGGCCCGATGCCAGTGTGGGTAACTTGCTGTCGCAAGAAAAACTGGGTCCCTCGGTCGTAATCGATGCGGACACGATTCCGCCGCGCCATGCCACGTTGATGGCAATCGAATCGCGCACCGGCAAGCCGGTCGTGGGCTATACGCAGCACACCTTTGACATGTACGGCGACATCATTCACACCGGGGCCTTCGAAACTGCGGGGCTCTTCGGCAATTCTTTCAAAGATCTGCTCACCGTCGAAGGGAACTACACTTTCCACTTCCAGGCCAGCTACGGCGATACCTGCACGGCGACGAGAGAACTACTCTGGTCGTTGCACGTGGAGCCCGGCATTGATCCTTCAACCACGATTGTGACTACGGACGTCAGCGGAGGAAGGGGAACAATTACGCTGGTGCCGAAAGACAAGTACGGCAATAATCTCGGTCCGGGCAGAGGAGACGGACTTTCGGTTACCGGTGCGCCCGGGACAATCTTAACAGGGCCAGTCCGTGACAACGGCGACGGCTCCTATACTGCGCCTGTAAACTGGGATCCGGGCTCCGGTAACAGTCCGGGAGTGATCATTGGCCAACCCAGCCGTCCGCCGGTGGTTCTGCATGACCCCAAGCTGCCTGGGAGGGACCGCTGCAGGAAATGGAAGCTATTGTTCTGGCTTATGGCGCTGGTAGCGCTAGTTCTATTCCTGCTTTGGCTTTTGAAGTAAGTGGTCACGGCTCTGAGTAACTTGGCTCTTGGATGTTATTCAGGACCGCTTTCAAGATCTACCTCGCCCTCAAAGGACTGATTGCAAGCTCTACGGTTGCCCCTCTTCTTCCCGCCTGACTTTCAAGTTCAAGAAACGCAGTCAGTTTTTCATCCGCCTGCACAACGAAACGCTTGCCGTCGTCGCGATGAGTATCAGCAACGAAGATTGGTTGTCCCGAGAATTCACGGCTGAGACAGCCCCAACTCCAACCGGCTTTGCTGAGATTGTCAGCGATTATTTCCAATACTTCACGCGCGGCGGAGGCGCAGACCGCCCTCGAGCGTTGATATCGATAGTTGGGACGATTGGAAGAAGCTCAACAAACGCAGTCTTCCTGAACGAAGTGAAGGATCGCACACGAGCTGATTGATCACGCCGCCGCGCCTGGGTATTCTGCACTCTGAATGTGAGATCCTTCGCCGTCTATGTCGCTCAGGATGACAAGCACTATCTTCCGCCGAAAAGTCTTCGGAATGATTTGAAGAAACGACCCGGGAAAGTTAATGCTTTCTGCGGAAGATTCGGCACCTGCTGTGCAAACGGCCATTGCTCGCCGCCATGCACCTGGCACGCGGTAGTTGGGACTTTGTCGCTGGGCAGGTCGATGTCGTAAGCTGTTCCGGCCGCCATGCAACCGGTGGTAGCGAGTTGATTGGAAATGGAACAGACCGTTGCGTGAGTGGTTGGCACGGTTGGTTCGAGCGGTTTAGCCGGATAATGGTCTGCCGCTTTGTTCATTACCTGTGTCCACACGGGTAAGGCGAGCGCGGCGCCGTAGCCGTGTGGAATAATCGTTGTCGGTTGATCGAATCCCACCCACACGCCGGAAGTCAGCGTACTCGTATAACCGAGGAACCAGGCATCTTTGTAATCGTTGGTCGTCCCAGTCTTTCCAGCAGCAGGTAATCTGAAGCCCAACGATGATCTCGCGCCAGCAGCGGTGCCGCGGGTGAGGACTTCCTCCATGAGCTGCGACGTCATCCAAGCCGCGCTCGGATCAAGCGCGGGCGCAGAGATATGCGCGGCGCGATAAATCGGTTTGTGCAACTGGTCGTCGATCCGCTCAATGATGTAAGTCTGTTTGCGTACCCCAGAGTTTGGAAAAACCGAGTAAGCCGCAGTAAGATCTTTCAGGTTTGTCTCGAAGGAACCGATGTAAATCGCCGGCCCGTGCGGAACGTTTTGCGAAAGCCCGAGCGTGGTCGCGACTTCTTGCACTGAATCGAGTCCGGCGAATTGACCAACTCGCACACTCATGGTGTTGCGCGAATGGATGAGGCCGTAGGAGCAAGGCATGATGCCGCCGTAGGTGCCATCGGAATTTGCCGGCGACCAATTCCCGGCGCCGTCGATTTCGCCAGGTTGAATCGGCCCATCGCTGATGGCACCTCCGGGGAGGAGTCCGTGAGTAAACGCGATCGCGTAAACGAATGGCTTAAAGGCCGAGCCCAGCTGCCGATTAGTCGGAGCGAGCGCGCGATTGAATTTGCTTTGCGCGTAATCCCGTCCACCGACCAGCGCGCGAATCCCGCCGCTTTCATTGTCAATCACCACGACCGCCCCTTCTAAATACGGCATGGACGAATCGCCTTCTCCGTTCTCGGGTGGATGATAATTCGCTTTCAGCGGATGATGAAAATTGGATTGATGCTCGATCTTCGTGAGCTGCGTCTCCAGCGCCTGCTGCGCGGCGTTTTGCACCGCCGGATCGAGCGTTGTGTAAATCGAGAGTCCGCCGTTGTCGATCTGGTCCTGCGTCAACAACTGGTTCAAATCGCGTTGCACCGCGTCCATCGCGTAATTTTCTTGGATGAAAGGCAAACGCTTTGGATGTGCGGCAATTTTTGTTCTTTTCGCCTCCTCGGCCTGCGCCGGCGAAATCCTTTTCAACGCCACCATGCGATCCAGCACCGCGTTGCGCTGCATCGCCGCACCTTCGGGGTTTCTTAGCGGCGAAAACCGATTCGGACTTCGGATCAATCCGGCGAGGAGCGCAGCCTCGGAGAGATTCAACTTCGATGCACTTTTGCCGAAATAAAGTTGCGAGGCCGTTTCAACTCCGTAACAGCCGGTGCCGAAATAGATTCGATTTACATAAAGTTCGAGAATCTGCTGCTTGGTGAATTGATGCTCAATTCGGAACGCGACCATTGCTTCGAGCAACTTTCGACTGAGGGTGCGGCCACCCAACGGAAGACTATTGCGGGCCAGCTGCTGGGTGATGCTGCTGGCGCCCTCTCTGGCGGACCCGCTCAGAACATCGTGGGCGAGGGCCCGGAGAATTCCCCGCCAATCGATCCCTTTGTGTTCGTAGAAGCGCGCGTCTTCACGCGTCAGCACTGCCTCAATGAACAGCGGTGAAACTTCGCTGAGCGAGACTTTCAGACGGTTCGCGCCGGCAAGACGACTGTAGATTTTTCCATCGACATCATAAACGGTGTTCCGCTCCGGCATTTCGCCGACCTTCTTCATGTCGAACGTCTGCGCCCACGCTCCATAAAAGAGAAAGATCACCACGCCGCTGCCCGCGACAATTGCCGCCAACGTGATCTTCCAGCCGTAGCGGAAAAGAGGATGCCCGCTTTTCTTTTTTCCGGACCGGAGACGGGCAAAAAGTTTCATCGCTCAGAAGCAAGACAATCTAGCCACACATTGCGTTGCGCGAAAGTAACCGATCCCGCGCGGATGTGTTTCGATGAAACGAATGCGACCAATGGGTCGCCTGCAGGTTCGATTACAGGGGAAGCTGACAGCTTCCCCTACAGATTTTCCCCTACAAATTCTACAAATTCAGCTTCACTACGCCCTCGTGCTGTTCGGTTGCGCAGGGCGCATTGGTAGGAACCTCGGTCGCGGCGTCGCTCGGCTGAACAAGCTTGTTCTCGATCAAATATTGCTCAACTTCCTCCCCGCTCACGTCGGCGAGCATTTGCCCGTTGATTTCAACACATGGCGAAAGCGGCTGTCCGCTCTTGGTCTCCATCTCCCAGCGAAACGCCGGATTCTGAATAATGTCTTTCTCCGTGTAAGGCAGATTGTATTTCGCGAGAACGGCGCGCACGCCGGCGCTCCAGCCACAATAGGTCTTAAGATAGGCGGTAATTTCAGGGGTTTGCATCCGAGGAATATACCACAACTTCAAAAGTTGTAACGCCGAAACGGCCTGGGCGCGGTGCGCCTACCCTACAAGCGCTGCTTTACAGGCTCTCGATTTCTCTTCGCAAATCCTCCTTCGTTTTGCCGAGTTTTTGTTGAAGTCGTCCAAGCAACTCATCCTCTTTGCCTTCAGTAAATACGAGGTCGTCATCGCTCAGCTGCGCATATTTCTGTTTCAGTTTTCCTTTCACTTCATTCCAACTGCCTTTGAATTCCAGTTTCGTCATAATAAATATTTCGCGCGCCGACGCGGGATCAGTTGCCTCTCGCGATACACGCCGATGCACGCGCGCGATGATTCCCGCCCGAAATCCTTTTGTAGGGAAACAAACGAGGGAATGCCATGAATAAGAAAATTCGTTATGCCGTTGTCGGACTGGGACACATCGCACAGACCGCCGTGCTGCCTGCATTTGAGCACGCGGAAAATTCGGAGCTGGCAGCGCTCGTGACCGGAAATCCCGAAAAGGACCGGGAACTGAGCGAGCGCTACGGCGTAAAAGCATATACCTATGACGACCTGGAAGACGCGCTCGACGCGGAACAAGTCGATGCCGTCTATATCGCTACGCCTAATATTCTCCACCGGGAACATACCGAGCGGACGGCACGTGCCGGTGCCCACGTCCTTTGCGAAAAACCAATGGCCACTACCGAGGAAGATTGCCGGGCCATGATGCGCGCGGCGGAGCAGAATAACGTAAAATTGATGATCGCGTATCGTCTCCATTTCAACGACGCAAACCTGCGCGCCGTGGAACTCGCGCGATCGGGAGAACTGGGTGAACTCCGATATTTTGGCTCATTATTTGGATTGCAGGTGAAGGCCGGTAACATTCGCGTCCGCAAAGATCTCGGCGGCGGGACGCTTTATGACATCGGCATCTACTGCATCAATGCCGCCCGCTACTTATTCCGCGACGAACCGATTGAAGTCGTCGGCCTCACAATGAATAACGGCGAAGAGCGTTTTGCCGAAGTCGAGGAAATGACCGGCGCACTCCTGCGCTTCCCAGACGAGCGGCTGGCGATGTTCACGTGCAGTTTCGGCTCTGCCGATGTTGCCCAATACGATCTGATCGGCACGAAGGGCAGGCTGCGATTGGAGAACGCTTACGAATATCTCGGCGAATTGAAATGCGTCACCACGATCGATGGCAAAACCACGGAAAAAATCTTCAAGCCAGGCGACCAATTCGCTCCGGAGCTAATTTATTTCTCCAATTGTATCCTGAATGATCGAGCGCCCGAGCCTTCGGATAAGGAAGGACTAGCCGACGTGCGGGTAATTAACGCGATTTACGAATCAGCAAAAACTGGACAGTTGAAGCGCATTGAGCCTGTTCCAAAGCAACGCCGGCCTGAGCGCGAAATGGAGATCAAGCGGCCGCCGGTGAAGGAGCCCGAGCTTGTCGGAGCAGCCGCTGCGCGCTCGGGATAATGGCGGCATGGATCCATTTCGGGAAACGCACACTAGTTCTGAGCGACGGAAAAGAATTCGTTAATGGACAAACCCTTCCACTCATCGCCGGCGCCGGACCTGTCGGCCTTGGTGCAGCTCTCTATCTTGCGCAAGCGGCATTGCCACGCGCATCATTGATGTTGCTGAAAAATCGTCGCAGGAGTCGAGAGCATTGGCCGTTAATCCGCGAACGCTGGAGATCCTTGAACCAACTGGTGTCACTGAGAAGATGCTGGCGCTGGGCTTGCCCTTCCGCGGTGTTCGTTTCTCGCAACGTGGCAAGCCGGCGCGGGAGCTTTTATTCAAAGGCCAGGTGCATCACAAGTATCCATTCATTTTGGGACTGTCGCAGGCAACAACCGAACGACTGCTCGCCGTGGCTTTCGAAAATGCAGGCGGCAAAATCGAGCGCGGGGTCGAACTGATCGGGTGTCGCAACGAAGCCAAAACCGTTTTGACTGAACTAAGACATTGCTCCGATAATTCCCGCGAAACGGTATTCGCATCGTGGATATTGGCAGCCGACGGCGCGCATAGCACAGCGCGAAAGACATTGAATGTCGATTTTCCGGGAAGCAGCTTCGAAAAACCATGGCATCTGGCCGACCTGCCGCTCTCAACGCCATTTGAGGAAGATTTGGGTCACGTCCTTTTTCTCGACGGCAATCGATTCATCTTCTTCATACGCGTCATTGACGACATCACCGAACCGCCCAAACAAAATCCGATTTGGCGAGTCATAAGCCCGCAGGAAAATACTTTGGAAGAAATCGCAGACGTCGAACCCGCTGGCGCGCCCATTTGGAAATCTGCATTCCATATTTCCCACCGCATCAATCGGCAGTTCCAGGTGGGCAACGTTTTCTTCGCTGGCGATGCAGCGCATATTCATTCGCCAATCGGCGCGCGCGGAATGAATTTGGGGTTGGAAGATGCAAACATTTTCAGCCGGCTCGTTACTTCCCGCCAAATGCGACGCTACGAAGATTTAAGAAAGACTGTGGATAAAGGCGTCGTGAAAAAAAATCGAACTGTTGTCGCGAATCGTCCTTGGAGAAACAGCAACGAAGCGCCTCATATGCTCGGCGCTATTGAACTGGCTCGTGCGAATTCCGCTGTTGCGCCGGCAATTTCTGAAAACTGTTACCGGCCTGGATCATTCTGTTGAATTTTAGCCGCCGTGTCCCGGAAAGTGCGCGCGGCATGCCCATCAGATGCGAACTAGCTAAAAAGAAAAAAAATGCGCTTCATTTTACTTTTGATCCTGATCCTGCTGCTGATCGCCGCGCTGCCGACGTGGCCCTACAGCGGGGGCTGGGGCTATTATCCCAGCGGCGGTTTGGGTCTCATTCTGCTGATTGTACTGCTTATCATCTTGCTTCGATAGGGATCCACGGATAATGGACCTTTCGGCGCGCTTCCTTTGGGCTTCCTCAGGACAAGCTAAGCCGGCGTCGTACCAAAATCACACCTTGTGGCGTAAGGGTCGCAGCGCGTGCGTTAGTTTTCGCAGGCCTAGTTCAAGACGCGTTTTTACTGTCCCAAGCGGCGCATTCGTCGCGGCGGCAATCTCGCTGTGGCTTAGCCCCTTGAAAAAAGCCAGCTCCAGCGCCTCGCGCTGAAGCGGCGGCAGCGTTCGCATGGATTTCTTCAGAAAGCCACGCAGATCGTTTAGAATAAAAGGAGCGTAGGCCTCCCGGCGCGGATTGCGCGGCCGTTGCCGCAACGCTTGCCCGTAACGCTCCCGTGCGCGGGAATAAGCCTGGCGCCGGCGCAATCGATCGATGGCGCGCCGGCGCGCGATCGTCACCATCCAGCCAAGAGGTCTGCCCGCCTTTGGTGAGTAATGATCGGCTTCCTTCCAGATTTGGAGAAGAATTTCTTGCAACACATCATCCCCTTCAGCCTCTTCATGAACGACGCCGTCGATCGTCGCTCGCAGTCTTTTGCCGTGCCTGCCATACAACTCGGCAAGCGCGTCGTGACGCCGGTGCGAAATATCTTTCATCAGCGCCTCGTCGGTGGTTGCTAGTACTCCTGCTCTCTCGAGAGTGTCAATCACGGCTGTTTTATCTTTGAAAGCCACCCTGGCGCTCATCATCGAGCGAACTCCACCACCTGAATTGGTCTTGGGCGCGCAGGATCGACAGTCGCTCTTCGGATTTGAGATGAACATTCATGCTGCCTCGGTCTCGCTGAAATAGTTTGATCGATCGGCAAAAACGCACAATCGGGGCGGCGGATGATTGTGTGATCAGGCAAAATCCTACGGGATGTTTTTCTTTAGTAGGGGGAGAGCTCTGCGAGGCCGCCCAGGCTCGGTCCCGCAGAAGCTCGCCCCGGAGGGAGTCAGGCCTTTAAGAAGCTCGCTTGAGATGGACTGCGAATTTGAGCACTCGATGCGATCCGGTGCCCTGAACCGCCGCGATCAGCCGAACTCGATACAGGAGCCTTGCGTTCTTCGCCTGCCATCATCTCCACCTTCGCCAAGATTTCGTCCGTTGGCAGCACCCAATCCATCGGTATCGAATGACAACCCTCCATCGGACAAATCATCCGCAATGGTCCATTCCCGCGCGTGCCGCCCATCAACTGTATCTGATGACCGGTAATAATTTTGCCGCACACCAGGCAATAACGCTTGTCGTCGAGTGAGTGCCAGTGCCGGAATTGATCGAGCCGTCGCAATATCTGCAGCTTTTCCTCATCGGAAACGTGAACGCCGGAAGCAAGCGCCATAGCCGTAATATGCCTGCGTAGTGGTCAGGCACGCAATCAGCCGCACGGCGGATTCGTATATCGGTGAAAACCTTAGCCGCTTGCGCTGTGCTGTAGCCGGGATCGACGATCCCAGCTCAGATAAGCGGTAGCAAGCTTCCATGTCCGCCGGAATCACCGATTCCGGCTACAACTAAAAAACCACATCCAATGCCTCGAAGGCATGCGTTTCAAACGGTGATGAAGAGAAACGGTCAATTTTCAGATGGGCGTCCCATGGATGAGACACGGCCAGCGATGGAAGAAATGGAAGTTTATTGCGCCGCAAATCCGGGCAGCCCATCGGCAGTGCACCGTCCTCGACTATTTATTCGCGGCGAACTTTGGATTGCACTGCTTGGTCCCTGTGTTGAAGAAGGAATCGTTGGGATCGGGTCCACGGTCAAAGCAGCCTTGCGGGCGTTTGATGCACAATATCTGGCCGGACTGCGTCCGCCGGCTCCGGCAGGCAGAAGCTATCGCGCAACTGGCGGTTCAAAGTGACCGGGGTCTGAATTCGATCGAAAAAGCCGGGCGGCAATGCCCGCATTTTATTGTGCCAACGCGTTGAGGACAACGGCTTCCACCTTTTTGCCTTTAAACAGCGCCGCTTTACGATTAAGCTCAGCGCTGGGATCGCCAGTTTAGTGGGCTCATGAAAAAAATAAGGACCGCACATGAGAGGACCCGCAAGCCGGTGCGACACCGCGCTCGCGCTGGCGACAGCAACGGCGCACCTGATGTTAGTCTTTTACGTCATCCAAGAAACGACCTGGAAGCGGCCATCCAGCGATATGTCGATCTTTACGATTTTGCGCCGATTGCTTATGTGAGCTTCGACCGCGCGGGCCGAATTGAAGAAGCCAATCTGGCGGCGACCGAGCTTTTGGGATCTCCGCGGGATTTGTTAATCGGCAGACCATTTGCGCTTTACGTCGCCGATTCGGATTCATTTCTGCGCCATTTGCTTTACTGCCGAACATCCGAACAGCGCGTTGAAACCGAGCTGCTCCTGAAGTCGAGAAAAGGGGAGCCGATTCCCGCTCAACTCTCTAGCACGCCGATAACATTGACATCTAAAGACGGCGCGCGCCTTTATCAAACGGCCGTCATCGATTTGCGAGAGCGTAGACGCGCCGAACAAGCGTTGCGCGAAAGCCAGCAACGGCTGCAAGCAACTTACGAGCGCGCACCGATTGGGATCGTCGAATCTTCACCCGACGGCGAATACGTCGGCGTCAATGAAGAGTTTTGCCGCTTCCTAGGATACAGCAAAGACGAACTGTTACAGCGCAACATCAAAGATGTAACGCACAAAGAAGATTATCCGCGCGACATCAAACTGCACCGTCAACTCATCGCGGGCGAGATTCCGTTTTATGAAATCGAAAAACGGTACATCCGAAAAGATCGAGCGATTGTTTGGGCTGAAATGCTGCGCTCAATTGTGCGCGATGCGAATGGAAAGCCCCTCTATACCATCGGCACGGTACATGACATCACGCAGCACAAAAAAGCGGAAGCCGCGCTGCAAAAATCGAAAGACCTACTGGGAAGACTCGTGCGAGAGCGCACCAAGGCATTACGCATCGCAAATGCCGAGTTAAAAAATGAGATCGAGCATCGTAAGGGATTGGAAGGAGAAATCCTTTCTATCAGTGACCGGGAGCAACAGCGCTTAGGCCAGGAGTTGCACGACGGGATTTGCCAGCACCTCACGGCAGTCGCATTCATGGCTCGCTCAGTGGCGTTGCGGTTGAAGAACCATCGCGTCATCGAAGTAAGTGATATCGAAAAAATCGCGGAGCTGGTGAACGATGCTGCGACCGACACGCGCAACCTTTCCCGCGCTTTACATCGGAGCGATGTCGATGCGGCCGGACTGGTCAATGCTTTGCAAGACTTAGTTGACCGGGAAATCTGGAAGGTACCCTGCCGGCTGGAAGTCAAACCCTCATTTCACATCGAGGATGACATCGCTGCGGCGCAGCTTTATCGCATCGCGCGTGAAGCGGTCATCAACGCCAACAACCATGCGCAAGCGCGCGAAATTGTCATCAAACTGGAGCGATCGCGAGAGAGAATCGTTTTGCGCGTAATCGATGACGGCATCGGATTTTCCAATGAGCCGAAATTGAAGCAAGGCCTGGGCGCTCACATCATGAAGTATCGAGCTCGATTGATCGGTGGGCGTCTGGAAATCGACTCTCCAAAGCGAGGCGGCACACGTGTTTCCTGTTATTTGCCTTTGCCGAGACGGCGCGCTCCAGCCAAGTAAATCACACAAGAAAGAGAACCTCGGCTAAGGCCATGCCTAGCCAAAACCGCAAAGGCACCAGTGGCCAGGAATATAAAATTCAAGCATCTGGCAACCCGTCGAGTGGCGAATCGTTAGAGGGGGCGATTAAAAAGGGACTGCAATGACACGCCGTGGAGGAATTCCACCAGGCGAAGATCGGTCTCGTAAATCTTGGTTACAAACCGGACGGTTATAGCGCAAATGAAATCCGCTGGATCGACTGACAAGCAGACAATGTGCAGTTCGCCAAACGCGAAGCGGATTGTAATCGTCGATGATCATCCGCTATTTCGAAAAGGTCTTGAGCAATTGATCCATTCGGACGGAGGTTTCATGGTTTGCGGTGAAGCAGGCGACGCCGCGGAAGCGATGGAGGTGATTCGCAAACTGCATCCCGATCTTGCGATTGTCGATCTTAGTTTGCCCGGTGCCAACGGAATTGAGCTGATCAAAAACATTCGCGCCGAATTCCCGAGGCTATCAATTCTGGTGCTCTCGATGCACGATGAATCGCTCTACGCGTTGCGCGCGCTGCGCGCGGGAGCGCACGGCTACGTGATGAAACACGAGGCCATGGCCAACGTCCTCCAGGCAATTCACGAAGTCTTTAGCGGACGTCCTTATCTTAGCCCGGCAATGGCGGCCCAGGTGATTACAAAATTCGCGCATCGCCAGTCTGAGGGCGAGACTGACTCGGTCGAGAGACTGAGCGATCGTGAGCTGGAAATTCTGGAGCTGATCGGGAAAGGGATTGAAGTGCGACAGATCGCGAAGCAGTTGCATCTCAGTCCCAAAACGGTGGAGACTCACCGGGCGCACATTAAGGAGAAGCTGCGGCTAAAGAATGCGCGAGAAGTAGCGCGTTTCGCCTTGCAATGGCTGGGCGCGCGCAGTGTTTGAGATCCGCGTGATTGAGTAGGCGGAAGAATTGGTTGCGGGGGCTGGATTTGAACCAGCGATCCGGCAGCTGCCGGATTATGAGCCCTCCGAATGCAAACCTGTCATCGAATAAAAACCCGTACCGCGGCCTTGTCGTTTTAACCGGTTCTCCAGTTTTCTCGCGTCACTCAGAGACAGCTGCTCGCTCTGCCATGCAAGCCTCCAAGGCCCACGTCCCTTTGTCCAACGCGACTCGCCGGCATGATGCTGACCCATTCTTCGCGCGACATCATCGATGATGCCGATGTAGAATCTACCTTCACGGTTTTGGAGAACGTAAACGCGATAAGCTGCCGGCATGCAGCAAAGGAGTTGGTTGCGGGGGCTGGATTTGAACCAGCGACCTTCAGGTTATGAGCCTGACGAGCTACCAGGCTGCTCCACCCCGCGCCTTTACTTATGCCAATGAAGGCAGCGAAAGCAAACCGAAAAGCGGCGACATGTCGCCGCACTCCCCAGGTATCGAAATTGGCTCCAGCGGTAGGATTCGAACCTACGACCAATCGGTTAACAGCCGACCGCTCTACCACTGAGCTACGCTGGATCGCTTACTGCTCAAAAAATCGGCAAACACATTTCGCTCACTCACGCTCCCGAGGCAAGTTCCAGTCGCGCGATCGCCCACGGTGAGCGGGTAGCAGTCGCGCCGTAGCAAAGACCGCTTTGAGTCGCGCGCGGTTGCTTTCCGCGCGACTTGCGATTCCTGTCTCACGTGAGTCCAAAAAGCTCCGTTCAATCGAAACGCGGGAAAATTCTCGTAGGAACAGCGAGCTGGTCTGATCTGGCCTTTGTTCAACATTGGTATCCGAAGGGGATGCGTCCGGGCGACCGGCTCGGCTGGTACGCCCAGCATTTCGAGATGGTCGAAGTGAATTCAACTTTCTATTCCGTGCCAGATTTGCGAATGGCGGAGCGTTGGTGCGCCGCTACGCCCGACGCATTCACGTTCGATGTAAAACTGCATCAATTGTTTTCGTTTCATTCTACGCCAGCGAAATTGTTGCCGCCAGATTTGCAGCGGCGGGCAGCAACTGATGAGAGGGGCAACGTCGAGCGGACGCCTGATCTGGTGGAAGCAGTGCTGAATCTTTTTCTACGTTCGATGTCGATCTTGCGCTCGGCGAAAAAGCTCGGCGCACTCCTTCTGCAGTTGTCGCCTGCGTTTTCACCGCGCATGCATAACCTGGACGAACTTGGCAAGTTGATCGAGTCGCTGCGCGATTACCGGTTGGCCATCGAATTTCGAAACCGCAACTGGGCAATCGGCGATCAATTAAGATCGACCACCGATTTCTTGCGGCAACGCAAGGCGGCGTTTGTGAACGTCGATGCTCCTGCCGAAGAACACTTCACCATTATGCCATCCAATCTGAATGAGATCACCAATTCGACCCTCGCCTATCTGCGGCTGCATGGACGAAACGCGCGCGCTTATCTCACCGGAAAAACGGTGGCTGCGCGTTTCAATTACGATTATCGCGATGACGAGATTGATGAAGTGGCGGAACGCAGTAGGCAACTTGGGCGCGAAGCACACGAAGTGCACGTGGTGTTTAACAACAACGCGCTCGATTACGCGCCCCGGGCTGCAACGCGATTGCGCACAGCGCTCGGACAGTTGATCTAACCAGCGTTATCTCTCTGCGCATTTTTTAATTGAACATTCGGCATCGGATGTTGGATGTTCGACGTTAAAGGAACGAATCCGCGAACAACCCATGCGCCTCACAGCTACCTACTATCTCGACGTCATTTCCTCGTGGTGTTTTTGGGCGGAGCCGACGTGGGCAGAGTTGAGGGCGCGCTACAGCGACAGAGTCGAGTTTCAATGGAAAATTGCGCTGCTGGACAAGACTGGCCTGCCGACTTCGCGCGAGCAAGAGGAATGGTTCTACCGGCGCAGCGGCACGATCATGCGTTCGCCGTTCATGTTGAGCAGTGAATGGTTCCAGCCGGGCTGGCCCGAATATCTCGCGCCAAATTGCGTAGCCGAAGCTGCGAAAGATTTCGGAATTACCGATGACCGTGTCCGGCTCGCGCTGGCTCATACCGGATTGCGCGAGGGAAAAAAATTCGGGGAGTGGAAAGTCGCCGCCGAGATCGGCGCGCGCGCGGCCAATATCGATGTTGAGAAGTTGCTCGGGAGCGCGCGTTCAGCTGCGGTGGAAGCGCGGGTCCGCGCCGCCACCGCCGCGTTTCACTCATTGCAGGTGACGCAGCGGCCCACTTTCGTATTCGACACGGAAATCGGCGATCGCGCGGTTTTTTCCGGCGTTGTCAGGCTAAAGCCGCTTGTCGCGACAATTGAGTCAATGCTCGATGACGCCGCGGCCTATGCCGCGCACAAAGCGCACTTTGGCGACCCGCCGGCAAGGTGATCGGAATTGAGAAACTCGTTTCACCTTGTTAGGTTTATTTTGTGAATCCGAAAGAGATCAGGCAAGAACTGCATGCGACCCCGTTTGTCCCGTTTCGTGTTCACACGAGCGATGGAAAGCACTTGGGTGTGATGCACCCGGAGATGACAATGCTTACGCGAATAGCTTTGCTGATTGCACGGCCGGTGGCTGACCCCACCCGCGAGATTCCTGCTCATTACGACTCGGTCTCGCCGCTGCATATTGTGCATCTCGAGCCGCTAGTTGCCGCGCGATTTGTTGGCGTGATTATGACCAGATTCGTCTTGCCAGCGTAAAAATGTTGCCTACAACTTGCCCTTGGCTTGCGATTATTAACGTGAGCCCGTCGCCGCGGTCAATCGCAGCTGCGGCGGTGCCAGAGTGTTCCGGCCAAACTGGCGACGGTGGAATCCGGAGATTGCGATCCAGGAAAATACGGCGTGACGGCGCACTCCCGTCCCGGCTGCAAGGAGATTGATTAAACTGCAACACCAATTTCGCGTAAACGGTCGGATTCGCGCCCGCGAAGTCCGGGTCATCTTTGGTTCCACAGGCGAACAGCTGGGCATCTTGAAATTGTCCGATGCCCTGCGCAAAGCTCAAAGTCTCGGGCTTGATCTGGTGGAGGTTGCGCCCACGGCGAATCCGCCGGTCTGCAAAATCGTCTCGCTCGGAAAATTCCGATACGACATTTCCAAACACGAGCGGGACCGGCGACCAGCAGGGGCTAGGCTGAAAGAACTCAAATTCCGGGTGAACATCGACGAGCACGATTACCTGACAAAAGTGCGTCACGGCGAAGAATTCCTCGATCGCGGAAACAAGGTTCGCGTGCAGTTGCAATTTCGGGGCCGGGAAATGGCGCACCAGGAACTGGGGCTGCATTTAATGGAGAAAGTGCGCGAAGATCTCTCTGGGATGTCACAAGTAGAAACCGAACCGAAAATAACCGGGCGAAACCTGACCATGACGCTAACACCATTGCCAGCTAACCGCCGGAAACGAAAATTCATGGTACGGCCGAAAGAATCCGATCAGACCGAACCAACCGGCTCGTCGAGCAGCAGCTAATTGCAAAGAGGTGGAACGCGACCTCTCGGCGCGTTGAGATCCTACCCAGTTCCAGGTTTTTTCTTGCCTGCCGGTGATCCTTTAGGCGAACTCGCCGGTGATGGTGGCGGAGTCAATGGCATACGCTCCGCTTGCTTCTGTTCTACGCGCTGTTTCCGGGCTTTCGCCTCCTGATTGTTGGGATCCAGTTTCAAAACTTTCTCCGTATCCGCCATCGAATTTTGAACGTCGTCTTTTACCTCGTAAACATAGGCGCGATAGTTCAAGTAGCGCGTTTCGTTCGGTTTGAGCTTAATCAGCTCGGAATAATCGGCCAACGCTTTGTCGTAATCATACATCTTCATTTCCACGGCGGCGCGTTGCTCGTAAATCCGCGGGTCCTTCGCCTCGATTTTGATCGCCTCAGTGTAATCCTGGATAGCCTCCTGAAACTGCTGGTTTTTCGCGAAGGCGTATGCGCGCCGTTGATAGACGGCGGCCAGCTCATCCGCGTATTTGTGGTCCAGATTCGTGGCTTTGCGAAGAAGTTCGACGGCCTTGTCCAAGTCCTGGTTCTTGGCAGCCTCCGCGCCTTCTCGCGCAAGTCTGTTCGCTTCGCTGCTGCCTTGCGCTTTGGCGGCTTTGCTGCCTTGGGCATAGGCGAATTGGCACGTGCAAGTCACAAGGCCGATTATCACCGTGAGAGCTAAAGATTTTTTCATGGTTTCTATTGGACGTTGATCTCTCTAGACAATTCGAAACTGATCCTGCAAACAGTTGGCCGCAAGCATTCTTTACGTTTGTTCCGGGGAAGGCGCTTGCTCGATATCGATCCTCGGCTCGGGCTCGGTTGCAGCCGATTCAATCGCTCCGGGCTCGTCCACGCGCGTGATCCGCAGCGCGTGCCCGGTAGTCTCGTCAATTTCGATCAGCGCGCCGCGAAGCCTGACTTCGCCGCTGGCCACCGGAAATGAGGCCGGAAGGTTCGAGACGAAGCGGTTCATGATCGGCTCGATGGTTCGCCCGAGAATGGAATTCACCGGACCGCACATGCCCGCGTCGCACATGAACGCTGTGCCACCGGGAAAGATTTGTTCGTCGGCTGTCTGAACATGCGTATGCGTGCCGATGACAGCCGACACTTTGCCATCGAGAAACCGGCCCATCGCAATTTTCTCGCTAGTGGTCTCGCCATGCGCATCGACAATAATATTTGGCGTTTCTGCGCGTATTTTCGCCACTGCTGTTTCCATCGCGCGAAACGGATTCTCCAAAATCGGTTGCATAAAAGTTCGCGCCTGGACGTTGATCACGCCGACTTTGCCCTTGGCCGTATCCAGCACGATCGACCCATTCCCCGGCGCGCCATCGGGATAATTCAACGGACGCAGCAGGCGCGGCTCTAGATCGAGGAATGGCACAATCTCTTTTTGGTCCCAAATATGATCCCCGGTGGTGACGACGGAGACGCCTGCCCGCAAAAGATCAATGGTAATCTTCCCTGTTATTCCGCGACCGCCGGCAGCGTTTTCGCCGTTCACGATGACAAAATCCAAAGCGTATTTCTCTTTCAGCTCGGGCAGCCGGGCGATCACTGCCGTGCGTCCCGGCTCGCCGACAACGTCGCCAAGAAAAAGAACGGTTAGCATTCTGGGACCATCGTATAAAAGGGGTTGAGACGTCGATGTGAAAATTAATGACGAAATCCAAATCGCGAATGACGAATCAATGACAAATGACGAAGCTCGAAACGTGACATTTCGTCATTCAGGCTTCGTCATTCTCTCGTCATTCGTCATTCGAGCTTCGTCATTTTTGCTCCTGGCGGTCTTTCCAAGGGCTGTTCAAGCGGCTGATAACATCAGCATCCTCGGCAGCAAACCGAAATGGAGCGTGCTCGAACACTATCAGGAAACAATCACGCGCGACGAGTTCGCGCATTTGATCAACGATGTTTATTGCACCCACGGGCTCGCTCCCGATTTAATCGAAATAAACGAGAAGACTGCGCGGATTTTGACAAACCGCGAATCGCAAAAATTTTTCACGTTACGGTTTGCAGAGAACGACACCTTGTGCAAGCCAGTGCCGCGGCTTTGGCGCGTGGCGAACTCTCTGCCGCGCGCGAATCCCAAGAAGCCGCTCTCGGGTTTGCGCATCGCGCTCGATCCGGGTCATCTCGGTGGAAAATGGGCAAAGATGGAGGAGCGCTGGTTCCGGGTCGGGAATAGCCCGCCCGTAAGAGAAGGCGATCTCACGTTGAAAGTCGCGCGCATCCTCGCGCCCCAACTGCGAAGATTAGGCGCGAAAGTTTCTTTTGTCCGCAATAGCAGCGAGCCGATTACGCCGAAACGGCCGGACGATTTCAAGGACCTGGCTCGGAGAATTTTGATCAAGAACGGCGTGCCGCAGCCGCGGCCCGATGTTCTCGATCCAAATGATTCCGACAAAGAGAAAACGATTCGCTGGCAAAGCGAAATTTTATTCTACCGCTACAGCGAGATTCGTCGCCGGGCAGTGCTCGTGAACACGAAGCTGCATCCCGATCTCGTGTTGTGCTTGCATTTCAATGCCGAACCCTGGGGCGATCCGAACAGTCCGACATTGACCGATGCGAATCATCTTCATTTGCTCCTGAATGGCTCCTATTTGCAAGATGAACTGGAGCTGGATGACGAGCGTTTCGAGATGGTCCGGCGCCTTTTGAGCCGCGCTTATGATCAGGAATTGCCGCTCGCCGATGCCATCGCGACCGCGATGGCAAAGGAAACGCAATTGCCGCCGTACCAGTATCCGACCACGAATAGCACCACCAAAGTCGGCAGCAGCGGTTATGTTTACGCGCGCAACCTGCTGGCAACGCGACTGTATCGTTGTCCGGTCGTTTACTGCGAGCCGTACGTCATGAACAGCAACGACGTTTTCGCCCAGATCCAAGCTGGCGATTACGATGGAACGCGTAGCGTCAATGGCCGGGAGCGCAAAAGCATTTTTCGCGAATACGCTGACGGCGTCCTCGATGGGTTAATTGAACATTATTCGAAAGCGCGAAAGTGATTCTTCTGTAACGGCGGTCTCCGACCGCCGTTCTATATTGGATTCGGCGCTCACAGAGCGCCGCTACAGTTGTTTCACTGCTTCCCGGATATCCTCCATCGTCACATCTGCCGAGACATGCGCTGAACCAATTCGCGGTGTCACAACAAAACGAACCCTCCCGCCTTTGAATTTTTTGTCGTGCGGCAGCGCGTCAAAAATTTTCTGGCGTGGAAAATTTAGCGGTAATTGCGTTGGCAAATCGAATCGCCGCAGAAGATCGACAATGGCATCGCGCTGAGCCGGTGACAGCCCGGCTTTTTTTATGGAGACCGTGCAGGCTGCGACGATTCCGAGACTGAGTGCTTCGCCGTGCAGGAACTGGCGATAATCTCCGGCACGCTCGATCGCGTGTCCCACGGTGTGGCCGAAATTGAGAATTGCTCGTTCGCCACTGCGATCGCGCTCGTCTTTCTCCACAATCTTCGATTTTAACTCGATGTTGCGACGAATGAGTTGTTGTAGGGCAGGCGCCCCGCTGGCCTTCCACTCTTGAAGCGTGTCGAATATTTTCGCGTCGGCGATAATGGCATGCTTAATGATCTCAGCGAGGCCTTGGTTGAATTCGCGTCGTGGTAGCGTTTCTAAAACATTGAGATCGTCAATCACAAGCGACGGGTGATGAACCGCGCCGATCAGGTTCTTGCCGTCGCGCGTGTTCACTCCGGTTTTTCCACCGATTGAGCTGTCCACCATCGACAGCAGCGTCGTGGGGATTTGGACGTGTGGAATCCCGCGATGATAAATCGCCGCGACGAACCCCGACATATCGCCGATCACTCCGCCCCCCAGCCCAACGACGAACGATTGTCGATCCAGCCCCGCCGCGATCATCTGATCGCAAATCGCGCCGGCTTGCTCGAGCGTCTTCGATTTCTCGCCTGACGGAATCGTGATCAGCGTCGGCTGAAATCCGGTCGATGTTAAAATCCTGCTGATGCGATCAGCAAACAGCGGAGCGACCGCGGCATCGGAGATGATCGTGCAGCGTGAAGCGCGCAACCGCTTCTTTATCAGCTCGCCGGCGTTGGCCAGCAACCCTGACCCGATGAGCACATCATGCCGCCACGGACCGGCTCGCACTTCAATCGAGATCACGCAACGATGTATACGGGCTCCAGCGCTGAGCTGCCCATGGGTCGCTCGATGAAGGCGCGTCTCTGTAAGCAGTCACACCAGGCACTGCAGTGCCTGCCGTGCCCGAGAATTGCACGATGGTCGAGCTCTTCATGTCTCGCGTTATTTTCGCGCGTTCCAAAGCGGAGATGTAGATGGGGTAGGCAAATGACGCTAGAATAACAAGAAACGCAATGAGGATGATGAACTCCATCAACGTGAAACCGCGCACGAAGTTTCTAGTCATTGAGTTGGACAGCTAGCACGCCACGATAATGGTCTTGCTCGAGGTATGAAAGCCAAAATCGAAGTAGACTCGCGGAAGATTCCTTGACAAAGTATCTCCAAATTTGCGTATGTAAGCCATGCCCGACCCAGTTGACCCGAACCAACCAACGTCTCCACCGCCACCACCGCCAAGTCCCGAACCCGAGACCGGCGCGAAATCCCAATCGACCGGTTTGCCTTCGAATGTGGCTGCAGCCATCGCCTGCATTCCACTGATCGGCGGCATCATTTTTTATATCTTGGAGAAGCGAGACAGCTTTGTCCGCTTTTATGCCATGCAATCGATCATCTTTGGCTGCGCGTGGTTCTTGTTCAATATTGTCTCAGCTGTTGTGCATGCGGTGTTCGGCGCGATTCCAGGGATCGGCGGCATACTGGTATTTTTCTGGGCAATCATTGCAGCGCTAGTTCATCTAGTGTTCTTGGTGATCATGATCATCACCATTGTGAAAGCATTCACCGGCGTGCGCTGGGAGATTCCGTACATCGGGCCGATTGCGCGCAAACAATTGGAAGGCGGCGCAGTTTGAAAATGTGGGATCGGCCTTAGTGCCGCGACAATCAGGACACTGAGGTCCCTCCCACATTGCTTTCTCCAAGCAATTTCACCACGACTTCGGTTAAAATGAGTTCGTGATCGAGCTGCGTGGTAACGAGTTGGAGATTCGCTTCTAGGCAGGCTTGCATGGCCGCGATCAACTGCGTGGTCTCGAACCGATGGGCATGTTGCGCCGCAATCCCCAGGGCGTAGGCGTTGATCGAGCCGTCTTTCCTGCGCGGCAAATGCTCCGTTGCCTCAGCAGGCAAACGGTTGATTGTCGAGATAAATTGAAACGGCAACTGCGGACGCGGGAGGCGATGGCGTTTCACCAAATCTTTGGTCAGCAACAAATTTCGGATGGTCGGAACGATCGCGACAAACAAGATGCCAATGGCGCTTTCGCCTTGATCCAGCAAACGCCGCACAAGAGTGAGCGCGAGTTCGAGATCGCGTATCGCCAGGGCGTTGCTCAGCTCGAAAATGACGCCTGCGCGTGAAAGCGGCACGATTTCCCGCACAAGATCGACATGAACTGCGCGGTCTTTTCCCAGAAAGATATCGATCTTCTCCAGCTCGTTCTCGATCTGCCGTGTGTCGCCGCCGGTGAGCAACACGAACAAATCGAGCGCATCCTCATCGAATTGGAGTTTTCTTTTTTTGGCGCGCCGCCGGACAATTTCGGTCGCTTCTTCCTCCCAGCCACTGCGGCCGGAATCGAGCCGATCAAAAACCTGTATCTCCGCTCGTTTGACCAGCGTCTTGTAAAACCCACGCCGTTTGTCCACTTCGGTAGCGCTGACCAAGAACGTAAGCTCAGACCCCAGACCGCTCTCGAGCAAATCAGATAATTCTTCCAGAACCGATTGAACGCTCGCGGCGCGGCCGATCGCATTGTCGCCGAGAAAATTCGCGTTCTTCAACCACACTACTTTTGTGCTGCCGAAAAAAGGCAACGTTTGCAGCGCCTCGATTGTGGATCTAATTCGCGCGGCTGCCTGCTCGGCATTATCTGCGGCGCCATCGATCAGTTCCAACCCGAAATCGCCTGCATCCCGGGGCGTCAATTTTTGCGCCAGCTCCACGGCAACGCGTTTCACTTCCGCTTCGTCCGAGCCGACGACGGCATAGATATTCGCGGCCGCGGTTGGCGCTTTCGTCTTGGGCATCGGTGATTTCTTCGCATGGCGGAGCCGCCCTTACAAGATTGCGCAGATGGTAGGAACGATGCGGTGCGCCGTCCGGTCAACGCAGCGCGTTGACCCCTACCCTACACGCGCGAGCGGCGGCGGCCGGCGTTGCGCGAATATTTTACCGGCCTTCGTCTCGGCTCGATTTTCGCGAGGCCCGTACCGCTTTTCACTTCCATAATTTGATCTCGCAACAGCGCTGCGCGCTCGAATTCCAGATTCGCGGAAGCCTCTTGCATCTCTTCTTCCAGTTCGCGTAGCAACTCCGTGACATTGAAATCGCCGCCCGCTTCGCGGATCACGGATGCCTCGATCGCGCGTCCGCGCAAAATGGTATGCAGACTTTCCTGGACGGCGCGCCGGACCGTTTGCGGTGTAATGCCGTGCTTTTCGTTGTAATCCATCTGCTTAGCGCGGCGGTATTCGGAGATCGACATCAGCGCTTGCATGCTTTGCGTGACTTGATCGGCGAAGAGCACTACTTCGCCGTTTACATGCCGCGCGGCACGACCCGCGGTTTGGATGAGGGAGGTCTGGCTGCGCAGGAAACCTTCCTTGTCCGCATCCAGAATGCAGACCAGGGAAACTTCGGGAAGATCGAGACCTTCACGAAGCAAATTGATTCCGACGAGAATGTCGAAATCGGCTGCGCGAAGGCCGCGCAAGATTTCGACGCGCTCGATCGCGTCGATGTCGCTATGCAAGTAGCGCACTTTCAATCCGACATCTCGCAGGTAATCGGCCAGATCTTCGGCGGTTCGTTTCGTCAGTGTCGTTATCAGTACTCGCTCGCCTTTTTCCACACGCTCACGGCAAAGTTCGATCGTATCATCGATCTGATGCTTCAACGGCTTTAACGTGATTTTCGGATCGAGAAGGCCGGTGGGCCGAATGATTTGCTCTGCGATGAGCGGCGCGCCCGCCGTGTGCACATCGAATTTTTCCGGCGGCTCGTCGGTCGGAGAGATCGGTTGTAGCCGCGGTCGTTGACCGCGGCCGACGTCAGCGACGCCGGCTACAGCAAACGGCACGAGTTCATCTTCGCCGATCCGCTGTCGTCTATGCGGGATGTATGTTTTGTTCCCGACAAAGCTGTTTTGAATCTCGAATTCAGCCGGTGTGGCGCCCACATAGATGATTTGGTTCGTCATCTTCATGAACTCATCGAAATTAAGCGGGCGATTGTCGAGCGCACTGGGCAAACGAAATCCATATTCAACCAGCACCGTTTTGCGCGAGCGGTCGCCTTCGTACATGCCACCGATCTGCGGGATGGTGGCATGCGATTCATCGATCACGGTGAGAAAATCGTTCGGGAAAAAGTCGATAATCGTGTACGGCTTTGAACCCGGTGGGCGTCCCGATAAATGACGTGAATAATTTTCGATCCCGTTGCAGAAGCCCATTTCCTGCAACATTTCCAAATCGTATTCGGTGCGCATCCGGAGCCGCTGCGCCTCGAGTAATTTGTTTTGCGATTCGAGTTCGACGATGCGTTGCTCAAGCTCTTCGCGAATGGTGCGCAGCGCCCGATTCAACTTATCTGCTGGCGTAACGAATTGTTTGGCTGGATAAAATGTGATCACGCTGAGTGATTCGTGCGCGTGACCCGTCAACGGATCGAACTGGGTGATCGCCTCGATTTCGTCGCCAAAAAATTCGAGCCGGACTCCTTCTTCATCGGCGCTGCCCGGATAAACTTCGACCACGTCGCCCCGGACGCGGAACCTGCCCCTCCCAAAATTCACGTCGTTACGCTCGTATAACATGTCGATCAAACGGCCAAGCACGGCTTCGCGCGAGATCTGTTGCCCGCGTTTTACAGTCAGCAGCATCTGTAAATAATCTTCCGGCGACGTGATGCCGTAGATGCACGAGACACTGGCGACCACGATTGTATCCCGCCGCGAGAGAAGCGCGCTGGTGGCCGCCAACCGCAATCGCTCAATCTCTTCGTTAATCGAGGAATCCTTCTCGATATACGTGTCCGAACGTGGAATGTAGGCCTCCGGCTGATAATAATCGAAGTAGCTGACGAAATATTCGACCCCGTTGTGCGGGAAGAACTGTTTGAACTCGGAATAGAGCTGCGCGGCGAGCGTCTTGTTGTGCGAAATGACGAGCGTGGGCCGATCCAGCGCCTGGATCACGTTGGCGATCGTGAACGTCTTGCCCGAACCGGTGACGCCGAGCAGCGTCTGATGCCGGTTGCCAGCCTCGACAGACTTAATCAGCTTGGCGATCGCCTGTCCCTGGTCGCCACGCGGTTTGTAGTTCGATTTGAGCTGAAACGGCACTTAACAATGTAATAGCGACTGTTGAAAATTCCCAGTGCCACACGCGGATGATCAAACTTTGGTGTTCCAGATTTGTCCCAAGACTCTACGGAAATTCCCGCCGAGGATGAGTTCGATGTCGGCATCGGAGTAACCGCGGCGAATGAGACCGTCAGTAATGTCGAACATTCGCTTGTAATGGTTCACGCCATCGGTGTCCATTTTGTCGCGGAACGCGTAACTGGACTTGTAGAGGCCCCTTAACCATTTCTTATAATCCTCCGGGAGCGCGTCGTAGCCATCGAGATCGATGTCGCTGCCGACGCCAACGTGCTCGACGCCGACCAGCTTCGCGACGTGGTCGTAATGATCGAGCACGTTCTCTATTGTAGTCGGTTCCCGGGCAGAGACGAAATTGCGGACGCCAGTGATACCCATGACGCCACCTTTCTCCGCCATTTTGCGAATCGCTTCGTCGGTTTTGCAACGGGGCTGGTCCCGATTGAGCGCCCGACAATTGGCGTGAGTGATGAGGACGGGCGCTTTTGAAATATCGAATGCTTCGAGCGTGGTGCGGTCGCCGCAATGCGCCACATCCACTGCCATCTTCACTTTGTTCATGCGTTGGATAATGCTAAGGCCGAAATCGCTGATGCCGTCGTCGTGTCGTTCGGTACTCCCGTTGCCGATCAAATTGCGGCTATTATAAGTTAGCAGCGATATGCGCTGCCCAAGCTGGTAAAAATGATCGACATCGTCCGGAGTGCGAAAATGTTCCGAGTTTTGCAAGCCGAGGATGATCCCGATTTTGCCGGCGCCTTTCGCGGCATCGATACTCTGCGCGTCATCAACGCGCATCAGTTTGTCGGTGTGATGCGCGATGAATCCGTTCCAATATGAGACGAATGACGTCACCTGATCGTAGGCATTCGGTCCAACTGTGCCGACCCCGACATGCATCACGTCGATTCTTGAATCTTTGAAGCGCTGAAAATCGGCGGCAGTGAACGTCTCAGGATTCGTGAACCAAGTCGGGCGCTTGTCTCCCTTTAAGGGAGCCAAAACTCCAAGCAGCGTGAAGGGGTTAAGCATATCCACCACCGTGCTGCGCTGAACCAGATCGACAGCGCGGGCGGAATATTTGGTCGTACTCTCGGCGAAGAGCTGAAACCAGCCGCGGTTGATCATTGGTGCGATGATTGTTGCCGCGGCAACACCAACCAAGCGCTTCAAGGACTGGCGACGCGTTACCATGTCTTCCTCCCTGTCGATGATTTGGCCGATGCTAAATATGTGGCCCGCTTGCATCAAGACGTTTCCAGTGTGACCGAGTCCGAATGTAGGGATGGTAACATTGTGCGTCCCACTGACGTCGTGACTACAATTTGACTCGCCGCGCCGGGCCGATGATAAGATCGAGACTAGGGATGCTGTGAATCTCTCCAACTTCCTCGCCGAGCTGAAGCGACGCAATGTTTACAAGGTCGCGATCGCATATGGCGTTGTGGCGTGGCTGCTCATTCAGATCGCCACGCAGGTTTTCCCGTTTTTTGAAATTCCGAATTGGACGGTCAGACTGGTTGTGCTGCTCGTAGTGATTGGATTTCCGGTCGCCGTAATCATTGCGTGGGCCTTCGAACTGACACCGGAAGGATTGAAGCGAACTGAAGTGGCCGATGCCGCACCGACTCGCGGTTCCAGGCGCCGCGCGTGGATTTATGTCGTGATCGTTGCCGCCGCAATCTCGGTGAGTCTTTTTTTCCTCGGGCGTTATACAAGTTCGAAACAAAGTGAAGGCCCGGCATCACCGGAAAAATCGATTGCGGTGCTGCCGTTCGACAATCTTAGCCGGGACCAAGAGAACGCCTATTTCGCTGAAGGTATTCAAGATGAAATCCTCTCGCGACTGGCGAAGATCGCTGACCTCAAAGTTATTTCGCGCACCTCAACGCAAAAGTATAAAAGTACGCCCGACAATTTGCGTGAAATCGCGAAACAACTCGGAGTCTCCAATATTCTGGAAGGGAGTGTGCAGAAAGTCGCCGATCAGGTCCGTGTAAGCGTGCAGTTAATCAACGCGACGAGCGATGCCCATCTTTGGGCAGAGATTTACGACCGGAAGCTGACCGACATTTTCGCGGTGGAAAGCGACATCGCCAAAACAATCGCGGAAACGTTACGCGCGAAACTCACTGGTTCGGAAGAACAGATGATGTCGATGAAGCCGACGGAGAATACGCAGGCTTACGAGCTTTATCTCAAGGGCAGATTTTTTTGGAACAAACGGACGGGCGCAGATTTGCGAAAAGCGATCGAGTATTTCAATCAGGCGATCGCAAAGGATCCGAATTACGCGCTCGCATATGCCGGCCTGGCTGATTCTTACCTGCTTCTCTCAGCTTTCGGTGCTGCGTCTCCCTCAGATTCTCTTCCACAGGCAAAGGCAGCTGCAAAGAGGGCGCTGGAAATTGACGACACCTCAGCCGAAGCGCACACATCGCTCGGGCAAATTCTGTTGTTTTATGATTTTGATTTTGCGGGCTCGACCAGGGAATTCAAACGGGCGATTACATTAAATCCGAATTATGCCACTGCGCATCATTGGTACGGATCAGGGCCGCCGACGTGCCTCGGCGAATTCGATCGAGGGATCGCCGAACTCAAACGCGCACAACAGCTCGACCCGCTGTCGTTGATTATCAATGCGGATCTCGGCGGGGCCTTTGTTGCGGCCCGGCGTTATGATGAAGCCATTACACAGCTGCGCAAAACGATCGAGATGGATCCGCGCTTTTACTTCGCCCACTGGAATCTCGGCGAAGCTCTGGAGTTGAAGGGGCAGCTCCCGGAAGCCATCGCCGAATACAAAAAAGCCGCCGAATTGGACGAGGATCCATTTGTGCTCGCTCTCGTTGGTCAAGCGGACGCAAAACTCGGTCAGCGCGACGAAGCGATCAAAATTCTTAGCCAACTGGAGCGACTTGCGACAAAACGATACGTGGCAAACTACAGTTTCGCACTCATGCACATGGCACTTGGCGAAAAGGCAAAGGCCATTGACTGGTTCGAGCGCGCTTACCGCGATCGCTCCGGCCCGGAGATCGTTGGTATCAAAGTGGATCCTATGCTGGATCCGTTGCATGGCGACCCTCGCTTCGAAGCGCTCGTGCAAAAGGTTCTTGCCCCGAAAAACTCTGAGACCGGCGCACGCGAGCGTTCGCCATAAATCTGCCAAAGTCCTTCGCCGATTGAAGCGGGGCAACATTTACACGAACGTTTATTGCTTATGGCCTTCGATCACAATGGCGAGCCAACTCCCGAAAAATTTCGGGGTCGGTAGATAGATTCGCCTCGGAGTTCCTGATTCGCACTTGCGCGGCCCGCTGGAACCGCCTAATAGCTTTACCCTCATGGTTCATCATATCGTCCTCTACAAACTTAAGTCCGAGGTCACCCCCGCCCGGGTAGAGGCGATGATGATGAACGCCCGGATGCAGCTCCTGAAAATTCCTGAGGTTCTCAGCATCAAATGCGGGAAACGAATTGACCCGGAATTGCCCTGGCCGTTCTTCATCGCCATCGATTTTGAGTCGATGGACAAGTACGCCATTTTTCGCGAAGACCCGATCTTCGTAAAGTTCACGGAAGAAATCATCAAGCCGAACACCGAGGATTCCCTGGCGCTGGATTTCGAGATGGATCCTGGCAAAGACGTCCAGTTTTCGTGAATTGCGGATTGCAAAGCGCGGATTTCCGATTGGAAAAGAGTTATCCCCGATTCACTTTCCGAGGATTGCATCCACAGTCCGCAATCCGCAATCCGCAATTGTAAGCTGTGCGGCTCGGTTATCTTTACTCCAGGTATCCGGTCATTTCGCAAACGTTTTGCGATGCTGAGATGCTGGCGCTGGAGCGGCGCGGCCTCGAACTTGAGATCGGCTCGGTCTATCCGCCTCTTACGAGTCTGCGCCATGAACATATCTCCCGGCTTCGCGCCCCCGTTCATTACGCGTCGCCGCAAGAAATTCTGAGAATCTCAGAAGAAAACGCGAAAATCGCCGGTAGATGGCCGCGCGATCTGGTCGAGCAACACGAGCGCAAATACGGGCCGGGGGTCAAGGCAGAGCAGCGCGCACGCAATGCCCTCTATTTCGCAGACTTCTTTACGCGTAAGGGCGTCGATCATGTACACGTTCACTTCGCCAATCGCGCAGCGCACACTGCACTTTTCCTGAAAGAAATTTCGGGCATTCCGTTCAGCGTCACGGCGCATGGGCAAGATTTTATGAAAGACCTCGGCAGCGACGATCTCCTTCGCGAGATCTGCGCTGCCGCGGAGTTCGTCGCGGCTGAGACCGATTACAGTCGGGGGCTTCTTTGCGAGCGCTGTCCGGATTCCGCCGCGAAAATTCATCGCGTTTACAACGGAATCGATCTCGAACATTTTCCGACGCCGGCTCAGGGCACCACAAATCCCATGCCGCGCATCATCAGCGTGGGCCGGCTCGTCGCGTTCAAGGGGTTCGAGCATCTCATCGACGCTTGCGCCGAGCTTGCGCGTCGAGGATTCGATTTCGTCTGCGATATCATTGGCGACGGCCCGCTACGGGATAGGCTCGGGGCAAAGATCGACATGTTGAATCTCTCGTCGCGATTCAATCTGCTCGGTTCTCTGCCGCAACGGGCGGTATTGGAAAAAATTCAAGCGGCGGACATTTTCGCGCTCGCTTCTGTGATCGACGCTCAGGGGGCAAGCGACGTTTTTCCAACCGTGATCCTCGAAGCCATGGCCTCGGCGCTCCCCGTAGTTTCCAGTCGGCTTGCCGGAATTCCGGAATTAGTCATGCATGGCCAGACCGGCATATTAGTTTCTCCCGGCGACACGACGGCGCTGACTCAAGCGCTCGAGCAGTTGCTGCGCGACGCTGAATTACGATTGCGTTACGGTCGTGCCGGACGCGCGCGGATTGAGCAGCATTTCCGAATTGAGCACACCGTCATGCCGCTGCTCAAGCTCTTCGAGACATCATCTGCCGCCGCGGTCAAATCGCATCAGCGACGCGCTTCGCAGAGCGAAGCGGCTACAACAGCGCGTCAGACTGCGTATCTGATCGATCGCTGGCCGGATAAAGATTTGCCGCTTCTCGAACGCGAGCTTGAGGAAATGAAGCGACGCAAGGTGCCAATCGTCCCGTTCGTATGCGAATTGAATTCCGGGGCTCGGTTCAGTCGAGCAATGGAACAAATAGCGCCGTCGCTCGAATTTCTGCCGGATGCGATGGTAATAGAGGCGGAATGGCGGGCAAACACCGTGCTCGCGCAAAAATTGGAAGAAGAACGAGCACAGCAGAGCACCCGAGCGCCAAGCGCAATCTTTTTGCGGCAGGCGCGTTTTGCTTTGGTGCTGCGCAGACTGCTCCGGGAGAAAAAAATTTCGCACGTCCACGCCACAAGTTCCCGTGCGCTGGTCTGTGCGCTCATGTTAAAAAAACTCCTCAATGTTACGGTGAGCGCCACTATTGAGCCGCGGCCAGAATTACCCCGAAACTGGATCCAAGACGCGTTGTCAGAGTGTGTGGCGGCTCGTTTGTGCAATCGCAAACTGCTGCATCAACGCAGCGGTTCATTCCTTGTTGATAAGACGACATTCCGTTCTGCCCCGCGGAAGGCGCTCGGGCTGATCACTCGCAAGACCGGGATCGGTTTGACCACTAGGGCACGTTTCTGGCATGAATGGGCAGAATTGCTCGCGCGCTGGAGCTGCATCGATCGAAAATCAAAAATCGAAAATCCAAAATGAAGAAGGCCATTCTTCTCGCCGGTGGCGCGGGAACACGTCTATATCCGCTGACGAAAATCGTCTGCAAACAGCTCCTCCCGATATACGACAAACCGATGATCTGCTATCCCCTGGCGACTTTGATGCTCGGCGGCCTACGCGAGGTGCTCATCATCACGACACCGAAGGATTTGCCAATGCTCCGCAATTATTTGGGAGACGGCGCGCAACTGGGCATTCGCATCGAGTACGCCGAGCAACCGAAACCGGAAGGAATCGCCCAGGCTTTTTTGATCGGCGCGAAATTTATCGGCAGCTCCGGCGCATCGCTCATTCTTGGCGACAATATCTTCTACGGGAAGCTCGACTTCTATCGCGACGCACTTGCCATCGAGCAAGGAGCATGCATTTTCGGCTATCAAGTTCGCGACCCGGAGCGCTATGGCGTGGTCGAGTTCGACGCCGAAGGCAAAGCCATCAGTCTCGAAGAAAAACCGACGCAGCCGAAAAGCCATTTCGCCGTGCCCGGGCTTTACGTTTACGACGAGCGCGTTGCCGATCTTTGCCGGACGCTGCGTCCATCGGCACGCGGCGAGCTCGAGATCACCGATCTGAATTTGCTTTATCTCGAGCGCAACGAGTTAAACGTGAAGCTGCTCAGCCGCGGCATGGCGTGGCTCGATACCGGCACCACCACGACTTTGCTTGAGGCAAGCAATTACATCGCCACCATCGAGCATCGGCAGGGTTTAAAAATCGCCTGCCTGGAGGAGGTCGCACTCCGCATGGGTTTCATCACCCAAACCGATCTCGCTAAGATCATCGACGGATTGCCGAAGAACGAATATCGCGACTATCTGCGAATGGCTTGCGACGAGGGGCCAAGCGCCGGTCCGGAGCCGGTCGGCTAGATTTGTAGTCGCTTCGCTGCGCGAAGCGCTGTCGCGGAGAGCCGACGGCTACTGTCACTTCGGTTGCTCGCGCAGCAAATGGTTCGTATCGGCAAGCAGTTTAGTGACCGCCTCGGGCTCGGTCGCATCGTAATAGCCGCGGATTTGACCATGTCGATCCACCAGCACCATCCGCGTGCTGTGCACCGGAATTCCCTGGGCATCGCTGCCGTCGGAGACCGCAAGTTTGAAGCCGTCATGGGAAAGTTTGTAAATCGCAGATTTCGGCCCGGTGAGAAAATCCCAGCGGCCCGGCTCAGCCTGCAATCTCTCAGCGTAGCTGCGCAGAACCTCCGGCGTGTCTTTCTCCGGATCCACACTGAACGAGACCAGCTGCACATCGGTTTTTTCCAAGGGCTTTTGCAGCTCGCTCATTCGGCTGCTGATCATCGGGCACGGCCCCGGACAGGTCGTGTAAATGAAATCGGCGATCCAAATCTTGCCGGCTAATTGCGCTGAACCAAACGGCTGTCCGTTCTGATTGATGAACTGAAAAGAGGGGACTGTGCCGTAAGAGGAAACAGTGCGCTGGCGCAGAGCCGCCACTTCGACGTTACGCAGCCACAGTAACAGTCCCAAGGTGACGAGTGGAATCAGGATCAGCGTCACCTTCCAAGCGACGCCGCTGCGGGACGGTGTCTGATTCATTGTCGCAGACGTGGTGTTCATGATTTCGTCAGAACGAGCGCGCCGAGCAACAGTGGTAGATACGCAATCGATGCGATGAACAATGAACGCGCTGCGCCCGCGGTCCGCATCTGCAAAAACCGCATCGCAACGGCCACAAACAGACCGCCAAGCACAAGTTCGGCTGCCAGATAAACAAAACTCGCGATTCCAAGAAACGCCGGCAGACCTGCTATCACCAGCAGCAGGATACAGAAAAACACGCTCTGGCTGGCGCTGCGCTCGCCGCTGCGGTCATTGCTTGAAATCATGCGAAAGCCGGCACGCGAATAGTCTTCGCGGTACATCCACGCGATGGCGAAGAAGTGCGGCAGTTGCCACAAAAACACGATCGCAAAGAGAGTCCATGCGCCCGCGCCGATGCTTCCACGCGCAGCCGCCCAGCCGATCATAGGCGGAATCGCACCGGGAATTGCGCCCACCGCGGTGTTCGCGGTGCTTGCGCGCTTCATGGGAGTGTAAGCAAAAATGTAAATCGCGATCGTTATCGCTGTTAGCGCCGCGCTTAGCGCATTGCAAACAGTCGCCAGATATCCAATTCCAAAAACCGATAGGATGACGCCAAGCGTGAGTGCTTGCAGTGGCGGCATTCGCCCCGCCGGAATCGGGCGTGTCCTCGTGCGACGCATGAGCGCATCGGCTCTGCGTTCCCACCATTGATTGAGCGCCGCTGCGCCCGCTGCTGCTGCCGCTGTTCCAAACACAACATGAAACAGCGCCATGTAATCGATCGGCGATTCCGATCCGAGATAAAAACCGACCGCGGTCGTAAGCAGAACAAGGAGCGTCAGTCGCGCTTTGACGAGCTCGGCGAGATCGGCAACTACACGATTGCGCGACGGCGCAAGATTCACATTTTCAAGCGCCGCCGTTTTCATGCGGGTTTTGGTAGGGCGCGACCGGTCCGAGCCGGACTGACGTTTGGTGCGCCATGCCGCGACCCCGCCACGACTCGCCAGCAAATCGCAGAAATGCTCACGCCAAAAGATAGCATGACCGCACCGAGTGCGACATGCGCCGTGGCCACATCGGCTGCTTTGTTACTCCAGATCGTCGAGGCGCCGAGCGCAATCTGGCAAGCGATCACCGCGACCCAGAAGATCGACAATCGCTTTAGCGCAACAAAGCGCGGCGCATCTCTCCGGACGCGAAGACAAAACGCGATCACCGCTATGGCGATAATGAACGCGAGGAACCGGTGCGCCATTTGCAACCAGATTTGCAATGCAGTCACATCCGATAAACCCCGGGCGTCGCGCCACGCGTTAATCTTTGCAAGCGCAGTTGCGCTCGTGTCCGGTATCCACGCGCCGTTTGCCGTGGGAAAATCGAGAATCGCCAGATCACGATGTTGATGGCGCATCGTCGCACCGAGAGCAAGCTGCACGTAAATCGCAATCGTGATTGCAATCGCGAGCGTCTTGGTCGGCGTGAAGTCTTGTGTGTCGAGTGGCTGATTTTCGAGCGCCCGCCAAAATTTCGTCGTCACCAGTGCAATCACCACCAGCAGCCCGAGAAATGCCTGCGCAACACAGGCGTGAAAGACTCCGATTTCATCCTTCATCATGGTAACGCGAAGGCCACCGAGAATTCCCTGCAAGATCACGCCCGCGAGCGCGATCACGCCAAGGTTGCGCACCCATCGCCGATCTTCGCTGAGCCAAAGCCACATCGCGAGAATGATCGTCAGAAATCCAACGAGCGATCCCATTAAACGGTGAGTGTGCTCAAACAAGATTCCGCCGACCCATTTTGATACGGGAAATAAGAACATGTTGTAGCCGAAGGTGGTCGGCCAATCGGGCACAGCGAGCCCGACGTTTTTACTCGTGACCATCCCGCCACTGCAAATGAGGAAGAGCGTCGCGACGCACGTGAGCCACGCGAAACGATTGAGCCACTTGTTGTAGCGGTGGTCTCTGACCGCCGTACTGTTCCAGATCAATTCAGCCACGGTTATGGATAACGGGGCCCGATACGAGAAAGGTGCGACCACTGCGGCGGGCCTGAGACCGCCGCCACAGAAGAGTAGACTACCCGCTGGGACTTGGGGACGCGACGGGTGCAGGCGGTTTGTTTTGAGGCTGCTGCGCACCTGGCGATGGCGAAGGCGCAGCGCCTTGCGTACCGCCGGCGAGTTCGGCGCGCTCCTTCAACCACGCCTGGTAATCCTGCGGCGTATCCACCACTAGCGTGCCTTTCATTCCGTAATGGCCCAGACCGCAAAGCTGGCCGCAAATCACTTCGTCGGTTCCGGTCTTGATCGGCGTAAACCAGATCGGAATGAGCGAACCGGGAATTGCGTCGCCTGCGATCCGCATGCTCGGCAAAAAGAAATCGTGGATCACATCCTTTGAGGAAAGCTCGGCAATCACTGGGCGATTCACGGGCACATGAAGTTCGCCAGTCGTCACGATATCGTCTTTCCCGGCAGGATCGTTTGGATCGAGGCCAATCGGATTTGAGTTGCTTACAAAGCGAATATCGCGCCGGCCAAATTGTCCATCAGATCCAGGCAGCTGATAATTGAAACTGAACTGCTGCGCGATCACATGGACGACCAGCGCCTCTTTGCCTGGCGGAAACTGATTCACCCGCTTTGCCCAAAGCGGAATCGCGAACCCGAGCAGGAGCACAGCCTCGATCAAGACGACGGAGAATTCCAGATGCGTCGAGATGCCGCTCCTCACACCGCGGTGATCCGCACCCGGCTGGCGGCGTCGCCGGAACCGAATCAGCACGAAAATAAAAAACGCCGACCAACCAAGGAAGAGCGCACCCATGAACCAGTGGCAGAACTCGAGGATGTGATCGATTTGATATCCATGCGAGGAGGCGTTGGGCGGCTGGCCCAGGAATTCATTGATGAGCGCGAGGCTACTCATACTTGCTCAGATCTTCCTCGGTGAGCTCCTGATAAGGCTCGGTTGGCGTGCGCCCATGCCGCCAAAGATGAAAACTGAATGCCCCGATTCCGCCGAATACCGACATGACGGCGCCAAAAAGAAACCAAAGCGCCACCGTCATGTGCTCGGTCGATTTTCCATCTTTTGCGCCGTAGCAAAACGGACATGCCAGCGCTTGCCCAACCGGCGAAAAGATAAACAAAAGCAGGATCGATAGAATCTTCGCTTTCATGTGATAATGCGAAGCCGTTTCATTTTCCGATAGAACCAGACGCCGTAAACGATCAGCGCAACCGCGGCCACGAACGACGCGATTGCGCCGGCAAGATAAATCGGCGTGCCCTCAACGAGATCGACCCAGATGCACCACGCCCCAACTCCCAGCGCAAGCAGCGTCGAGAAAATAATAAACACAATATGGAAAGCTTTAAGCGACATCTAATGAACGACTGGGTAGTCGTACCACGCCAAAAATATAAGCCAGAAAAGTCCCAGCACAAAAAAGCCGGTAAAAATCAAGATGCGGTAAATGAGTCGCTTTTCCGCCGCAAGATGCATGAAAACGGCAGCGACGGCTCCCGCTTTCAATGTCGCTACTAACATGGCGATGCCGATGTTCGCTTTGCGCGTTCCGAAATCGACATAGGAAAGAGCAACCGTGACGGCGGTGAATGTGAGCAAGAGCGCGCCGACCATCAAATAACCTCTAACGTGTTTTTGTATGCCGTGCGCGTATTCCTCGTATTCCTTGGGGTCTTGCGAAATATCAGGCGGATTGTTCATGGCTTAGAGCAGATAAAAGAGCGGGAACACAAATATCCAGATCAGATCGACAAAGTGCCAGAAAAGGCCACTTACCTCGACGCGATTAGCCAGATGCTCTGGGTTGCGCTGGTAAAGTTTTTTGCTGACCGGCAGCCACATGTAAATGAACACCAGCACACCGCCGAGCACGTGCATGCCGTGCAGGCCAGTGATGG
>Ga0209161_10000248_pt1 | contig 42898 bp, 31 predicted proteins | sample GraSoiAngelo_155_FD_186169 | JGI IMG/M metagenome (GOLD analysis project Ga0209161, IMG submission 186169) | Grasslands soil microbial communities from the Angelo Coastal Reserve, California, USA - 14_1009_13_30cm (SPAdes) (version 2) | ecosystem: Environmental > Terrestrial > Soil > Grasslands... | reverse complement strand
CTTCTGGGCCGCCAACCAGCGTCAGGTCAGTGATGCCACCGCCCGACGCGATCTCCAGCGCTACCGGACGCGAGGGCCTGATGCGACAACCCGCCGGCTGCGGGATGCTATTCTCGGGGCCGGGAACGGGAAGACCGTGCTCGACGTCGGCGCCGGCATCGGCGCGCTCGGCTTCGAGCTCTTGGCCGCGGGCGCCGACCGCGTGACGGCCGTCGAGGCGGCACCGGCCTACCTGGCGGCGGCTCGCGCGGAGGCCGGTCGCCGCAACGTCTCCCAGCGGTTCGACCTCGTGCACGGCGACTTTGTCGCCGTGGCCGCAGACGTCATGGCAGCCGATGTCGTGACCATGGATCGCGTGGTGTGCTGCTACCCTGCCTACCGACCGTTGCTCGAGGCGGCACTGCAGCACTGTCGTCGCCTCCTCGCATTCTCATATCCGCGCGACCGATGGTATTTGCGGGCGGCAGTTGGGATGCAGAATCTCGCGCGCGCTCTCTTCGGGAATCCCTTCCGGGGCTTCGTGCACTCGGCGCGGGCGATGGACGCGTTGCTCGAAGAGCATGGGTTCTCGAGGACCGAGCGTCGCGAAACGCTCAAGTGGTCGGCGGATCTGTATGTTCGGGCGGGGGCTCCTTGAAGTTGAGCAACAAGGACGGGCGAGTGCACATGGTCGAGCCATAGTCACCGCGGCCGGGTCGAGTCCTCGAACCCAAAGAAACGGTCCATCCGCCAGCTGCCATCCTGCTGCCGCAGCAGGAACGCGACGTACCTGCCGTACTCCGTTCTGCGCACGCCGCTCGAGTCGCGCCAGGACTGCTCGAACGCGCCGAACTCCGTCGCATGGTCGGGCGCGACGCGCCGGCTGGAGACGGTCAGACGGAGATCCATGTCCTTGAGAGAGGCCCAGTTTTCGCGCGCCATCGCCGCCAGCGCGCTCGGGCCCCGCACCGTGTTGAACGCGGGCCACTCGAACACCGCCGTGTCGGTGTACAGCGCCGCATACGCCTGCGGATCGTGATTGCGGTACGCCCGCACGATACGAGCATTCAACGAGTCGATCCCGGCCGCCGCCTCGCGAGCGGACGGCCGAGCCGGCCACCCGCAGGCGAGACAGGCGATGCCAATGGATCCGATGGTCACCAGCGTAGCTGCGCTCATGTCCGGATATTACGACGCGTTCAACGCCCCTTCAATCGCGTCGGCGATGATCGCGAGGTCGGCGAGCAGGTGCGCGCGAGCCCCGGTCGTGAGGCCACGCACGTCCCGTACGCGATCGACGGCTGCCTCGATCACGGCGAGCGCGGCACACAGATAGACCGTCGCCTGGTCGGTGACGGTCCACAGCCGCTCGAGCGCGCCGAGTAACAGCCCGGCCAGCTCCAGCGTGAGTCGCTCCGGACTGCGGCGCTCGACGCCGGTGGGCGGCGACGCGGGCACGTCGCGCCGCACCGGGGCCACCTGCCAGTGCTCCGGTTCCAGGCGGCAGACGACCCAGCGGGTCCCCTCGGATCCCGTAAGGCCCAGGAACCGCAGCGCGGCGGCTACGTCGAATTCGATCGCGTCGCGCGGCGGATTCGGCTGGCTCACCAGCTCGGCCACCGCGCCGCCGTTCGCCATACGCCACAGAGTAACCGGCCGGCCCCGCAGGGCGGCGCTCGCCTGCCGCAGAATTGCTTGGCGTCGTTCCGTCAGTCGATGAGGTGCGGAGTCGCGCATATGGAGGCGCCTCCGTTGGGGTGGTAGGGTGAAGATGCGCCCCACCCGCGGACGGGTAACGCCCGGCGTTCTAAATCAACGACTTAGCCCCGCTTTCGACGAACAGCCGCCGCCACCGCTCGCGGTGTTTCAAGTACCAGTCCCCAACCGCGAGCCCCGATTCGCCTAAGAACTCGCCCCTGTAACGCTGCAACGCGCGCTCGAGCGGCGCCGCATCCCCGGTCTTGGCCAGCGCGACCCGCGCCGACCGCACCGCGGCCTCGAACTGGCGTGCGTCGAACTCCACCGCAAACCTCGGGTTGACCCGGTAGCGCTCCTCCTCGAACACGATCCAGTCGGGCCGGCCGAGGGCGCGCCGCAGCTCGTGCAGCGTGACGTGAAGGTTGCTCTTGATCTGCGCGGGCGAGGCGTCGCGCCACAGCGCGTGCCCGATCTGCTCCCGCGTGCGCCCCGCCGGGTGGCACAACAGATAGAGCAGCAGCTCGCGCGATTTGGCACTCTTCCATGCCGCGGCGGGGAGCGGCTCGCCGTCGAGCATGATCTGGAGCGGCCCGAGGGCAGTCACCGATAGCAGCGGCGCGCCGGCCGCGCGCGCCTCCTCCACCACCTCCACCCCCTTCGGCGTCGCTTCACCGAGCAGCGTCGCGGCCAGATCGAGAGCCTCGGTGAAACTCAGTGCTCGCCCTGCTTCGAATGCGGTCGCGAAGGCCGCTTCGCCCAGTGTGACACGGAGCGATCCCGCGAGACGATCCATCGCCTCGCGCTCGACGGGCAGGGGAGCGGCCCCCGCTTCTTCGCGCAGGTTGGCCACCGAGCCGAGCGCGCGGGCGGCCCGCTCGGCATCGCCGCGCGCGGCCGGGATCCGTGCCAGGTCCTCCATCAGGATGATCGTCGACCAGTGGTTTTTGGTGACCTTGAGCCGCGAGAGCCCGAGGGCAAATGAAGGCAACGCGCCCTCGCTGTCTCCCTCGGCCAGGGAGAGCCGGCCCCGCAGCGTGGCGAGGTGCGCGATGGGCGCGTGGTAGCCATCCTCGAGCGCGAGGGCGACTCCTTCGTCCAGCGCTGCCAGCGCCGCCACGAGGTCGCCGCGGGCCTGTGCCGCGTAGCCCTGCCAGTACAGCGCGTAGGTGATCCAGTAACGCGGCCGCACCGCCCGCGCCACCGTCGTGGCCTCGGCCAGCACCCGAGCCGCGCCTTCCAAGTCGGCTGCGAGCAAGCGTGCCTGCCCCAACGCCACGAGCGCGCACACGAGATCGAGCGATGGGCCGTCTGTTTCCCGCAAGGTAGCCACGCTCTCCTCGGCGACCGGACCGATCGCCACCCGGTCGCCCTGCAACGCGAGGTACGTGGCGAGCGAGGCGAGCGCCCGTCCTCGGGCCCGGGTGCGCGCGCCGCCACTCCGCTCCAGCGCCGTCTCGAGGCGCCGGCGGGCTTCCCGGTAGCGCCCCAGCGCGAACCAGAGCCAGTGCAGCGCGGCGGTAAACCGCAGGTTGTCTTCCACCGCTGTGGGATCCTGCTCGAACCAGTCGGCTGCGGCCCGCAGGTTCCCGACATCCGGCCCGAGCCGCTCCTGCCACCCCCCGGCGTGCACGGGGAGGAATGGGTCCGCGGCCTCGGCACGGGCGAGGAAAAACTGCGCGTGACGGCGCCCCAGCTCGGCCGCCTCACCCGCCTCCTCCAACCGCTCGTGCGCGAACTGCCGCATCGTCTCGAGCATCCGATACCGCGCCTCGACCGCCTCTGTCTCGAGCGAGATGAGCGATTTATCCGCGAGACCGCTGAGCAGGTCCAGCACCTCTGCCGCGGCGATCGCGCCGAAGGCAGCCACCGCCTCTGCCGCGTCGAGCGTGAACCCGCCGGTGAACACCGCCAGCCGGCGGAACAGGATCCGCTCGGGCTCGGTGAGCAGCGCGTGGCTCCACTCGATCGTGCCGCGCAGCGTGCGCTGGCGCGGTGCGGCCGTGCGGCTCCCGGTCGAAAGCAACCCGAACACGTCGTCGAGCCGGGCGGCGATCTGCTGGGGATCGAGCACCCGCGCCCGCGCGGCGGCCAGCTCGATGGCCAGGGGGAGCCCGTCGAGCCGCCGGCAAATGTGCGCGATCGCCGCGACGTTGTCGTCCCGCAGCTCGAATGACGGCCGCACGGCCTGGGTGCGCTCCACGAACAGCTGGATCGCCTCGCTCGCGGCCGCCACCGCCCGGGTGACGGGCTTGCCGGCCTCGACGGCAGGGAGCGCGAGCGCTGGCACGAGCCAGGCCCGCTCGCCGCCGATTCCCAGCGCCTCGCGGCTCGTCGCCAGGATGCGCAGGCGCGGGCAGCCGCGCAGTAGTGCTTCCGCCAAACGGGCGCACGCCTCCACCAGATGCTCGCAGTTGTCGAGCACGAGCAGCGCTTTCCAATCGCGCAGCGCCTCGAGCAGCGCGTCCGCGGCCACGCGAATGCCGTCACGCCGCACGCCCAGCGCGTCCGCCACGTGTTGCGGCACCAGCTCCGGATTGGCCAGCGGCGCGAGCTCCACCCACGCAATGCCATCCGGGTACTGCGCACCGCCTCCCAGACGGCTCGCCACCTCGAGGGCGAGACGGGTCTTGCCGCTGCCGCCCGCGCCGGTGAGCGTCAACAGCCGAGTGCCCTGGAGCAGTTCCTGTAGGGTCGCCGTCTCGCGCTCGCGACCGATGAACGACGTGAGTTGCGCGGGCGGCGGCGCCCCCACCGGCGCCTCGGGAGCCGTCAGGGCAGCGACGAATGCCGCCATGTTGCCGAACCGGTCGGCGGGCGCCTTGGCCAGGGCACGGGCCAGCGCCGCGGCCACCGGCTTCGGGACACTGGGGGCGAGATCGGTGATGCGCGGCGCCTCGACGGTGAGGTGCCGCAGCAGCACCCCCTCGGCCGATGTGCCGGTGAAGGGCGGCCGCCCGGACAGCATTTCGTACAGCACGCAAGCGAGCGCGTATTGGTCGGACCGCCCGTCCAGCTCCCGCTCCGCCAGTGCCTGCTCGGGGCTCATGTAGTCCGGGGTGCCGATCAGCATGCCGGGTTGCGTCAGCGCGGTGCGCGACTCGTTTCCCGCGGCGGAGCTGATGGCGCGCGCGATCCCGAAGTCCGCCACCACGGCGTGTCCCGCCTGGAACAGGATGTTCTCCGGCTTGATGTCGCGATGGATCACGCCCCGCTGGTGCGCGTAGTCGAGCGCGTCAGCCACCTCGCGCGTGATTCGCAGCGCGTCCTCGAGCGGCAGCTGCCGGTCGTGCCGCAGCAAATCGCGCAGCGACTGGCCCTCCACGTACGGCGTGACGTAATACAGCAAGCCCGCTGCGGTTCCGGAGTCGTGGACGGCGAGGATGTGGGGGTGATTGAGCGCGGCCGCGATCTCGATCTCACGCCGGAAGCGCTCGGCGCCCAGCCTCGTGGCGAACTCCGGTCGCACCACCTTGACGGCCACCTTGCGCCGGTGCTTCAGGTCCTGGGCGAGATGCACCGTGGCCATCCCCCCCTGGCCGAGCGGGCGCTCCAGCCGATAGCGGTCGGCGAGGGCGGCGGCGACGCTTTCGTGCTCCGGGGTCATGAGTGGTATCGGGGCGCGCCCGGGTAGCTAGCGAGCCGTGAGGAGGGCCGTGTGGCCCTTGCGGCCGGTCGTGTTGAACGCGGCGACGCGCACCGTCCCACGCAACGGGATCGGACCGCGCACCACGGCGCTGCGCACCGTCGGCTCGCTGCCGTCGGTCGTGTAGCGCAGCGTGAAGCCCGGCAGCTCCATGCTCGAACGAACCATCCCGTTCTCGACCTTCAGGCCCGGGGTCGGAATGCGGTAGCCGAGCCCGGGGACCTCCCGATCGAGCCGGGGCAGCTCGCGTTGGCCGACCACGTTGACGAACCGGGACCAAGCCTCGCGGTACAGCGACGCGGACCGTGCGGGGTCGCGCTCCCTGGCCCAGTCCGGCTGGGGTGCCCACGCACGCTCGGCGAGCCCGAAGAGCTTCGGCACCATCATGTAGTCGAGCCGGCCGTCGCCCCCCAGTGTCTCGGACCACAAGTTGCCCTGGATCCCCACGATGTGGGCCCGGCCGTAGTCGGTGAGGCGATCTTTACCGACGAACACGGAGTCGGCACCCGCGTTGCGGTAGTAGTCGAACGGGATGAACTGGAACGGCTTGCCCGCATCGATGAAGCCGCCCCAGTCGAGCCCCATCTCGTCAGGGTTCGGATTCCACGCGAGATCGAAGTAGTAGTTGGTCACCGGGCTGAGCACGACGTCGTACCCGCCGTTCGCGAGGCGGTAGGCGAGGTCCTCGGCGCCCCAGCCGGGCACGTTGTTCCAGACGTAGGCGCGCCAGCCGCGCTCGGCGAATCCGGGATTGACGATGACCGCGCGCCGCCCGTCGCGGCGTGTCTTCCGCACGGCGATCTCTTCCCAGCCCGAGGGGACGAGGCCTTGCGCCTTGAGGATCTGCTCGATCCGGCCGTAGAAGACGAACCAGAGATCGTCCACGCTCGTGAGACCGTGCGCCTGCATGTAGGCCTGCACGGCGGGCGACCCGACCCACACGCCGCCCGGGACCTCGTCGCCGCCCATGTGGATATGGCGCAGCGGCGCACCGGCCTCGCGGTGCATCGCCGCGAGATCGCCCACCACGCGCTCGATGAACCGATACGTCGACTCGAGCGCGGGGTTGATCACGTTGTCGGGGTAGCCCTGGACCGAGGTGTACACCGAACGGTCTTCCGGGTCGCTCAGTGAGTACTCCCGGTCCGCCCGAGCGTCCATGGCCTTGATCGCGGCGCGCGCGTGGCCGGGCATCTCGATCTCCGGAATGACCTCGATGTGTCGCGCCGCCGCGTAGCGCACGATCTCGACGTAGTCGGCATGGGAAAAGAACCCGCTGCCCCACGGCTGCGCGACGCGGGGACCCGAGCCGAACGCGGGCTGCAGGAATCGCTTCGAATCGAGCGTGTGGCCGCGCCGCGCGCCCACGGCGGTCAGCTCGGGGAGGCCCGCGATCTCGACCCGCCAGCCCTCGTCATCCGTCAAGTGCATGTGGAAGACGTTGAGCTTGTAGCGGGCCAGGAGATCGAGCGTGCGCAGCACCGCCGGCTTCGCCTGAAAGTTGCGGGCGACGTCGAGCATGAACCCGCGGTAGCCGAAGCGGGGGGCGTCCACCACCCGGATCGCCGGTAACACCAGCTCACCACGCGGCGACGGCGCCGGGGGGGGGAGCAGGTCGCGCAGCGACTGGAGGCCGTAGAAGACGCCCGCGGACGAGACACCGACGATCCGCACACCGGCCGCGGGATCGATCACCAGCTGGTATGCCTCAGGAGACGACTGTCCCTCGACCGGGCCCAACTCGAGTCGCAGCGGCGGGACTGTGGCCTTCCCTCCCGCGCGGAAATACGGCCGCAGGTATTCGGCGGCGAACGTCGCCTCGTTCACGAGGTCGGCCCCCGCAGCGATCTGCGGCAGCGCGGTGGGGCGCAGCGCTCCCGTCCCCTGTGTCACCTCGAGTGGCGTCGGGAAGACCGGCGGCAGCTCGCTCGCGGGGATGTCGCTGATCGCGGAGTCCAGGGCGAACTGGGCCTCGGGCGTGACCACATCGCGCGAGCGCTCGAACGCCGCAGCGACGTAGTCGCTCAACGGGACGCCGACATCCTTCGCGCTGTCGAACACGATGTACGGACCCGACGGAACGAAGCTGCGATTCCGGAGCGGTTGGGTGACATAAGGGATCTTGACCGTGGCTCCGGGCGCCAGTCCGGCAAAGCCCGCGCCGGGGACGATCCGATGCAGGTCGCCCAGCACGTCCTGGATGGCGAACCCGGCTCCGACGCTGCCCGAATCGGCCGAATGCAACGCACTGACGTAGATGGCCCAGCCGCTCGCGGGGAGGGGCTTGGTGTCGCGGTTCGTGAGGGTGAAGGTCGCCTGTGAGTCCGCCGTGAGCTCCCAGCGGAGCTGCAGGGCGGTCTGGGCGGCGCCGGCGTCGGGTGTGAGGGCCAGGAAGAGTGGGCACAGTGCGGCCAGGAGGCGATTGCGCATGCGAGAGATTAGACCTCCGCGGGCCACGCTGTCCAGGGCGGTCTCCTGTATGTTGGGGGTTCTGGCTCCTCAAGGAGTTTCTTGAAAAATGGCCGTCCCAAAGACGCTGCAGCGGTGGCTGTCGCTCGGCCTGCTGGTAGGGTGTGTCCGCCACACCGGGACGCAAGACCTGAGCGCGGAGGGGTGGATCGACGTCACGGCGACGCTCGATCCCGCGAGGACCCCCGTGTACGCGGGCGATGCGCCCTTGAAGTTCGATTTTCTCAAAGAGATGCGAAAGGGCGACATCGTGACGCTGTCGGTCTACTCCCTCGGCGCGCACAGCGGGACGCACATCGACGCGCCGATGCATTTCGTCGCCAACGGCGCAGCGATCGACCAGGTGCCGCTCGCGCCGCTGATCGGTGCCGCGCGGGTGATCGATATCCCCGACGACGTCCAGGCGATCGACGCGAGCGAGCTGAACCGCCACGACTGGAGGAGTGCCAAGCGAGTGCTGTTCCGGACGCGCAGCACGCTGCGTGGCTGGATGGACTCATCCCAGTTTCACAGGGATTTCGCCTACATCGCCCCGGACGCGGCGCAGCTGCTCGCAGACGGGGGCGTCGTGCTGGTGGGCGTGGACTACATCTCGGCGGAGCAATTCGGCGCTCCGGCGCCGCGCACGCATCAGATTCTCCTGGGGCGCGGGATTCCCATCGTCGAGGGGCTGGACCTGCGCCCCGTGCAAGCGGGTGACTACGACTTGATCGTGCTCCCGCTCAAGGTTCGCGGGCACGAGGCGGCACCGGCGAGGGCCATCTTGCGGAAGCGTCAATCGTGACCGCAAGGAGACGCGATTCCCTCTCCGGCGTCAGGCAACGCCAATCGCTCCAGCGGCACCGCCGCCAGGAGCGTGCGCGCGTCCTCCCGGCAGCGTGCAATGTCGCCGTGGGCCTGTTCCGCCAGGAGGAGCGGCCTGAGCGCGACGTGGTATTGAACTCCCATGGTCGCGGAGACGCCATCCACACGGACCCCCGAGTCCGCGTAGCCGCGGTACTGGTTGCGGGCCAGCAGATTGGCCCGGAGGAGCGGTACATCCGGGGGAGGGTCCACCAGCGGTACGATGCGCCAGAATAGCCCGTCGGGCCGCCCGTAGGGCTTGAGCCAGGCCATCAGCCCGGGCGAACCCGTGATCGCGAAGCAGAGCGGGCGCTTCCACGCATTGGCACGAACGATGTCGAGCAGCGTGATCTCCGCGGGGAGCATCCGCGACACAAGCTGAGGCTTGACCTGGACCGTGATGGACCTGGGCAGCGTGGTGCGGAGGGCAAGGCCGAGCTGCTGCGCGGTGCCTGTGACCGGGATGGTGACTGTTGTGTCGATGCGCACGCGGGCATACCACGCGTCGCGCTCTTCGCGTGTCATCGCCAACGGGAAGGACGGCTCGCGGCGCCGCATGTACTCCGCGAACTCCGGCAGGTTGGCCACCGAGAGGTTGATGATCGTGACATCGCGCCGCACGCCTTCGACGGCCTGGAGGTACATCTCCGGAAACGTGTCATTGTCGCCGGCCGTGAAATAAATAGCGTTTGGGGGCAGCGCTTCGAGCGCATTGGCGGCATAGTCTCGTGCGAAATAGCGGCCCGAGGCGTCGCGCGCCGACCAGTTGCTCATCAGCTGTGCGGCGGGCACGAAGACCGCCAGCGCAGCCACGACCCCGGCAAGGACGCGGGGCCGGGTCATCACGATATCGGCGGCCAGCTGCATCGCCGCCGCCAGGCCGTATGTGACGAGGACGGCGATCGTCACGCACACCGGCAGGTAGTGCCGGTCGAACGATCGGAAGAATTGCGCGGGGATGTCGAAGTACAACACCGTTGTCGCGATTTGCAGCAACAACGTGAGCGCGAAGGCCACTGCCAGGCGCCGGTGGTTCCGCCACAGCAGCGCGAGGCCACCCAGCGCGGCGAGCGCCGGGAGGACCCTGAAGTTGGCGCCGAGGACGTGAACCAGATCGGCGACCTGCACGGACCAGAAGGCCGCCTTGCGCGGCAATAGCTGGAACAGGAATCCGCCGCCCAGCCGCTCGAGTGACACGTAGCCCCAGAAGCGTGACCAGCTGCTCGGATCGTTGAAGCCCAACGGCGAGCGTGTGAACGCCGCGATGGGGATGATCAGCAGCTGAACCGCCAGTCCGGCGACGAGACCGCCCGCGCCGGCGAGCCATGCCGGCCAGGTGCGCACCGTTCGTGGATGGCGAACCAGGATCCAGGCGAGTGCGCCGGGGAGCAACAGGGCGTTCGTGCGGTGGACGCTGAAGTCGAGACCAAACAGCAATCCCAGCAGGGCGAGCCGGCGCCATGCGTCCGGACGATCAGCCTCCTCCCACCAGGAGAGCATGGTCCACAGGATGAGTCCCGTAAAGACCGCGGTCAGCACGTACGGCGTGAACTGGGTGGCGTAATCCCAGAGCGTGTCGCTGAACGCGAACGTGAGCGCGCCCAAGGCCGCGCCCAGGGCTGGAGCGGCGCCGCGATCCGCGCCGCCGGTTCGTGTGAGGGCAAGCATGCGGGGCGCCACGACGTACACGAGTCCGGTGGCGAGCGCGGCGAGCACGCCCGCGAACAGGTTCAGCAGGTGCGCCGCCGACGCGCCAAACGGCAGCCGCGCGACCGGCCAGCCGAGCAACGTGAGCAGTAACGAGCCGGGTGGTCCGGCGATACCCAGCGTGCCCGCCGCGAGCGAATACTGACTGGAATCCCACCACGTGATCGTGGGGTAGGCGGTGCGCCAGAAGACCGCGGCGGCAATCGCCCCGACGAGGAGTGCGGAATGGCGCGGCTTCATGACGCCAAGCGGCGTTTCGTACCGCGATTCCTCCGCTTGAACCTGTGGTGCGCCACGAATGCCCATCCGAGCAGGCGCACCGCAAGCCAGTACAGATAGCGGGGCGCGAAGCCGGTCTCGCGCATGAGACGAAGGAAGCAGCGGTCGGCCTGCCAACGCTTGAAGGGAAGGCCATCGAGCAGAAACTGATAGAGCGCATCGTGAACCAAAGACGCATAGTACGTCTTCGGCTGCTTTGTCGTGGAGTCTACCACGCCGTCTGGCGTTCCGAGCAGGATGTCGAAGACGCAAACCTTCGGGCTGCACCCGTCCCAGGCGTAGCGCTGCGTGACGGTGATCATGCCCGTGCGACGAACGATGAGGCGCACCGCACCGGTCTTGTCCCGGAAGTCCATGTCGTCAGTAACGACGAAGCCCGATTCCCAACTGAAGTCACGCGGGAGTATGAACACCCACCGCTCGCTGTTCTTGCACATCTAGGGCTGCTCCACCTCGAACCCGGGGTAGCGGAAATCTACGCAGCGCGGATTTGCCGAAGGTCCACTAGCGGTCCGCGCCGTCCGGACCCGGAGCCAGGCCTTGCGAGATGCCGTGGATCAGGCGTATCTCGACAAGTACGCGACGCCAGGCTCGCTCAAGGACGCGAGGGATCTGGGAAGTCCCAAGTCGCGAGCGACCACTCTCGAGCTGCGGCCCGCCGCGCGGACCTGGGCCGACGGGCGCACGCGCCAGCGTGAGCCGTCCTTCCCCCGCTCGTAAGTGACTCGCCTAACACCCGGAGGAACGAATGTTTCGCCGTCTCTACCTCCCACTTGCCGCCGCTCTATTGGCCGGCGGGGTTTCGCTCCACGCACAGGAAGCCGTCGTGGGCGCGAGCGATCCAGAGGCCCTGTTTCATAGCAACGATCCAAGGCTCGACACGAACAAGCAGGCCGCCTACCACATCGTAAGAGACCTGCTCGAGGCGGGGCACTGGGAGCTGGCCGACAAGTACCTGACGGAGCGCTACATCCAGCACAACCCCAACGCAGCGTCCGGCCGCGATGGTGTGGTGAAGTACTTCACCGAGGTCCGCAAGGTGAAGCCCGTGCCGATACCGGCAAAGATGAAAACGGAGGTCGTCGCGGTGGTGGCGGAGGGCGATCTGGTCGTGGTGGCGTACGTGCGCGCGTTGAAGGACGCCACGACGACCTGGTTCGACATGTGGCGATTCAAGGATGGCAAGGCGGACGAGCATTGGGATCCGGCAACGCGCACAGGTCCATGATGTTTCGGAGGGGGAAGTCGTCGGCGTGTCCATCGCCACCCCTTCGAACCCCTCGTACCACGCATGGCTCTGGGACGGCAGCCAGCTCGTCGACCTCCGCGCCCTGTCGTCCTATAGCGCCTTCGGCTGCGGTTTCGCGGTCAACAATCGCGGGCAGGTGTTGGTACAGCAGGTCTTGTGGGACCACGGCACACCGACCGGCCCCATCGGGTTGCGTAGCGTCACGATGAACCAGCGTGGCATCGTGGTCGGTCAGGTGTCGATCGCGCGGGAGGTGGACCACGCCGCCGCGTGGCAGGATGGGCAGGTCACCGACCTGGGAGCGCCCAATACCCTGGGCGACCCGGCATCGTCACCCGCTTCTAGGGCGGGGGCCCCGTTTCGCTGGGACTCCCGCCCGCGAGCGACGTCACCAGCTTCATGGAGTAGAACAACGCGCGGCCTCCGAGACTCTCCAGCTCCTGGCGGTCATCCTTCGAGATGAGGTCCGTCGCGCATCCTATCTCGAGGTAGAACGAGATCTCGGCGAGGGCGGCGAGCGTTCGATCCACGCACGCCGCGAACATGCGGCGATTCCGGAACCCCGATCCGCGAGCGATGCGACTCGAGGCGCACAAGGCCGCAGCCCACAGCTGCGCGGCGAGCGCCGCGTCGCGCTCTTCCAGCGTCTCGACCGCGCGATGCACCGCCAACGTGAGTTGATGGCACGCCTTGAACGCATCCAGGTCTTCGTAGGGTGACACGGCGCAACGATAATCGGGCGAGCCCCGTTGGGACGAACCGGATTCCCGCGCACCGTACCGAAAAACTGCGACACGTCGGTTGATACACGGTTGAATGAGGGCCGCGAGATTCCGTTGCCATGCCCGCCGAACGCGTCTACTTTCCTAATATGCCACCGGCGTTCATGACGGCCGACGAGCTGCTCCGGACCAGTATTCCCGACAAGCGTGTGGAGCTCGTCCGCGGGATCCTCGTAGTCCGCGAGCCGGCCGGGTACCGACACGGGCGCGTGTCCATGACCCTCGCATTCCTCCTCTCGAAGCACGTGGAGGGGACAGAAGCGGGCCAGGTCGTGAGCGGCGACACGGGGTTCAAGCTCACGACCGATCCGGACACCGTGCGCGCGCCGGACGCGGCGTTCATCACCCGTGAGCGACTCCCGGACCCGCAAACCCGTGGCTTTCCCGCACTCGGACCGGACCTCGTCGTCGAGGTTCTCTCGCCCGACAACCGACCCGGTGAAATGCTGGCCAAGGTCGGCGATTGGCTCGAAGCAGGCGTGCGCCTCGTCTGGGTCATCGACCCCGAGCGACGCGTCGCTCGAGTGTATAGACAGGATGGGACCGAGTCGCACCTCGCGGAGAACGGCGCTCTTGACGGCGAGGACGTCCTTTCGGGCTTCTCCTGCACCCTCGCGTCGATCTTATAGCAGGTCTAACTCGACCGGCGCACCGTGAGCTGCCCTTCGCCGGCTCGGATCGGCCAGCGCGGGGTGTACGAGTAGCCCTGCACCGTTTCCTCGAAGCCACGCTCCGAACGGGACACGGTCGTGACGGGGAACTTCCACACGTCCGCGGCCGGCGCCAGATCGAGTTCCGCCTCGCGCGACAGCGACACCTCGGGACAGAAGAACGCGTCGGGCGGGAACGCCGCAGGATCCCAGCGGTAGCGCGCGCACAACTCCCCGGTGGGGTCGAGCCTGATGCGCTTCTCGACGAGCCCCGCTGCGGCCCCGGAGACCGGCCGGAGGACCACCTCCACAGCTTGCGACGACTGCTCCACGGTCGCGTCGAACACGCTGCGCGACCAGCAGGCGATCGCCTCGAACGCGCCGGCGGCATAGCCCTCGAGCGTCACGGCACTCGCGAGCACGCGGTCCACGAACAGCGCGCGGTCCGCACCATCGATCGGCGGCAGCCGTTGCAGCCGCACCATCTGCTCGAGTTCGTGGATGCTCGGCGTGCCGTCCACGGCTGGGCTCGCGTCCCCGCCAGCGTGCCCGGGAGCCGGCTCGTGGTACGACTCGCGCCGCCGGGTCAGTACGTCGGCGTAGTTGATGCCGGGCTCGAACACGGTGTATTCCTCGATCACGCCGCCACGTTCGGGGCTCACGAGCGCCGAAAACACGCCCGAATGAATCCACAGCTCCTCCGCGCCGTCGCCGTCGAAATCGAGCCGCTCGACCATGAATCCCTCACCGCGCCGCAGCTCGGCCTCGGCGAGCGCCAAGTTGCGCCAGATCGCGGCCCGCAGGTGCGGCAGGTACAGTCCCCCGAACACGCCGTGCCAGTACGCGTCGTTGCATTGGGCTCGGCCGATGGCGCGGCGCACAGCCGGCGGGTCGCCGCGCGCGCGGCACAGGGCCGAGAGCGCGAGCATCTTCTTGTGCATGCGATTGGATTCGGGATACTTCACGAGGAAGTTGCGCCAGTGCGCTCCCCGCACCAGCGCCCCGTCCGGCCCCGCCAGGCGGGCCTCGCCCAGGTCGTGCTCGAGCACGGCCAGCCGGCGCGCGGCCGCCGGCGGCAGCGACCAGGCCTCCATCTCGCGGTACGACGCCGTTGGGAGATAGGCCAGTCCTCCGCTCCGCACCGTGTCGAGTGCCGCGCCGGGCGTCGTGAGGCGCACCTCTCCAGCGGTGACTTGCGCCTCGACGGCGTCGAGGAACTGCGCCAGCCAGCCACGCGTGTACACCCAGTCCTTGGTGCCGGGCCAACCGCCGAACTTCTCCCCGTCGTCCACGAACAAGGCGAGCGGCCGCCCGGCGGACCGAAGCTCGCGCAGGTACCCGGCGATCTCGGCCGGCGGCCTGAAAGGAATGAGATAGCGCAGCCGCTCGTCGATGGGGAACAGCGCGACCCGCTTGCCGCCGCTTTCGGTGAAGAAGGGCGCGTGCAGCTGGTCTCGCTCGAAGCCGCTCACGAGAAAATGGCGGTCGTCGAGCACCACGTAGCGCACACCGGCGTCGGCCAGGTGGGCCGCCAGATCCGGTTCCCACACCCGCTCCGTGAGCCACAGCCCCGTCGCCTGGACTCCGAACCGGCGCTGGATCGCCTCGCGCATCCACGCCACCTGCTCGACCCGATCAGCGGGGACGAGCGACGCCAGCACCGGCTCGTAGAATCCGGCCAACAGGAGCTCGACGTGTCCGTCCGCCGCCAGGCGCCCGATCAGGTCGAGGTAGCCCGCGTCATGCGCCTCCAGCCACTCGAGCAGGGGACCCGAGATATGCAGCGTGAACGGGAAAAAGCGTCGCTCGGCCAGGCGCTCCACCAACGGCCGGTACACGTCGCGCAGATGATCGGCGAAGACGTGGTCGAAGTTCCCCACCGGCTGGTGCAGGTGCACCCCGAACACGAAGCCGACCGGGTTCACCGCTTCACCCGCTGCAGATAGAGCTCGCGCCCCGTCCCCACGGTAGGATCGTTGCTCGGCGCCAGCGCGACGCGCTCGAGCAGGCCCGCCTCGAGACGCGTGGCATCCGGACCCGACAGCTCGATCGCCCGCGCGGCCGAGCGCAGCACGATCACCGACTCGATCCCGGCGATGTCGTCGAAGAACCAGCCGCACGACGTGAACATCCGCAGCGCGTGACACTCGAGCTCGCGGGGCATGGGCCTGCCGTCGCGCTCGAACGGAGCGCGCAGCTCCGTTGCGAGCCAGTCCAGAGCCGCCCGCAGCGGCGCGCGCCAGCGCTGGTGCAACCCGCGCTCCGGCGCCGCACGGCAGCCGCACTCCGCGCGCCAGCGCTCCACCCCGTGCGGGCAGCTCCACGAGCTGGGCGCGACGAGCCGCACCTCCTCCTCGGGCGGGCGGCGGGCGAGAAAGCCGGCGAAATTCTCGACCCGTACGTCGCCGCGTCGCTTCAGGGTGTCGAGCACGCGCGCCAGCACGGCGTCGCCGCCCTTGTGATGGTGACCGTAGGTCTCCCCGTCGGTCGCTACCGCCACCAGCTCGTTCGAGCCGGCGGTGAGGCGCGCGACCCACGCGTCCGCGTCTCGCACCAAGGGGCCGAAGGCGACGTCGTGCGAGATGGCGCCGTCATACGTGAACACGGCGATGCGACGGCCGCCGCCGGTGCGATACCAGCCCGGGAGCCCGCCCGCGGGGACGCGCTCCACCTGGTGCGGCGCGAGGATCGTGAAGCGGATGCCCTCGGCGACGAGCACGTCGAGCGTCTCATCGTCCACGGCGGTCTCCGGCAGCCACATACCCTCCGGCTCCCGCCCGAAGCGGCGCCGGAAGTCGGCGATGCCCCAGCGCACCTCCGTCACTTTGTCACGCCGCGGGGCGAGGGGCAGGATGAGGTGATGGTACGGCATGGCGACCGCGCCGCCCGCGCGGCCGGCGGCGACCACGCGCGCGTAGGTGCCGGGTGCGTACCGCTCCATCCACTCGAGCAGCGTGGGCCCGAAGTCGAAGCTCATCGCAGCGAGCGACGAGGCCACCGGTGCGTAGCATTCCCGCTCGATCCGCTCGTTCCAATCGTGGAACGGCACGGCGTTGGGCTCGACGGGAATGGCGCCGGTCCACGGGTCGTCGCGCGGCGGCTGGTAGAAATGCCCGTGGATGACGACGGATCGCTTCAACCGGCGAGCGCCTCCGCCACCTGGGCGAGCACATCGGGGAACAGGTCGTCGCGGCGCGCCAGCTCTACGGCCAGGTGCCCGGCCGCCTCGAGCCCTCCGCCGCCGAGCGCCTTAATCAGCCGCTCCGCGTCGTCGCAGTGCTGGGTGAAGCGGCGCTCCGCGTAGTCGACCACGGCGCCTGTCGAGATGATGAATTGCCAGTCGGACGATTGCGCCAGCAGCAGCTCGCGCGCCGCCTGCGCCAGCACCGGTCGCGCGGCGGCCGAGGCGAGCGCGCCGGGCGCCGCTTTCCAGAACGCCTGCTCCAGCGGCGCGAGCCGCTGCCACGTCCACGCAGTCCGGTCGTTCAGCCACATGGAGTGATCACCGTTCGCGCCCCAGGATCCTTCGGCCAGCTGCAACGCGGTGCGCGTCGGATGGGCCTCGAGATGCTGCGACGCCATGACCGCCCGCACGCTCTTGCCGCGCAGCCCGCGATACATCGCGGCCAGGAAATCAGCGCCCTCGAACCACCAGTGTCCGAACAGCTCGGTGTCGAACGGCGCGACGATGACACCGGCACCGTTCTGCCGCTGCTGCTGCGCGATGCTCTCCAGCAGGTGGGCGAAATGCGATGCGTGACCTGCGGCGCGATCGAGCGCGGTGCGCGGCTCGTACGCTCGCTTCGCGCCCAGGTCGACGTTGGGCCCGCTCACGCGCCACAGCTTCAGGCCGCCCGGCCAGCGGATCTTGTGGAACTCGAGGTACCATTCGTCGCCTGGATACCCCTGGTGCCGGCTCCAGATCTGCATGGAAGAGCGAGGATCCCGCACCAGCGCGGCCACGGCGCCGCGGCCGGCGCGGGAGACGCGATACGCCTGGTACGGCGAGCGCGCCGCCGCCGTGCGGCGGCCGGGCTTCGCCGGGTCGTCGTGCCGCTCCGCATCGAACCGCTCGGCACCGAGCGGGATGTCGCCGTAGGCGCCGAGCGGGCTGCCGGCACGGGCGAGATGGGCGTCGGTGAAGAAGTAGCGGAACCCGGCGTCCGCGAGATGCTGCTCGATGCCCCGGCGCCCCTTCTTCCCCGGGCGATACGCGCACTCCGGCAGCCAGCAGCCCTTCGGCGCGACCCCGAACAGACGACGGTGCTCGTGCTGGCCCACCGCCAGCTGCAGCCGGATGCTCTCGTCGCGGGCGAGGAGCGGCAGGTACCCGTGCGTGGCCGCGGACCCGATGATCTCGAGGCGGCCCTGCTCCTGGAGACGGCGGAAGGCGGCTACCAGGTCCTTGTCGATCTTCCGGAACAGCGCGTGCAGACGCGTGAGCCGCGACCGCCAGAAATCCACCAGCGGCAGCAGCACCTGGTCGCCCGTGGTCGCCAGCGACGCCGGTGCCTCGTCGCAGGCGGCGAGCCGTTGCGCGAAGAACGCTTCCATCTCGCCTGCGAAGGTGGGGCTGACCAGCTGATTCGCCAGCACCGGAGTGAAGCCGATCGTCAGCGGCGCCGCCGTTCCCTCGGCGGCCAGCTCCTCCAGCCGCTCCAGCAGGGGGAGATACGTGTCCAGCGCCGCCTCGCACAGCCAGTCGCTGCCGTGCGGCCAGCGGCCGTGATTCAGGACGTATGGAAGATGACTGTGGAGCGCGAGGACGAACTCCATCGCGTTCCCGGTCAGCTGGAAAGCGCCGCGGACCGTACCGCGAGCGCGCGGGCGTACAACGCCAGGTACCGCTCGGCCGAGCGATCCCAGCTGAAGTCTCTCGTCATCGCGGCCCGCACCATCTTGCGCCACGCCGGTCGGTCGCCATAGCAGTCCACCGACCGGCGCACCGCCAGCCCCAGCGCCGCGGGCGTATATTCGTCGAACAGAAAGCCGGTCTCGCCGTCCGAGATCGAGTCCGACAGGCCACCCACCCGCCGGGCGACTGGCACCGCGCCGTAGCGCTGGGCGCGCATCTGCGTGAGCCCACACGGCTCGTACAAAGACGGCATCAGCAGGGCGTCGGCGCCGGCCAGCAGCCGATGCTCCAAATGATCGGTGAACATGAATTCCACCGCCATGCGATCGGGGGCCGCCGCCGCGAGATTCCCCAGCGCCTCGTGGTAGCGATGCTCCCCGGCGCCGAGGAAAATGAATTGCGCGTTCGACCCGGCAAGCAGATCGGCGCCGAGCACCAGGTCCAGTCCCTTCTGCGTCACCATGCGCGCGCTCATGCCGAACAGCGGCGTGTGCGGCTCGACGGTCAGACCGTAGGCGCGCTGCAGCGCCGCCTTGCAGCGACGCTTGCCCGACATATCCTCGCGCGAGAAATGATCCGTGAGCTCGGGGTCGGTCTCGGGATTCCACAGCCGCGGATCGATCCCGTTGAGGATGCCGTTCAGCCGGTCGCCCATGCCGATGAACATGTCGTGCAGCCCGAATCCCCCCTCGGGGGTGCACAGCTCGCGGGCGTGGGTGGGGCTGACCGTGACCGCCAGGTCGGAGTGGGCCAGCCCTCCTTTGAGCGTGTTCATGCGGCCGTACCACTCGAACACGCCCGGGTGGTACAGCGCGGCGTCGAAACCCAGCGCGCTCACGGTCTCCGGCGGGAAGTGCCCCTGGAACCCCGCATTGTGGACCGACATCACGACCGAGAGGGCCTGGTAGAAAGGCTGTCCGGCGAACGCGGTGCGCAGGTAGACGGGCGCCAGCGCCGTGTGCCAGTCGTGCGCGTGCAGCAGCTGCGTCGCGGGCGCGATCTCGGGGAGCGCCGTGAGCGCGGCGAGACAGAAGAACGCGAACCGCCGGTCGTTGTCCGGATAGTCGGCGCCGTTGTCGCCGTAGATGCCGGCGCGATCGAAGAAGTCGGGATGCTCGATGAAAAAGACACGGGGTCCGTGGCCCGGGGCTCGGGACTCGTACACCCACGCCCGTTCGGTGTGACCACCGAGCGTGACCGTGAGCGTCAACCCCGTGCGCTCGAGCGAGGGCGTGGTCTCGCGCACCAGCTGGTACAGCGGCATGAGGACCGTGGTGGGATGACCGGCTGCGGCCTGGAACGTCGCGAGGCCGCTCACCGCCTCACCGAGCCCGCCGGTGCGGGCGAAGGGCCAATACTCGGCCGTCAGGTGCGCGACCCCGATCCGCTGGCCCTCGGGCGTCTGCGGCCGCGGCGTCGTGCCCGCGATCCGGCGCGGACGCGTGGTGCGCTGCCGGCCCGGTTTCGGCGTTGGTGTGGTCGCGCCCATGGTGCCTCCTGTCAGGCGGTCGGCGGGTCGTCCGCCGGCGGCTCGCCCCGCATCGCGGGGAGATAGTACTCGGTCACGTAATCCCTCACCATCCGTTGCGCCGTGAACCGCGCGCCCGCTGTGCGCAGCGCGTGTTTCATCGTATCCACCCAGCGCCGCGGCACACCCCCGGCATCGCGCTCATAGAATCGCGGCACCACCTCGGTTTCCAGCAGCCGGTACAACTGCTCGGCGTCGGCGGCGTCCACGTCCTGACCGGCCGGCGCCGGCGGAATGGCCCACCCGTTCGGCCCATCGTAACCCTCGGCCCACCACCCGTCCAGCGTGCTGAGCTGCGGCACGCCGTTCAGGGCGGCCTTCATGCCGCTCGTGCCGCAGGCCTCGAGCGGCGCTCGCGGCACGTTGAGCCACAGGTCCACGCCCTGCACCAGGCTGTGGGCGAGATGCATGTCGTAGTCCTCGATGAACGCGATCCGGCCCTCGAAGCGCGCTTCCCGAGTATGGGCGTAGACGCGCTGCAGCACCTGCTTGCCGGGCTCGTCGCCCGGATGGGACTTGCCCGAGAACACGATCTGCACCGGGCGCCAGGGGTTCACCAGCAGCCGCTGCAGGCGGTCGGCGTCACGGAAGATCAGGTCCGCCCGCTTGTAGGTCGCGAAGCGACGCCCGAAGCCGATCGTGAGGGCGTCCGGATCGAGCAGGATCCCCGCCCCCACAAGGTGCAGGGCTTCCTTCCACTGATCCGCCCAGCGCCGCCGCGCCTGCTCTCGGATGCTGCTCATGAGATGGGACTTGAGCTGGTTGTGCACCGCCCACACAGCGGCACCGTCCAGGTCGAGGACCTTGTCCCAGAACCCTGCGTCGCTCACCCGGGCGAGCCAATCGGGTCCGAAATGCGCGTCGAACAGGGTGAGGACCCGGTTCGCCATCCAGGTGGCGATGTGGACGCCATTGGTCACGTGGCCGATCGGCACGCGCGCGACCTCGCGCCCGGGCCAGAGAGGGGCCCAGATGCGGCGGGCCTCTTCGCCATGGCGGCGCGACACCGCGTTGACCCGGCCCGACAGCCGGATGGCCGCGACCGGCATGTGAAACAGGTGGTGATCCACCACCGGATGAGCCCCTAGCCGCGTGAAGGCTTCGCGGGCGACTCCCATCTCCTGCCACACCGGACCGATGCACTGCTCCACCTGCTCGAGCGAAAAGGTGTCGTGCCCGGCGGGCACCGGCGTGTGGGTAGTGAACACGCTCGTGGCGCGCACCCGGCGGACCGCGTCCGCGAACGGCGTGCCCCGGGTCACCAGCTCGCGCACGCGCTCGACGAGCATGAACGCGGCGTGCCCTTCGTTGGTGTGCCAGGCCGCAGGGTCGTATCCCAGGGTGCGCAGCACACGCACGCCGCCCACGCCCAGCACCCATTCCTGCCGCAGCCGCAGGTCCGGTCCACCGGCGTAGAGCCGATGCGACAACCCGCGGTCGGCCGGATCGTTCTGTTCCAGGTCCGTGTCGAGCAGCAGGATCGGCACGCGGCCCACCATGACACGCCAGGCGCCCACGCTCACCGCGCGCCCCGACAGTCGCACGGTGGCGAGACAAGGATCGCCCTTCGGCCCGCGCACCCGCTCGAGCGGCGTCGCGGCGACGTCGAAGCGCTCCTCGGCGTCCTCCTGCCAGCCATCCAGCCGCAGCCGCTGGTCGGAGTAGCCCTTTGTGTAAAACAGGCCCACACCGACGAGCGGGATGCCCTGGTCCGACGCCGCCTTGCACTGATCCCCGGCCAGGACGCCCAAGCCGCCCGAATAAATGGGAACCGAGGCGTGCAGCCCAAACTCCGCGCAGAAGTAGGCGATCGAGCGTGTGACCGCCTCGGGATAGGACGTGGCGAACCAGGTGCCGGCGGACGTGGCGTTGTGTACTGCCGCGGCGACGACGGCGTCGTACAAGCGCAGGAACGCGGGGTCGGCCGCGCAGGCGGCGAGTCGCGCGGGATCGACCCGGCGCAACAGCTCGATGGGATTGTGCTGGGTGCGGCGCCACAGCGCCGCATCGAGCAGGCGGAACAGCGCGCGCGCGTTGCGGTTCCAGCTCCACGACAGGTTGGCGGCGATGGCCGCAAGTCCGCTGATCCGTTCGGGGACGGCTGGGCGGCTCGGTTCGGGCTGGGTCATCCCGCCTGCAAGCTAAGTACAGGCGGGTCGGCCTGGGAAGCGCCGCGGCCGTATCGCGCGCTGCCCAGGCCGGAACCGACAAGCCAGCTTACCTAGTCCATCGCGCTCATCGCGCTCGCGGGCGTGATGGTGACCCGCAGCACATCGGACACCTTCGGATAGGTGAAGCCGTCCTTCACGTCCTTCACGAGTTGCACCGGCTTGCGCTCCGAAGCGCCGGTGTTGGGCGCCTTTTGCCGAGGCGCTTGGTCGGGCCCGAGTCCCGGTTCCTGGTTTACTTCAGTACCGGCGTCCCACAGGCCCACCAAAGACGTGATGTCACCGCTCATCACGTCCCCCTTCGAGTCGAACAGCTGGATGCCGCGATCGCCCGGCGCCAGGAACAGGTCGTTCGACTGCCCGAACATCGTCGCGAACGTCAGCTTCTGGCCGGGCTCCGCGGTGAACGTGAACTCGTACGCTTTGCCCGGTGTGGCCGGACCGGCCATCGCCTCGCCCACGGGGACGGTGAACGTGCCGCTCGCCACGATCCCCTTGTGGTTCTGCAGCGCGGCTGCGAGGACCGCCGGGTTGCCGTCCTCGGCGAGCCTCTCCAGACCCTGATCGCGATCCGGCGCGCCGGCGGTGAACAACGGGTCGGGCTCGTCATGCACCAACCACAGCCCGGGTGCGTTCGGGGCGGGTGCGGTCAGGCCATTGGAGAGCCGCAACGTGGTCGCGGTCGAGACGTTCTCGATCCGGACCGTGAATGTCGTGCGGCGCGCCGACCCGGTGTGGGGCATGTAACCGAACGCCACCCCCTGCGCCTGGAGCAGCGCGGGCAGGAGCAGCGATGCGAGAGACCACGTAGACGAGCGGGACATGGCCGTGTTCCTCCTCACATTTGGGACGCGCCCAACGGCGCGGTCCCGAAGTTGACGGCGAAGCGACGGCACCAAATGGTGGCGGCGCGGTATTTCGAGAGGTCGAGGTCGGTGGGGACGTCGTAGTTTTGGTCCCCGACGTTGCCCTTGATGGATCCGAGATCCACGAAGCCCGCCCGCTTGACGGTCGCGTCTTCCTGGACGTCGCCGGCAGCGACGAGGTACACGTGCACATCGGGGCCATTGGAAGTGGCGAACTCGGTCAGCCGCAGCACACGCTTGCCGTCCGAGAGCCGGTAGATCGTGGCAAGCCCTTTCGTCTCATGCGCGTTCGTGTGAAACCGGCCAGCGGCGAGGGGCACCGGCGCCGACGGGACGGCCGCCTGAGCCTGGGACGCTGCCGGAAACGCCTCGCTGACTGTCGTGTTGAGGAAGAGGCGCTCGGGGCGGAAGGCGTACCACGCCGCCACAATGGCGACGAGGGCCGAGAGTGTGATGATCGTCCTGCGCGAAGCCATGCGGTCTCCTTAGTTTAGGTATGTGTGGCGCGGGCTATAATGCGTCTGCCGCCGTGTGGGTTCCCGCTAACGAACGAGGGCCCGGAATCATCCGGGCCCCCGGGGAACGCACATCCCATCCGGTCAGGAGTGGCAGGTCGGCTGAAGCTCGCTCGTCTCGACGAGTTCGGGACGATGACAGCTGGGGACGAGCTCCTGGGTTTCGATGATCTGCATGATTGCCTCCTGAGTGTGATTGGAACGATCCCGGAAACTCGGGGACTCGCCCCGGCGGGCCGGGGCCATCGTCGGCTATAATGCGGCCCTGCGGCCGGGAGTTCCCGCTCTTTGGATCGTTCTCGGGCTCGCCGCAGCCGCCCGCCGGTCGTCCCCCGGCCCTGAGCCCGGCGTCTAGCAGCCCGAGCCGGCAGGGATATTTTAGACGCATCGGTCAGCGTGCGGTCTGACCCACCCCCCGTCGCTCAGCCGGTCCCCCGGCGAGACCTCGCGGCGTGAGTCAGCCGCGTGACGCGCGGTCGGGGGGCGGATGCTGATTCACGGTTTCACCGTCACGGAAGAGGTCTATCGCGGACGGACGCGCGTGGTCTACCGCGGGCGGCGCGATCGCGACGGCGTTCCGGTGATCCTCAAGACCTTCACCGATGGCGTCCCCGCCTCCATAGCCGGCGCCAGCCTGCGACGTGAATACGACCTGATCAAGGATCTCGACGTACCCGGCGTGGCGCGGGCGTACGGCCTGGTGGCGGGAGGGGACGGCGCCGTGCTCGTCCTTGAGGACGTCGGCGGCGAGCGGCTCAAGACCCTGCTCGCGGCGGGGCGGCTCGACCTCGGCACTACGCTTCGGCTCGGCGTCCAGCTCGCCGACGCTGCCGCCGCCTTGCACCGGCGCGACATCATTCACAAGGACATCAATCCCAACAACATCCTGGTCGACCGGGCAGTGGGGCGCGCGACGCTCATCGACTTCAGCATCGCGTCGCGGCTGCCCTTCGAGCACCGTCCGGCGAGCCATCCGAATGTGCTGCAGGGCACGATCGCGTACATGTCGCCCGAGCAAACGGGCCGGATGAACCGCGACGTGGACTATCGGACCGATTTCTACTCCCTCGGCGTGACGCTGTACGAGATGCTCACCGGGCGGCTGCCGTTCGAGGCCACGGATCCGCTGGAAGTCGTGCACTGTCACATCGCGCAGGCGCCGGTCGCGCTCAGCGCGCTCGACGGCGCCATTCCCGCACCCCTGTCCGACGTCGTGATGAAGCTGCTCTCGAAAACTGCCGAGGACCGTTACCAGAGCGGGTTTGGGCTGCGGGAAGACCTCGCCCGCTGTCTGGAGGAGTGGGAGGCGACCGGGCGGATCGCCCGCGTCGTCGCCGGCCTGACCGACCTCGCGGATCGCTTCATCATTCCGCAGCGCCTGTACGGCCGGGATCCCGAAGTCGCCACGCTGCGGGCAGCGCTCGAGTCCGCGTCGTCCGGGGCCGCGGAGTTGTTGCTCGTGTCCGGGTATTCCGGAATCGGAAAGACGTCACTCATCCACGAGCTCCACAAGTCGCTCACCCACCGGCGCGGACACTTCATCGCCGGGAAGTTCGAGCAGCTGGCGCGCGACACTCCCTACAGCGGGCTCGCGCAGGCGTTTCAAGAGCTCATGCGGCAGCTGCTGACCGAGAGCGAGGAGGCGGTGAGGGGGTGGAAGGACGCGCTGCTCGGGGCGCTCGGGGTCAACGCGCAGGTCATTATCGACATCATCCCGGCCGTCGAGCACATCATCGGGAAGCAACCCCCGGTGCCGCTCCTCGGAGCGACGGAGTCCCAGAACCGGTTCAACCTCCTGTTTCAGAAGTTCCTAGCCGTGCTCGCCACCCCCGCTCATCCCCTGGTGATCTTCCTCGATGACCTCCAGTGGGCCGATGCGGCGACCCTAGCGTTGCTGCGCGCGCTCCTCGCCAATTCCGACCTCAGCGGATTGCTGGTCATCGGCGCCTACCGTGACAACGAGGTCAGCGAGAGACACCCGCTGATGCTCGCCCTCGGTGACATTCGCACCGCCGGCACGCCGCTCCGGGAGATCACCCTGGGCCCGCTGCCGCTGCTGCAGCTGACGCAATTCATCGCCGATACGCTGCACACTGACGCTGACCGGGCCGCGCCGCTGGCGGAGCTCGTGCTGGCGAAGACCGCGGGCAACCCCTTCTTCGTCACACAGTTCCTCAAGACGTTGCACCAAGAAGGGCTCGTGGTGTTCGACTACGTGACCGGCGGCTGGCAGTTCGATCTCGCTCGTATCCGCCGGATGGACATCACGGACAACGTCGTGGAACTGATGGCCGCCAAGATCCGCAAGCTGCCGGCGCCCACCCAGGAGGCGCTCAAGCTCGCGGCGTGCATCGGAAACCGATTCGCTCTTTCCGTGCTGTCGACCATCAGCGCGAAGGCCGTGGAGGCCACAGCGAGCGATCTCTGGGGTGCGGTGGAGCAAGGACTGGTCGTGCCGCTCGAGGATCCCGTGGGCGGCCTGTCGCTGTCCTACAAGTTTCTCCACGACCGCGTGCAGCAGGCGGCGTACGCGCTGATTGCGGACGAGGCGAAGCGTGAGGTCCACCTCACGGTGGGGCGGCTCTTGCTGTCGCACGGCCAGGCCACTGAGCTCGAAGAGCGGATCTTCACCATCGTGCATCACCTGAACCTCGGGCGTGGCCTGATCGCCGATGAAGCAGAGCGCATCGCCCTCGCCAGGCTCAACCTGAGCGCCGGGCAAAAAGCCAAGTCCTCGACCGCCCATGAAGCGGCGCTGGGTTACCTGGCAGCGGGCCTGAGCCTCGTGACCGAGCGGGTGTGGGACTCCGAGTACGACCTGGCCTTCACCCTGCATCTCGAGGCGGCCGAGTGCCTGTATCTGTGCGGGAAGTTCGACGCCGCCGAGCAGCAGTTCGCGTTGCTGCTCCGCCAGGCGGCAACCAAGCTCGACAAGGCGCGAGTATACCGCCTGCGAAGCGTCCAGTACGAGAACATGTCGCGCTATGCGGATTCCCTGACGAGCGCCCGAGAATGTCTGAGTCTGTTCGGGGTTTCATTCCCCCAACTTGTCGAGGAGAAGCAGACCGCGCTGGAACGCGAGATCGCAGCCATTCAGGCGTTGCTGGGCCAGCGCACCATCGCCTCGCTCTTAGAACTCCCCGTCATGGCCGATCCCGAAATCCGGATGGTCATGAACATTCTGACGGACATTTGGTCCTCGGCGTACATCCTTGGAGATGCGGTCCTGGCGCGCTTGATCTCCGCCACGATGGTGCGGTTGTCGCTGGTCCATGGAAACGTGGAAGAGTCGGCTTATGGCTACGTGACGCATGCCATCACCGTCGGGCCGGTGCGCGGCGACTACGAATCGGCCTACGAATTCGGCATCTTGGCGCTCCGGGTGAACGAGCGCTTCAATGACTCCAGGCGGCGGGCCAAGATTCATCAGCAGTTCCACGCGCATGTGAACCTCTGGCGGCAGCCGATGCAGACCTGCATTCCGTACGCGCGCGAGGCCTGCCGCAGCGGGCTCGAGACGGGCGATTTCCTGTATGCGGCGTATGGTGCGAGCACGGAGACTTGGCCGGCGATGGTTTCCACCCAGGACCTCGCGCAATTTGTCCGCGATTACTCGGCAAGCCTGGCCCTGATCAACAAGCTGAAGGCGACCGGCTTTGCCGATTCCCTGAAGATCATCTTGAATTGGGCGCGGGCATTACAGGGGAGGACCAGAGCCCCCCTCTCGCTTTCCGACGACGCAATCGACGAGAACGCATACGTAGAGACGTACCGCGGCAACCCATTCTTCACGACATTTTACGCCGTGTCGAAGCTGCAGCTCTGCTATGCGTTTGGAGAATATGGAGCGGCGCTGGAAGCCGCCCGCACCGCACGCGAAGTGGTGTATCATCTGTCCGGAACGATCTGGCCCGTCGTGTTCGATTTCTGGAATGGCCTCACCCTGGCGGCGAACTACGCCGACGCCGCCGAGGATGAGCGACGGGTCTATCTCACGGAATTGGAACGGGTGGGGCAATCGCTTGCGGTCCTCGCGCAGAACTGCCCTGAGAACTTTCTCTGCCAGTCGCTGCTCCTCTCGGCGGAGCACGCCCGTCTCACCGGGCAGCAGCTCGCGGCGCTCGACCTGTACGAGCGCGCCATCAGGTACGCCGCGGAGACTAGCGCGCTCCAGCACCAGGCGCTGGCGAACGAACTGTACGCCCGGTTCTGGCTGGAGCGAGGACATCCAGGCGTTGCCGCCGGGTTCCTGGCCGAAGCGCGGTACGCCTACGCCCAGTGGGGCGCCAGCGCGAAGGTCTCGGACTTGGACCGTCGCTATGGTTCCCTGCCCACCCGCTTCGCGACCCAGGTCGCCCGCCTCGAGCCCGAGGCACTGACGCAGTCCACCACCAGAGCCGAGGTCTCGAGCATCGACCTCGTCACCGTCATGAAGGCGGCGCAAGCCATCGGTGGTGAGATCGATCTGGAACGGCTGCTCGCGAAACTGATGCGCATCCTGATCCAGAATGCCGGCGCTCGCAAGGGCTTTCTCATCCTGGAGCACGAGGGCCAGCCGTTCATTCAGGCTCGCGGCTCCGTGGACGTGCCCGAGGTGCATGTGCTGCAGGGCGCGCCCGTGGCCGCGAGCCGAGATCTGGCGCCCGCGATTGTCAATTACGTGTGGCGCACATCGGAGAGCGTCGTGCTCGCGGACGCGGCGAGCGACCCCACCTACGGGAGCGACCCGTACATCGCGCGCCACAAGTCGGCGTCGGTCCTTTGCACGCCGGTGTTGAACCAGGGCCGCCTCGTCGGGGTGGTGTACCTCGAGAACGACTTGACGCGCGGAGCGTTCACGCCGGACCGACTCCAGGTGCTGCAGCTGCTCTCGGCCCAAGCCGCCATCGCCATCAGTAATGCTCGCCTGTTCGCCGAGGTCTCCCGGCTCCGCGACCGACTCCAGGCCGAGAACGTCTATTTGCACGAAGAGATCAAGACGCAGCAGGGCTTCGAAGACATCGTCGGCCAGAGCCCCGCCCTCACCGCCGTGCTCCGCAAGGTGGAGCAGGTGGCGCCCACGGACTCGACCGTCTTAATCCTGGGGGAAACCGGCACGGGCAAGGAGCTGATCGCGCGCGGCATCCACCGCCTCAGCCGCCGCCGGGACCGCCCGCTGGTGACGGTGAACTGCGGAGCGATCGCGCCCGGGTTGGTCGAAAGCGAGTTGTTCGGCCATGAGAGGGGGGCGTTCACCGGTGCCGTCTCCCGCAAGATCGGACGGTTCGAGCTCGCCGACGGGGGCACCATCTTCCTCGACGAGATCGGCGACCTCTCGGTGGACCTGCAGGTCAAGCTGCTGCGCGTCCTCCAAGAGGGAGAAATCGAGCGCGTCGGCGGCTCGAGAACGTTCACCGTCGACGTGCGCGTCATCGCCGCGACGCACCACGACCTCGGCGTGGCGGTGAAAGCCGGCCGCTTCCGGTCCGATCTGTTCTATCGCCTCAACGTCTTCCCGATGGAAACGCCTCCGCTCCGCAACCGCAAGGAGGACATCCCGCTGCTCGTCCGCCACTTCGCCATGCAGTACGGCGTCAAGCTCGGCAAGCGGATCGAGGCCGTCCCGAAACGGACGCTGGACGCGCTCATCGCCTACGACTGGCCCGGCAACATCCGCGAGCTCCGCAACGTGATCGAGCGAGCCCTCATCATCACTCAGGGCACGACTCTCGAGCTGCGCGACTGGGCTCCCGCCGAGACCGCCCGCGAGACCGCGTTGCGAAGCCTCGAACAGGTCGAGCGAGAGTACATCATGGCCGTGCTCGACCAAAAAGGTTGGCGGGTCAGCGGTCCCAGAGGCGCGGCGAGCTCGCTGGGCCTGAAACCGACCACTCTCGAGGCACGGATGAAGAAACTCGGCATCGAGCGGCCACCGGTTCGCGCTCCCAATATGTCGTGACGATCCCAATTACTTGGGAAAATAGCGCTCGAACGGTTCACGCCTGACCTTCCCTCTGCACTCCAACAAGCTGCCCAGAAACGAGATACGGAATCGGGCGACCAGTTCCACCCAGGCATGATGCGTGCCTACCACATGGCTAGGCCACACACGCGAGGGATGGCCATTCTGCGACTGACGCGAGTTCCACGGGGCACCTCGGGAGTTGGCGTTCGAGCCGAGGGCAGGGTGGTCGGGGAGTTTGCAGGACTCCTCGAGCAGGAGTGCGCGATAGCCCTCCATGAGTTCGGCGCGGTCGACCTCGACCTGGCGGGAGTGACGTACGTGGACGCGAGCGGCGTGGTGGCACTCCAGCGACTCGAACGGACGAAGATCACGATAAGCAACTGCCCTCCCCTGATTCGAGAGCTATTGGAGGACGAAGGAACGCCATGACCCAACCGGCCGTGTCCCCCGTCGAGGCCCGCACGCCAGACGCGGAACCTCACCTGTCCCAGACGTTCGAGGCCCTCCTCAGGCCGCTCCTAGTCACCGCCTATCGCGCGGCGCTGTACATGACCAGGAACCAGGCGGATGCTGAAGACCTGGTACAAGAGGCAGTGCTGCTCGCGCTGAGGGGGTTCGCCGGGTTCGAAGCGGGCACGAACTTCAAGGCGTGGTTCATGCGCATACTCACAAACGTGTTCTACGCGCGCGGTCGACGGGCCCGGTCGGCGGGGGAGACGGTGTCGTTCGACGAGGTGCCCCCGCTCTATCTCTACGCAAAGACCGCCGCGGCGGGCTGGCATACCCGCGACGCGAACCCCGCCGCGACGTTCTTACGCAAGCTCGAGACGGACCAGGTCGCCGACGCAATGCAGGCGTTACCGACGGAATATCGTTCCGTCGCGACGCTGTATTTCGTGGACGACCTCTCGTACCAGGAGATCGCAACCACGCTCGGTTGTCCGGTCGGGACGGTGAGGTCTCGCCTTCACCGCGCCCGCCGGCTGCTGCAGCGGGCGCTGTGGACACTCGCGGTGGACAACGGGATTGTCGCCGTCGCCTGAGCTCACACCTCCGGCTTCGCCTCCTGCCACGGCCAGCGGCCGTTGACCTCGAGCTCCAGCGACAAGCTCAGGAACGTGCGGATCAGGACGATCAGGCCCAACACGCCCAAGTTGCGGAAGGTCGGGGCGACGGCCACGGTGCCGATGATGTCGGCGGCCACCAGGAACTCCAACCCGAGCAGAATGGCCCGGCCTAGATTCTCCCGGTAGCGGTGATAGGAATCGGTGAAGCGCTCAGTCTGCGACAGGCGACGGACGAAGAGGCCGGTCGCGACCACGCCGCCCAGGACGATGATGGCGATTCCGACCGTCTCGATAGCCGTCGCGATCCAGACGACCGTCCGGTCAAACAAGAGTCGCAAACAGGTTGTTGAAGGACTCCGCGAGCGTTGGGTGCGCGAACACGGCATCCCGGAGTGCCGTGTGGTGGAGCTTCCCCATCATCGCGACCTGCAGCGCCGCCATGATCTCCCCGCCTTCGACGCCGAGCACGGCCGCGCCCAGGATCAGGCCCGTATCCGTGTCGACGATGGCCTTCATGAAACCCCTCGGCTCGTCCATCTCGAGCGCCCGCGCCACGTAGCTCATCGGCATCGTGGCCACCTGGATCTTGCGCCCTTGCTCGCGGGCCTCCGTCTCACTCAGGCCGATGCGACCGAGCTGGGGATCGATGAACACGGTGTTGGGCACCAGACGGTCGCGAGTCGTCGCGTGGCCGCCCTCGAGGACATTGGTCCGGATGATCCGGAAGTCATCGTAGGAGATGTGCGTGAACGCCGGCCCGCCCTTCACGTCGCCCAGGGCGTAGACGCCCGGCACGCTGGTCTCGAGCCGCTCGTTCACCGTGATGAAGCCGCTCTTGTCCGTCTCGACGCCAGCGGCGCGGAGGTTCAAGGCCTCGGTATTGGGCGACCGGCCCGTCGCGAGCAGCAGGTGCGAGGCGACGAGCGTGCGCTCGTCCCCACCGTTCTGCACGGCGAGGCGAATCCGGCCGTCGCCCGCCGGGGCGACCGATGCCGCCTTCGTGTTGAGCAGCACCTCTACGCCGTCCTGGCATAGAATCCTGCGGATCTCCTCGGAAACGTCGGCATCCTCCCGCGGCGCAAGCTGCGAGGCGCGCTGCACCACCGTCACGCGGCTTCCGAAGCGGCGGAACATCTGCCCGAACTCGAGCCCGATGTACCCGCCGCCCAGCACCAGGAGGTGTTCGGGCAGCTCGCCCAGCTCCATGATGGACGTCGAGTCGAGCGTGGGGACGCTGTCGATTCCCGGCAGCGCAGGGCGCGTCGGCCGGCCGCCCGTGTTGATGAAGATCAGGGGCGCGCTCAGGGACCGCGGCCCGTCCGCGCTGCGCACCTCGACCGCGTTCGGGGCGATGAACCGCGCCTCGCCTATCAGCAGGTCCAGCCCGGCAGTGGCCTGGATGCGGCTCTCGCTCCCCGAGCGGAAGCTGTCGACGATGGCGCGTTTGCGCCGGCGCACGGCCGCCATGTCTACCGTGACGGAGCCGGCGCGCACACCGTAGTCGGCGGCGCGCCGCGCCAGGTACGCCACCCGCGCGCTCGCGACCATCGTCTTCGTCGGCGTGCAACCCTCGTTGATGCAGGTGCCGCCGATATGGACGCGCTCGATCAGCGCGCTGCGCCGGCCCGCCCGGGCCAGCGCCCCCGCCAGCGGTCCCCCCGCCTGGCCGGCTCCGATGACGATGGCGTCGTAGTGCGTCGCAGAGTCCATGGCGTCACGCACCAATGCGCGGACTCGCCAAAAGGTTCCGACTCGCGGTGTGCGTGTGTTGGGAACCGTTCTCCTCGCAAACGCATTCTAGCCGCGACCGCCGGAACCCGAGGAGCTGCGCCAATGGAGGTCCATGCACCGTGAGTGCCGCGACGCTGGAGCAGCTGCGGCGAGGTGGAGCACGCCGGCGCCGGTCGGGTCGGCCGCTACGAGCCCTGATGTTCGGCTGGGAGTTTCCGCCGTACCAGGCGGGCGGTCTCGCGACGGCGACGCTGGGCCTCGTCAAAGGACTGCTCCGCACCGGCGTGCAGGTGACCCTCGTGGTGCCGTTTCCCATCGACGACGGCGTGCCTCCCGCGCTGCGGCTGGTGAGCACGGCGGGCGTTCCGAGCGTGATGCGGCAAGTGCGGGTGCGGAGCCCACTCACAGCGTACGGCGGCGTCGCGGAGTACGCCGCGGCGCGCGCCGCCGTCGCCCGCCGCCTCCCAGGCACCCGCGGCACCACGCCCTACGGCGTCGATCTGTTCGACGAAATCGAACGCTTCGCGGCCGTAGCCGCAGAGATCGCCCGAACGGAGCCGCATGACGTGATCGATTGCCACGACTGGATCACCTACGCTGCCGCGCAACGCGCGCGCCAGGTGTCGGGGCGTCCGCTCGTGGCGCACGTCCACGCCACCGAGCACGACCGCTCCGGAGCGGGTGAGAATCCCGAGATTCGGCGTCGTGAGCGGGACGGGCTGCTCGCCGCGGATCACGTCATCTGCAACAGCCAGCGGATGTGCCGGCAGGTCGTGGCGTCATACGGCGTCGAGGCGGCCCGGATCCACGTCGTACCGTGGGGCCTTGACGAGGCCGACGCCGATCCCGATCCCGCTGAGCCCCGGCCTTTCCCGGACGACGAGCCGGTGGTGCTGTTCCTGGGCCGGGTCACGCGCCAGAAGGGACCGGACCATTTCATCGAGATGGCGCGCCGCGTGGCCGACGTCGTGCCGCGGGCGCGCTTCGTGGTCGTGGGGATGGGGGACATGCTCCCACGGATCATCGAGCGCGCCGTTCAGCTCGACCTGGCCGAGCGGGTCCATTTCCCGGGCGGCCTCAGCGGGCCGGACGTGGATCGCGCCTTCCGGCTCGCCACGGTGTGCGTGATGCCGTCGGTGAGCGAGCCGTTCGGCCTGGTCGCGCTCGAGAGCCTGCGCAACGGCACGCCGGTCATCCTGGCCCGCGATGCCGGTGTCGCCGAGGTGGTGCGCAACGCGTTCCGGGCGGACTTCTGGGACATCGAGCGGATGGCCGACCAAGTCGTCGGCATCATCCGCTACCGCGAGCTGCACCGTGAGCTGCGCGCGCACGGCCTCAAGGAAGTGACGCATCCTCGATTCGGGCTCGACGAGCCCGCGCGCCGCACTGCGGCCGTTTACCGGCAGGCGCTCGCCGGCGCCGCCAGGAGCGAATGATGCCGGACGTCGCCATCTATTGCCAGGTGCACCAGCCGTACCGGTTGCGCGGGCTCCGTGTGTTCGACATCGGCCGGGGGTACGACTACTTCGACGACGCGGCGAACCGCCGCATCGTCGAGCGCGTCGCGGCGAAGTGCTACCTACCGGCCAACCGCCTCCTTACCGATCTGATCCGGCGCTCGGACGGAGAGTTCAGGGTCGCGCTCAGCCTCTCGGGAGTGCTGGTCGAGCAGCTGGCCGCGTACGCGCCCGACGCGCTCGCGAGCTTCCGAGAGCTCGTCGCCACCGGCGGCGTCGAACTGCTGGGCGAGACCTACCACCACTCGTTGAGCGCCCTCGCGGACCCCGAGGAGTTTCGCGCGCAGGTCCGCCTGCACGCCCGTGTCTTGGACCGCGAGTTCGGCGTCCGGCCCCATGTGTTCCGCAACACGGAGCTGATCTACAGCGATGCCCTCGCTCCGCTGATCGCGGGCCTAGGGTTCCGCGCCGTGCTCGCGGAGGGCGCCGATCGCGTGCTCGGGTGGCGCTCGCCTAACTACGTCTACGAAGCCGCCACGGCGCCGGGCCTGCGCCTCCTGGCGCGGAACTACCGGCTGTCGGACGATGTCGCCTTCCGCTTTTCTGAGCGATCCTGGAGCGAGTGGCCCCTGACGGTGGACAAGTACGCCGACTGGATCGCCGCGAGTGGCGGCGATTCCGTCCACCTGTTCATTGACTACGAGACCCTGGGCGAGCACCAGCGGGAGGAAACGGGGATCTTCGAGTTCGTGCGCCAACTACCCGAGGCGTTCGCCCGCCGGGGCATCCGCACGGTGCACCCGTCCACACTCGCGTCCCGCCCCCCGGTCGGCGCGCTCTCCTTCCCGACGCCGACGTCGTGGGCCGATCTCGAGCGCGACGTCAGCGCGTGGCTGGGAAACGGTCTCCAGGAATCGGCGCAGCGGCGCCTGTACCGGCTGGCGCCCGCCGTCCGCGCCTGCGACGACCCCAGCCTGCTCGAGCGGTGGCGCCGGCTGACCACGAGCGACCACCTCTACTACATGGCGACCAAATGGACTGCGGACGGTGACGTCCACACGTACTTCAGTCCGTACGACACCCCCTACGATGCCTTTGTCGTCTTCATGAACGTGATGCAGGATCTCGAGCAGACGGTAGCGACCCGGCTGACCCGGGCCTCGGACGCATGGCTCGATACTGAGATCGGATACGGGATGCTCGACGTCGCGACGTGCGGCGCCGATCCGGATGACGGCGCCGACGCCGCCGACGCGCTCGGGGCCGCGCTGTCCCAGCGGCTCGCCGAGCGCGTTGTGCCGTAGATCGGTTGCGCAGGCACCTCAGGAGGTGCACTATACGCGGCAATGTTGGTCAACTCGCGAACGGAAGACGCGGCTCCGGCCCCGCACACGCTCGACGACTTGCTCAGGCCGCTGCTCGGGCGGGCGTACGGCCTCGCCCTGCGCTTGCTGCGCGATCGGGCCGACGCCGAGGACCTGCTGCAGGAAGCTGCTCTGGCAGCCTGCCGGGGATTCGGAACGTTTCGGGCGGGCACGAACTTCAAAGCCTGGTTCTTTCGCATCCTCACCAATTGCTACTACGACCGTCACCGGCGCCAGCGGCACGAGGGCCCACCGGTGGAGTTCGACGAAACGCCGGAGCTGTATCTGTACAGCCAGATGGCGGAGCTGGGCTTGCACCAGGGCGTGGCCGATCCGGCGCAGGCCCTACTCGATCGGCTCGACAGCGCCCAGATCGAGGCCGCGTTACAGGGTCTCCCGCGCGAGTACCGCATGGTTTCGACGCTCTACTTCATCGAGGATTTCCCGTATGAGGAGATCGCCGGTATCCTCGGCATCCCCCTGGGAACGGTGCGGTCGCGTCTCCACCGCGGTCGCAAGATCCTCCAGAAACTGCTCTGGCGGGTGGCCGTCGAGCGCGGCCTCGTTCCCGACCGGGCCAAGGAGCCCGCATGAGCGCGGTTGATCGCTACACCTGCGAAGAGGTGTTCCGCAGGCTGAACGACTACCTCGACCGCGAGCTGTCGGCGGCCGAGATGGCGCTCGTGAAGGAGCACCTCGACACTTGCGGGCAATGTGCCAGCGAGCACGCCTTTGAAGCGAGCGTCCTGCGGGAGCTGAAGAGCAAGTTGCGGCGAATCGATCTGCCGCAGTCGCTCATCGACAAGGTCGCCGCCATTCTCGCCGAGGCGGGCCGCACGAACCACTAGGCCGGCGCTAAGCCGATCGCCTGCGGCACGCCCTTGGCACGATCGAGGTGTCGGCACCGACCGAGCACTGCCCGCCGGAACATCGCCCCGGCGAGATTCGCACCGCCCAGGTCCGCCTCGTTGAGCGCCGCCTGCAGGAAATCGGCGTCGCCGAGATCGGCGTCCCGGAGATCGGTTTGGATGAGCATCGCGCACACGAGGCTGGCGTAGCGGAGCCTCGCGGCCGCAAAGTTGGCGAAGCTCAGGCTGGCCTCGTCGAGCTGAGCGCCGGAGAAGCTGGCACCGTCGAACGCCCCGTAGCTGAGGTCGGCGCGAGGCATGATGGCATCCGTGAAGCCCGTCGCAGGCTCGCGTTCGCGAGGTTCACGCCCAACAGTTTGGCGTCGAGCAGGAAGGCGCCGTCGAGCTTGGCGCCGGTCAGCGTCGCGCCGCTCAGGTCCGCACCCGTCAGATTCGCGCCGCTCAACGTCGCGCCGGAGAGCTCGGCGATGCAGAGGTCCGCACCCCGCAGGTCCGCTCCCGTCAAGTCTTCGCCCCGCAGCGCGGCGTGATGCAACCGGGCGCTCCGGAGCTGCCGGCCCGCCAGCGACGTGCCTGATACCTCGAAAATGATCTCTCCGGTCTCCCTGTGACGTAGCTGCATGGTGCCTCCGCTGGTCGTTGCGTCGCCGGGAACCTATCGGCGGCCGCTTGCATTTCCAGCCTCCAGTGTCCCACCCCTCTCACGCTGAGGAGATCCACGCGCATGCCCGCAGAAGAGTTGATCCGCCTGCAGCAAGCCGCGCAGCAGCAGACGCCTTGGAAGCGTTGGGGTCCATATCTATCCGAGCGCCAGTGGGGAACGGTGCGGGAGGACTACTCGCCCGACGGTAACTGCTGGGACTATTTCTCACACGACCAGGCCCGCAGCCGCGCCTACCGCTGGGGCGAGGACGGCCTGCTCGGCATCACGGACGACCAGTGCCGCCTCGCGTTCGCGCTCGCCCTGTGGAACGAGCGCGATCCGATCCTCAAGGAGCGGCTGTTCGGGCTCACGGGACCTGAGGGCAATCACGGCGAGGACGTCAAGGAACTGTATTACTACCTCGACTCCACGCCCACCCACTCGTACCTGAAGGCGCTGTACAAGTACCCCCAGGCGGCCTACCCCTACGGGCGGCTCGTGGAGGAAAACCGGCGCCGCGGCAAGGACGAAGCCGAGTTCGAGCTGGTGGACGCCGAAGCGTTCGCTGACGATCGCTACTTCGACGTGTTCGTCGAATACGCCAAGGCCTCACCCGAGGACGTCCTCATCCGGATCACTATCGCGAATCGCGGTCCAGACGAGGCGACGGTTCACGTGCTGCCGTCGCTCTGGTTCCGCAACACCTGGGACTGGGGACGGGAGGGCGAAAACTTCCCGACGAAGCCGTCACTCTCGCGCACCCCGCCCGCGGAGATCCGGGCGGAGCACGCGACCCTTGGCGCGTATCGCCTCGCGGCGGACCTCGGCCCCGAGGGCACGGCGCCGCGGCTGCTGTTCACCGAAAACGCGTCCAACCGCACTCGGCTGTTCGGCGTGCCGAACCCTACGCCATACGTGAAGGACGCCTTTCACGCCCTCGTGATCGAGGGCGACGAAAGCGTGGTCAATCCGGACGAGCAGGGCACGAAGGCAGCCGCCTGGTACCGCCTCGCGATCGGCCCCGGGAAGCAGGTCGTGCTGCGCCTGCGGCTGCGCGCCGAAGGCGAGGCGCAGGGTCCGGCGTTTGGGGCTGAGTTCGACCGCACGTTTGCCGAGCGGATGGTCGAAGCCGATCGCTTCCATACGGCGCTGACGCCCCCGGCGGCGACGCCCGAAGAGCGCGCGGTGCTGCGGCAGGCGCGCGCCAGCCTGCTCTGGTCGAAGCAGCTCTACTACTACGACGTGCCCGAATGGCTCGCCGGAGATCCCGCCCAACCTGCGCCGCCGGCAGCGCGGCGGTCGGGACGCAACGCCGACTGGACGCACCTCAACAACTTCGACGTCATCTCGATGCCGGACAAATGGGAGTATCCGTGGTACGCCGCGTGGGATCTGGCGTTTCACATGATCCCCTTCGCGCGGCTCGACCCCGAGTTCGCGAAGGACCAGCTGGTGCTGCTGTTGCGCGAATGGTACATGCACCCCAACGGGCAGATCCCGGCGTACGAGTTCGCATTCGGTGACGTCAACCCGCCGGTGCACGCGTGGGCCTGCTGGCGCGTGTACAAGATGACCGGCCCGCGAGGGCGCCGCGATCGCCTGTTCCTGGAACGCACGTTCCAGAAGCTGCTCCTCAACTTCACCTGGTGGGTGAACCGCAAGGACCCCGAGGGGAAGAACCTCTTCGCGGGCGGCTTCCTCGGCCTCGACAATATCGGCGTGTTCGACCGCTCGCGCCCGCTGCCCACGGGAGGCCACCTCGAGCAGGCGGACGGCACCGCGTGGATGGCGTTCTACTGCGCCACGATGCTGTCCATCGCCCTCGAGCTCGCGAGCGAGGACGCCGCGTACGAAGACATCGCCACGAAGTTCTTCGAGCACTTTGTGGCGATCGTGGACGCGATGAACACGCTCGGCGGCACGGGGCTGTGGGACGAACGGGACGGGTTCTACTACGACCAACTCGCCGTAGGCGGCATGAAGACCGCCCTGCGGGTCCGCTCGATGGTGGGCTTGGTCCCGCTCATCGCCTGCGAGATCGTGGAGACCGCGATGCTCGAGCGTCTCCCCGACTTCAGCAAGCGCATGGAGTGGTTCATACGGAATCGCGCCGACCTCGTGCGGCACGTCTCGATGTGCGAAGCGGCGCCCGACCGGAGCCACCGGCACCGCCTGCTCGCCCTGCCGCGCCGCGAGCGGCTCGAGCGCGTGCTCCGCTACGTGCTCGACGAGAGCGAGTTCCTGTCCCCCTACGGCATCCGGTCGGTCTCCAAGGTGCACCAGCAGCGGCCGTACGTTCTGGAGGCCGGCGGCCAGGAATACCGCGTGGATTACGTCCCCGGGGAATCGAACACCGGGTTGTTCGGCGGGAATTCGAACTGGCGCGGGCCGATCTGGTTCCCGCTCAACTACCTGCTGATCGAAGCGCTCGAGCGTTATCACCACTTCTACGGCGACAGCCTGCGCGTCGAGTGCCCGGTCGGCTCCGGGAAGATGCTGACGCTGGCCGAGGTGGCGCGCGAGCTGCAGGGCCGGCTGGCGCGGATCTTCCTGCCGGACGCCGCCGGGCGGCGACCGTGCCACGGCGACGACAGGCGCTACGCGACGGATCCGCATTGGCGCGACCTCGTGCTGTTCAACGAGTACTTCCACGGCGACTCCGGTCGGGGGGTGGGTGCGAGTCACCAGACCGGATGGACCGCGCTCGTCACCCGGAGCATCGAGGATCTGGCGCACGCCCGCGCGGGCCAGGTGTCTACGCCCGCGCCGTCTGCCAACCCGACACAAGGAGCAGCCCGTGGATCACGCCGCCGAGTGGCTCGAAGCTGACGGCCTCGGAGGCTTCGCCTCCGGAACCGTGGGTGGCGTGCGAACGCGGCGGTATCACGCCTTGCTGCTCGCGGCGACGACTCCACCCACGGGGCGCTACACGCTCGTGAACGGCTGCGATTGCTGGATCGAGCGGCAGGGGCGGCGCTTCCCCTTGAGCACGCAGTGCTACACGCCCGGCGTCACATCGCCGGACGGCGAACGCCAGCTCGAGACGTTCTCACCGACCCCGTGGCCGAGCTGGCGGTTCCGGCTCGAAGACGATACCGAGGTCGAACAGCAGCTGTTCGTACCGCGGGGCTCGGCCCGCGCGATCCTGTCCTGGAGGCTCAGGACGCCGGCACCGGGCGTGCGGCTCGTGGTGCGACCGTTCCTGTCCGGCCGTGATTACCACGCGCTGCATCACGAGAATCCAGGCTTCCAATTCGACGCCCGGCGCGACGGCGATGCCGTGACCTGGCGTCCGTACGACGGCGTCCCCGGGGTGCTGGCCCGGAGCAACGGCCTGTACGCGCACGACCCGCAGTGGTATCGCGGATTCCTGTACACCGAGGAGCGCGACCGGGGACAGGACTTCGTCGAGGATCTGGCATCGCCCGGTACGTTCATGTGGGACCTGTCGGGTGGCGAAGCGCTGTGGAGTCTCGAGGCCGAGTTCGGGGCCGGAGCCGGCGCGCGCCCGGCGCTGGCCAGCGAGGTCGCGCAGCTGCGGGCCACCGAGCGCCGGCGGCGGGAGGCCTTTCCGTCGCCCCTGCACCGCGCGGCGGACGCGTACCTGGTGGGACGCGGCGCCGGCATGACAATCGTCGCGGGCTATCCGTGGTTCACGGACTGGGGTCGCGACACCTTCATCGCGTTGCGCGGGCTCTGTTTTGCGGGCGCCCGCCTGAACGACGCGCGCGGGATTCTCCTCCAGTGGGCCGATGCCGTCTCCGAAGGGATGCTCCCCAACCGCTTCCCGGACCGGGGCGACGAGCCCGAGTTCAATGCGGTCGACGCATCGCTGTGGTACGTCGTGGCTGTCCACGAGTACCTCGCCGCCGTGGCGGCCGCCGACGGGCACGTTCCCGAGTCGGAGCACCGCACGCTCGATCAGGCCGTGCAGCGCATTCTCACGGGCTACGCCAACGGGACTCGCTACGGTATTCGCGCCGATCGGGACGGATTGCTCGCGGCGGGTCAGCCCGGGGTGCAGCTCACGTGGATGGATGCGAAGGTGGGCGATTGGGTGGTGACCCCGCGCATCGGGAAGCCGGTCGAGGTGCAGGCGCTGTGGCTCAACGCGCTGCGCGTCGGAGCAGCGGGGTCCGAGCGATGGGGGGCGCTGCTCGAGCGGGGGACGGCGGCGTTCGCCGCCCGCTTCTGGAACCCCGGCGGCGGCTACCTGCACGATGTGGTGGACGTCGATCACATGCCCGGCACTACGGATCCGACGTTCCGACCGAACCAGATCTTTGCCGTCGGGGGACTGCCCTTCCCGGTGCTGAACGGCACTCAGGCGCGCCAGGTTGTAGACGCGGTGGAGCAGCGGCTCCTCACGCCGCTCGGGTTGCGCTCGCTCGCCCCGGGCGAGCGCGGCTATACGGCGCGCTACGAAGGGGACGTGTTGTCGCGCGACGGTGCGTACCACCAAGGGACCGTGTGGCCGTGGTTGCTGGGGGCCTTCGTAGAAGCGTGGGTGCGCGTGCGCGGCGACACGGTGGCGGCCAAACGCAAGGCACGCCAGCGGTTCCTCGAGCCGCTGCTGGCACACCTGCACGAAGCCGGCCACGGGCACATCTCCGAGATCGCCGACGCCGAGGCGCCGCATCGACCGCGCGGCTGTCCGTTCCAGGCATGGTCGGTGGGCGAAGCACTACGGCTCGACCAGGTCGTTCTGGCCACGTCCGGCCGGCGCGCAGCGCGCTTCAGCCACGGCGCGCTGGCCTCGTGACCGCACGCCCGCCCGTCCGCGTGGTGATCCTCGGCGGGGGATTCGCCGGGCTCACGACGGCGATCGAGCTGCAGAAGCGCGTGCCCTCGGGCGTGCCGCTCAACATCACCCTCGTGAACCGCGACAACTTCTTCCTGTTTACGCCGATGCTGCACGAGGTGGCGGCGAGCGATCTGGATCTGACGCACATCGTGAACCCGATCCGCAAGCTCTTGAAGCGCGGCGTGGTGTTCGTCGGCGAGGTCGAGCACATCGACCTCGACACCCATCGGGTCACGGTCGCTCACGCGCAGGGGGTGCACCGCCACGAGCTCGAGTACGACCACCTCGTCATCGCGCTCGGCAGTGTGACCAATTACTTCAAGATTCCGGGGCTCGAACAGCGAGCGCTGTCGATGAAGACCCTCGGCGACGCGATCGCGCTCCGCAATCGGCTGATCGAGCTGCTCGAGGAGGCGGACTTCGAGTGCGCCGCGCAGCAGCGGCACGACTTGCTGACGTTCCTGGTCGCCGGGGGCGGGTTCGCAGGCGTCGAGACCGTGGCCGCGGTGAACGATTTCCTCCGCGACGCGATCCCCTTCTACCCGCACTTAAGCGAGGATCTGGTCCGCGTGGTCCTGGTCGAGGCAGGAGCAGGGATCCTTCCCGAGCTCGGGCCAAAGCTCGGTGACTACGCGCAACGCGTCCTGTCGCGCCGCAAGATCGAGGTCCGCGTGCGCACCGCCGTGCGCGCGGTGACCCCGCGCGGCGTCGAGCTGAGCGACGGGACGATCGTGCCCGCGAGCACGATCGTGTGGACCGCCGGCACGGTCCCCAACCCCCTGCTCGCCGCCCTGCCGTGCGCCCTGGAGCGTGGCCGCGTGGTGGCGAACGCGTTCATGGAAGTCCCGGAATGGCCGGGCGTCTGGGCGCTAGGCGATTGCGCGCTCGTGCCGGACCCGGACGGCAGGCCGTATCCCCCGACGGCGCAGCACGCATTGCGCCAAGCGAAGGTGTTGGCTCGCAACTTCGCCGCTAGCCTGCGCGGGGATCGCAAGCGGGCCTTCACGTTCAAGACTATCGGCCAGCTGGCGGCCATCGGCCGCCGGACTGGCGTCGCACGGATCTTGGGGGTCAACTTCTCCGGGTTCATCGCCTGGTGGCTGTGGCGATCGATCTACCTTCTCAAGCTGCCGCGCTTCGAGCGCAAGGTGCGCGTGGCGCTAGACTGGACGCTCGACCTGTTCTTCTCGAAAGACCTCGTGCAGTTTCAAACCGCGCCCTCTCGCCCAGTGGCCGAGACGGCGGGGGACGAAGACGGCTCGCGCGCGGCGCTCGCGGTGGCAGAGCAGGCCTGATGATCGACGCGCTCCGACGGCACTGGCCCGAGTACGTCATGGAAGCGGCGCTGCTTGGCGCCTTCATGATCTCCGCCTCCGTGTTCGCGTCGCTGCTCGAGTTTCCGGGCTCGCCGGTCCATCGGGCGATCCCCGACCCGACCGTCCGCCGCGGACTCATGGGATCGGCCATGGGTCTCACCGCGATGGCCTTGGTGTACTCGCCTTGGGGCAGCCGCTCGGGCGCGCACTTCAACCCGGCCCTGACGCTCGCGTTCCACCGTCTCGGCATGGTGGCCCGCGCCGACGCGATCTGGTACACCGGCGCCCAGTTCGCCGGTGGCGTCGCAGGCATGCTCGTGGCGCTTGCCATCGTGCGCATGCCGCTCGGGGATCCGGCGGTGCATTACGTCGCGACCCAGCCCGGCAATGACGGATCAGGCCCCGCGTTCGTCGCCGAAGCCGTCATCTCGTTTGGCCTGATGCTCGCGGTGCTCACGGTCTCCAATCGGCC
>Ga0209161_10000245_pt1 | contig 43089 bp, 40 predicted proteins | sample GraSoiAngelo_155_FD_186169 | JGI IMG/M metagenome (GOLD analysis project Ga0209161, IMG submission 186169) | Grasslands soil microbial communities from the Angelo Coastal Reserve, California, USA - 14_1009_13_30cm (SPAdes) (version 2) | ecosystem: Environmental > Terrestrial > Soil > Grasslands... | reverse complement strand
CGCGCGGCCGGGGCATAAGCACGGCGACTTGCTCATTGAGCTTGTACTTTTTTCCTTCGGGATTGGTGAAATTAATTGTGCCGCGAATGGCGTCGCGCAAATTGATTTGACCTTCCACCATGTTCCTCCAGGTGGGCGCGTTCGCATCTTCAAAATCCGCCATGAAGATTTTTGCGCCGGAATTCAGCGCGTTGATAACCATCTTGCGATCGGTCGGCCCGGTGATTTCGACCCGGCGGTCTTGGATGTCACTCGGGATCGGCGCACACTTCCAATCGCCTTCCCGGATCTGCTTCGTCTCGGGCAAGAAGTCGAGCCCTTCACCGTGATCAAGCTGTCTCTGCCGTTCCTGCCGGTGCTCGAGACATTGCTTGCGCCGCGTGCCGAAGCGACGTTGCAGCTTTGCGACAAAAGCGAGCGCTTCCGGAGTTAAGATTTCAGAAAAAGCCGGCGTTATCTCTCCCAAGACCTCCACGCCGGAGGGTAGGGGGCTGAGACTTGTTTTGGCCGTGGTGGAAGGAGTGGTCATAAAGGTGAAAACACTACCTTACAATTCGCGGCTGCGCTGTTACTTTCGCGCGTCGGACAAAGCAGAAATATGACAGGGGCGACCTGAAAGAAATCAAGGAACCTCGCTCATCGGAATGACTACTTGGGCGCCGATGCAACGTTCCCTGCTAAGAATTCATTCGGAAGTGCAACCGGGAGGGAGAGCGGAGCTCAGATCTCAACACCCGCCATTCTGATCAACTGCGCGAGAAAACCGCGGTCATTGCGGTTATCACGCAGCGTCTTCGGCCTCGGGCCGTCCAGGATTTTTTGAAACCGCGGGCCGTTCCGAAGCGGATGCCACTCCCAACGTATCCGCAAATCGGAAAACGAAATCAAAGCCCAGTTGATAGTTGATTGTTCCTCCTTCGCTAAGGCTACGGCGCGACCCACCACGGCGGGTTCGTCCCTTGGCGAACAGGTGAGAGCGTAAAGCTCCGTTGGAGCCACGCTCCTTTACGGAGTTGAGCGTTGGCCGCGGTAACATATTTTATCTGCCATCAGACGAAGAACGTTTTTGGGGATGATTTCTGCAGGTGCAGCTGGTGTTGTAACCGGAGGATTCTACGAAGGAAGAAGGATGAATTATAAAGTAGGAAGGGAAATTCAATGGATAACGATCTAACACGGCGAACATTTTTGGCAGCACTTTCCACAAGTGCAGCTGGCGTTCTAACCGGAGGACTATCAAAGCTCGTGGCGGCGGTGAGCCCGAGTAAGAGCGAGGAAAAATTTTTGTTGGGCGGAGATCTGTTGGTCGACCGGCTCGGGTTTGGGGCGATGCGGCTGACGGGCGAGGGGATCTGGGGTTGGCCGCCTGATCGTGAGAACGCGAAGAAAGTTTTGCGGCGCGCTGTCGAGCTTGGCGTCAATTTTATCGACACAGCCGATGCTTACGGTCCGGAAACGAATGAGCTCCTCATTGCCGAAGCGTTGTATCCTTATCCGAAAGGACTCGTGATCGCGACCAAAGGCGGTAACACCCGGCCCGGTCCGGGACAATGGGTGCCGGACGGGCAGCCGGAGTATTTAGCACAATGCGTCGATAAAAGTCTCAAGCGATTGAAACTCGAGCGGATCGATCTGTGGCAATTGCATCGCATCGATCGCAAGGTGCCGGTCGAAGAATCCTTAGGCGCAATCAAGAAGGCGCAGGATGCCGGCAAAATCCGGCACGTTGGATTATCGGAAGTGACGGTGGCGGAAATCGAGCAGGCGAAAAAGGTCGTGCCGATTGTCAGCATCCAGAACCGATACAACATCACCGACCGCGCCTCCGAGGCCGCGCTCAACTACTGCGAGAAAGAAAAGATGGGATTCATTCCGTGGGCGCCGATCGGTGGGAGCGGGACTCGTTCATTACGCAACCCGAACAATGCGTTGGAAGCCGAAGCGAAACGTCACAACGTCAGCGTGGTGCAACTCGCGCTCGCGTGGTTGCTGCAAAAATCGCCGGTCATGTTGCCGATCCCGGGCACATCGTCGCTTGCGCATCTCGAGGAGAACATGGCCGCGGAGAAACTCCAGCTCAGGCCGGACGAGTGGAAGAAGATCGACGGTTTGGGACGGCCACACGGAATCTTGTAATCCTGTCGATCAAGACCACATCGCATCTCAATTCAGTGTAGTTCGCGCGAGTTGAGGTCCCCTTCGCGCCGTGAATTTCTGGAGACGGCCTGCCCTCAGGCCGTTTTTTCATTTGTCGATTCTGCGGCGTGAGGGCCCGCCGTCTCCAACGGCGCGGCAGAGTTGCGAATGGAGCGAATGGGATAAGCGACATAGAAGGTAACGCCGCGAGGGTAAGGGCGAGCGACTATGGGCAACGAGTTGGTGTCAATCAAGAATTAGAAACTATCAACATCATGACGGAGCGATCCGGTTCAGGATTGCCTCAAATCGCGGATGACCGCGAAGTCGCTGCCAATCGGGATCGTGCTTGATCCAGTCTCCGCCTGCGAGGCCAGCTTCGATGGCCCGTTCGAGTGCATCGAGCGCCTTTTCTTTCTCGCCGAAAAGCGCAAGATGAGAGGCGAGGTTGTACAAAATCGCATCGTCGTCGGGGGCTAACGACATCGCCCGCTCATCCCATTCCTTCGCCCGCTCAATTTCTCCTAATCTTGCCAGGGTTCCCGCACCAAGGCTGTAGGCGCGCGCGTCATCGGGGTTCAGCTCAAGAGATTTGTTGATGGCATCAAGTGCAAGCTCATCGGCGCGGCGAGCCTCATCATGGCGGCCCAGTTGCGTCAAAACCAAGGCAATCAACGCAGACGGTTGATAGTCCTCCGGGCGCACGCAGCGCGCCTGCCGGAAAAGTCGAAGCGACTTCTCAAGATCCCCGGCTTTAAAGCATGACCGGGCATAGTAATAGTAGGCATCGAAGAGAGTTGGATCGAGCTCAATGGCTCGCTCAAACGCTGCCGTTGCATCGGCGTATCGCTGCTCCATTGAGAAGCCTTGGCCCCCCGCGACGTGCGCCTCTGCCAGTTCAGGATCCAGTTCCAACGCGCGGGTGCTCGCCTTCCGCGCACCATCGAAATCGGACTCGCCTCCTCCCCAACCGACGAGGTGGAGGTGAGCCGTTGCAAGGCCTGCCCATGCGGCGGCGAAATTTGGATCGAGCTCAATCGCTCGCTCAAACATCTGCCGAGCAAAGCCGATGCTTTGGCGCGTCCATTTTTGGAAAAACTTTCGTCCACGAAGATAAAATTCGTAGGCCTGAACGTTGGTCGTGGACGGTTTAAGCAAACGGCGCTCCTCGCGCTGTGTGAGCGAGAGGCCGAGCGCGGTTAGGACACTGTGGGCAATCTCGTCCTGGACCGCGAAGATGTCTTCGAGCTCGCGATCAAATCGCTCCGACCATAGATGATAGCCGTTCCGCGCATCGATCAGTTGGACGCTTATGCGCAATCGGTTTCCTGCCTTGCGAATGCTTCCCTCGAGAAGTGCGTCGACGCCAAGACGTCTCCCGATTTCACGCGCATCCACGCTCGCTCCGCGAAACGCGAAGCAGGATGTTCGAGCCGGGACATGGAGACCGCCGACCTTGGTCAGCGCGTTCAGGATTTCTTCCGCTATTCCGTCGCTGAAATATTCTTGATCGCGTTCCGGGCTGAGATCAGCAAAGGGCAAAACGGCGATCGAACGAATCCCCGCTTTTCTTTCTTCTGCCGGTTGAGCGATGTCTGATCCCGCGCTCGAGGGCTGACGCCTTATCGCCGGTTCCTTTAGAGTAACGACGTACAAGCCGATGGGACCCACTCCTTTCAATGAACGGTCGCCTAGCGATTCAAACTGAAATTCCGTACGCCCGCGCAGCTGGCGCCAGACGTCCTGACTAAGGACTACTTGCCCGGGCTCGGCGGCTTGCTGGACGCGCGCCGCCGCGTTGACTCCGTCTCCATAGAGATCACCGTCCGCGCCCACCGCCACATCAGCGATATGAACGCCGACCCTCAGATTATGGGCGCAACCAGCTTCGGCTGATTCCTTGGCATACTGCTCGCTCAATGCAGCCGCCGCGCGCACCGCCAGTTCGGTGCTTGGAAATTCCGCGAGAACCGCATCGCCGATGAATTTGACGACTCGACCTTTGTAGCGCTGGACTGTGTCGTGAGATAGCGCTTGAAGAATTTCGATTAGCTGGAGCGCGCCGCGTTCGTCCGCCGCGGCGCGATCACTGTAGCCCGCGATGTCGGCGAACCAGAGAGCGACGAGTTGATGGGGAAGGGGTGCTTTTGGCATCCGAGGTTGTTGACGATCAAGTATGCACGGCGGCTTCCACCGGAGCAACATGAAGGGGGTTGCTGCTGACGTGAATCCGTGCCGATTTCGCGTTATTTACGAATTGTTTTCGGTTCGGGCCCGGCGAGGCTTTTCTGAAATCACAGGTTGTTTCTCGGCGCGTTCCATTCCAACGTGAGCGAGATCAGAAGGTAAGAGGGAGGGCATGGATGACTGACGAGCACATCGAGAAAACCAAATCAGCAATTGAGTCTGCCGAAAATATTCCGGCCGACAGGAAAGCCGAGTTGCTGGAGTTGTTGTCGAAGCTCAAGCCAGCCATCGCCAAGGTTTCGGAGACGCATCACGAGGATGCGAAGAGCATCGCCCGCCTCGTCGAGGCTTCGGCTCACGAAACGGTTCGCGCCGAGAAAAAACCGGAACACACAAACAGACTTTTGCACGAACTGAAACGGTCCGTGGAAAATTTTGAAGGGTCGCATCCGCAACTTGTCGCGTTTACGACCCGATATTCCGCGCTGTTGTCCGCTTTAGGTATTTGACCGCCGCGCGCTCAGCGAGAAGACGATTCAGATCACATGAGCGCGACATACTCGGCTATTGACCCCAAACGCTTTTCCGGGGTTGATGGATACGTTGGGAACACGCCGTTGATTCGACTGCGACGCCTATCCGAATTGACCGGTTGTGAGATTCTGGGAAAGGCGGAATTCATGAATCCGGCCGGATCGGTGAAAGATCGAGCCGCCTACGGCATTATCAGTGATGCGGAACGACAGGGTCGGCTCAAACCAGGTGCAACAATCGTCGAAGGAACCGCCGGTAACACTGGGATCGGTCTTGCCGTGATCGGACGCGCGAGAGGGTATTGCACCGTTATTGTGATTCCGAATAATCAGTCGCCGGAGAAAATGCATTTGCTGCGTACGCTCGGTGCAGAGGTAAAGGCGGTGCCGGAAAAGCCATACAAGGATCCGGAAAATTACAATCATATCGCGCGTCGTCTCGCAGAGGAGCGCGGTTGGTTCTGGGCGAACCAGTTCGATAACACGGCTAATCGCGACGCCCATTATCGCAGCACCGGCCCTGAAATCTGGAAACAAACCGAAGGGAAGGTCGGTGCATTTGTGGCAGCCGTCGGGACCGGCGGCACGCTTGCTGGTGTGAGCGTTTATCTCAAGGAACAGAATCCGAAGATCGAGATCGTCTGCGCTGACCCCTATGGCGCGGCGATGTGGTCTTGGTTTACCAATGGCAATCTGGAGACGAACGACGGTGACTCTATCACAGAAGGGATCGGACAGGGGCGTGTCACAAAGAATATCGAAGGCATCAAGGTCGATCGAGCTTATCGCGTTCCGGATCAGACTGGCCTAACGATCGTTTACCACCTTCTACGTGAAGAGGGCCTGTTCCTCGGCTTATCAAGCGGCATTAACGTTGCCGGCGCGGTGCGCTTCGCCAGAGAATCCGGACCGGGTCAAATGATCGTCACCGTTCTTTGCGACTCGGGCCACAAATATCAATCAACACTCTTCAATCGCGATTGGCTGGCTTCCAATCATCTCGATCCAAACCTCCCTCTGGAATCGATTGTCGGCGGCTAATCTGTGATCTCTCGTCCCATTGAGAACCGCCTCTGTTTTTGATCCTTGGAGGGAGCCGCGCGAACGCCTGTATCCGATTCCTCGATAGAGGGAAGCGCCAGAGCCGCTTTCCTCGCAACGACAAACAAGACCGAAACAAACAGAAGAGGTAAATCTATGAAGAAGCTTCTCTTGGTTGGATTGGCGGTAGGCGGATTGGCCTTCGTTGCCGGGGAGCGTGCTGACGCTCAGACCACCATCCTGGTTCCCAGAACTGAGGGACTCAGTTTTGGATTTCCGAGCGGCTACTCCGCGTATCCGACGTACCTAAATTATTATCCTTATGGATATTATCGGCATCCATATGTTCACTACTATCCATATGCCGGGAATCCATATGCATATTATTCCGCTCCGCCAAGCTATAGGTACAGCGGGCACCGGACTTACCACCGCCACTATCGCCATCATTATCACCACCACGATTGAGCTTACGTAATGTTGCCTGGCGGCACGTTGAACCATTGAAATCGTCACATGGGGATCCGGCAGAAAGCCTGATCAGCTTTTGGCCGTGGGTGATTTCTTGCGTTTGAGCACAGAATCTACGGAAAATTTGCCAGCACTGGTGAAGATCAGAGCGATAAAAATAATCAAGTAAAGAGCTGCTCTAAGCCAGTCTTCGCCAAGTCGAACGCTCGTGTAGAGGGCGTCAGCCATTCCCAATGCTGCGCTGGCTGCGACCAATCTTGTCAAAAGACCGCAGGCAATGAGAAACGCGCCGATTGATTCGTTGAACGTGATCCACAAAGCCAGACCGAAAGGGATTGGGAAACCCATCCTAGCCATCAATGGCGCTAATCCGACAGATGACAAAGATTTCCCGGCGTGAAAGGCCGACCATTACCAGCCGATCTTTTGCACGCCGAAAGTAGCAACGAGCAAAAGTCCGCCTCCACGTAAAATCAGCAATCCTAGATCCTTGTGTTCTCTCATTGGCAACCAGACCCCAAGCAGGAAGAGCGAACGGATTCTGTGACGACTGTCAATTGCCTCACCAAATCCAGAGCTTCGGAAATCGGTTGCCTAACATCCCGTGGTCGCTAAAGAAGAAACTGATTCCCAGATAAACGCGGGTTAAAACAAAAAGCCATTGCCGTGAAGTGAAAACAGAAGTTCCTTCGACGACTTCAACGGGATTCAAAAAAATCAGGGCCTACACAAAATCGGCAAATTCTGTCTAGCCTTTCCTCTTCCTATTGATATCCGAAGAGTGTCTCGTGTGACGAAAGTGACGACGGTATTGGCCGGGTGCGATTTTTAGTGTCCGCTGAAAGACGTTTCGCATCGAGTTGACGTTTCCGAAGCCGCATTCGCCTGCGATCGTTTCCATGCTGTTGTGACTTTCTTCCAATCGCCGGCGAGCTGCTTCGACGCGGAGATGCTCGACAAATTTTGCGGGCGTAGTCTTCATTTCTTTGGTGAAGACGCGCGCGAAATTGCGTGGACTCATCGCTACGCGTTCTGCCAGCAGCGGCACGGTGAGCGGTTTCTGCAAATTATCGAGCACCCACGCTTCCAATTCGCGCAACGGTTTTCGATCGGTCAGTTGCAGTGATAACGCGGCGCTGAACTGCGATTGGCCGCCGGGTCGCCGCAAATACAGCACCAGATTGCGCGCAACCTGCAGAGCGAGGCGCGAACCGTAATCTTCCTCGACCAACGCCAGCGCCAGATCCATTCCAGCTGTGACCCCGGCGGACGTATAAATATTTTCGTCACGGACAAATATTGGATCGGCATCGACGCGCGCGCGCGGCGCGCGTTTGATCAAGGTCTGACACCAGTTCCAATGAGTCGTCGCGCGACGACCATCGAGTAAACCGGCGCGCGCCAGGAGCATTGCGCCAGTGCAAACCGAGCCGACTCGCCGGATTCGTCGAGCAATTCTTTTCAACCAGCGCACCGCTTCTGGATTCACTTCGTTCTGCTCGATCGCGTCGCCGCCGGCCACGAGCAGGGTGTCGATCTTTCCGCGCACTTCGCGAAAGGTCCTATCCGCGGTGATGCGCAGACCGCAGTTGGCAATCAGCGATCGACCGGAAGAAATGGTCGCCACTTCGACCGAATAAATCGGAGGCGATCCAAGATTCTCCCCGGTGTGTATTTCCGATGCCCGGGCGAAGACTTGAAGCGGTCCGACCAGGTCGAGAATCTCGACACCGGACCCCGCCACGAACACGATCCGCCGTGTCCCCGGTTCGAATGACGGTTTGTTATTCTTTAGTGCGCGTTTCGGTTTCAATTGGAGGAGCCGGATACTGCCGATTGCGGCGCGACGGCCGTGATAAATTTATCCGGGGCTGCGTCGAAAGTTTTCTTGTCGTCTTCCGAGCAGAAATAATAAGTCGCGCCCTTAAAGACGGATTTGGGCGCAATCTTTGGATCAACATCCATTCCGCACACCGTGCAAAGCGGATGCTCAGCGGTGGACATAAGTGAAGTGGCGTAGGTCTGATTCGAATCGGGATTCATCCAGCCTTCTCCCTGATATTCCATGTTGTAAGCGGTCTTCTGTGCCACTTCGCGGCCGTAATAGCGTTCGACCACGCGGAGCGCGAGATCGATTCCGGAAGAAAGACCACCGGCGGTTGCGAGATTTCCATTCTCGACGAAGCGGGCGCCGCGCTTGAGCTGAACGTCCGGAAATTGCATCGCGAAACGTCCAAATGCTCCGTGATAGGTGGTCGCGGATTTGCCGTTCAGCAGTCCGGTTTTTGCCAGAACAAATGTTCCTGTGCAAACCGACATCGTGACATCGGTGGTCTTCGAAGATTTTCTGATCCATTCCAACACCGCCGGGCTCGGTGCACTTTGAGCAGGAATGACAATCACCTTCGGCGGTGGAGCGTTTTGGATCGTGCAATCGGGAACGATCTGCATTCCGCCGCTGGTGCGGATCGGTTTCTTCGTTTCGGCCACCGTGTAGAGACGGAACGGTATTTCTTCGCTACCCGGGATCATGACGTCCTGGAAAACTTCCCACGGCCCGCAAAAATCGATTACGACCGCACCGTCGGAAATTAGAAAGGCGACCGGAATCTTGCCCTTGTCTGGCGGTCTTAGCGACGTTGTGTCGGTCGTGACTTCGTTCCGATTCGAGTGGTCATCTTTAACCGGACCTCCGGTTACGAATAATGCACTGAGCGCTAGCACACCCAGTGCAAGCAGGAAACCAAATCGAGTTAACCGGTAAACGAGCTCTATTCTATTCATCGTACGCGCATTCATGATCCGATTTTCGGATGACAGGTTCATGGCAGCAATGACAACAATCATCATATTTCTGCCAACCGGCGGATGTTTAATCCAGCCGTTCTTAAGGAGCGCCGAGAAAACTCTTGTATCACGTGACGCGATCGTTCAAGACTTCGGCCAATTGCAAGATGAAGGTTGTCGCCTCGTTAATTTTGTGTCTCGCGTCACTCGCCCTCGCTGACGACTTCAAATTAGTTAACGGGAAGGAATACAAAAACGTCACGGTAAGCCGGATTGAGCCTGACGGGATCGTGCTCAGAACTAAATCGGGAATTGCGAAGGTTTATTTCGTCGAGTTACCGAAAGACGTTCAGGAACATTTTCACAACAATGCCGCGAATGCTGCTGGACACTCTGCCAGTAAGGCGGCGTTTCAAAACCAGCAGGCAGAATTAGCAAGTCTTCCGCCGATTGAAGAAACCAAGGACAAAATTACGGAGGAAATCTGGCAATTTCGCTTGAAGACGCGACGGCTTTATAACGCCAGCAAGTTCGATGAACTCGAGGCTCTGGCTAGCCAAATACGTAGCGAACGCGGACGCTTTGGTAATGGCTCGTGGAAAATAGTTCAATTTTACGAATCACTCGGCTGTCGATCGGACGAGCCGGAAGGCATGTGGCAGCTCCACGCGCGTATTCACGAAAATTGGGATACTGCCAAGCCGCGTTCGATCACAGCACACGTAGCTCACGCAGACTTCCTTACCGAATACGCGTGGCGCGCTCGCGGAAGCGGCTTCGCCAATACAGTAACAAAAGAGGGCTGGCGTTTGTTCAGCGAACGGCTGGCAAAAGCGAAAGAGCTCCTCGATAAATCGGCCGACTTCGAACCAAAGTGCCCAGTGTGGTGGCGTGTGCGTATGACGGTCGCGCGAGGGCAGGGATGGAGCTGGGACGATTACGAAAAACTTTTCCAGGATGCGAAAACGTTCGAACCCGCGTTTTGGGGTTATGATGTCGCTAAGGCCACGTACCTTTTGCCCAGATGGCACGGACAGCCGGGAGAGTGGGAGTACGCGCTCACCCTGGAGGATAACAGACCAAATGGTCTTGGATTGGAAACATATGCGCGGGTCGTCTACGCATTAAACGGTTATTACAAGAATATATTTCGTGAAACGCACGCTTCCTGGCCTCAAGCCCGTGAGGGCTTCGAGTTGATACGGCAGAGATATCCAGATTCCCTGGAGCTTTTAAGCGGCTATTGCCGGCTGGCTTGCTTAGCCGAGGACCGTGTTGTAGCGCGAAAACTTTTCGATCAGCTTGGTGGACGAATGATCGCTAATATTTGGGGCGATCAAAAGGATTTCCAGAATTATCGTAATTGGGCTTACAGCCGCTAGGAAGCCGCTCCGCTCCCAGTCAGCAACTGACCGCTGATCAACAACCGCTGATTTTACCGCTTATCGTAAACGGCGACGTTCTTGAACTTTTTTCCGTTCGGAGTCGTTCCAGTGATATTGGCAGTACGATTCTTTCCATCAGCGGAGACGACAGTCCGACTCGCCACAGTGACTTTCCCGCCTTTCTTAATGGTTACCTCCAATGTTCGATCATCGACTTTTCGATAGGAGCGAGTGTCTGCGTTCGGGTCGCCGGTAACAGGATAATCCTTCCCGTCGAACTTGCCCGACCACTCGACGTGCATGGGCTTACCGTTCGCGTCAATGCCGTCACCTGTTCCTTTTATGTTCCCGAGCCTGTCTTTGAAGGTAATGGTGGTGAACTTTGCTGTCCCGGGTGTGATTTTCGATTTTGCCTCGTTCAGCTTCCAAGCGCCCATAAGTGGATCGGCGGCGAAACACAGCGTCCCTCGCAAGAAGCAAAATGCCAGAGTTAGTCCAAGAGCTTTCGTTTTCATGTGGCCATCGAGACAGGAGTTCGATGGAGCGTCAATATTTTTCCAAGTTAACGGCAGCCGCTCGTGGTTGAGATCCAAAATCTTCTCTGAGAAATTCTGTGTAACTGGATTCGACTTTGCTCACCGCGGTGTCGGTGTAATCTGCAGCCATGGCTAAAACAATGCGCGCAGTCCAGGTTCCGCGTGGTGGCGGGCCGTTGGAGTTGGTTGAACGAGATATTCCCGAGCCGCAACCGGGATGGGTGCGGGTCAAGGTCGATGCGTGCGGCGTTTGTCACAGTGATTCATTCGTCAAGGAAGGACTCTGGCCAGGTATTCAATATCCGCGCGTGCCGGGACACGAGGTGATTGGAGTTGTCGATCTTGCCGGCGAACGAGTGAAGCCATGGAAAGATGGTCAGCGCGTCGGGGTCGGCTGGCACGGCGGGAATTGCGGTTATTGCGATCACTGCCGGCGCGGCGAGTTCTTTGCGTGCGAAGTCGCGCTCTTGACGACCGGGATCTCTTTCGACGGTGGTTACGCGGAATACATGGTTGCGCCAGCGGAAGCGCTGGCCCGCGTGCCTGACGGATTATCTGCGCTCGATGGTGCGCCACTGATGTGCGCGGGCGTGACGACTTTCAACGCGCTGCGAAACAGCGGGGTAAGAGGCGGCGATGTTGTTGCAGTGCTCGGGATTGGAGGGCTCGGTCATCTGGGCGTGCAGTTCGCAGCGAAGATGGGATTCAAAACGGTGGCGATCGCGCGCGGGAAAGACAAGGAAGCATTCGCCAAACAACTCGGCGCACACCACTACATCGACAGCCAGGCATCCGATCCGGCGGCGGAACTGAACAAGCTCGGCGGCGCGAACGTTGTAATCGCGACCGTAACGAATGCCGATGCGATGGCAGCGGTGCTCGGCGGGCTTGCGCCCAACGGCGTGCTCATGGTGATCGGTGCAGCTGGTCCGCTTTCCGTTGATCCGATTCTGCTCCTTAGTGGTTGCCGCTCCGTCAAAGGCTGGTACTCCGGAACCTCGATCGATTCACAAGACACGCTAAACTTCAGCACGTTGAATGCCGTGCGCTCGATGAACGAAGTTTTTCCGCTGGAACGAGCCGCCGAGGCTTACGACCGTATGATGAGCGGCAAGGCGCGGTTTCGCGTCGTTCTGCAAATCGGCCAGAAAGGCTAGAGCCAGGAGTCAGAATCAGTGATAAACAAAAACATCCGTTCATTCGGATGCCTGTTCACACAAGCCGCTGGAAAAGAATGAAGCTGATCACGATGGTTTGGACGAGAAAGAAAATGGCATAGAACTGGTGATAACGTTCGTTCCGCGTGATGGCAGCCGTCATCATCCCACTGAAATAGACCACAGTGCTGATGATGTATGGCGTTCCTAATGCAAAAAATGCGGGACACCTTTGAGCAACGTGTCAGCGATATCAACCACGGTAAACATGCTGAAAATCACGAAGAAGACGCGATGGTTTTCATAGTAATGGGTTTTGTAATCGACTGATTCGTCGATGCTGCCTTCCCGCGGAAAAGAAGCATCGAAGCGAGAAACAAAATCGTGGGTGAGATGAGAACGAAGACGAACAGGTAAAACGTCCATTCTTGCTGGTTGCGCCACCGACAGAAAATCCACCACGCTATGACGAGATAAATAAAGAGGTTCGCAATCCAAATAACGTGCACCCAATAAATGCGGCGGTGCATCCGCGCCTGCAGCATTTCGCCGACACCAGCCAGCACGCGTGTCATGCCCAAAGCCAGAATGATTGAGATAAGAACGGAGATATACTCGAACGCATTCATCATTTGGAAATGTTCGCCACAGCGAATCCGTCCGAAGGCGGATTTGATGTAAGAGGCTTAATGTTTGATGTAAGCATGAATTCGCGACCATAATCAAAATGAAATCGCAGTACGATGTCGTAATCCTGGGAGCTGGACACCCGCTTTCGCCAAGGCTTCGGCGTGGCCAGCAACGGCTTGTCGCGTCACACTGAATCGCTCTGATGAAATCTCGATATGATGTTGTGATTTTGGGAGCGGGACACAACGGACTCGTGGCCGCGTCTTATCTGGGAGGCGCTGGGTTGAGCGTGCTATTGCTGGAGAAAAATGATTACATCGGCGGAGCGACCACTTCGCAGAGAGTGTTTCCCGATTTCGACGCGCGGCTTTCGCGGTATGCGTATCTGGTGAGTTTGCTTCCGCAGAAAATCATCCGCGACCTCGGCCTGAATCTCGAGCTGCGCAGACGCGCGATTGCGTCGTGTACGCCGTACGTGAGCCATGGCCAGCATGGCGCACTGGTTTTGAGCAACCTCGATGAAGAGGTGAGCCGTAAATCGATTGTCGATCTGACTGGAAGCGAAACCGAGTTCGAGCGGATGAAAAATTTCTACAATCTATCGCGCGTTTTTGCGGAGCAGGTTTGGGACTCGATGCTCGAGCCGCTCCTTGCGAAAGACGAAATGGCGGGCCGGTTTAAGGATAATGAAATCTCCCGCGAGGCATGGCGCAGTTTGGTTGAGGAACCGCTCGGGAACGCGATCGAGCGTTATTTCCGAAACGATCTCGTGCGCGGCCTTGTTTTCACCGATGCGAAGATTGGCGTGTTCACGTATCCGCACGATCCGTCGCTCGTGCAGAACCGCTGTTTCCTTTATCACCTCATTGGAAATAAGACAGGCGAATGGAAGGTGCCGGTCGGCGGGATGGGCGCGGTGTCATCCGAGTTGGAACAGACGGCGCGTAAAGCTGGCGCCGAAATTTTAACGAACGTCAATGTGCACGCGTTGAACGTGACGGGGAAAACGCGCAGCGTCGAATTTCGCGTCGATGGTAAACTCGAGACGGTCGACGCGCGATTTTTACTCGTGAACTTCGGCCGAAACGTGCTCGCAAGATTTACAGGTCGATTATTTCAGCCGGATCGCACTGATGAAGGCTCTGTGTTCAAGATGAACATGCTTTTGTGCCGATTGCCGCAACTGAAGGCGAAAAAATATCTGGCCACTGAGGCCTTTTGCGGGACCTTTCGCAGCGACGAAGGCTATGAGCAAATGAATGCCAGTTACGACCAGGCGTCTGGAGGCCGGTTGCCGGAGAACACGCCGTGCGAGATGTATTGCCACACGCTGACCGACGAGAGCATTCTCGCGCCGGACCTGCATGAGCGGGGATTTCACACGATGACGTTGTTCGGACTCGATTCGCCGTGGAGCTTATTCGCGAGAGACAATGCGAACATGCGGCGCGAAGCGGAGAAAAGATTCCTGGCGAGTATTAACCAGTGGCTGGAACAACCCATTGAAGATTGTCTCGCTGTGGCGCGTGATGGCCGTCGCTGCATCGAAAGTAAAAGCCCGGTCGATATCGAGGACGCGCTGGGAATGTATCATGGGAACATCTTTCAAAACGCGCCGACGTTTCCTTTTGCCGCGCGCAAAGAGCAGGTCGGCACCTGGGGCGTAGAGACTGAATTCGAAAATGTGTTCCTCTGCGGATCGAGCGCGCTACGCGGCGGCGCCGTTAGTGGGATTCCAGGTCATAACGCGGCGATGAAAGTCTTAGAAGCGATTAACAAAGCGCCGAAGACCGAACGCTGAATATCCAATGCGGAATTCAGCAAGTCTCGCTGATTTGGAATCGCTCGACGCGATCATCGCGGGGACGTACGACGTGATCTCCGGACCTGCCGGCAAGAAGCGCGACTGGGACCGTGAGCGTTCACTATTTATTTCCGGCGCACGCCTCATTCCCAACCGCCGTCGAAGCCGGCAGAAACGACGATGTCGATCTTGCGCCGCAGATCCTCGACATCGAGGGTTACATCGCACGTGTCGAACCGCTCATCGAGAGACAGGGTTTCTACGAAAAGGAAATCGCCCGGCGCGTCGAACAATTCGGGCAGATTGCGCACGTTTGGAGCGCATACGAATCGCGTCACGACCCGAGCGACGCTGAGCCATTTATGCGCGGAATTAACAGCATCCAGCTTTTCAATGACGGCAGTCGTTGGTGGATTGTGAGCATTTATTGGCAGCACGAAAGCGCGCTCCACCCGCTCCCCGACAAGTATCTTTAAGGTTGTGCCTTCTTTACGGGCGCGTGGTCTTTGTTGATTAGGACGGCCTGCTGCGGATGCGTGTCGCGGTAGCATTTCGTTGCCAAACCGAGCACGAACGCCGCGAGGACAAATACGGCTACTCGCTTTTCCGTAGGAGTGAGGCGGAATCTCTGCCTCACTTCATCGAAGCTGAAGCGCCGGACCTTTTTCAACTCGCGAACGTTTTCAAGATCAATTCTGAGATTGACCCGTGTGCCGCGGCTGAACCAGAACCGAGCGCCCGTAACGCAGCGATGAAGGGCCCGGAGACAATAAGGCTAGGCACTCGCGCTGCGATGTGTCGCCGCGGCGAGCGCAGCGCGCCGTGGTTACCTGTGGGCGGTAACCGCATCAATTTCCTTTGCGAATTTATCGAGGCTAATCGCGGTAGGTCCGGGCGCATAACGCAAGGCGATGTACGTTTCGGTGATCTGGCGAACACACTCGGACGCGTTAGGCAATGATTGGGCCGCCCGTTTTGCGAAATCCGATGGGCCCTCCCACGGATCGCGTTGCACCCCGATGCGGGCAAGCTTCTGACAGTAGCGTTCATACAACGCCTGAATCCGATCGGCGCGAGGGCGCGTCTGCAATTGCATCCAGCCAGCGTAAATGATTAGCAGCGCAGAGACAACGATCAGCACCTGCATGACGAGCGGGAAAGGTCCGCTATTGGTTAGTCCCAGCGAAGTGAGCAACACGTCTTGGACGTCGGCGTCGAAAGCCAGGACGCGAGTATCCCACTGATAGTTGAGCGCCTCCCAGATCAACCGAATCTGGTTGACGAGAGGCAACCGCGCCAACTGCGTCACGAATGCGGTCCGGCCAGTTGCCATTTCCCCGGAAGCGATGCGGCCGGCTAAAAACGAGCTGAGATCCAGACTCGCTCGGTCGGGGGCAACTGCGGTGGTTGGATCGATTCGCGTCCATCCGTTCTCTGGAATCCAGACTTCGCACCAGGCATGGGTGTCGGCCTGGCGCACGAGAAAGAATCCGCCCAAGTCATTGTATTCGCCGCCCAGATAACCGACCACAACCCGCGCCGGAATTCCAGCCAGCCGCATCAGAGTAGCGAAACTGGCAGCGTAATGTTCGCAAAAGCCCGTTCGACGACGAAAAAGAAATTCGTCCAGATCGTTCTTGTTGTATTCGCCAGGTGACAATGAATAGCGGAATCCTTGCGTCCGAAAAAACTGGAGGGCGCTAGCCACGGTCGCCCGAGGCCCGGAATTTCGTGCGGCCAAGGAGCCTGCCAACTCGCGCACCGCGGGACTAATGGATGCGGGTAGCTGAAGCGCTTCCCGGCGTTCGCGGGCACCGAGTTCCTTTCCTATCGGGTCAGTTGATGAGAGCACTTCATACCGTCGCGATTTTCGAATCGGCTGAACGCTGTACAGATAATTGCCGCGCGCGAGCATTGCGCCGGAAGGGATTCCAAAGGGCCGATCTAGCGCAAACATCCACCGGGCCCCATGCGGTGCGATGGTAATTCGCTGGCGAATTGCCTTGTCGCTGGCGGGATATTGCCGAGACGAATCGGAAATGGACGCTGGCGCATAAGGCGCTCGCCATTCCAAGCCTTCGCAATGCCACATGACCAGCCCCCGCCAATACATTGGCCCGGCAGGCCTGGTCCTGCGGTCGGGAAACTCCGCGCGAAAAGCAATATCGGAAGAATTCGCAAGCATTTCGATACCGCCGGGAGAAAGCCGATCGGAAAAACCGGTCATCGCCGCGTGAAGGTCGCCGATCCGAAACTGGAAACCTGTATTGATTCGCGGAAACAGGAGGAACAATAAAACAACAACTGGCGCGGCCTGAGCCACCAGTTTCAAGGTCGTCGCCAGCGGCAGCCAGAAAGCACCAGGTGATGATCCACGATGAAACTGAACCAGCGCCGCAATCAGTAATGCGAACGCGACAAAGAGACAGAACGCGATCGCAAGGTCCTGCGAAAGGAGAAAGCCGCAAAGACAAAGCACCCACGCCATCGTCACCATCACTTGAAACTCACGCGCCGTGTGGGCTTCGAGAATCTTCAGCGATACCAGAACGGTCAGAAGCGATACGGCAGGCTCAATGCCTTTGAGAGTATTGTAGCTGAGAAAGATTGCACCGAGCGTCAGAGCCATGAGAATCAGTTTCAAACTAGTCGAGCGAAGCCGGTAACCTCTTGGCTCCATCCAGAATTTCAGCACGAGCGCGAAAAGAAAAAGAAACGGCACCCAGCTTGCGAGCGTGCCAAGCAGCGCGGGAAGTGTGAACAGCAGCGCGGCGGCGAGCCAAAGCAGCGGCCGGCGTGGGATAGTGGTATCTCTCCACTGCTGTGTGCGTCTGCTGTTCCTGCTGTTGCTCATGCTCCTTCCTTGCCCGGGAACAAACTCAAGGCGCGCAGGCATCGGTGAAAATGCGCCTCTCCAACAGCGGGCGCGATCTCTGTGTTTGGCAAACGTAAACTGTAGGGCCGTCGCACGCGTTCGGCTTCGATCACCCACAGCGCAAGTTGCGACAGTCTTTCTTCAGCGCCGTGAAAACGTAGTGCAGAAAAATCGAGGTGCACGGAGCCTTCCGCTTCGGCCGCAAATTGTTTTGTCATGAGTGGCTGTCCGCGCGCCACGGCTCTCCAATCGATGTGACGTTGCGATTCGCCCGGCACATACGCACGGACACCTGCAAAGTCATCGCCTTCTGCAAGCTCCGTTTGTGGCCGGCTGTGCGGTGAACGCGCACGATGCATCGGGAGCCGGGGATCGCCCGACGGCTTTGGATATACCAGGTAAGTTTGCGAAGAGCCAAATTTTTTCAAAACGCGAACGAAACCGAGCGGATAAGTACTCGTTAGCCGAAGCGTTGCGATCCGGTGTTCGCCCCGCTGCTTCGCTGGGAATCGGAGCGTTACACGAGCGGCCTTGCCGGCTGGAATGCAATCAACGTGTTTGCGCTTGCCGCCTCGACCCGGCACCACCAATTGGATTCCGCGACGCGTGGCACGCGAACAATTCATGATCTCGACCGGCAGGGAAACCTCCTGACCTGCAAACGCCGGCTTCGCAGATTCCGGCGCTATGGTCACATCTGCCAGATTGAGCAGCGTGTGAGGGATTGAAACCAGAAACACCGCGGTTAGCGCAAACAGCAGCAGATAAACGGCCGGGCTATTTTGGCTCGATGCGGCGTACCACATCGCGCCCAGCACAAACAGCAGCCCCGCAAAACTCGCAGTCGGGTAAAGCAGCGGAAATTTTCCTGCTTTCACGGGACAGGAACGCTGTGCAGCAGATTATCAGCGAGTGTGCGTCCGCTTTGTCCGGGTTGCTCGATATCGTGCCCGAGCCGATGCCCCATCACTGTGATACCGATCGCTTGAATATCCTCGGGCAAAACCATGTCGCGGCCGTTCATTAGTGCCCATGCCTGGGAGGCGTGCAACAGGGCCAAACCGGCACGTGGCGACAAACCAGGGTTGTGACGCTGTCGCGACGCATCGAGTAAATCCTGCAAATAGTCGAGCAGCGCCGCCGAAGCGTGCACCTTTCGCACGTTATCCTGGATCTCTATCAGGGTTCGTGGGCTGATGACGGGCTTCAGTTCCTTCAACATCTCGCGCCGATCCATCCCTAAAAGCATGGCGCGCTCGCTAGCCCGCTCCGGCACACCCAGCTCGATCCGCATGAGAAAACGGTCCAACTGCGATTCAGGCAATGGAAAGGTGCCCACGGCAGTTTGCGGATTCTGCGTTGCGACTACAAAAAACGGCTCGGGCAGCTCGTAGGTCACGCCGTCGATCGAGATGTGGTGTTCTTCCATCGCTTCCAGAAGCGCGCTTTGTGTTTTTGGCGTCGCCCGGTTTACCTCGTCGATCAGCACCACTTGCGAAAAAAGTGGACCACGATGAAAAACGAACCGCTGCTCATCGCGGTCGAAGATGGAGTTGCCGAGAATGTCGGCAGGTAACAGATCGCTGGTAAATTGGATGCGTTGAAAGGCGAGGGCGAGGGAGCGTGCCAACGCCTGGGAGAGCGTGGTCTTGCCCACGCCCGGTATGTCTTCGATCAGCAGGTGGCCGCGCGCGAGCAGACACGCGACGGCGAGCTTCACCGCGTGGTTCTTTCCTACAATCACCTCGCAAATCTGCTTTACGAACGCGTCAACATCGTCCGTCACGCTCGAATCATCTGCAGGAATAATGGGCTGCGCAAACATCGTTTCCATTTGGGGGTTCAGGAGATCAGCTGCTGAATTTAAGGCCTAACGGAGAAGAGAATATGATCAATGAATGATAATCAGTGAAGCATAATGTCACGTTACAGCGTGGAACGCTGATTACTGAATCACCGATCACTTAACTCGGTCGTCGGCTTTGGGGAGACGCGTTTGGCCTTTGTCGCCGTTACGGAGCTTGCTTGCTCTATTTTCCAAGTCGCCGGGGTAGGGGAGAAATGCGTGTCGCGATAGCATTTCGTGCTAAGCCAAGCACAACGGCTGCAAGAACAAAAACGGCTACTCGCTTTTCTGTTGGAGTGAGGCGGAATCTTTGTCTCGCTTCACCGAATTTGAAACGCCAGTTGTTCTTAACCACGAATGAACACCCGCCTTCGCACGAGGCTATGGCGAGGCAGGCGAATAAACACAAATAAAGAACTTGCTCCCAAATGATGCGAGTTAATCCGAATGATTTTTCGTCGGCGCTTGTTGCTTTTGCGGTGGTCGAATCGAAACGGATCGATAATGGCCCTTGACGTGGAAGTCGTAGAACTGTGCCTTTGACGCGGCCGACATCAGGTCGCGATAAACCGCAGGCGGCACCCCGAGATAACGATAAACAGCGCCATTTACGAATTCGATTTCGAGACTGTGCCGGCGTTTGCTGTAGCCAATCTTTGCGATTGCCGTCGATTGAACCGGCTGCCGCGGGATGCGAGAAACGACATGATTCGGTGCCGCTGACGGTTCCGCGCAATACGCCGACGGGATGGCTTCGAGCATTGCAACGAAGACTGCGAGCGAAACGCGTAGCATGGCGGCAATCTAACCACGAATGAACACGAATGGACACGAATTCAAAAGCAATCTGCTTCTACTCGCAAGCTCAACGGCTGGTACTACAGAACGCAAGCCAATCCGTAGAGCCAAGGCGTGTTTAGCCGCTTGTTTGTGAAACAACAACTTCTCATCATTAGTGTCTATTCGCGTTCATTGGTGGTTAACTCATCGCCCGAGAGGCGTGGTGACTTCTGTGCCCGATGGTGGCTTAAAGTCGAAACTCGACGCAGGAACCGGCGCACGCGTTTGGTTCGAATACGTCGTCACGATTCGATCGCCGTTCGGCAGCAGCATATCGGTGCGTTCGACACGCAAGTTTTCGTTGATATGCAAATCAAGCTTTTGAAACGCTCGCTTCATCGAACCCGTCCGCGGCAACAGTGTCAGCTCATATCCTTTGTCGCTCTTTATCGCAGTGATTTGGAACGTGTTTTCGATGTTCTCCAGATTTAATGCGGAATTGATGGCAGCGACGGTGGAATCCAGCGGCGAACCTTTGCCCAGTGGATAACGCTCCGCCGATTTAAAGTTTGGATAGTAAATCCAGAGCTGACGGCCATCGCTGACCGTGACACTGGGCGAATTGCCTTTGACTTCGCGCCGGAATTTGTTCGGCGGCTGGAACCAAATCGTGCCCGAGCTCAGGATCGGCTTCTTCATCAGCCGAAGCACTCTTTGTTCCTGAAAATCGGCCTGCGTGCTCCGGTTCTGTCGAACTCCTGCGAGAAGATTCTTGAGATCAACCTCGGGAAGCGGCGCTGTTTTCGCAGTAGATGTCAACGTGACAAAGGCCAGCACCGCAAACACGAATGCGCGCATGCCATGATGTTATGCCGTCAGATCGAATTCTCAAAGCATGCGAAGATCTGTGTTCGCTGAACGGCGAGCGCACGTCCTTGCCGGGACAACTCCGAGTAAGCGGCAGACAAGGATGCGTGCGCTCCCCAATATCGGTTCGCTTAAGGTTGGTCCTCAGTGATGATGCCGAAAAGGCCGTGCTCTTCGTCTGCGATTCCAGCGGCGAAGAAAACTCCTCCAGCCTGCGCAGGGAGAAGATCCCACAAGCCATCAAACTGGAGCGGTGTGCCATCGAGGCGCATGAGCGTCTCGATAAAAGTCTCAGGAGTGGTCGGATCGTAAACGTTAATGAGTCCATCCCCGAAATTACCGACCCAAAGTTCGTCTTCCACGACAGTGAGTCCCCATGGAGCGTTCAGGTTGCCATTTGAGACCAAGCGTCTGAGGAAGTTGCCGCTGGTGTCAAACACATTGATGAAGCCACAGCCGGGACAGGCAACGTCATCCTCCCTTTTGGGATCCTGCTTGGCGTAGGTCACAAAAATTTCACCGTTGAAATTGCGGATGCCGAATGGCCCATAACCAGCCGGAAGGTTTGGATCGGTGAAGCCGTTCGGAGTAACCTGCTGAAAATTTTCGTCGAAGGTTGCGACCTTCCCGTTATGAAAATCTGTCACATACAGGAAATTGTGATCATTGGCGACGCCTAGCGTTTATGTGGGGCATGCAAGGTGGATTCTTGCATTATGAAGGTGCACCCGGTTTTATCCCTACGCCCGATGTCACGCCGGGCGCACTTGACGCCCTTGCAAGTAATCATCTTCTTCATATTCGGACTGAGCCGGGCGATAAATTCGGCGCAAGATACTGCACGCTGAGCGGCGAAGCCTATGAGGCTGTTGATTCCAATTTCGCCGCTCCGGACTGTTTCGCATTGACGTCCGAACCGCTCTGAATCGCAAAAGTTCAGAGCGGTTCGGGATCATCGTTAACAATCATTGCGGGCCTGGCGGCTGAGTCAGAACAATTGATCCAAACAACCCGTGATCTTCCTCAGATGGGCCAGCAGTAAAGAACATGGTGGTGGTCAAGCCGTTTGCACTGGTCGGCGTAGTTCCATGGCCGAATTGCAGTGCCCAAAGCCCGTCGATTTGGATCGGCCTGCCGCCAGACGAATGCATCAGTCCAACAGCTTCGAATTCACCAGCCGGAGTGAGCGAATTTGGATCAAACGCATGAATGCGGCCGTTTCCGAAATTGCCCACGAGTAAATCGCCACTAAACCTGCCAAAGCCCTCGGGTGCGAGTGCCAGTCCCCAAGGCGAATTGAGTTCACCCGCGGAGGCGACGCGCTGAATGAAGTTGCCCTCCAGGTCATAGGCGTCGACGAAACCATTCCCCGGTCCCGCAACGTCGTCTTCCGCGTCCTCATCCTGAAGGGCGTAGGTAACGTAGAGAGTGCCGTTAATGTTCTGGATTCCGAACGGGGCAAAGCCCGCAGGAAGATTTGGATCGGTGAAATTCCCGGACAACGTGACTAAGTCAAACGAGCTATCGAAAACATCTACTTTACCGTTATGAAAATCGGTCGCATACAAAAACTGTCCCGCAGTACGACTATCGATTGCCAGACCTTTATAGATCGCTCCATGCGCCTGCGCATTCGCATTCGGGACGACGGTAACAATGGGGGCTCCTCTGAACGCCGAGATTGTGCCGTCCTCACTGGAAAAGATAAACCGCGCTGCAGACGGACTGCCGACACCCCCGTTGTTTACTATAAAGCCAGTGCCACCGTTAAAGACGAGGCCCGTGGGATTCCCTTGCGCGCCACCCGCCCCGGGAACCGTAAAGGTTGCCTGAATCACGTCATTGGCGATGTTGAACAGCGTGGTTTTGCCAGTGCCGTTATCGGAAAACCACCAGGGTGATGTTGGACCCGAGTCCAATCCCCAGGCGTTCACTACGTTTGAATCCGTATGGTCCGCTAACCCCGGAACATCTGACACGATATTGTGCTGGGCATAGAATTGCGATGGACCTGGCATCCCAGCAGCAGCTGCAGACGCGGCCGTGAAAATTACTGCTGCTAACGAGAGCAGACCGATTTTTATGTAAGCATGAGTCGTTTTCATAGGTTTTGATGATTGTTTTTCTGTCGGAAGAATCGCACCGATCAGTTCCGCGTGGCGCATTGGAAAAGTAACACTTTTGTTACTTTTGCGGAGTTTGCTCGCAGCGACAGCTTGGCCGCAAGGATGCTTGGTCTGCGTTTAGCGCCAGCGGCGCTCTGCTCACATGAGTCTGGGGCAGCGCCCCAGGGAATTCGAATCACACCAATAACCGAAGCGCTGAAAGCGCGATTTAGCACCGCATGATTCGCCCTTTCAGCGCTGGCGATTTCGACTCGATAAATCTTGGGGACCTGGCCCCAGGCTTGTGATGAACGCTGCGCCGCTGGCGCTAAACGGAGGCGATGCCTGCCTGTGGAGTCTAGCTCGCAGCAGCGAGCCCGTCCGATGGCGGACTCGAAACCTAATCTGCCGATCGGATCGTATAACCGACGTGGCGCACAGTGTGAATCAACGGCGGATCACCAATCTTTTTTCGCAGCCGGCCGATGAAAACTTCGACCAGCTTCGTGTCGTACTCATGCGCGTGTTCCCAAACGCGTTCGCAAAGCTCCGTGCGTGTGAAGACGCGGCCGGGCTCTCGCATCAGGACCTTCAGTAACATCAGCTCACGCGGAGAAAGCTCGATGCGTTCCGCGCCGCGGTGAACGTCGTGGGTAGCCAGGTCGAGCGTGAGATCGCCAACGCGCAACGACATTACCGGTTCCTCTGGGTAACGGCGGCCGAGAGCGTGCACGCGCGCCACCAGTTCCTGCATTGCAAACGGCTTCGGCAGATAATCGTCAGCTCCAAGCTCCAACCCGGTTACACGATCATCCAGAGCGCCGCGCGCGGTGAGCAGCAATACACGGCTTGCGAGGTGTTGTTTGCGGAGGCGTTGTAACACTTGGAAGCCGTCGATTCCAGGCAGGCGGATATCGAGCACGATGAGGTCGAAAGGCGTCTTTCTCACTTCGTCCAGGGCGGCTTCGCCATTGTGAACTGCTTTCGGATCGTGGCCGGCCTCGGTCAACGCAGAAGCGATTTTCCGCGCTACAGCGGCTTCATCTTCGACGATCAGGACACGCATGGATTAGAAACGGATGGTAAACTGTGCGGCAAACAAATGATTGTCCTCGCCAGGACCGGTGGTTTCATGCTGAAAGCCATACTGCAATTTTAACTGCATGTGTGGTGTGAAACGATAGGCTGCCGCGATGTCGATCCTGCCGAGGTCTGGACTCCAGTTAACGTTATGGCCGTAGCCATCGCTGATGGTGCTGAAGAGTTGCTGATTCCAGCGAATCGCGCCGAATAGCTGCGGGGTAAATTTGTACTTCGCTTCGATGTAATAAGCGAATGTGTCTGCGTTTCCCACTCGAGGCACTTCGAAGCGGGCTTCGTAGAACTCGGCCCAAAGTTGCAGATGGCGCCAGGCAAAACTGACGTCCTGCCCAAGAACAAATTCGCGATAATCATCGATGTCACGTCCCGGCGGCAGCGTGGGTTCGGCCTCGCGCCGAAAGTATGGGCCTTCGCTCGCTGACAACCCGAAGTTCCACGCCTCGTTAGGGCGGAACCCGAAGCGCCCACTGAAAGTTGGATTCTCGAAGCCATTTTCCGTGACGTACCACGATTCCGGGCGCGACGAGAGCGATGCATTCTTCATTTCAACAGCGTAATCAAATTTGCCAAGTTGGCCGGAGACAGAAATGCCACTCGCGTAACTAGGTCCCCAGATTACCGGATTAAACGCGTACTTTCCCTCGTAGTAAGGACCGTAGAGGAACTCCAACGGTGAAAACGCAGCGTATTTATCCTGAATGGCCGTGACATTTTCATAAACTAGCGGCCCGTTGATAAATGGATTGTCCCACGACAAGTGCCGCGGAACCCAATTGCCCACGACCGTGGCGAACTTGCCGATCTGTACTGTGAAGCGGCCATCCTCCCACGGCGTGACGCGCAAGGCGTATTCGTCGAGCCGCACCTGAGCGCCGTGATCGCTGGGATCAAACCCGCGATCGAGCCGTGACTGCGCGAAGAAATAAATCTGTGATCCGATTTGCGCGTCGAGAAACAGGGTCAAACGCGGATTGAAAAGCGTGTCGATGTTGCTGTCGATGAGACCGGGCGCGGGTTGTTCGAACTGATAGATTTCCAAATCGAGCGTGCCGCTCAAGCGTACGCGCAGATTGTCGTGAAATGCGGAAATGCTCAGCGCCGTATCCAGGCGATCAAGAAAGTCATCAACATCGAACGCGCACGCTGTGCAGGCCAACATGCACAGGCTGAAAGCGTGCAACTTCATGCAACTCCATTAACACCGTCCACAGCTGAAAAGCGCACTTCAAATTCGGTCCAATCGTTTTCAGATCGGACCAACCGCAAATCGCCCCCGTGCAACCGCGCGAGTTCGCGGGCCAGATTCAAGCCGATCCCGTGGCCCGAAGCCGCCGAGGGAGTTGAGCTGTGATGGAAGCGCTCGAAGATGTTTTCGCCAGGTGGAATTGTACGGCCGGTATTCCCGACGGTCAGCATAACCTCGTTGCCATTGGCGTGTCCGTTGACCCGAATCCGCCCGCCAGGGCGATTGTACTTTCGCGCGTTCTCCAGGAGATTTTGCACTATAAGCGACGTGTATCGTTTTTCGCCGGCCACAAACAGGCCGCGCGGAAATTCCTTTTCGATCTTCACGTCGCGCGAATCGGGAAGCGCGCCGAGATCGTCCAGCCACTCGTCAACGACCTGGCTGAGATCTACCGGTGTCGAGGCGATTTCGAGATGACCAGCGTCCATGCGTGACAACAGAAGCAAATCGTCGATTACGCCAGTCAAACGATGCGTTTGATGAAGCAGTGCCGACAATTCCTCGTAAATCTCGGGCTTGAAACCTTCGCGCGCCATCAACGATTCAAGGCCAATGCGAAAGACTGTAACCGGGCTTTTCAACTGATGTGAGGCGTCGGCAGAATATCTTGAAGATCGTTGCAGCTCCTCGGCAGTCGAAGCTAGGGCGGCTTCGGCGCGTTTTCGCTTTTCTCGATTTTCTTCCGAATCCAGCGCCAGCTTTTTCACTGGCACCGAAAGCCTGAGCGCGACCAGGTGGCTTGCGACGAAACCGCCTAACAAAAGCAACGCGCCGGCGCCGCCAATTTGCCAGCGGAGCCGATGCAGCTGTGCCAGAGAGTAACTCAGTGGGTAAACAGAAATTTCGTAAGCTGGCGGAAAGAGCGAAGCCGGGTTGAGCCGCTTATAAAATACGAGCTGTGGTGCACCACCAAGGTCCACGCGAAAGTAGTTTTCACCTTGGTTAGAATTGGCGAGCGCAGCTGCCAATTTGTCATTCAGAGTGGCGTGGGTGGCTTTGGGAAGCGCGGGCAGATGCAGCTGGCCGTTCGTCCAGAGTCCGCTTTTCATCCCGGTGTGTTTATCTTCCAACTCAAGTGGTTTGAACCCGATCACGAGCGCGGAAATTACTTCGCCGGTGTCACTCGAAAAAATCGGCACCGCTATCAATTCATCGATCGCTCCGCCGCCTGCCTCGGTATTTTCCTGGATGTAACCGATTTGCTGCGTCTCCGGCAATTTGTCCAAGGCGAGTTGCACTTCCGTTTTGGCGTCCAGTTTTCCAACATCGTAGGGATTCAGCGGCTTGATGACCGCACCGTTACTGTCGAGGAAGCGATAAAATCTCGCGTGAAGCGATTGCGCCGCTTGCTCGGGAGGCGGCTCCTCGCCTTCCATTAGATCGCGCAACTCATCCTTTGCGCTCGGATACAATAAATCGATTGCGTTGTCCTCGATTGCCGCGTGGATCCGCGACTTGGCCGCGAGCGCATTGCAACGATCCGCCAGTGTAGCGTGACGAAGCTCCTCGAGTTTGTGTAGCGAAGAAAGTTCCGTCTGAAAAATCTGCTGCAAGTTTCGCTCTGCATCGGCCGTGACCTTGCGCTGTGCCAGATAAAAACTGAGACCGGTCAGCGTCGCGACGATGATCATCATGGCGGTAAACAATCGAGTGCGAAAGCGCGCTACGCCTTTGTCTCTCGGTTGCTCCGCGGGACTCATGGAAAATCAACGTGGAACGTTTCCCCGTTCTTCAACTCCACAGGCCTTTCTCGAGTAGTTCTGCTGTCGATCCACGCCTTGAGAATGTAGCGACCCGCTGGAAGCCCCTCTAATCGAAAGTGTCCAGTTGTGTCTGTCATCACAAAATACGGAGTACTCAAGACGAGGATCAATCCACGCATGTGTTCGTGAATGTCGCACCGAAGTATGATAAGGCCCGGCTTATCGAAAACTTGCGTCGGGATCGGTCGCTCATCCGTCCGATAACGACCAAGATCAAAACGTTTGGCAGGTGAGTAGGAAAAAATGTTGTGATACGTGTCATCAAGATTTGGGAATTGAACTTTGGTTCCGACCCGCACCGGGAGAAGCGAAGGAACAAACGTCAAATCTTTTTGCGCGACTTGTTTCGTCTGCAGCGAAGCCGGTTGGGGAAAAGAACCCTCGAGATAAACCACCGCCAGAGGGGGCTGTGTGGAAAGAACGCCGCCTTTCGTAACAATCTGATAACGCTTCGCCTGCACCGGCGCCGAAAGCGATTTTGGGAGTTCGACGCGTCCCTCTACAGCGGCGCTCGCCAAAAGCGCAACGGGAAGGATGGGAAAAACCGCGTTTAGCCAAAGCAACCCGCGCAGGCGCATTTTCTCAGTAGTTTAGCAGGTGTTTCATCGGACGGAAAGCACTCGCCCCGGTTACCTTTTCGGTTCAGCCGCCGCCATTGCGGGCAAGGTGAAGAAAATTGTAGCGATGAGGCTCCAGAAAATGCCGATAGCGCAAGCGATGCCAAGACCAGTCAGCGCCGGGTTTCGCGCAAGAGCGAGCGAACCGAAGCCGCTCACGGCAGTCAGTCCTGCAAGCAAGACCGGCTTCAACACGCCGGCAACATCATGTTCGATGTCACTCGTTTTTTGCCATACCAGCACAACATATATTCCGTAGTCTACGCCAATGGCTAACACGAGCCGAAACGAGAGCACGTTGAGCAGATTGAGATCGATGTGCAGCAGTTTCATCGAAGCGATCATCGCTCCGATCCCGAACGCCAGCGTTACGACTTGGATTAGCCACAAGCGAAGATCGCGATACAAAATGGCCAGCAACGATACGTCGAAGATCGCCATGAGCGCGCTGATAATGAGCAGTTGATGATGCGACCATGGCTGGAGATCGGCGAGCGCGTAGCTCCAGCCTGAAATAATCATCGGCACACCAGGCACCTGCAGATCCCGACCCAGCTCTCTGCTTTGCGCGTGGGTCGAGACCGGCTGACTAGTCGTGACAAATCCAGTTGTCAGTAATGGATCCCGCCCGAAATAGCGATCTATCAAAAACCACCAGCTCGATGATTGCGACAATTGCGCCCGCCAGTCTTGCAGCGGCGCGTTTGGATCGGCAACGTGCTGTAAATCATCAAGCAACTTGAACGCCGGCGCGAACGAATCGCGGCTGAATCCTTCGGCATCCAGCGTTTGCTCCAGTGTTTCGCGCGCCGCTTGAAGATTAATCGTGCTCAAATTCTGTCGATTTGCCCGCATCCAATTTGGTGAAATGCACAGCGCCGCTGGCGTGGAGAAGCCTTTGATTTTTCCGGCAGACTGAAGTTGCCGCCAATGCGCGGAAATTTTTTGCCAATAATCGTGCAGTTCTTGCTGATTCGTCGTGCGAAGAATCGCCAGGATCGGTTCCCAACGCACCGGCATCTTCTGCATGATTTCTTCAAGAGCGCGATTCGCGCGAATGTTCTTTGGCTGCAATGAACGCGTACTGGCTTGAAAGTGGAGCGGGGGAACTGGCGAAAACCCTATCGCTGTCAACAGCAACAAGATCGCGCCCGAGAAAATCAGCATGCGCGCCGGTTTGCGGACGGTCCAGCGCACATACTTTCTCGTAATATCGAAGAGCCAGTCGTGGCGAACTGCTGTTTGTCGCTCGCGAACAAACAAAAACAGAATCGAGCACATGAACAGGCCGGCCGCGAAAATGCCAATCGCAATGAGCACACCGAGCTGCGAAAAACTCATGGCGCCACTCAGCACCAGGGCGAGAAAACCTACTGCTGTCGTGAGCGCGCCGAAGAAAACCGCGCGTCCGAGTTTTGCAACAGAAGTGGCAATGGCTTGCTGATGCGGTTCTCCGTCGGCACGCGCCTGGTGATAGCGTCCGATGGTAAGAATTGCGAAATCAACACCGAGCCCGACAAGAATCGCGCAGAAGGCGACGCTGACCATGCTGAGTCGGCCGAAAAGAAGCTGGCCGGCTGTAAGTGCAATCAAACAAGAGAGGAGAAGGCAAAATGCCATGCCCACAAGCGGCAGCCATCGGCGAAAACCTGCAAAGAAAATCGCGCCTACCAGTACTACGGAGCCAAGCAACGTCGCCACGACGTCATAACGCATGCTCAGGGAAATTTCCGACACAAAGGCTGGGCGCCCGGTCACAAGAATTTGCAAGGGACCGCCAGTCCACCCTTCGCCTGCTGTCGCCGCGCGAAACTCGTTTACCCGGCGCATCAACCGCTGGCATTCAAACGCGCTGGTGGACGCTTCGTTCGTCACCACGAGAAAAATTCGCATGGTGCGATCGGGCGATGTGAGCGGCTGTTCCTGTTCAATGATCGTGCTTTCCGCAAAAGGCTTGAGCGCTGGCGCAATCAGACCGAGCGGATCGAAGGAAAGTTCGAACTCCGGCCGAGGCGAGCCTGCCTCAATCTGTTGCCGCAATCGATGAAGACGATCGCGAATTTTGTCCGGTTGCAGGATCGAGATCGCTTGATCGAAAGTCGCCGGTTCCAGATTGAGAAGTAGCGACACCGCCATCGATTGGAGATCGCGAATGCCTTCGGCTGTGGCCATGGGTGAGCCCGCGAGCACACGCGCGCACCACGGTTGCTGCCGCAACCGTTCGCCAAATATCGGCGCGAATTCCTCCAGTTTGTCGACGTCATTTGGATTGCACACAAGCGCGAACGTCAGCTCTCGCGTTTGCTCGAAATCGCGGTCGTATATCTTGAGCCCTTGCACCGATGAATACCTGGCGGGCAAAACGTTGAACACCTCGGAATCGAGTCGCAATGATGTGACCAGAATCGCAATGCAAGCAATCGTGACCACCGCCACGCCGGCCCAAACCAGTGCGCGGCGTTGCGTGATTGTTCGGGCGATGAAATCGCTGATGCGCATGAGCAAGCCACCATTCAACACGAATCAGCATGAACATGCCAATGTTGCGACGGCCACGTAACCGCGCGGTGTGGAGTGCGCGGAGACGTCCGCGCTGTGAAAAGCGGCGACATGTCGCCGCACTCCAAAAAAACGCGATCGAACCTGTGTGAGATTTTTCTGAAGACGCGCTGTCCCCAGCGGAGAACTAGAGTCAAAACCGAAATAAGAATGTCTCGCTGCCGCTGTTGTATCTCAGCGTTTTCTGATCGGGCACGTGGAGAAATTGATCGCGCAACCCGAGCCACCCGCGCAGTTGTGCCGGAGCTTGTTCTACGGGACCCGACCAACCCTGGCGGGCGAATGCTCCTTTGACTTCGGCAAACGCGGCGTCCTGCCGGATAGACAACAACGTTATTCCCGGACCTTTGGACACCGTTAATTCAAAGTCGCCCGTTTTAGAAAAACGAACGAGCGCGTCCCCAATCAGCGTTGTCTTTGCACTCCGATACATGAGCTGGCCGGTTTTGATCTCCCATCCAGCCGTCGGTTGAGAAAATTCATGGGATGAAATAGTTGCGCAACTTGTTACGCAAAAAACGATGATTATAAGAACAAAACCAGATCTTATTCCGAGACGACTTCCGCTATAAGCGGCACCAGCATGGCTACCTGGCTTCAGCGTTAGCTGATCCGCCTCGTCCCTTTGAAAAAGGGGAGAGGATTGAGGTGAGGGGATTTGCAATTCCCGTTTGCTCACAGGGTGCCGCACCCTCACCCTACCCTCTCCCTTGTTCAAGGGAGAGGCGGAAGCAGATCGTCCGGCTTGCGAATAACCGCTCTGCTTGCCTCATCAGATCGCTCTAGCCGTCTGGGCAGTCGCTGGCGCTTCTTCTTTCTTTGGGACAAGCGTGAGCCTCGGCGCGATCGGATGATGGCGTTGCAGCCAAACAAGAAAATAAAAGACCCACATGCGCCAGCGAATGGCGAAGCTGTTGCCGACATTTCCCCCAAGCACTGCGTTCACTGCTGGCGCAAGCCCAAGCACATTGCGCGGCGCCAAAAATACTTCGATGAACTCCTGCGTGTACCACGCGTCGACAAAACGGAGATAGATATCCATCGCCCGATTGACTGCGCGCTCATAACCCGCGAACAGGCGCTTCGCTTTTTGCGGATGAGCAAGAACTTCGTTAAGAACGTCTGCACATTGCTCGCCGCTGAACACAGCCAGAAATACGCCGCTGCTAAAAATTGGATCGATGAAACCGGCGGCATCGCCTGCAAGCAGCCAGCGGTCGCCATGCAATCTTGCGCTGCGATAGGAGAAGTCCGCTTCAACATAAACTTGCGACACGCGCCGTGCGCTTATCATCCGCTTTGCGATGATTGGCTGTTGCGCCAACGCTTGTTCGAGAAAGTCTTCGGCGCTCAGCTTCGATTTGCGAAAAATTTCACTGTCGAGAACCACTCCGATACTGGTGCGCTGGGCGGTGAGTGGAATTAACCAGAACCAGCGATCGATCGCACGGAGCAAGACTGTCAGCGTGCCGTCAATTCCCTCTGCGCGCCAAACGCCGTCGTAGTGCGCGAAGATGGATAGCTTCTGAAGATGATTGTAAGTTTTTTTAATTTTGAATTGTCTGCCCAGCATCGAGGCGCGTCCGCTGGCGTCGATGACGTAACGCGCCCGAATCGTATGAGACGAGCCATTGGATCTGATCGCCAGCTCGACGTCGTCCTTTGAGAACTGGACTCGATCAACCGAAGTGTCTTCGTGGACTTCCGCGCCGCATTCAGCCGCGTGGTCCAATAGCACCTTATCAAAATCACCGCGTGTGACCTGATAAGCGTGATCGGTTTGCGAACGATAGCCGTCCTTAAAGTAAAACTTGGTTCCAGGTTCCGAGCACGCGCCGAGGATTTCGCCACCGTGCTTTTTCATGAATCCGGCGCGCAAAAGTTTTTCGTGCAGCCCCAGGCGGGTAAACGCTTTCATGCTGAACGGCAGCAGCGATTCGCCAATGTGAAATCGCGGAAATTTCTCGCGCTCGAATACAATGACGCGCCGCCCAGCGCGTGCCAGCAGCCCTGCGGCAGTGCTGCCCGCAGGTCCTCCCCCAATGATAGCGACATCGTACATTGCGAGCTTCATCGTGTATTGATGTTACCGAATTGTCCAGATTTTGGTAGGGAGGCCGCGCTCTCCCGAAAGCGTCCGGCAGTCGCCACAGCGCCCTGCCATGACACGGCCTTCCGACCAATTTGTGCTAACGTGTGGGCCAAAAGATGAAGCTGATCGATCGATTTATTAGCCGCGAATTGATCGTGAATGTTTTGTTCGCGATTGCGGTGCTGAGCCTAGTTCTCGTCGTCGGAAATATTTTTCGAAAGCTGCTGCCGTTATTGGTGAATCACGATGTGCCGATGGAATACTTGATCACGTTCATTGCCTACGTGTTGCCGTTTTCACTGATCTTTACGATTCCGTGGGGATTGTTGACTGCGATCCTGCTCGTATTCGGACGGCTCTCCGCCGACAACGAACTGATCGCGTTGCGCTCAAATGGGGTGAGCATCTCGCGCATTTGCATTCCTCTAGGCGGGATCGCGGTGATCTGCACGGTGATATGTCTCTGGCTCAATGTGCAGGCTGCGCCGGCGGCCCAGGAAAAATTGCGCAGCACGATTTTCGATCTTGCTACTCGAAATCCGATGGCCCTTTTCGGAAGCGATCAGGTAATCGACCAATTTCCCGGGCGCAAAATTTACGTCGGCAAAAAGGAGGGCAACAAGCTCGAGAACATTACCGTGTTCGAGCTGAACCAGAATTCGCTGCCGGTAAAGGTTACTTACGCGCATACGGGAATGCTCGAAGCCGATTTGGCGAATAAGCGGATTCTCATGCACCTGTATCAGGCGCGTTACCAGGAACGCGATGAAAAGGACCCATCCAACCTGCGAAAGATTCGGGACGGAATTAATATGGTCGAAGGCACACTACCGATCAGTCTCGAGGAGCTTTACGACAAAGAGAAAAAACGGCCGAGCCGCTCCGCGTTGTCGATCGAGCAGTTGCTCGAACAATTGAAAAGCGAAAACAAGCGGGAACGTAGCGCCAGCCGCACTGAAATAAACAAACGGTTTTCATTCCCATTTGCGTGTGTGGCCTTCGCAATAATCGGAGTGCCGCTGGGTGTCACGGCGCACCGCCGTGAGACTTCGATTGGGTTCGCCATGGGTTTGATTGTTGCCACGACGTATTTTCTCTTTGTGATCATTGGCGATACGTTGCGCGGCAACCCGCAGGCGCGCCCCGAATTGCTGGTCTGGTTTCCGAATGTCCTTTTCATCGTGCTCGGTGCGCTGTTGTTTCGCCGGCTCGCCCGGCAGTAAGTCTGCTATCGCGGTCTGATTTCACCGAATCGATTCCCCATTTCCTGATCATCATTGGCATTCCACTGTGGTGTTCAATTGCCGATGGCCCTGCGCTTGGATTCATCAGCTACGCCATTATCAAGGCGTCCAGCGGTCGCAGCCGCGAAATCAGTTGGCTGAGGTACGTTCTAGCAATCGTGTTGGTGCTGTACTTCGTTTTTGTGCGAAGCCGAACGGTCTAGCTAACGAGGACTTCCTCCCAGCTCACCAGCGCGGGACAGTTCAGGCTTCCTCCGGTTCCGGTGCGAGCGAGAGGGAAGGAGTCGCACCCGATCTGAGCTCTCCATGTCGGAAAGCCGGAATGCGTGTGGAAATCGTCTCCCACAGGTAAATAGCCACGCAGGCTAGGACGACGATTGAGCCGTACGGTCGAAGGTGCTTCAGCACGTCAATAGTGGGAAGCGTCGCCTCGAGCTTTTTATCGGTCAGCATCACGTGCACGATCATGGCGGTGCTCGCAGCGGAGAGGATGAAATGAATGATGCTTAATCTGACGCTGACTCCCAGCGCCACGGCACTTACGACTGCGCCCCACATCAGGTAACGCTCATGCATCTGACCCAGCAGCGCGAACATCAGCAGCCACGGCGCGGCGATTGCAATCAGCACGCGCGGATCGCGATCGCGAAGATGTCGCGCCAATCCGCGCGCGCAGAGAGCCAATGCGACAAGGTAAAGCAGGCGCAGGGTCCATTGCAGCGTGATATGCAAATGCAGAGATCCAAGATGAGCAGACAAAAACGAATCCTTTAATGACCAGCCAACCTTCGAGAGCAGTGATGGAAGGTTGTAACATGAACTGATAAAGAGGTACGGATAATGTTCGGTGCCGTAGATAAAACCGACTTGTAACCAGGCGAAGCTGCCTCCGGTGAACGCGCCAATCACGAAGACGGCGCATCCAATCATTCCTGCGAGCAACTCGGCTCCATGTGGCAGTTTATATCGCAGGACGACTAACGAGCTAATACCAGCGACAGTAGCCACGGCGATCCCTGCCGCCGGAGTGCGCAAAAGCCACGGTGAAACTATCAATGCTGTCGTCCCCACAAAGCCCGCGAGGATGCGCAGCGCTGAGATCCACCCTTTTTGCCACAATGACCAGAAGAGGAAGAAAGGTGCGACGAATAACAATTGTCCTTTGAGCATTGCGCCTACGGCCAGCAAACAACCGCACCAGAACCATCGATTTTTCAAAGCTGCGAGCGCGGCGAATAGATAAAAGGGCAGTATCCACACGTCCCATTGTGGCCAGCCATGGGCGTCAAGAATCATCGACGGTTCGAGCCATGCGGCGCTGGCTGCCGCGAGACCGCAAATCCAACCGCGATGTTGCTGTGGCAAACGATTCAGCAACGATGATTGCGTTGGCCGTGATCGCCGCAGACACTCACGAACCAGAAGAAAGATCGCCAGGGCGGACACGAGTTCGCAGATGAAATTGATCTTAAGCAGCGGATTGACGAGTTTTGGGTGGTCCTTATCTACCCACGGGAATCCGTCGCGGACTTCTTTGGCCCAGATTGCCATCACCAGAAGTCGTAGCGGCGCGTAATCGAGACCGTATTCTTGTTCGTACGCTTTGTCTTTGACGCGATCGTAAAGTGCGAGATAGCCGCGACAGAATCCCGTCCAAGAATTAGCAGAACGTTCGTCGGGCGATAATCGATGGGCTTGTTTCAAGACCTCGCTGCCCCAGTAAAAGCCGTTGACGATGTCGTGCTGATAGCGCACGTGCCTCGTCGTGTCGCCGATCCAACGCCGTAGCTGAATCCCTGCAAAGAGAATCGTGGCGATTAGAACGCCAACGAGGATGCGCCGAATGAAATCACCAATGCACGTCGAAAATGCGGGGGCAGAGAAAAAGGATCGAATGGCCATTCGTCAAAAGAAACCCCAGAACCTCGATTCGACTGCTTACACCATGTTTGCGTTCGAAACTGTGTTCTCCCTATTCGCTCGCAGCTTCAGCAATAGCCGTATCAAATGGGCAACTGATCTGCAGAAGTGCACAATTCGCCCTTCTGCACGCCGCCGTGCGTTTCCATGGCGCCGTTGCGCCGGCTGAAAGCCCTAAGGTTTCGTCAGCTTACGGGGTGAAGAAGCTGACCACAGTGTGGACAGCTCTCCTCGTGCCCTTCACAGTGCTGTGCGCGACGTTCTTCGCTGTAATTGCCGTGTCCTTCGCGACGTGTCTCGCCGTGCGGACTGGCCCGGCCTCAACGCTGCTGAAGCAAACCGCCAAGGCGATAATGGTTGAAAAGAACGCTTTCATAGTAATTAAAGTATCGTAGCTGACACGACGAATGCGCTTATTGGCCGTCGCGATTAACGGGATTCGCAGTTGCCTGAAGAGAATCGCCGCGCAAGATATATGCCCGCAATCTTAAATGTAACCGATCCAGCGTAGCTCAGTGGTAGAGTCCCGACGGAGTCGGGATTAACCGATTGTGGCTTGCCTGATATGCATCAGTGGGCAAGATGTATCGCGCGATTTTTGGTCATCACAAGATCCAGCGTAGCTCAGTGGTAGAGCGGTCGGCTGTTAACCGATTGGTCGTAGGTTCGAATCCTACCGCTGGAGCCAGTTGCTAAAGTTCATGAGGTTCTTGTAGGGGAGAATCATCTTTCAATTTGATTTCGTAATTTGTGCCGACATAATTAAGACGCGGGGTGGAGCAGCCTGGTAGCTCGTCAGGCTCATAACCTGAAGGTCGCTGGTTCAAATCCAGCCCCCGCAATCATTTCTCTCTCACGAACGCGCCCTAAAATCGCCAATCGAGTTTGCTTTCCTCTTCACCGCGACTTCGTTGATGTGTGGGCGGAAGAATTCTTGTTGGCACGGCAAGCTGGTCGGACCCGGGTTTTGTCGAGCGGTGGTATCCGAAGAAGATGCCGGTGAGCGAGCGGCTCGGCTGGTACGCGCAGCACTTCGAATTGGTCGAGGTAAACTCGACGTTTTATTCCGTACCAGAACCGCGAATGGTCGAGCGCTGGTGCGCAGCGACCCCGGATGACTTCACTTTCGATGTAAAGTTGCATCAACTGTTTTCGTTTCACTCGACACCGGCGAAGCTGTTGCCGCCGGATTTGCAAAGGCGCGCAGAAACGGACGCGAAAGGCAAAGTGAAATCGACACCGGACTTGCAGGAAGCGCTGCTTAAATTTTTTCTCCGGCCGATGTCAATTATTCGCAATGCTGGGAAGCTAGGCGTTTTACTCCTGCAACTTTCGCCTGCGTTTTCTCCGCGGAAGCATCAATTAAGCGAGCTCGAGCCGTTGATCGGGATGCTGAGCGATTACGACCTTGCGATTGAGCTTCGAAACCGCAATTGGGCAATCGGCGATCAATTGGAATCGACAATCGATTTTCTGCGCAGGCATCGCGTGATCTTTGTGAATCTGGATGCTCCTGCATCTGATCATTTCACAGTGATGCCGTCGAATGTGAACGAGGTGACGAACCCGAGGGCCGTATACCTGCGGCTGCATGGGCGCAACGCGAAAGCTTACGTGACCGGGAAAACGGTGGCCGCGCGTTTCGATTACGATTACAGCGATAAGGAAATTGCGGAGGTCGCAAAGCGCAGCAAGAAGCTCGTAAAAGAGGCGCGCGAGGCGCATGTGATTTTCAACAATAACAATCTCGATTATGCGCCGCGTGCCGGGCTTCGCTTGCGAAAAGCGCTGGGCCAAATCGTCAGGGCACCGGCGCAGACGCTGGAGCTGTTTTAGATTGCGTCGTAATCAAAGACACACGTAAAGCGGCCAAAAGCGGCGCGAGGAGGCGCACGCACTCCCAAAGTCCCGCGTCTCACTAGGTTTTGCACGCAGTGCTTTGGAGTGCGATGCGTCCTCGCATCGCTTTTGCCTCGAGTGATGCGCGAGTATTCATAAAGCAGTGGATAATTCAAAATTGAACCCGCCCGAGCCACAGCACACCGCCGAGGCGGTTTATGAATCACGATTGCCCGGGCCATTGGCGCGAATGAAGGCCTGGCTGGTGGCGCACCACATGACCCTGATGGCGATCGCCGACACGCCGCACTCCATCGCACTCGGGTCGGCCATCGGAATTTTCTTTGGCTTCACCCCGTTGTATCCGCTTAAGACATTATTGTCCATCGCCGTGGCCTGGATTTTCCGCTGCAATAAAATCGCAGCTGCGATTGCGGTGACGCTGCACGACGTAATGATTTGGGCCATGCCGGCGTTGTATCTCGCCGAGTATCAATTTGGATGCTGGATCCTGAATCGGCCAGCAGCTCAACGTGTGCATCTCCGCCAATTCCGGCTCCACGATTACGTGCACTGGCATGTATTTTCACGCGTTGTTTGGCCGACGTTTTGGCCAGCGTTCGTCGGCTCGCTGTTCGTTGCGATCCCTTCAGCAGTGATTGTTTATTTTCTTATGCGGTTGTTGATTAGTCGTGCCCGAACCCTGCAGAAAATGAGCTGAACCGGTGGAACGGTCGCCGCGGCGACTCCTCAACGCGTTGCCAAATCATGTGCGACTTTGCCGCGTGATGTTTGCGCCTTCGGCGATTGCTTTGGCATCGTCTTCAGAGAAGCCGATCCACCTTTGGACAAGGTGGAACGCGGTTGACGAGCGTTTGCGAATCAGGATGCGCTGATTAAGGTGCTGCCGTCTCGGAGTATTTATGCACTTGTCACGTCGGTTTCTGATCATTCTCCTGGCCTTGCTCGCAAGCGCGTCCGTGCTTCGCTCGGCGGCCGCGGCGCAGGCGTATGTTATTGCCGATGCGCAAACGGGCTACATTTTGGAAGAACAAGAGCCCAGGAAAAAACTTCAAGTGGGTAGCCTGACCAAAATCGCGACGGCTAGCGTCGTGCTCGATTGGTCGGAGCGGAAATCAGGTGATCTGAATCAGGTAGTTACGATTCCGCAGGAGGCGTTTGTCGGGACTTCGGAAAACAACATCGGGTTTCAGCCGGGCGACAGCATTACATTGCGCGATCTTCTCTACGCTGCGCTTGTCCAATCCGACAATATCGCGGCCTACACGCTCGCGCACCACGTGGGTTCGCAGTTGGGATCGCTCCTGCCCAGTGATGTTGGCTCAAAATTCACGCCGGTGGATGCATTCGTTGCCCAAATGAATGCACTCGCCAAGCAACTGAAGATGGAGCGCACGCGTTTCGTAAACCCACACGGCATCGATTACAAAGTTAAACCCGTCCCGTACTCGACGGCCGAAGACATGGCGCGTCTCACTCGGTATGCAATGAACAAGGCAAGTTTTCGCTTTTATGTATCGCAAAAGGAACGCCAAATTTCGTTCGATCGAGCGGGGCACCGACTCAATTACATGCTTCGCAACACGAACGAACTCTTAGGCAAAATGGGGATCGACGGAGTGAAAACGGGCCTTTCCGCGCGCGCGGGCCAGTGTCTGATTCTGTACGCGAATCGTGAGTCGGAAGTGGTTCGCCAGGGCCAGCAGGAGACCGTGTATCCACGTCATTTAATGGTAGTACTCCTCGGCAGCTCGAATCGGTTCGGCGAAGGCACAGCCCTGCTGCAACGCGGCTGGCAGCTGTACGACCAATGGGCAGCTGCCGGTCGTCTGGCCGATCCCAAAAAAATGCTCTGATAGTGCAATTGCGAAAATGAAGCCGCGGATTGGTGTTTTGACCAGCGGTGGCGATTGTCCTGGACTAAACGCGGTGTTGCGTGGAGTTGTGCTCGCCGCGGACAAGCTCGGCTGGGACGTCGTTGGTTTTCGCGCCGGATTTGAAGGGCTGCTTCCGCCCGGTAATCACGTCATCCTCGACCGTAAGAGCATTGATGGAATCATGGCGCTGGGTGGCACCATCATCGGCACGACGAATCGCGGCCATTTTGTGGCGAAAACCGGGGCCGGTGATCGCACCGTTGTGCCTGCACATGTGATCGAAGACGCAAAAAAAATCCTGGCGAGCTTCAGGTCAAAGCGTTGATCATCGTAGGAGGTGACGGCTCTTTGGTGACGGCGCAGCAATTGCAGGAGGCTGGCATCAATTGCATCGGCGTCCCCAAAACCATCGACAACGATCTTGAAGCCACAGCCACGACGTTCGGATTCGATTCCGCCGTTGATGTCGTGGTCGACGGGCTCGACCGGCTGCACACTACCGCCACCAGTCACCGTCGAGTGATGGTGGTTGAAGTAATGGGACGCCACGCCGGCTGGATCGCGCTGCACGGCGGTATTGCCGGTGGCGCGGATATCATTTTGATTCCGGAAATTCCGTTCGATTACGACAAGATCGCCGGCGTGATTAAGGCACGCGAGGCTGCTGGTTGTTTGGGAACGGTCGTGGTCGTGGCGGAAGGCGCACGACCGAAACATGGCGAGCAAGTGAAGCGCGACGTAGAGGCAGGCGAGTTTCGGCTTGGAGGGATTGGCGACATCGTCGCGCGCGAAATTGCGAAACGTACGGGAAAAGAGACGCGCTGTTGCGTGCTAGGCCATCTGCAGCGCGGGGGCGCACCAACAACCTTGGACCGAATTCTTGCTACGCGGTTTGGAGTTAAAGCGGTGCAATTGGCAAACGAAGGGCACTTCGGTTCGATGGTGAGCTATCACAATTATCAGGTTCGACACGTCCCAATCGCAGAAGCGGTCAATCGCCTAAAGCTGGTCCCGCCGAACGGCGAAATTGTCCAGACCGCGCGTGACGTAGACATTTCATTCGGCGACTGAGTTGTCGTACGTCGACTCCTCACCTTCGTCCTCTCCTCATTCGAGGAGGAGAGGTAAGGGCTACCCGCGCTTCGTCGCGACTCAGACCAGCGCGTCCGCCTCTCCCTTGGGATCGCGACCGGGCGGAGCGTTGAGAGGATTGAGGCGAGGATTAAAAATCAGACATCAAACGTCGAACATCAAATATCCGTGAAAATCGTTATCCCCGACGGAGCGTAGCGGAGTCGAGAGAGCCGGTTGGAGGCATTCCACCCAGGTGCGGAATCAAGGCGAGTGGGATAGTATACAGTTGTCAATGACGCAAAGTGCTTCGCACACGCAAAGCACCGATTCGGTGCTGATGATCCGCCCCGGTCGGTTTTATCCCAATCCGGAAACGGCCGCAGATAATGCGTTCCAACGTGATGCCAATCGCGACTTAGATGCGTTGACGCTAGTCGCGAGAAACGAATTCGACGCAGCCGTGCAAACGCTGCGCACGGCCGGGGTAAACGTGCACGTCTTTGAAGACACAGCTGAGCCGGAAAAGCCAGACGCGGTTTTCCCCAACAACTGGATCTCGACGCATCACGATGGGCGCATCGCCCTTTTCCCGATGTATTCAAATCTGCGGCGACGCGAGCGTCGGCAGGACATCATCGAGGAACTACGCAACCACTATTGGATCATCGAGGTGATCGATTACTCGCCGTTCGAGGATGAAGGTTGCTACCTGGAAGGCACAGGCAGTCTTGTGTTCGATCACCTGAATAGATTTGCGTACGTCTCGCTCTCAAATCGCTCGAATCCGAAAATGATCCAACGCTTTGCCGACGATTTCAGCTACGAGCCGGTCACTTTCACCAGCATCGGTTCCAATGGTCAGCCGATCTATCATACCAACGTGATAATGTGTATCGGCACGGCCTTTGCGATGGTTGGTCTGGAGACGATTCCGAACAAAGCCGAGCGGCAACAGGTGCGTGCGCATTTGGAGAAGACCGGAAAAGAGATCATCGAGCTATCGGCAGATCAGATAGCGAACTTCACCGGCAATGCTATTGAACTACAGAACAGGCGTGGCGAGAAGCTACTGGTGCTTTCCAGCCGCGCAGCTAAAGCATTGACGGGGGAACAACGCGGAACATTGACCCGCTACGCGCGGCTTCTGCCGCTTGAACTCCCTACGATTGAACTTGGTGGCGGAAGCGCTCGTTGCATGATCGCAACCATTCACCTGCCGCCGCAGTTGTAGCGTCGCACGACTATCAGCAAATAGCAGTGATTATTTTTTCGCGCTGCTAGAGATTAGCGAGCGACGGGATCGATCACCTTTAAAAAAGGAAAACGATGGAAGTCGCTGTCACGAGTATAGATCTCGCGGATGCCATGTTCGCGCATGAGCACGGCTGTGTGGACATCGTGCAAGATGTTCCCGGCCAGGTGAGGGGTTTCAGTAATCACCTGTATTAGCAATTCACTGTGGTGATCAGTTGGTAGCAGCACACCAGCGCTTGGTGAAACCAGAACGCTTTCAATAAAATTCCAAGCAGACCGCAACGACCATGGTCTCGGCAGCACATTTGGATGGGTGCAAACGCGCAGGAATTCGTAACAGATCGGCCACGATAAGTACCATGGTGAAGTGCGAATTCGGCACTGCTCAACAGCTCGCCGACAGGCTTCATGGAAGTCAACGTCTCGGTTGGCGGCAGCAATAAGGACGTTGGTGTCAACGACCAACATTCAGCGCCGACCCTCCATGAAGTCGTAGAGCGCGTTGCGATCGGCAATGTCCACACGCGGTTTTCCTCCATGAAAGGTCGGCAGGGGGCGCAGTTTCTTTTTCTTTGACCGCTTCGCGGAGTGAAACAGAAGGCGCAAGGCCGCCTCGACGAGCTCTGACATGGTTTTGCGCTGGCGCACGGCTTCCTCGCGGAGTCGTGCCATCACGGTATCGTCGATGTTTAGAGTCGTCTTCATATGGCAAACCATACTGACCATATGGCTGTATGTCCAACAGCCCGATTCGGCAGGCCAGCCTCCTCCCGCCTCACAGGCTCGCGGCAGCGAGTCCTGTCCCGTGGCGGACAAAGATTCCTGTGCCACGCAGCTTTGTGACGGGCTCACGATCAGTAATTGAGGTACAGATGTTATGTAGGCGCGATCCGCTTCACGATCGCTTGAAACCGTGGGTGACTCCGGAGGCTCTTGAAATCCGGGTCGTGTTGAATCCAGTCTCCTACAGAAACACCTGCTTCGAGGGCACGCTCGAGCCCATCGAGAGCGTGTTCACTTTCGCCAAGCAGTGCCAAATTACATGCGGCATTGTATAGGACCAATGGATCGTTTGGCGCGAGTTCTATCGCCTGCTCGGACCATCGTTTCGAAAGGACCTTGTCTCCCAGCCTCATCGCCGAATTAGCTCCCAGGCTGTATGCCCGCGCTTCGTCAGGATTGAGCTCAAGATATTTTTCGATCGACTCGACTGCGACTTGGTCGGTGTGACGAGCCTCCTCCAGCCGTCCCAACTGAGTTAATGCCAATCCCAGCAAGCACTGTGACTGGTAATCGTCCGGTCGCACATGTCGCGCCTTTCCAAACAGCTTTGCGGATTTCT
>Ga0209161_10000240_pt1 | contig 43350 bp, 43 predicted proteins | sample GraSoiAngelo_155_FD_186169 | JGI IMG/M metagenome (GOLD analysis project Ga0209161, IMG submission 186169) | Grasslands soil microbial communities from the Angelo Coastal Reserve, California, USA - 14_1009_13_30cm (SPAdes) (version 2) | ecosystem: Environmental > Terrestrial > Soil > Grasslands... | reverse complement strand
GTTCTCGGCCCAGACGACAGCCGGATCGCCGGCGATGCCCCGGTCGCAGGGGTAGCGGTCGGCAAGACGCGGTTCGCCCACGGGTGGTGATGGTGGTCGGTTCGAGTCCTTGCACGCTGTCCCCAGCAGGAGAGCTCCGCACACCAATCCGCGACGGAGGACGCTCCCGCCGCGTGAATGGCGGACGCCACGGCTCGTAGCATCTGACACGGACCACCTGCCCTTTCCGGGCGCGTTGCCCCCGATCACTAGCCGGTGTCCGCCCTCGCTGCCGGTGACGCCGCTCACTCCGCTCCGGGGCGCGTGTCCGTTGACCTCGTACCCGTTCCCCGAGCTCGTCGCTTGCACGCCACACCGTAGCGCGCCTGCACGCTGCCTGCACGCCGCAGTGGTGCCGTTTGCCGACTCCGATCTGCGCGGCATTGGCGCGACGGATTCGGAATGAAATTTGCCCCCCGTCGGCCTGGTTTTCTCAACCGTCACGGAGGTGCCATGCAATCAGCCGCGCGCATCGTCGCTCTCGCATTCCTGTCCGCACTGGCGGGGTGCGAGGCCATGTCGAACCCGGCTCAGCAGACGCCGGATACGGGCAGCCGCACGGCGGCCGCTGAAGCCGTGCCCGGCCAGTATATCGTCGTGTTGCAGGACAACGTCGCCAATCCTGCCACCGTGGCCCGCGATCTCGTCAACGCATCCGGCGGATCGCTGCTCCGCGTTTACTCGAGCGCCCTCAAGGGCTTCGCGGCGCGCCTGTCCGCTGCCGCGGCGACGGCGCTCGGGAGCAACCCGCTGGTCGCCTCCGTCGAGCCGGATCAGGTGATGCGGGCGGATGTCACGCAGAGCATGGATGCGAACGGCGATCCCTGGGGACTCGATCGCATCGACCAGGGCGCGCTGCCCCTCTCCCGCACGTACACCTACACGTCGACCGGCGCCGGCGTGCACGCCTACATCATCGATACGGGGATCTGGACGCTGCACCCCGAGTTCGGTGGCCGGGCGAACAATGTCTTCGATGCCTACGGCGCCACGGGCGAGGACTGCAACGGCCACGGCACCCACGTGTCGGGGACGATTGGCGCCGCGACCTACGGTGTGGCGAAGGGGGTGTCCCTTCACGGCGTGCGCGTGCTGAGCTGCGCCGGTCTTGGCCTCAACTCCGATGTAATCGCCGGTGTCGACTGGGTATCGGCGAACCACGTCAACCCCGCCGTGGCGAACATGTCCCTCGGCGGCGGCAAGTCGCCGGCACTCGACCAGGCAGTCACCAGTCTCTGGAACTCCGGCGTGTTCCTCGCGGTCGCGGCCGGGAACGATAACGTCGACGCCTGCACCGAGTCACCGTCGGGTGCTCCCAGCGTCTTCACCGTCGCCGCGTCGACCAAGACCGACGCCAAGGCGTCGTACTCCAACTGGGGTACGTGCGTCGAGGCGTACGCCCCCGGATCCGCGATCGTGTCGACGTATCTGGCCGGTACGACCATGAGCCTCAGCGGCACCTCGATGGCCACGCCGCATGTGGTCGGTGTCGCGGCGCTCTACAAGGCGACCAATGGCAACCAGCCGTCCGGAACGGTCGCGAATTGGCTGATCACGAACGCCACGTCGGGCGTGATCACGGGCAATCCGTCGGGGACGCCAAACCTGCTGTTGTTCAAGTCGACACTGTAGTTCTGTCGCAGTCCCGTTAGTGAAACAGGGGTCCCGCGCGACTGCGCGGGACCCCTTCGTGCTTGCGCCCGGGAAGTGAATCACCAATCATGGAGCGCGCCCCAATCCCGAATATTTCCCGCTAAAGGGAGGCGGCTTCATGAACCGAGTTCTGCACCTGATGATCGCGGTGACGATGGCGTCGGTCGCGAGCGTCGCGATGGTAGCGGCTCAAGGCGTCCGCCTCGGCCTGGGCGGTGGCCTGATCTCCCCGTTGAGCGACTACAAAGACGTCGACAAGGTGGGCTGGCATGCCACGGTCAACGCAACCTTTGCGATTCCCCTGTCTCCCGTCGGCATCCGGGTGGATGGCCTGTACGGCCAAACCAGCCACAAGGATATCGGTACTACCCCTGTCGATGGGAAGACGAAGCTCATCGGCGGTCTGGCTAACGTCGTGTACAAGATCCCCGTGCCGGCGCCGATGGTGAAGCCGTACCTGCTCGGTGGCGTCGGCGTCTACAATCAGAAGGTGACCATCCCCTCGGCGTCCTTTGACACGTCAGAGACGAAGTTCGCATGGGATCTCGGGGGTGGTGCCTCGTTTGGTGCCGGGCCGGCGAGCTTCTTCGTGGAGATCCGCTACGTGAGTATTCAGGAGAGCGGCGGCTCTACGAAGTTCGTCCCCATCACTGCCGGGGTCACGTTCGGCGGCAAGAAGTGATCTGAAGCGGCACGGTGCGGCGGCGGGCCTCCCGGCCGCGCCGCCGCCGTTTTTCGGGCGCCGGCTTCACGACAGGAATCTGGGTGCCCCCGCGATGATGCGGCGGGCGAACAGGATCACCGCCGCGGCGTACAGCACGTGCACGGGCCCGTCGCCGTTATGCGCGCCGAACACGACAATACCCCACAGCAGCAGCAGCCCGATCGCACCGATAAGCGAGAGATTCATGTCAATACCCCCACGATTTTTCGTGACGGTTCCGCGTGACGTCTTCGCTTGACGAATTCGGTCCACGTAGTATTGTACTTGAAGGGACGGGGAGAAGAATTATTGAGCCAACAGCTCGATCGTGGACCCAGATACTGTGACCGATGTCATGCCCCCGCGTGGGGAAGGCAAACGCCATGGTGAGGGACCAGTCATTCCTTTCGGGCTTCAATAATCCTCTCCGTTCCGGTTGTACCGGTCGGCCGGGCCGTGTTACAGCGGTGCCGGCCGATCGCGTTTCTGGCTGACGATCTCCCAGAAATACTGCGGTGCGAGCAGGGCCTTGCGTCCGACCGCGAACTCGATCGCCAGAAACACCATCCACACCCCGTACGCGATCGCGACGACTTCGCGCAGGCTCGGCTGCAGGAACTGCACCAGCCACAGCACGAACAGGACCGTCGCGTCGCGCCAATCGAACTCCATGTTCGCGAGCACCATCATCGCGAGGCCCGACTGCAGCAGCGTGAGGAGAATTTCCAGCCGCTGGGGCCCGTCGAAGCGGAAATCCAACCACACCCCATGATGGCGTAGACTGGAATAGCCGTACACCAGCGGGATCATGGCGGCGAGCACCGTCCACTGGTTGATGTTGCTCGAGACCATGTTCATGAGCGCCATCGGCGCGTGGGTGACGCGCCGGGCCCAATAAAACGCCGAGACCTTCTCCGGGAACTCGGAAAGAAACGGCGCCACCCACTGCACCAGGACGAACTGGCTTACACCCACGAGCCCCGCCACTGCGAGCATCGACTCGAGAAACGGGTGCGCCGTGACGTACAGCAGCGCGCCGCCGCCGCCCAGCAACCCCGCAATGGCGAGCGGCCGGCGCCAGCCGGGCTGACGGTACGCCCAGCGGGATACCGCGGGGGCGTCCGCGACGTGCTCGGCCCCGCGCGGAGCGTTGCGGAACAAGAACCAGAGGTAGACGACGTACAACGCAAGGAGCACCACGGCATCGACCCAGCTCAAGCTCTGCTTGAGGAGGATCACGCCGAAGTACAGGAGCGGCGGCACGAGCCCCACGATCTCGAGCGCGTGCTCCCGCTCGAGCCGGATCGCCGGGAGGAGGGGCGCGGCATGCTGCGCCGCTCCAGCCGCCCTCGTGCGACCGGAGATCGCGAACACGAAGTAGATCATCGGCCACCCGAGGCCGAGCAGCAAGCGGATGGCGCCGGTGAGGTTCGCGATCGCCAGGTGGGCCCGTTCGGGCTCCCGTCCGGCGTCCCACGCGATCACGGCTTCGACGGCGAACTCGGGCAGCGTCTGCAGCCAGGCCAGCATCGCGAGGGCGAGGCCCTGGGAGATCAGGAACTGGGCGGCTTCCGCACCCCAGGCGACGAGGAAGGCCGACGTGAGAATGGCGGGAAACGTCCACAGCGCGGACAGCGCGGAACCTCCCGCCGTGGACAGCAGAGCGAGTACCTTTAGTTTCACGGACGCCGAAGATAGTCCTGCCCGGGAGGCTCAACAAGCATGGGACGCGACAAGATGAAGTCCACCAGCCTGCACAGTTTCCACGACGAGCATACCGAGCCGCTGCCGCCCGTGCCGGCGCCCGGCGCGCGCACGCCGCTCGAGAGTCTGGTGCGCGAGATCCTCGATCAGCTTGGCGAGGACCCGAGCCGCGAGGGCCTGCGTCAGACGCCGGCCCGCGTCGAGACGTCCCTCAAGTGGCTCACCCGCGGGTACCACATGTCGGTCGCGGACGTGATCGGTGACGCCCTCTACAGCGAGCGGCACGAGAACCTGGTGTGCGTGCGCGACATCGAGATCTACTCGCTGTGCGAGCACCACCTGCTGCCGTTCTTCGGTCGGGCGCACGTCGCCTACCTGCCGAACGGCCGCTTGGTCGGTCTCTCCAAGATCCCACGCGTGATCGAGGTGTTTGCCCGCCGGCTCCAGGTGCAGGAGCGACTCACCGACCAGGTGGCGGACGCGCTCATGGACGTACTCGAGCCGCGCGGTGTGGGTGTCGTGATCGAGGCGTACCATCTCTGTATGATGATGCGCGGCGTCGAGAAGCAGAACTCCAAGACGATCACGAGCGCCCTGCGGGGTGCGCTGCTCCAAGACGCGAAGACCCGGGACGAATTCCTGCGGCTGGTGTACAGCGGCCGGGGCCCGGGGTGAGCGACGCGTCCCCAGCCGCCCTCGCCGGGAAGCTCGCCCTCGTCACCGGCGCCTCGCGCGGGATCGGGCTCGCCGTGGCCGAGCTGCTGCACGCCGCGGGCGCGCACGTGGTGCGCCTCGCCCGCAGCCTCGTGGACGGCACGGCCGACCGCCGGACGGACCTGCGCTGTGATGTGACCGATCCAGCGGCGGTGGAGCGCGCCGTCGGCCGCGTACTGAAAGACCGGGGGATCCCGGACATCGTGGTGAACAACGCGGGCATCTTTTTCATCAAGCCGGTCGCGGAGACGACGCCCGACGAGTTCTCCCGCACGCTCGCCGTGAATCTCACGGCCCCGTTTCTCGTGACGCGCGCCCTGGTCCCACACCTCGTGCGGCGCGGCGCCGGTCACTTCGTCACCATCGGCTCCATCTCCGACCACGTGGCGTTCACGGGCTCGACCGCCTACGCCGCGAGCAAATTTGGGCTGCGCGGCATGCACGAGGTGCTGCGGGCCGAGTTGGGCCGCACTGGCGTCCGCACAACGATCGTCTCGCCGGGCCCGGTGGACACCCCGATCTGGGACCCGATCGACCCCGATGCGCGGCCGGGATTCACCAAGCGCAGCGCGATGCTCGAGGCGCGGGACGTGGCCGAGGCCGTCCTGTTCGCGGTCACGCGGGCCCCGCGTGTCGACGTCACGGAGATCCGGTTGCTGCCCACTGTGTATTCGTTGCGAGGTTAAACAATGCGGAGTGCGGAATGTCGAATGCGGAATTGCAGAGCGAGCGTCGATCGTGAGCGCGGGCGTCGAATCCGGCACTGCCATTCTGCACTCCGCATTCCGCATTCCGCACTCTTTGCCGCGCTGATGGTTCTTTGGGCACGGGCACCCACCAACGCGCAATCGCTCCCACCGCTGCCCGACACAACCGGCTTCGGCGTGCACGTGCTCGCCCTGGCCCGGGCGCCCGACAACGCGCTCTGGGTCGGCACCTATGGGCAAGGCATCTTCGTCCTGCGCCAGGGAGCAGGCAGCTGGGAGCAGATGAAGCATTCGAGCGACACGACCACTCGCTCCATTTCCTTCGACTTCGTACACGCCTTCGGATTCGGGCCACGCGGGGAAGTCTGGTACGGCTCGGTGGGGAACGGGTGGGGCCTGTCCACCGACGGCGGCAAGACCTGGACCAACTGGGCGCTCAACGAGCTCGGTCCCGAGTGGCAATACGTCGCGCCCAACGGCATCGTCACGCGGGGCGATACCGTGTACGTGGGCACGGCCGACGGGATCAAGCTGTCGTGGGATCGCGGCGCAACCTGGGTGGAAATCACCGACTCGGCCGGGGCGGGCACGGCGCCGCATCCGTGGGGCCGGTTGCGCAGCCAGTACGTGCTGGCGCTCGCCCGCGGCTCCGACGGCAATCTGTGGGCCGGCCACCTGTGGGGGCTCGCCCGCTCGACCGACGGGGGCCGTAACTGGACCGAGTACCCCGCGCCGGTACGATGCCCTCCCCCCGGCGCCGAGTGTGTGAACCGCGTGCGGGCGCTCGCTCCGGATACCGGGAGTCTCATGTGGGTGGGGACCGAGCGGGGGCTGTACCGGCTCGATCCCACACGCAGCGCGTGGCTCGATAAGCAGAGGAATCCGGCTTGCCCGGTCGCCGCCGTGGTGAAAAGCTGCCGTGTGGACTTGCCGCCCGTGCAGGGACTGGTTCGCGCCGGGCCGGGGCAGGCGTTCGCCGCGACCCGCGACGGCGTATACGCGGAGGACGGCGACGCGCTCAACGTCTGCGACATGACCCGCAGCGTGAGCGCGCTGTTGCTGCTCGCCCCGGGAGTCTACGCCGCCGGGAGACCCACCGGTGTGGGGACCTGCCGCATCGATCAGCGGCTCACGCTGGTGGGCGTCACGTACCAGGAGCGGCCCGATACGGACTCGCACGGCACGCGACACACCTGGTTCGCGCGGCCCATCGCCCTCGCCGACCAGCCCTACATCGACCAGACGTACCGCTACGGCTCGACCATGGGGGGCAATTTCCAGGAGCATCAGGGCGTCGAGTTCAACAATCCCGACGGGACGCCCGTCCACGCGATCGGCGATGGCGTCGTGGTGTTCGCGGGCCCGGCGGAGCGCGGGGCGAACACCGTTGCCATCCGCCACGACCGGAAGCTCAAAGGTCTCTTCATCTTTTCCACGTACTACCACAATGCTCGGCTGCTCGTGTCCGTGGGCCAGCGCGTGAAGGAGGGCGACGTGATCGCGCTGGTCGGCAACACCGGCCGCGCGACCAACGACCACCTGCATCTGGAGATCCACACCGCGCCCGTCGACTCGGTTCCGTTGATTGTGGATCCGAACGAGCGGTATCCGAAGTACACCGTGAATCCGGAGCTCTGGATCCGTCCCTTGCCCGGAACAGGGATTGTGGCGGGGCGGGTGTGGGACGCGCAGCGCCGACCGGCACCGCACGTCCGCGTGTACGGGTTGGTCAAGGCGGAGCCGCAGGAGACGCCGTACTCGTACGCCGAGACCTACGGCGAGCACAATCACCCGGACCCGGATTACCGCGAGCACTTCGCCGTGTCGGATGTCGAGCCCGGTGAGTATACGCTCGCGGTGGTGGTGGACGGCCGGCGGATGACGCGGCGGGTGCGCGTCGAAGCGAATCGCGTCGCATGGGTGGAGTTCGGCTCGGGTGCACATTGAGCTGACGGAGATGCTCCGCTGCCCGGAGCCGCACGAGGAGGGATTCCTCGTGCTGTCCACGGGCGAAATGGTAGGACGGATGGTCCGGTCGGGCATCCTCGGCTGCCCGGTATGCGGGAAGGAATATCCCATCGTAAGGGGCGCGGCGCATTTCTCGGGGCCCTCCGGCGCACCGTCCGGTACCGCTCTCCGCTGCCCGCTCCCGGTCGATGCCCAGACGCTCCAGGCGCTGCTCGATCTCTCCGGCCCGGGCGGCTACGTCCTGTTGCTCGGTTGCGCCGCCCGGCATGGCGCGGCGCTCGCGGGGCTCATGGGCGGCATCCATTTTGTGGGGGTGAACGCACCGGATGAAATGGAGGAGCTCCCGGTGCTGAGCCTGCTCGCCTGCGAGACGATGATTCCGCTGCGACAGACGGTGGCGCGAGCGGTCGTCGTCGGCTCCGACCGCGTGGGCGCCGAGTGGCTTGCCGAGGCGCGGCGGGTGCTGCTCCCGGGGCGGCGGCTGGTGATCGAGAGCGAGCAGGTCGCCGCGCCGGCCGGGCTCACGCAGCTGGCCCTGGGGCACGGCCTGTTCGTCGGCGAGCGGCGCTGATCAGCCTTCCACGGCTGCTGCGGCGGGATCGGCCGCCGCGTACACCCGATCGATCAGGTTCTTGTAGTTTTTTTCGACCTGACGGCGCTTGACCTTGAGCGACGGCGTGAGCTCGCCCGATTCGATCGTGAAGTCCCGCTCGATCAGGACGATTTTCTTCGGCATCTCGAACTTGGCGAGGTCGTGCAGGCCCCCCATCACCTCGCGCTCCATCTTGGCCTGGACGTCGGCCAGCCGGATGAGCTCCGCCGGCGACGCGTAGGTCAGGTTCCGCTCCTTGGCCCACCGCTCGAGCTGGTCGTAGTTGGGGACGATCAGGATGATCGGGAACTTCCGTTGATCGCCGAGCACGACGGCGCTCGCCACGAATTTGTTCAGCCGCACCGCGTTCTCGATCGGTTGCGGCGCGATGTACTTGCCGCCCGCCGTCTTTAGCAAGTCTTTCTTGCGGTCGGTGATCTTGAGGTAGCCATCGGCATCGAGCTCACCGATGTCCCCCGTGTGGAACCACCCCTCCGCATCGATCGCTTCGCGGGTCTCCGCCGGCTTGTTGTGGTAGCCCTGCATGATGTTCGCGCCCTTGGCGAGGATCTCGCCGTCAGCCGCGATCCGTATCTGGACTCCCGGGATTGGCTTGCCGACCGTGCCGAACTTCGGCCGCTGGAGCGGATTCAGCGTCAGCACCGGCGACGTTTCCGTGAGCCCGTACCCCTCGATGACCGGGAGCCCGGCACTGTAGAAGAACCGCCCGATCTCGGCCGAGAGCGGTGCCCCGCCCGACACGAACAGCTTGATCCGTCCGCCGGTGCGCGCCCGCAGCTTCGAGAACACCAGCCGGTCCGCGATCGCGTGCGTGAGCTTGAGCCCCAGGGGCACGCCGACGCCGGCCAGGCGGTGCGCCGCCCACCGCTCACCCACGCGCCTCGCCCACTGGAAAATGCCGCGCTTCGCCGCGCCACCCGTCATCGCGTTCTCGAGCACGCGCGCGTACACCTTCTCGTACACGCGCGGCACCGCGGCGACCACCGTCGGTCGGACCTCCTGGAGGTTCTGCGCGAACGCGTCCACCGACTCGGCGTAGTTGATGGTCACGCCCACGTGGAGGAAGTAGTAGTCCACCATCCGCTCGAGGATGTGCGACAACGGCAGGAGGGCGAGACAGCTGTCGTCCCGACTGACGCGGATCGTGTCCGCGGTGGCACGTACGTTGGAGCAGATGTTGTCGTGGGTAAGCATCACCCCTTTAGGCTGCCCGGTCGTCCCCGAGGTGTAGATCAGGGTCGCGAGGTCGTCGGGCCGGACGCCGAGCGCCTCCTCCTTGAAGCGGGGATACTTCGCGGTGGCAGCCCGGCCGCGCGCTTCCAGCTGGGCGAGGGTGAGCACGCCGTCGCTCCCGCCCCCCGCGTCGAACACGATCACGTGGCGCAGCGATGGCAGCCCGCCCCGCACGGCGCTGATTTTCTCCACCTGGGCCGCCGTCGAGCAGGCCACCGCCGCCACCCCCGCGTCCCGCAGGATGTACTCCACCTGATTGGCGGGGAGGGTCGGGTAGATGGGCACGTCGGTGGCGCGGGCACACAGGCAGGCGTAGTCGGTCAGGGCCCACTCGAGGCGCGTTTCCGCGAGGATCGCAACCTTCTCGCCCGCCCCGATTCCCAGCTCGCGCAGGCCGAGGGACAGCGCCTGCGCCCGCGTTGCGGCTTCCTTATGTGTGACGTCGCGCCACACGCCGTCGGCCTTGTAGCGGAACGCAGCCGCATGGCTCGCGTAGCGGTCCACCGCGTCGAAAAACAGCTCGGTCAGGGTACGGGGCGAGGCGCTCATGGCTGGAACCTCACGACGAAAGTGACGGGCGAGCCTGGCACCGTGTCCCCGACGGCCCGCCGCGCAATCGCCTTCACGACGACGCTGTCCGGAACGGATGGACCCAGGAGCCGCACCTTGACGAAGGCAATTCCCGTCACGCCCGTCGCCACCGTGTCCATGGTGACGAGGGCGTGGGTCGAGTCGTTCGTGACCAGCGTGGCGGGGCCCGGGGACGCCGGATCCGTAATCGCGTACACCACGGGCCGGCCGGCGAGACCGACCGTCAGCGGGTCCCCGCCGCTCGTCGACTCGATCGTGTCTGCAACCTCGACTTGGAGCGAATCGGAGACCGAGTCCGCCGCCAGCGATACCGTATCCACGGTCGACAATGCAGTCGCGAACAGCGTATCCGCCGCCGCCAGCGTGCGGATCGAGACGGGGTTGCCGACGAAGGGGCCGGCGCTGGCGAGCAGCCGCCCGGTCAGGCCGGTGTGGTTTACGGTGATTCGACCGGTGGTCGTGTCGATGAGCCGGAGGGCCACGGTATCGGCGCTGTCGGGCAACGACCAGACGATCGTCCCCGCGACCGAGTCGCCGCGACCATCCAGCAGTCGGGCGTGCGGGGTGACGGTGTCGTACTCTTCGAGGCTGTCCGGGGCGGTGACCTCGAGCGCGATCGTGCGGCTCAAGTCACCGGGCCCGAATTTCCCGCAGGCCGCAGCCGCCACGAGCACCAGCAAGCCGCCGAGCTGGCCCCTCCCCGGGAACCGGGGGGGCCGGCCGGTCAGGGTGCCTCCGCCGCGGCCGCGTGAGTCGGTCCGGAGGCGCCGAGGTCGCGCAGCGCCTGCGTCGCGTGCTCGATCCATTTCTGCGCGTCGGGCCCCTTGGGCGGGTGCGCGAGAAACGCGCGCAGGTGCTGGGCCGCCCCGTCCGGATCGCCGCGCTTGAGCAGCAGGAATGCGAGCCCGTAGTGGGCGCCCGCGAGCTCGCGGTCGAGCTCCAGCGCGCGGCGGTAGTGCCGGATCGCCTCGTCGATGCGCCGCGTCTTGGTGAACGCGATCGCCATGTTCTGGAGAATGCGCGCGTCGTTGGGGTGGTCGCGCAGCGCCAGGCGGTACGACGTGAGGGCCGCGTCGTAGTCGCCCTGGCGTTCCAGGGCGAGTGCCTCGTTCAGATAGTCGAGGCGCTGCGGGTTGACCTCGTCGGCGCTCGAGCCGCCGAGCAGGCGGCGCCAGAAACCCATGCGCCGAAAATAGCTTGCGGCGTCGCGACTGTGCAATGTAGCTTCACAGCCCATGCCCGCCCCGCCCCCGCCCCGCACGCCCCCGCCGCCCCCCCAGGCGCCCCGGCCCCGGAACCCGCGCACCGCCGGCAAGGCGCCGCACGGCGTCCTCGAGGTGGATTGGCCGTTCTTCGGCGAGATGTGCCGGGCTCTGGCCCTCAAGATCTTCCGGGAATACGACCCGGACGTGGTGATCGGCATCGCCCGGGCAGGAGTGATCCCGGGAGCGGTGGTGGCGAGCATTCTGCAGCGCGACTTCGCTTCCATGGCCATCACCCGTACGGAGTCCGGCGGGCGACCGGTGGTGATCGCGGGACCGACGCGTCTCGTGACCGGCCGGCGGGTGCTGATCGTGGACGAGACCTGCGACACCGGCGCGACCATGAAGCTCGCCCTCAACGCCGTGCGCGAGCTCAAGCCCTCGGCCGTGAAAACCGCCGTCTCGTTCCGCACCGGCCCCTTCCAGCCGGACTTCTCCGCGCTCGAGACCGACAACTTCATCATTCTTCCCTGGGACCGCGAGGTCATCATCGACGGGGAGATCGTGGTGCGGCCCGACTACGCCGCGAAGCTCAAGGAACTCGGCGGTTGATCGACCGGCTGACCGCGGCGCTCGCCCGCTCCCGCGCCGACTACACCGAAATCCGCGTCGAACGCACCTGGAGCACGGCGGTGAGCTTCCGCGGCCGCCGGCTCGAATCCGCCACGGCCAGCGAAGACCAGGGCGGTTTCGTGCGCGCGCTGCACGCGGGCGGTGGCTGGGGGGTCGCGTCCTTTACGTCGCTCGACCGCCTCGACGCGATGGTGGAGCGCGCCGGCGAGCTGTCGCGCACCGTGCCGGTCGACCCACCCATCCGCCTCGGCGCCGTCCCGCCGCATCAGGCGGACGCGCTCCTCGACCTCGACGGAGACGTGCGCGGCGTGCCCATTGCGGAGAAGAAGCGGCTGCTGGAGGCGTGCAACGGGGCCATGCTCGGCGTGAGCGACCGGATCGTCGACACGCTCGCCGTGTACCGCGACGAGGTGAGCGAGTACTGGTACGTGAACTCACAAGGCACCGTCCTGCACGAGCTGCGACCCGACGTGACGCTCTCCGGAACCGCGGTGGCGCGGCGCGACGGCACGATTGAGAAGGGACTCGAGTCGATCGGGATGCGTCGGGGCTGGAACTCGGTGCAGGACAAGGCGCCCGGGTTTCGCGCGGTCGCGGAGCGGGCGGTCGAGCTGCTCGACGCGCCCATGGTCAAGGGCGGCACGTATCCCGTGATCCTCGATCCCGAGCTGGCCGGCGTGTTCATCCACGAGGCGTTCGGGCACCTTTCCGAGGCGGACTTCGTGTACGAGAACCCGCAGGCGCGCGAGATGATGACCCTCGGCCGCCGTTTCGGGAAACCGGTCCTCAACGTGGGGGACAACGGCGCGGCCCCCGGCCTGCGCGGCACGCTGCCGTTCGACGACGAGGGCACGGCCACCCAGGATACCACGCTCATCAAGGACGGCATCCTGGTGGGCCGGCTGCACTCGCGCGAGACCGCCGCCGCGATGGACGAGCGGCCGACCGGCAACGCCCGCGCGATCTCGTTCCGCCACGCACCGATCGTGCGCATGACGAACACCTACATCGCCGGTGGTCGCGGCAGCTTCGAGGACCTGATCGGAGACGTGAAGCTCGGGGTCTACGCCTGCGGCGCGTTCGGCGGGCAAACGATGCTCGAGAATTTCTCGTTCACGGCGGCCTACGGCCGCATGATCCGCGACGGCCGGGTAGCGGAGCTGGTGAAGGACGTCGTGCTCGCGGGAAATCTGTTCCAGACGCTCGACCGCATCGATCACATCGCCGGCGACTTCCGCTGGAACCAGATGGGCGGCGGTTGCGGCAAGGCCGGCCAGTTCCCCCTTCCCGTCACCGAAGGGGCACCGCACGTCCGCATCGAGGAAGCGCTGGTGGGCGGCGACGTGGGGCCATGATCGCGCAGCTCATCGAAGCGGCCCGGCGCCGCGCCGACGGTGGCGCCGATGCGCTGTGGCGCCGCGGCGAGCGGACGACCGTCGCGTTCGAGTGGGGCCGGCTCAAGTCGGCCGGCGCGTCCGAAGAAGCAGGGGCGAACTTGAGGGTGCGCCACCACGGGCGGGTGGGCGTCGCCGGGACCACCGCCACCGCTGCCCCCCCCGACGAGCTCGTCGGCCGCGCCCTCGCGTCGGCCGCGCTGGGGGAGGAGCTGGATCTCGTGTTTCCGGCGCTGGGTCCTCTCCCACCGCTCACCACCTGCTTCGACCGGGCGGCGAATGCGTCCCTCGACGATCTGATCGGTATCGGGCGCTCGCTCCTGGCCGGGCTTGAGCGTGAAGGATGTCGGGTGAACGTGGCGGTCGAGCGCGAAACCACGGCGACGCGGGTCGCCAACTCCGGGGGGGGGAGCGGGGAGTACCGCAGCACGGCATGCGGCATAAGCGCCGACGTATGGCGCATCGCCGGCGACGACGTGCTGGTCGTCTCGGACGCGCTCGAGGGAGCGGATGTTCCGTCGGACGAGGCGCTCGCAGCCCTGGTCGCCTCGATCAACGCGCGGCTCGATCACGCGCTGCGCGTCGTCGAACCACCCGAAGGTGCCCTCCCCGTCGTCTTCACCCCCGCCGGGCTGTCCGCGCTGATGCTTCCGGTGACGCAGGCCCTCTCCGGAAAGGCGGTGCTGCAAGGCATTTCCCCGCTGGGGGCGAAGGTCGGGCAAGCGGTGTTCGACGCCCGGCTCTCGCTCACCGACGATCCCCTCCGTGTAGGTCGCACGGCGTCTCGCCCCGTCGATGATGAGTGTGTCCCGTCCCGAACCATGCGTCTCGTGGAACGTGGCGTCGTGCAAGGGTTCATCTACGACCTCGAGACGGCGGCGCGTGCACGGGCCGAGAGCACGGGACACGGGACTCGCGGGATCTTCGGGAAGCCGGTGCCGGCGTACACCAACATCGTTGTGAGCGACGCAGGGGCGCAGCACGCTGCGTCCCTACAATTGGGGGGCGGCCTCCTGGGGGAGATCCGGGACGGTCTCCTGGTCGATGAGCTGATCGGGGTGGGGCAGGGGAACGTGATCGGCGGGGCGTTCAGTCATCCGGTGGCCCTGGCGTACCGAATCGACCGTGGCGAGGTCACCGGTCGCGTGAAGGACGCCGCGGTCGCGGGCAACGCGTACGACCTGTGGAAGCGGGTCACAGCCTTCGGGACCGACGCGCGCTGGACGGGGTCTCGCTGGGCGCCGTCGGTGTTGTTCGAGGGGGTGAGCGTGGTCCGTCGCTGACGTCGTCGCGTGACGCCGTTTACGTGACGTCTCTGCTCGACGTCTTCAGTATTGCAGCACTCCCGTCTGCGCGATCATCTTCCACTGCGTCCCGACCTGCGTGTAGATCTTGCAGGTCCGCCCCTCCCAGTGCTGATCGGCGCCCGTCTCCTTGTGCCGCCACAGCGTGTCGATGTCCACTACCGCGAACGCGCCGTCACCTTCGGCCGAAACGACGATCTTCTTTATCTCGCGGCGGTTGTGGACCAGGGTGTGGGTGTCGAACAGCTCCTGCCACCCGCGCCGCCAGCGCTCCGCGTTGAAGCGACCCCACACCATGACCCAGGTCATCGGATCGTGCGATTGAGCGGTCGGGGGCCAGGGCCAGACCATGGCCGGGTGGAAGCAGGACGCGAGCAGCTCCGTATCCTGGGTGTCCCAGGCCTGGGTTTCGCGGTTGACGATCTCGCGGATCTCCGCTTCGGCGCGACTCAACCAAGCGCCTCTTCGTAGCCTCTCCCCTCCTTCATGTGTTCGTACACGAGATTGAGCGTATCGGGAGAAGCGGACAAGAACCGGCACCGCTCGTCGTTCCGGGACCGGCACTCGACCTCCATCACGGCGACGGGCTCACCCGACAGGCGACCGAAGAAATCCGCGAGCATGCCCGACGAGAAGAAGCACATCGGCTCCTGGGCGCTCCCGGGGGCCGCCTCGGCCCAGTCGCTCGAATCCACGACGAGCGCCGCGCTGCCGAGCGGCGCGACGCTGACCGCGCCCCATCCCGTCGCCTGGAAGAACGCGGACAGGACGTCGTTCAGCCGGCCGGCGTCGAGGTCGTCGGGCCGCGTGACGCCCGTCTCCGTGGGCAGCCAGGTACAAAACGCCTGAAACACCCCCGCACCGGCGGCGAATCCCACCTCCTGGAGGATGGGGACGGTCTGATCGGGCGCATCGCGGAGCAGGCTGTCATGGAGCTGCCGCAACGCGGCGCGCCCCATCGTCAGGGCCTCGGTCGCGGCGGCTGTGGCAGGAGGGGCGCTCATCTGGGACGCCAACTTAGGGTTTGGCCCGTGCGCGGCGCAAGAGTTCGGCCTCGTCGATGATCGGGATGCCGAGCGCTTTGGCCTTTTCGAGCTTCGATCCCGCGTCGGCCCCGACGACGAGCGCGGTGATCTTCTTCGAGACGCTGTCGACGACGTGCCCGCCCGCCGCCTCGATCAGCTCGGCCGCCTTCGCGCGGGAGAGCGACGGGAGGGTGCCCGTCACTACATAGGTCTGTCCCGCGAGCGGGCCCTTCGCCTCGGCCGCCGTCGGCTCGGTGAAGGTGAGCCCGAGCTTCTCCAGGCGCTCGAGCAGCTTGCGGTTCTTGGGCTCGTCGAAGAACCCCGCCACCGCTTCTGCGATCGCCGTCCCGACGCCGCGGATCTTGCTGATCTCCTCGCCCGAGGCGTTGCGGAGCGCCTTCATGGTGCCGAACTGGCGGGCGAGCAGCTTCGCCACCTGCGCGCCCACGTGGCGGATACCGAGCGCGTAGAGCAGCGTCGAGAGGGGCTGTTGCTTCGACGCCTGGATCGCATCGACGAGCTGCTGGGCGGATTTCTCCGCGAACCCTTCGAGTGCAAGCAGGTCGGTCGGCGTCAGCTCGTACAGATCGGCGACGTCCTTGATGAGCTTCGCGTCGAGCAGCGCGCGCACCCGCTCGTACCCCAGACCGCGAATGTCCATCACGGCGGCGAAATGGACGATGCTCTCGAGGATCCGGCCCGGGCACGAGACGTTGGAGCAGTACGCCATCACCTCGTCCGCCGGGTACTCGACCTTCGAGTGACAGACGGGGCAGCGCTCCGGCCGCTTGAACTTGCGCTCCTTCCCGGTGCGGCGCTCGCGCACGGGTCCGAGCACCTGCGGGATGACCTCGCCCGCGCGCGTGACTTCCACCCAGTCGCCCTCGCGGATGTCCTTTGCTTCGATCAGATCGAAGTTGTGGAGCGTGGCGGTGGTGACGGTGACGCCGCCGATCTCCACGGGCTCGAGCACGGCGTACGGGTTGAGCGCGCCGGTGCGTCCCACGTTGATCCGGATCTCGTTGAGCTTGGTGATCTGGACCTCGGGCGCGAACTTGCGGGCGACGGCCCAACGCGGCTCGCGGTTCCCCACGGTGCCCAGCTCGGCGTGCAAGGCGAGCGGGTTGACCTTCACCACGACGCCGTCGGCCCCGTAGTCCAGGGTGGGGAGCAGCTGCTCGAGCGTGGTGATTTCCGTGTTGGCGTGCGGCAGGTCGGGGACGAGCGCGTGGTGCTTTTCGACCGGGAACCCCCACACGGTGAGCTGCTCGAGCAGCTCGTGCTGCGTCGCGACCGGCAGCCTTTGGCCCGGGGCTTCGATGTGGAAGCAGAAGATGCGCAGCCCGCGGCTGCGGGTGATCTTGGGGTCCAGCTGGCGCAGCGATCCGGCGGCAGCGTTGCGCGGGTTGGCGAATGTGGGCTCGCCCGCCTGCTCGCGCTCGCGGTTGAGCTGGGTGAAGCGCGACTGGGAGAGATACACCTCGCCCCGGACCTCCATCAGCTTGGGCCAGGCCTTGCCCGTGAGCCGCAGGGGAACGTCGACCACGGTGCGGAGGTTGGCGGTGACGTCTTCGCCGACCAGGCCGTTGCCGCGCGTCGCGCCGACGACGAACAGGCCCTGCTCGTACGTGAGGCTCACCGCGGCGCCGTCGATCTTCACTTCCAGCGTGTAGCCGGCCGTGCGGACCTCGGGGACGAGCCGGGCGTTGCGGTTCTCCCATTCGGCGAGCTCCGCCTCGTTGAACGCGTTGGCGAGGGACAGCATCGGCACCAGGTGGCGGTGCTTCTTGAACCCCGTCGCCGGATCCGCGCCGACGCGCTGCGTGGGACTGTCGGGGGTGCGGAGCTCGGGATGCTTGGCCTCGAGCTCCTGCAGCTCGCGGAACAGACGGTCGTACTCGGCGTCGGAGATTTCCGGCTTGTCGAGTACGTAATAGGCGTGGTTGGCGCGCTCGATGAGCCGCCGCAGCTCGGCGGCTCGCGCGGCAGGACCCTTCACCGACCTTTGGCTTCCTCTTGAATGACGGCCATCGCGACGCCGACCAACCGGTCGAGCTCGTCGGCCGAGGCGCGCGGCAGGAGCCCTTCCGCCCAGGCACCCTCGCGCTCGCCGAACGCCGCGAGCAGGCGGCGCAGGAACGACAGCAGCGCCACCCGCTCGAGCTCCATGCGCCGCATCGTTTCTCCGGTCTCTTGCTGGCGCTGCGCGAGGCGCTCGTAGCGGTGCGCGTTGCGCAGCGCCTGCGCGGTGATCGCAGCGACCACCTGCACGAATCGCACGTCCCCGTCGGAGAACGTGGGGCCGTCGCGGAAGGTGCGCAGGAAGATCGCCCCGATCGCCACACCCCGCCACGTGATCGGCACGACCGTGATGGACTTCACGCGGCGACTGATGAGCTCGCTCTTCACATGCTTCAGGCTGGGATCGGTGGCCGCATCGGGGATGAACACTGTCTCGCCCCCCTGCATCGCGCGCTTCAGCTCGGGGTAGCGCTCGAGGTCCACCACGTAGTTGCGGATGGTCGGATCCTCGTAGGACGCAACCAGCCGCACCGACCGGCCGCCGCGCTCGGCGAGAAAAATCGAGCAGCGATCGAGCCCGAACGCCTCGCCGAGCTTGCGCGCGATCCCCTGGAGGATGTCGATGAAGTGGAGCGAGGTGGAGACTTCCTTGAGGATCTCGATGACGGCGAGCAGGTGCTTGCGCTCGCGCTCGAGCTCGGCGACGCGCGCCTCGAGAGCGGAGGGGAGAATCATGGCTTAGTTTGCGTCCCCCGCGGATGCGGCGTCAAGTTGCCGCGCGCGCGAGCGCGCGATAGCTTCGGAGCCCATGCGATCCCTCATCCTCGCGGTTTGCGTCGTCTCGCCCGCGCTCGCCGCGCAGGGCCGCCCGACCCCCGCGCCGCCGCTCGGCGCCTGGACGCCGGTGCCGGAGTTGCCGGGCATGGGCCGGCCCGTCGACACCGCGAGCGTCGTCGCGCGGCGGCGCGCGCTCCTGGCCCGCATCGGCCGCGGCGTGGTGCTCGTGCCGGCAGCGCACGAGCGCGAGCTCGAGCGCGACTACATCCAGGACAACGACTTCCGCCAGAGCAACACGTTCTTCTACTTCACCCAGCTCGAGACCCAGGACGCGTGGCTCCTGCTCGTCGCGGGTGGCGGCGCGACCGAAACCGTGCTGTTCCTGCCGCCGCGCAATCCTCTCCAGGAGCGCTGGACCGGCCTGCGTCTCGGCCCGGACAGCACCGCGTCCCGTCTCACCGGCATCGCGCGCGTCCTCCCCACGGACTCCCTCGATCCGGTGCTCTCCGCCGCGCTGCTCCGGGTGCACGGTCCTCTCTACGCGCCCCTCGACCTGACGACGCGCGACGAGCCGCGGCTCCGCGACCTCGTCTTCGCGGGGCGCGACGTGCGCAACCTGCGTCCGGCCGCGGACTCGATGCGTCTCGTGAAAGACCCGGACGAGATTGCGCGCATGCGGAAGGCCGTCGACATCTCGGTCCTCGGCCACCTCGCGGCGATGCTGGCGGCCCGCCCGGGCGTGTGGGAATACCAGATCGAGGCGGCGCTCGAAGCGGAATTCCGCCGTAACGGGGCCGATCGCGTCGGCTATCCGTCGATCGTGGGCAGCGGTCCCAACACCACCACGCTCCACTACGACGTCAATCGGCGCCAGACGCGGGACGGCGACTTGGTCCTGGTGGACGCGGGCGCGGAATGGGGTCAATACACCGCCGACGTGACGCGCACGTTTCCGGTGAACGGGAAGTTCACTCAGCGCCAGAAGGCCATTTACGATCTCGTGCTGGCGACCCAGCAGGCCGCGTTCGATTCCACGCGTCCGGGCACGACGATCGCGCAGCTCAACCGGGTCGCGCGCGACTACATGCGCGCCCATTCCGGCGCGCTGTGCGGGGCGGAGACATGCGACGCCTATTTCATTCATGGGTTGTCGCACTGGCTGGGCATGGATGTGCACGACGTGGGCGACTACGGCACGCCGCTCAAGCCGGGGATGATCCTGACGCTCGAGCCCGGGATCTACCTCGCGCCGGAGGGCCTCGGCGTGCGGATCGAGGACAACGTGCTCGTGACAGCCACCGGGGCGGAGTGGCTCTCCGCCAAAGCGCCGAAGACCACGGCCGAGATCGAGCGCCTCATGGGCCGGCGCTAGGTCTCGTCCTTCTCGCCCTTGATGTCGTCGAGGATCTGCTTGGCTTCCTGCTTGTATTCGTGGTCGAGAACGTCGGCGATGGGCAGCGGGTCGATTGCCGTGAACTGCTCCCGCGCCTTGGAGTATTTCCCGAGGTCGACATACACCTCGCCGAGCTCGAGACGGTGGAAAATGTTCTGCGGCTTCAGGGCGACGGCCCTCTCGAGGTACCGCTGGGCGTCCTCCCAGTTCCCCTTGTCCAGGAACCCGCCGCCGAACAGCGTCTTGGCGAAGAACTTCTGGAACCCCGACAACCGCTTGACCTCGGCATGCCACGCGCCGATCAGGTGATTCGCGCCGTCGTGCGTCGAGTCGAGCTCGAGCGCCTTCATCCCTTCGTCGTAGATGAGCTTGGCGAAGCGGACCCGCTCTTTGCCGCCCTTGGTGCGCGACATACGGCCCAGGGCTTGGGCGACCGTGAAGTGTCCGTCCGCCCCGTTGGGATTCACGCGCACCGCGGCCTCGCCGTACGCCCGCGCCACGACATAGAGGCTGTCCCGGACCTGTTTGGAGGAATCGTCCTTGCCCTCGATCTGCTTCGCGATGTCCACGGCCTCGCGGCCCGCCTTCCACAGGGCGGCGTAGTTGGTGGAATCGTGCGCGAGCGCGGCGCGATAGTGTCCCAGGGCCTGCTGCGGCGCGAGGGCCGCGTGCGCGCTGTCGCCCAACGCGATGTGCTCCGCGACCCCCAGCGGTGCCTGCGCCGCCAGCAGCGCGGGAACGACGAAGGACAGGGCCAGGAACACGGGACCACGCATCGACGACTCCGCACGCAAGGGGGCCGCTAATGTTCGTCGTGCCGCTCATCGAGCGCAAGCGCGACGGCGGCGCCCTCACGCCAGAGGAGTGGTCCGCCCTGGTCGCCGCCTACACGGCGGGCCGGGTCCCCGACTACCAGATGTCGGCGCTGCTCATGGCGGTGCTGCTCCGCGGGCTCGAGCGTCAGGAGCTCGCCGCGCTCACCGACGCGATGCTCGCCTCGGGTCAGCGGCTGTCATTCGACTCGTGGGGGACGCCGCGCGTCGATAAGCACTCGACCGGCGGCGTCGGCGACAAGGTATCCCTCGTCCTCGCGCCGCTCGTCGCCGCATGCGGCGTGGCCGTGCCGATGATGTCGGGACGCGGGCTGGGCCACACCGGCGGCACGCTCGACAAGCTCGAGGCGATCCCCGGGTTCCGCACGGGACTGTCCCTCGCGGAGGCCAAGGCGCAAGTGATGAAGCTGGGCTGCGCGATGATCGGGCAGACGCCCGAGATCGCCCCCGCCGACCGCCGGCTGTACGCGCTGCGCGACGTGACGGGCACCGTCGCCGCGATTCCGTTGATCGCCGCCAGCATCATGTCGAAGAAGCTCGCGGAGGGGCTGAACGCGCTGGTCCTCGACGTGAAGCGGGGCAGCGGGGCGTTCCTCCCCAAGCTCGAGCAGAGTCTCGAGCTCGCACGCACGATGATCGCCCTCGGCGAGGACCGCGGCTGCCCCACCGTCGCGCTGCTGACCGCCATGGACCGCCCGCTCGGGCGCGCCTGCGGCAACGCCCTCGAGACCGAAGAGGCCATCCTCGCGCTGCGCGGCGAGGGGCCGGCGGATCTGATGGAGGTGACCTATGCCCTGGGCGTCGAGATGCTGCTCGCCGCCGGCGTGGAAAAGACGTCGAAGAAGGCGCGGCAGCGCCTCGAGAACGCACTGGCATCGGGGCTCGCCGCCGAGCAATTCGAGCGCGTGATCGAGGCGCAAGGCGGCAATCCCAAAGTCGTCGAGGATGCGTCGGTGCTCCCGCAGGCGCTGGAAGTGGAGGTGTACAACGCGCCCCGCACGGGCGTGGTTCAGCGGGTGGAGCCGAGGATCATCGGCCGGGCCGTCGTGGCCATGGGTGGGGGGCGTCTGGCGGTGGAAGATGCCGTGGATCCCACGGTCGGGTTCGTCATCACCGTGAAGCCGGGCGACAAGGTCCCGGCGGGCGAGCCGATCGCCTCGGTGTTCGCGAAGGATCCGGCGGGGATCAAACTCGGGTTCGAGGCGCTGGCGCAGGCGATCGTGATCGGGGACAAGCTCGCCGAAAAACCGCTGCCGCTGATCTCACATCGGGTGACGAGGGACGGCGTCGAAGAGCTGAAGCGCTAGACCCCTAGATGTCGAGGTTCCGCACGAACTTGGCATTCTCCTCGATGAACTTCCGCCGTGGCTCCACTTCGTCGCCCATCAGCGTCTCGAACAGCTGCGAGGCCTCGAGCGCGTCCTCCATGGTCACCTTGAGAAGCGTGCGGCGCGCCGGATCCATCGTGGTGTTGCGCAGCTGGTCGGGATTCATCTCCCCCAGTCCTTTGTACCGCTGGATCATGGTGTTGCCATGGCTCGCTCCCGCCTCGCCGTTCGTGAGCCGCTTCACGTAGGCGTCGCGCTCCTTCTCGTCGTAGGCGTAGAACTCCTCCTTGCCCTTGGCGACGCGATACAGCGGCGGCTGCGCGATGTAGATGTACCCGGCGTCGATCAGGAACTTCATCTCCTTGTAGAAGAACGTGAGGAGCAGGGTGCGGATGTGGGCGCCGTCCACATCGGCGTCCGTCATGATGATGATCTTGTGGTAGCGCGCGTCGTCGAGCGTGAAATCCTCGCCCACGCCCGTGCCGATCGCCGTGATGATCGTCCGGATCTCCTCGTTGGAGAGGATCTTGTCGATCCGGGCCTTCTGCACGTTGAGGATCTTGCCCCGCAGCGGGAGGATCGCCTGGAAGCTGCGGTCGCGGCCCTGCTTGGCCGAGCCGCCGGCGGAATCGCCCTCGACGAGGTACAGCTCCGTGAGCTTGGGGTCGGAGACCGAGCAGTCGGCGAGCTTCCCGGGCAGGAGCCCGCCCTCGAGTCCGCTCTTCTTGCGGACCAGCTCGCGCGCTTTGCGCGCCGCCTCGCGCGCCCGCGCCGCGCTCAGCGCCTTGGCGATGATGGTGCGCGCCACGCTCGGGCTCTTATCGAAGAACCCGCCCAGGGCGTCGTTCACGACGCTCTTCACGATCCCCTCGACCTCGGAGTTGCCGAGCTTGGTCTTGGTCTGCCCCTCGAACTGCGGGTCCTTCACCTTGACGTGCAGCACGGCCGTCAGGCCCTCGCGAATGTCGTCCCCCGTGAGGGTGAACTCTTCCTTCTTGAGGAGCCCGTCCTTCTTCGCCCACTCGTTGATGGTGCGGGTGAGCGCCGCGCGGAATCCCGTGAGGTGCGTGCCGCCTTCATGGGTGTTGATGTTGTTGACGAACGAGAACGTGTTGTCGTTGTAGCCGTCGTCGTACTGGACCGCACCCTCGACCTCGACCCCTTCGCGCGTGGCCTCGAAGGTGATCGGCTTGGGGTGCAGCGACTTGCGGTTGCCGAGCAGGTATTTCACGAACTCGGCGAGCCCCCCCTTGTAGAAGAATGTCTCTTGCTTCAGTTGCCCTTTCCGCTCGTCCTTGAGCGTGATCGTGAGGGCCTTGTTCAGGAACGCGAGCTCGCGCAACCGGTTCGCCACCGTGGCGTAGTCGAAGCGCGTCTCGGTGAAGATCTCGGTGTCGGGCTTGAACCAGACGGTCGTGCCTGTGCCCTTCGCCTTGCCGATGACCTCGAGCTTCTTCTTGGTCTCGCCCCGCTCGAATGCCATGTGGTGCCGCTTGCCGTCGCGGTCCACCCACACCTCGAGCTTCTCCGACAGCGCGTTCACGACCGACACGCCGACGCCGTGCAGCCCGCCCGAGACCTTGTACGTGCTCTTGTCGAACTTGCCCCCGGCGTGCAGCACCGTGAGCGCCACCTCGACGCCGGGTTTCTTCTCCGTCTTGTGGATGTCGACCGGGATGCCGCGGCCGTTGTCGACCACCGTGATCGCGTTGTCGGCATGGATGGTGACGTCGATCTGCGTGCTGTAGCCGGCGAGCGCCTCGTCAACCGAGTTGTCCACCACTTCGTACACGAGGTGGTGGAGCCCTCGTCCGGACACCGACCCGATGTACATCGCGGGGCGTCGTCGCACCGCCTCCAGGCCTTTCAGGACCTGGATCGAGTCGGCCTGGTAGTCGCCGTTACCCTTGTCCTTCGATGCTCGGGGTTTTGCCTTCGCCATATCGCTCTACTGTGAGAGAAGCCAGCGGATCGTCTTGATCCGAAACGCGCCGCGGCCGGCGTTGATGGCCGCCATGATCTGCGGCCCCATGAGCTGCAGCTCGGTCATCCAGGCGCTCGTCGCGACCCGCACGAACAGCGTCCCATCGGGGGTCACGCTCTCGGGTGCCGTGACGTGGGCGATCTGCGGACCGACCAACCGGGGCCAGTCGGGAATTACCTGCGCCTGCGCCAGCCGCGTCGCGAGCCCCGACTTGGCGAGGTAGCTCCGCAGGGCCTCCCCCACCGCCGTCGGCCGTTTCCCTCTGCCCGCCCCGCGCTCGGCCATCGGGTTGCCCCCCCTTACAAGAAGCGCCACGGGGTGCCCCGTGGCGCAGCGCGGCCGCGCCGCGAGTGCCCCAGATAACCCACTAAAAATACCCAGAAGTTATTGTCGTGGCAAGACTTACTCTCATCGGCCGCGGAATCGCGGGGGTCGCTTCTCGAGGAACGCCGTAAGCCCCTCCTTCATGTCCTCCGTCGCCGCCAGCAGCCCGAAGTGATTGGCTTCGAGCAGCAGTCCCTCGTCCAGGGTCATCTCCAGCCCCTGATCCACGGCCTCCAGGGCGAGGCGGACCGCGAGGGGGCCCATGGCGAGGATCCCCCGAAGCGTCTTCTCCGCCGTCGCGAGCAGCTCGGCGGCGGGGACGACCTGATTCACGAGACCGATGCGATAGGCCTCGCGGGCGTCGATCATCTCACCAGTGAGGATCAGGTGGAGCGCGTGGCCCTTGCCCACGAGCCGCGGCAGCCGTTGCGTGCCGCCATAGCCGGGGGCGATGCCGAGCTTGACCTCCGGTTGGCCGAACTTGGCCGCGTCGCTCGCGATCCGGAGGTGACACGCCATGGCGAGCTCGCAGCCGCCGCCCAACGCGAAGCCGTTCACGGCGGCGATGACGGGTTTGCCGCAGGTCTCAAAACGCCGCAGCATCGCCTGGCCGCGCAATGCCCGTGCTTTCCCGTCGAACGGCCCTTGTTTCGCAAGGTCGCCGATGTCCGCCCCCGCCACGAACGCCTTCTGCCCGGCACCCGAGAGGATCGCGCCCTTGATCGCGTCCTCCGTGGCCACACGCTCGGCCGAGTCGGCCAGCTCGTCCACCACCTGGTCGTTCAGCGCGTTCAGCTTGTCGGGGCGGTTGATGGTGATGAAAGCGACGCCATCACGAATCTCGAAAAGCAAGGTCTCGTAGCTCATGGGGAAGAATGCTACACGGAGAGTGCGGAATGCGGAATGCGGAGTGTAAATGGAAGGTCGGACCGCGTGTGGATGCTCGCGCTGCAATTCCGCACACCGCACTCCGCACTCCGCACTCTGCACTCTGCACTCCGCATTAGGTTCTTTCCCATGCCCGTCCAAGCCATCGCCTGGAGCCCGTCCGGCGCCGTGCGGATCGTCGACCAGCGGGCGTTGCCCGAGGCGAAGATCGAGCGCGACTTGGAGAGTGGAGATGCCGTGGCCGACGCGATCCGCACGCTGCAAGTGCGCGGCGCGCCGCTCATCGGGATCGCGGCGGCGATGGGGCTCGTCGCGGGAACGCGGGAGCTGCGGGCGGCGCCGCGGGACCGCTTCCTCGCACGGCTCGGCGAGCTGGTGCGCCTGCTCGGAGCCACACGGCCCACGGCGGTGAACCTGCGGTGGGCGCTCGACCGCATGGCACGGGTCGCGGCGGAGACGCCGGGCACCTGGGGAGGCTCGGGCGTCTGGGAGCGGCTTCAAGCCGAGGCGACCGCCATTTGGGAGGAAGACCGCGCCATGTGTCGGCGGATCGGCGAGGCCGGGCTACCGCTCGTTCCGGACGGCGCGACCGTCCTTACCCATTGCAACGCGGGCGCGCTCGCGACCGGCGGGATCGGGACCGCGCTCGCGCCCATCTACCTGGCGCACGACGCGGGGCGACGCGTGCACGTCTTCGTCGACGAAACGCGGCCGGTGCTGCAAGGCGCCCGGCTCACCGCCTGGGAGCTCGTGCACGCGGGAATCCCCTGTACCGTGATCGCGGACGCCGTCGCTGGGTCGCTGATGCGCCAGGCCCAAGTCGACCTCGTGATCGTGGGCGCCGACCGCATCGCGGCGAACGGCGACTTCGCCAACAAGATCGGTACCTATTCGCTCGCCGTGCTCGCACTGCATCACGGCGTGCCGTTCTACTGCGCCGCGCCCTCCACCACGATCGATGCCGCGCTCGCCGACGGTGACGGCATTCCGATCGAGCAGCGCGGGCCGGAAGAGGTGAAGACGATCGCGGGGCGGCCCGTCGCGCCGGCGGCGGCTGCGGCGCTCAATCCCGCTTTCGACGTCACGCCGGCGCGCTACGTGAGCGCATTCGTGACCGACCGGGGTCTCGAGCAGCCGCCGTTCGGGGGCGGAAGCTCTCCAACCGGGCGGACGGTGGGGTATAATAGGGGATGAATGCGGGAACCAAGTTCGCCATCGGAGCCGTCCTGATCGTGGGCTCGGTCGGCTACCTCATGGCGTCGGGCGTGAAGCAGACGGGCCAGTACTTCCTGACGCCCACGGAGCTGACCCAGAAGATCGCGGTCGATCCCTCCTTCTATGACGTCGGCATGAAAATCGGAGCTCGCGTCGTACCGGGCACCGTGTCCAAGGACGTCGCCACGCAGACGCTGCGCTTCCAGGTGACCGACGGCAGCGCGCGCTATCCGGTGGTCTTCCACGGCCTGCCGCCCGATACGTTCAACGACAGCGTGGAGGTGGTGGTCGAGGGTCGGCTCAAGAAGGAGGACGGCGTGATCCACGCGACCAACGTGCTCGCCAAGTGCGGGTCGCGCTACGAAGCGGTTCCAAAGCAGTAGATGACGCTGCTCGGCACCTTGGCGCTGTGGCTCGCCCTGCTCGTGGGGATCTGGGGGGCGGCCGCGGGATTCGTCGGCGGCCTCAAGGATCGTCCCGACCTCGCGCGCAGCGCCCGCCACGCCGTCTTCGCGATGTGTGGCGCACTCCTCGTCGCCGTCGTCTCGCTCGAGTGGGCGCTGTTCCAGCACGACTTCAACGTCGAGTACGTCGCCGCCTACACCAGCCGTAATCTGCCGGTCTTCTACACCTGGTCGGCCCTGTACGCGGGCCAAAAGGGCAGCCTGCTCTTCTGGGCCACCGTGCTGTCCGTGTTCGGATCGCTCGCGCTGGTGCTCACCCCGCGCCACCATCGCGCGCTCCTCCCCCATGTCGCGGGCGTCGTGTCGCTCGTGGCCGCCTTCTTCATCTCGGTCATGCTGTTCGGGCAGGCGAACCCGTTCCAGCGACTGCCGTACACGCCGGTCGATGGGAACGGCCTCAACCCCCAGCTCCAGAACCCCGGGATGGTGTTCCACCCGCCGATGCTGTACCTGGGCTACATCTCGATCACCATCCCGTTCGCGTTCGCGATCGCCGCGTTGCTCTCCAAGCGACTCGACACCGACTGGCTCGTCGCGATTCGCAAGTGGACGCTCTTGTCGTGGCTGTTTCTCTCGATCGGGATCTGCCTCGGCATGTGGTGGGCCTACGTCGAGCTCGGATGGGGCGGTTACTGGGCGTGGGACCCGGTCGAGAACGCATCGCTCCTGCCGTGGCTCACGATGACCGCGTTCCTCCACTCCGTGATGATCCAGGAAAAGCGTGGCATGCTGAAGAAGTGGAACCTGGCCCTGATCATCGGGTCGTGGCTCCTGTCGATCTTCGGCACCTTCATCACGCGCTCCGGCGTGATCTCGAGCGTCCACTCGTTCACCCAGTCGAGCGTCGGATACTTCTTTCTCGCGTTCCTGATCGTGACGGGGACCGCGAGCTTCGCGCTGTACGCGAGCCGGCTGCCGCTGCTCGGAGCCGAAGCGCGGCTCGAGTCGATGGTGAGCCGCGAGGCGAGCTTCCTGTTCAACAACCTGCTGTTTCTCGGGATTGCCTTCTCCGTGCTGTGGGGCACCCTGTTCCCGATCCTCTCCGAGCTCGTCCAGGGAACCAAGGTCACCGTCGGTCCGCCGTTCTTCAACCAGGTGAACATCCCGCTCGGCCTCGCGCTGCTCGCACTCACGGGCATCGGGCCGCTGATCGCCTGGCGCCGGGCCTCGGTGCCGAACCTACAGCGCCAGTTCGCGGTCCCGGGCACCGTCGGCGGGTTCACCGCGTTGATCCTGCTGGTGGCGGGAATGCGGGACTTCTACGCCCTCATGGCGATCGGGCTCGGCGGGTTCGTCGTGGGGACCGTGGCGCAGGAGTTCGCCCGCGGCGCGCGCGCCCGGCACCGCCAGTACGGGGAGGGCTACGCACTGGCGCTCGGCCGGTTGATCGCCCGCAACCGCAGGCGGTACGGCGGCTACATCGTGCACACCGGCATCGTCATCCTGTTCGTCGCGTTCGCCGGCATGGCGTTCAAGACCGAGACCGAGGCCAGCCTGCGGCCCGGCGAGTCCGCCTCGATCAAGAGCCCGTACGGCTGGACCTACCGGCTCACCCACCTCGGGATCTCGCAGTACGACGCCCTCAACCGGCAGGTGACCGCTGCGACGCTCGAGGTCAGCCGCGACGGCAAGCGGCTCGGCGTACTCACGACGGAGAAGCGCCAGCACGTGGACGGGCTCGGTCGGCCGACGTTCCAGCCGTCCAGCGAGGTCGGCATCCGGAGCGATCTGCGCGAAGACCTGTACGTCGTCCTCGGCGGCGTGGTGAACGGCACCGAGCAGGCGGTGTTCCGGTTCACCATCAACCCGCTCGTGTGGTGGGTGTGGTATGGCGGGATGATCGTCGCGCTCGGCGGGCTGATCGTGATGTGGCCGGGAGGCGCGCCCGCGGCCAAGCAATCGCAGGCTGGGTATGCGGTGCGGCTGGTAGGGGAGGACCAGTGATCCGACGCTACGACGCTACGTTGCACGTCGACCGACGCGAGTTCCTGACGCTTGGTGCGGGGACTCTTCTTGGCGTCGTAGCGTCGTGGCGTCGTATAACGCTTCAAGGGCCGGATTCGCTTCCGGGAACGGGACCGTCAGGCCGCCTGTGGGACCCGGCTCGGGCGGGGAGGCCCCTCGAGCCCGTCACCGCCGCCGACAACGACGCCGTCATCCAGGCGATCGAGAAGCAGCTCCACTGCACCTGCGGCTGCAATCTCGACGTGTACACCTGCCGGACCACGGACTTCACCTGCACGGTCAGCCCGGCGATGCACCAGCATGTTGTCGGGCTCGCGGAGCAGGGGATGACGGGGCAACAGATCATCGACCAGTTCGTGCGCGAGCACGGCGTCGCGATTCTCATGGCGCCGCCCAAGCGCGGATTCAACCTGGCGGGTTACTTCGTTCCCTCCCTGCTCATCGTCGCCGCGGGCGTGGTGCTGACGCTGGTGTTGCGCCGCTGGGCGCGGACCGCGGCGCCGGAGGCGGCCGCCCCCCGGCCGCTCGCCGCCGCCGGGACGCCCGAAGAGCTCGAGCGTCTGCGCGGCGAGCTCGATCGACTGTCGGTCTAACAGCCATGCTCGAGTTGATCGCGGGAATCCTGCTCGCGGCAGGAGCGGTGTATTTCGTCCTGCGGCCGATCTTGCGACCCGAGATGACGGGAATCGGGAATCGGGAATCGGGAAACGTGAGCGAGGGGGAGGATCCGGACGATGATTTCTCCTCACGGGCCGTTGCGCTGCGTGCGTTGAAGGAAATCGAGTTCGACCGCGCGACGGGCAAGCTCTCGGACGCGGACTACGACAACCTGAAAGCCAAATACACCACGGAAGCGCTGGTTGCCCTCCGGGCCGAACAGCCGGGAGCCGGGAGTCGGGAGACGGGAGGGATCGGCGCAGCGCCTTCTCCCGTCTCCCGTCTCCCGGTTCCCGCGTGTCTCACCCATGGTCCTCGTCCCGAATCCGAGGCCGCCTTCTGCTCGGAATGCGGCCGCCGCCTCGCGACCGCGCCCGGCTATTGCGCGCGGTGCGGCACGGGCCTCGAGCACGACGCCCACTACTGCCAGTCGTGCGGGGCGCGCGTCGCCGCCTAAGCCAGCGCACTTGACGGCGGGGCGTCAGCGGTCCTAGACTGCGTACCCAGAAGGTGGGACTCCAAGCCCCGTTGCGCCCGCATCCGGCTCAACGGGGCATTTCTTTTGTGGAGCTTTGGGGGTTCATGTCTTCCAACGTGCCGCTCCACCCCACGCCCTCCCGGATCAGGCTGCTGATCGCGGACGACCGCTGGGTCGTCCGCGAGGGCCTGAAGCGCATGATCGCGCAATGCGCCGGCATGAAGGTCGTGGGCGAGGCGGCAACGTCGGATGAGGTGCTCGAGCGCCTGCCATCCACCGAGGTGGACGTGATACTGTTGGACGCGTGGCTCGGCGGCCCCAAGACGCGGGGACTCATCCGTGAGGTGCGACGTCGCCACGCCGGCTGCCGGGTCCTCGTGTTGAACGTGCAAGGGCGAGATCCGGATGCCCTGCGGCTGCTGGGGACGGGCGCCGCGGGATACCTCGGCAAGGACCATTCGCGTGCGCAGCTCATTGACGCGATTCGACAGGTCGTGCGCGGTGCCTCGTACGTGAGCCCATCGCTTGCCAGCAGGCTCATCTCCGACTTGAGAGGCGGGGGGAAAAGGCCGCGGCACGCGACGCTCTCGGACCGGGAATATCAGGTGCTGTGCAGGTTCGGCTCCGGAATCCGATTCAAGCAGATCGCCGCCGAGCTCGGCGTGAGCCCCAAGACGGTGAGCACCTACCGGAGCCGGATCCTCGACAAGCTCAAGTTAAAGACCAATGCGGAGATCATCCGCTACGCGATCGAGCGCCGCCTCGTGTCCCGCTCGACGGCCGGGTTGCCGCGGCGTCAGAAAAGTCCGACAGATCGCTCGGCCGGACTCTGACGAGGGCCGTCGTACTTCTTACGCCACTCACGCGCTGCGAATCACGTCGCGGCTCAGCGCCACCGCCTCACATCGATGCGCCCGGGCGTCGCCGCGTCCTTGCGACGTGGCGACAGAGCGTCGCGGCACCCGCCTTGCCATCCACGCGGAGCGTCCAAGCTCGCTCGGGTCCGCGACTCGAGAGAAGGAGGCTTACCGCGATGACCATTCGACTGAATACGGCGCTCGGCACCGGCCTGATCGCAGCCGCGGCGCTCACGCTCGGGTGCTCCGAGCGTCACGCGCCGCTGGCGGGCGTGCTGGCGGATGCCAGCGCCCCGCCCTCCAGCCAGGCGACAAGTTACAGTGGGCGCGCCACCGTGCTGCAGGCCAGGGTGCTCGATCTCTCCCCCGTGGTGCTGGCCGACGCTGGCCCCCTGCCGCCGTCGGGTGGCGCGGAGGACGCGTCGCTTCTGAACGCGAGCGTGCCCGGCCTGCTGACGGCGGAGGTGTTGCATGCGTCCACGGTGGGCCAGGGCAATGCGAGCCGCTCCGAGGTATCGGTGGCTGAGCTCTCGCTGACGGTCGCCGGCAATACGATTTCAGCCGGCTTGCTCCAGGCGCGCGCCGCAGCCGTCTGCGGCGACGGGGGGGCGACGGCGACCGGTAGCTCGGATATCGCGGCGCTGTCCGTGAACGGCCAAACCGTGACGGTCTCGGGTGAGCCCAACCAAAGAGTGCCGTTGCTCGTTGGGGAAGTGATCATCAACGAGCAAACGAGCAACGGGGCAGGCGACATCACCGTCAACGCGCTCCATATCAAAGTGCCTGGGGCGGCGGACGTGATCGTTTCCTCGGCGCACGCCGATATCACCTGCCAGCCGGCCCCGGCTCCGCCCTCCCCCGGCTGCACTGGCGCGGATTTCGCCACCGGCGGCGGCTGGATCACGCCCTCCGGTGCCAGGGCCAACTTCGGTGTCGCGGGCGGGATCAAACAGGGCGCGTTCTGGGGTCATCTGACCTACATCGATCACGGCCCCGGCGGGCCGCACGTGAAAGGCACCGGCGTAACCGCCTACACGGTAACCAACCCGACGACGCGCCACATTGAGGGTACCGCTCAGGTGGATGGCCAGGACGGCACTTATCAGGTGGACGTGACGGACAACGGCGAGCCCGGACGCAACGACAGCTTCACGCTCCAGCTGTCCAGCGGCTACGGCGCGTCGGGCACCCTGGGTGGTGGAAACATCCAGTTGCACGGTTGCCAGTAACGCGCATCACGCTGCGCGGGCGGCCGATCCCTGACGGGGTCGTCCGCCCCGACGCCGGCTCTTGATTTTCGCGACGCGCTTCCGTATCAGTGTGCGACACTCAACGGGGGAGCCTCGGGGTGACGAGACTCACAGTGCGGGTCGCGATCGTCATGGTGGGGTTGGCGGTGGTGGCAACGACCGCACAGGGGCAGCGGCGCGTGCGGGGCGGACGTGCCGTGAGGGTCGAGCGCCCCTCCGTTGGCGCCCGCATCGGCTACGATTTCGACGTCGATCATGTCTTCATCGGCGGGCAGCTGAACTTGCCGGTGGGGCGGCGCTGGGGGCTCGTGCCGTCGGCGGAGTTCTACCCGGGGTTGAGCGGCTCCCTGTTCCGGCTGAACGCGGACGTGAAGTACCATCCCCCGACGGTGTACGGTCTGTTCTATTTCGGTGCGGGGTTTGCGTACCTGCATGCCAGCGGCGCGAACGACGCCGGCGCCAACTTGTTCGCGGGCTGGGAGGGCCGGCAGGCGCGGCCGTTCAAGCCGTTTCTCGAGGCGAAGTTCGTGTTCGCCGATAATACCTCGTTCAACGTCCTGGCGGGGCTCAACTTCCCCCTGTAGCTAGAACTCGAAGCGCTCGATCCGCCGCAGGCCGATCCAAAGCGGGACCACGGTGGCCGCCGCACACAGCGCGGCGGCCACCGTGAACCACCCGATCATCCACGCGTCGACCACCACCGGCCGCCCCAGGAAGACGGCTCGGACGTACTGGTACACCGCCTGCCACAGCACGGAGATCACCGCGCCCAGCAGTGCGATGGTTGCCATCATGAAGATCAGCCCCCCGAACGACGTGGGGATCTGGGCCGCGTTCTCCGTCTCGAACTGGGGGTAGAGCGCGCCGAAACCGAGCGCCAGCGCTGCAATCGCGAATGTGAGCCCGCAGATGGTCACGAGCTCCATCACCATCATGAACGGCCGCACCTGGAGCAGCACGTTGGTCAGGCCGGTCAACAGCAACGCCAGCACGAGGAGCGGGATGGTGCCCACCCAATACTTGGACCACAGCAGCGCCCGAAGGTCGAGCGGGCTCGAGCGTAACAGCCACATGTGCCGGCCCTCGAGCGACACGGCCGGAAAGATGAAGCGCGCCGCGATGGCGGCGAGCACGAACCCCGCGAGCCCGAGGTTCAGGAACGACACCAGTGTGACGTAGAAGAAGCCCACGGCTTCACCGCGGTGCAGCGGCAGGGTCTTGATGTTGAACAGGTACACCAGCACAAGCACGCCCAGCAGGATGAGCTGGCTCCACTGGGTCGTGTCGCGGAAGAACAGCTTGATATCCTTGATTACGAACTCGCGCTTGGCGACCGGCAGAAAGCTCAGCGCCGTGCCGACTGTCGCCCGCCAGACGCTCCCGCGCACGAACCGCTCCGCGGCCTCCTGGGCCTTCGTGAATCCCGGTGCGTACAGCTGCCGGTGGAGCAGCGCCCCCAGCGTCACGAACGCCGCCGCCGTGGTCCAGAGGAGGGCGACGGGCAGCAGGTCCGGCTGACCGCGCAGGAAGCTCATGATGGCCTGGGTCACCCATTCGCTCGGCAGGAACGGCGAGGTCGGCGTGCGCAGCACCGCGATGAAGTCGAGCAGGTTGCGGAACCCCTCGGGCGACGCGAGCCGCTCCGGCCGGATCAGCCGGAGCAAGAGGATCAGGCCGCCTGCCGCGCCCAGCGCGACGATCGAGAGCAGGTCGCGAGTGCGGCGCGCCGGAAAGATGTTCACGAGCACGAGGGTCAGCGCCGAACCGGCCACCGCCGGGAGCACCAGCAGCGGGAGGACGCTCAGCACCGTGTACGGAATGAAGAGGAGGCCGCCCCGGTAGCTCACCCCGTACGCGGCGAAGATTGGGACCGCCATGAGCGCCACCATCCACGACGAGTGCAGCATCGTTTCGCCGAGCTTCGCGAGATAGATGCGCAGCCAATCGACGGGTGCCGAGATCAGGAGGTCGAGGTCTTTGGCCAGGAAAAAGCTCGACAGGGCGGTGATTACATTCGACAACACGAGGATTCCGACGAACGCCAGGAGCACGACCCCTAGGATCTTGCCGGCGAGCAGTGGTCCGAGGTCTTCCACGCCCCGGAAGTACTTGAGGATCCGGTAGAGGATCGCGAATACTGCGACCCAGAAAGCCAGCCCCACCAGGGTCAGGATGAACAGCTTGCCCGAACCCCCGCGCGAGCGCTCCTCGCGCAGACGCTGGAGGGCGGTGCGCCACTTGGGCTCGAGCACCCGCAGGAGCGAGGGTTGCGTCACGTCACCCGTCCTCCTCCGTTGTCTCCACTGCCCAGCACCTCGACCAGGTCGCGCACCTGCGCGCCGCCCGTGAGCTTCAGGAAGAGCTCTTCCAGGCTGGCGTCGCCGGCGCGGTACTGGCGTCGCAAGTCGTCCACAGTCCCTTCCGCGACGATTTTCCCGTGCTGGATGATCGCGACGCGGTCGCACATCGCCTCCGCGACCTCCAGCGTGTGCGTGCTCATGAGCACGGTGCCGCCGCGGCCGACGAACTGACGGAAGATGTCCTTCAGCAGGCGCGCCGCCTTGGGGTCGAGGCCCACCATGGGCTCGTCCACGACGATGCATTGCGGCCGGTGGATGAGGGCGCTCGAGATGATCAGCTTCTGGCGCATGCCGTGACTGTAGGCTTCGACCAGCTCGTCCTTCCAGCTCACCAGCTCGAACACGTCGAGCAGCTCGGCGATGCGCCGCTCCACCGCCGCGCCTTCCTGGCCATACAGCGCGGCGACAAAGCGCAGGAACTCGACCCCGGTCAGCTTGTCGTACACGAACGGCCGGTCGGGGATGAAGCCGAGGCGCATTTTGGCCGGGAGCGGGTTGCGGTGCACGTCGTCGCCGCCCAGGAGCACCCGACCATCGGTGGGGCGCAGGATGCCGGCGATCATCCGGAGGGTCGTCGTCTTGCCCGCACCGTTCGGCCCGAGGAATCCGTACAGCACGCCCTGCGGGACGTCCAGCGAGATATCGTCGACGGCGACGAAGCTGCCGTAGTGCTTGGTCAGGTTCTCCAGTCGGATCATAGCACCTCGAGCTTGATGCGCCCGATCAAGCGGACGAGCTCCGCCTGCCGGGCGAGACCGCCGATACTGAACCGCAGGTGCGCCGCGCCGGCGGGGAACTCGTCCAGCATCGGGTCTACGGCGACCCAGTCGCCGAGGTATACCTCGGCCCAGGCGTGATAGTAGAAGCGTCCATCCACGGGCACGAGTCCCGCCACGGTGCGCGCCGGCACGCCGGCTGCCCGCGCCAGCGCGACGAACAGCACCGCGTGCTCGTTGCAGTCCCCGACGCGCGCCTTGAGCACCTGCACGGCACTGGGTATGGCGGCGGTCGACCGCCGCTCCACCTGGGCGCGCACCCACGCGGCGATACGGCGGGCGGCGCGTGCCGGATCCTGCTCCCGTCCGAGAATGAGCCGCGCCTGCGCCTGGACGCGGGGGTCGTCGCTCTGGATCAGCGGAGCGGGCGCGAGCCAGCGGGCGAGGCTCGAGTCGCGGGCCGGCAGACGGTAGCGGGCCGCTAGCGCCGCCGCGGTCTCGCGGCGTACCACCAGGGTGTCACCGCTCAACTGTTGGCGCCCGCCCCCGAGTTCGAGCGCTCCGGGCGCCACTCCTCCCCGGAGCCGCACGCGAAACACGGACACCGTGTCGCGCGGCAGCCGCACGCGCGCGGCGAGCACCGTCGTCGCCACCACATCGCCGGGCTTCGGAGCGGCGCTCGCCCGCATCAGACGCGTCGTGTCCCGGTACCGGAAATTCGTGTAGGCGAGCTCGAACGCGGTCCGTTCCATCACGAAGCCGACGGCGTTCTCGGCGCGCACGATGTGGCCCTGCGCATCGATCCACGCTCGCGTCGTCATCCCGTCCTCACGCTGCTCGATGCGGAACGCCCGCACGGTGTCGAAACGCGCGGGCACCCACGCCAGCGCGGTCGAGTCGTAACCCGCGCTGTCGGCGACGACGAGCGTGGACTCCGCCGCGACCAGAACCGTCACCGGCCGCTCGGCGAGGAGTATCGGATCGAACACCGCGCTCGCATAGGTCCTCCCGCGCTTCAGCTCGCCGCCGAACGCCAGCCGCAGCGGCAACAGCGTCGGGAGCACGATCGGGCGCGCCAGCGGGACGTGCGTGGTCTCGGAGTCCGGGCCGGCGAGCAGGGTCACCATCAGCAGCGTGTCGCCCGCGACGAGACTGCGGGCGGCGAACCGGCCCAGGTCGCCCTCAAACCGCGCGTCCACCCGCTCGAGTCGCAGGGTTCGGGACAGGGTCGCCCGGCTCATGGCGGCGGTCCGGTACAGCACGCCGAGGACCGGGATCCGCAGCACAAGGATGTCCGTCACGCCGATGCTCGTCGCCTGGGTGTCGATCGTGGACGATGCGAACCCGACCTGCTGGCCCGCGATGTCCAGGCGGTAGTAGACGGCGCCCGGCGGTACGCTCAGGGCCGCCTCCGCCAGCCGCGCTCCGGTGGGGCGGAAGAACTCCCGTTTTACCAGCCACCCGAGTGAAGCAGCCCACGCGCCCAGAATCGCGACCGTCCATGTCCGGCGCGTCATGACTCCGCGGCCCCGCTGCGGCGCAGGGCCGCCTCGAACGCGTCGCGCTCTTCGGGTGTCTCCACGACGATGGATACGCTCGCGGGAAACACCGCGCTCCCGAGGTGGGTCTTGAGGATGGGCACCATGATTTCGGCGGCGTCCTCGACCGAGAGGTTGCCAGCCCCGGTCCCGATCGGCGGCACCGTGAGACTCGTGAACTCCCACTCCTGCGCCTGCTGCAGGGACGAGCGCCACGCCCGCGCCACGCCGTCGCGCGTCACCGGCTCGGTATCGCTCTGGATGACCGCGTGGATGACGAACTCGGCGGGCAGGTCGCCTCCTCCTGCGGTCACCACCGCCGCTCCCACCGCGAGCTCCTTGTGTACCTGCAGCCCGCGCGTGAACTCCGTGCCTCCCACCGTCTCGAGCCGGCGGACGGCCGGCGTGGTCGGATCGAGACGGGTCGTGGCGGGACGCACGACCGCCACCGCTGCGAGGAACGCGAGATCGTCCACGACCACACGGATCACCTGCCGGTGACCTCCCGCGAGCGACGATACATCTGCGTGGCTTCGTCGGGGCGATTGAGCCGGTCGAGCACAATCCCCAGGCCGTACAGCGCCCGCGTGTTGCGGGGCTCGAGCTCGACGGCGCGCTCGTACGCGGCCAGCGCGCCGTCGAGCTCGTCCACATGGTTGAGCGCCTCGCCGAGGTAAAACCAGGTGGCCGCCCGGCCGGGGTCCAGCTCCGATGCGCGCCGCAGGTGGGGCACCGCTTCGCTCCACAACCCGCGGCGCGAGAGCAGCACGCCGAGGCCCGTGAGCGCCTGGCCGTGAATCGGGTCGACGCGCAGCGCCTGCTCGTAGTCCTGCTGGGCCGCGCGATAGTGCGACGCGCTTGCGAGCAGCCCGGCCCGTTCGACCAGGAGCGGGACGTTGTCCGGGTCGGCCGCGAGCGCGTCGTCGAGTGTCGGCTCGGCCACGGGTCCGGCGGGTGCGGGCGCGTCCCCCGGCGGCGCTGCGGGCGGGGGCGAGGGAAGCTGGGCGGTAACCGGGGGGGGCAGGCGGGCGCGCGCCACGTCCGCCGGCGATGCGATGCTGCTGGTCTCGGTGAGCGACTCCGCTTCCTCGATCAGCTCGGCCGCGACCCGGGCCCGCTCGGCGGCCGACTGCCACCGCGGCTCGCGCTTGCGGATCACCCGACCACCTCGCGCGTGAGCCAGGAGAGGTAGCGCTCCAGCCCCCGCTCGACCGGCAACGCGAGCAACTCCGGCACCTGGTATGGATGCCGCTCCTGGACGGCGGCGCACAGCGCTGCCCACTTCGACGCATCCGTCTTCAGCAGGACCACCACTTCGGCCTCCTCCGTCAGCTGTCCCTCCCAGCGGTAGATCGAGCGGGCGCCCGGGAGGAGCGTTCCACAAGCTACCAGGCGAGCGGCGACGAGGGCTGTGACGAGCGCCCGCGCGTCGGCATCGTTCGCGAGCGTGGTCAGCACCACCAGCGCGGTCTGAGCCATGGGGGGAGGCTAACGTAGGGAACCGAGCGGGGTTAGGCAAGAGAACACGGGGAGCGGGGAGCCGGGAGCGGGACCCTCCGGTGCATCGGCAGGTACCGCGCCCCGCTCCCTCTCCCAACGCAGGGAGAGTTGACCTGGGAACCGGTGTCCATCTAGCCTACGAGGCTATGTCCAGCGATTCGCTCATCGTTCGCGGCGCCCGCGAGCACAACCTCAAAGACATCACGGTCGAGATTCCACGGGCCAGCCTGACGGTCATCACGGGGCTGTCGGGATCGGGGAAGTCCTCGCTCGCGTTCGACACGATCTACGCCGAGGGCCAGCGGCGCTACGTCGAATCGCTCTCCGCGTATGCGCGCCAGTTCCTCGGGTTGATGGAGAAGCCCGATGTGGACGCGATCGAGGGACTCTCGCCGGCCATCTCGATCGAGCAAAAGAGCGCCGGCCACAACCCGCGCTCCACCGTCGGGACGATCACCGAGGTGTACGACTACCTGCGTCTTCTGTGGGCGCGGCTCGGCACGCCGCACTGTCCCAAGGACGGCTCGCCGATCGCGCGCCAAAGCGCCTCGCAAATTACCGACCTGATACTCGCCTGGCCGGAGGGGACGAAGCTCGAGGTGCTCGCCCCGCTGGTGCGCGGTCGCAAGGGTGAGTTCCGCGACGTGTTCGAGGCCGCCAAGAAACAGGGGTTCGTCCGCGTGCGCGTGGACGGCGAGACCTACGACCTCGCTCAGGTCCCGAAGCTCAATCGCCGCCAGAACCACGACATTGCGGTCGTGGTGGACCGGCTGGTGGTGCGGCGGGCGGACCGCCCGCGGCTCGCCGACTCGATCGAGACGGCGCTCAAGGCAGCGGAGGGGACCGTGGAGGTGGTGCGCGGCGCCAAATCCACGCTCTTCTCCGAGCGCTACGCCTGCCCCGCATGCGGGCTATCGCTCCCCGAGCTCGAGCCGCGCCAGTTCTCGTTCAATTCGCCGTTCGGTGCGTGCCCCGACTGCTCGGGACTCGGGACCCGGCGCGAGGTGAGCCCCGAGCTGGTGCTGGGCGACCCCAGCCTCTCGATTCTCGAAGGGGTCATCCTGCCGTGGGGCGAGCCGAGCGGCTACGTGCGCAAGGTGATCCTGCCGAGCCTCGCCCGCGCGTTCAAGTTCGACCTCGACACGCCCTGGAAGGACCTGCCCAGCGCCGTCAAAAAAGTCGTCCTGTCCGGCGCACCGGGAAAGACGCTCACCTTCCAGTACGACAGCGAGCGATGGCACGGGGCGTACGAGTCGGGTTGGGATGGCGTCCTGAAACACGTCGAGCGGCGCTACCGGGAAACCGCCTCCGACAGCGTGCGCGAGCAGCTCGAGGAGTTCATGATCGAGCAGCCGTGCCCCACGTGCGGTGGGAAGCGGCTGCGCCCGGAGAGCCTGTCGGTGTTGCTCCACGGCAAGAGCATCGGCGACGTGGTGGACCTCCCGGTGACGGACGCGCTGGCCTTCTTCGAGAGCATCCCGCTGCGCGGGAACGGGCGCTCCGCTGGCGGGGTCGGCCTCGATCCGGAGATCGCCCGACCGATCCTCAAGGAGGTGAACGATCGCCTCCGCTTCCTGCGCAACGTGGGCCTGGACTACCTCACGCTCGGCCGCTCGGCGGACTCCCTGTCGGGCGGGGAGGCCCAGCGCATCCGGCTGGCCACGCAAATCGGGAGCCGGCTCGTCGGCGTGCTCTACATCCTCGACGAGCCGTCGATCGGACTGCACCAGCGCGACAATGCGCGGTTGCTCGCCACCCTGAAGGAGCTGCGCGACCTCGGCAACACGGTGCTGGTCGTGGAGCACGACGAGGAGACGATCCGCTCGGCGGATCACGTGGTGGACCTGGGCCCTCGCGCCGGCCGGCACGGCGGCGAGGTCGTCGTCGAAGGCCCCGTCCAAGCCGTGCTCGAGCACCCCGACTCCCTCACCGGGCGCTACCTGCGGGGCGAGCTGCGGATTCCCGTGCCGCCGCGGCGGCGCATTCCTGACCCCCAGCGCATGCTCGCGGTGATCGGCGCGCGCCAGCACAACCTCCGCGACCTCACCGTGGAGTTTCCGCTGGGCCTGTTCGTCGCGGTCACCGGCGTGTCCGGCTCGGGGAAGTCGACCCTCGTCACCGACATCCTGTACCGCGCCCTCGCCCGGCACTTCTACCGCGCCAAGGTGATGCCCGGCGCGCACCAGCGGCTCGAGGGGCTCGACCAGATCGACAAGGTCATCGATATCGACCAGAGCCCGATCGGGCGCACCCCGCGGTCCAACCCGGCGACCTACACGGGGCTGTTTACGCCGATCCGCGAGCTCTACACCTACCTGCCCGAATCCAAGATCCGCGGCTACGGACCCGGCCGGTTTTCTTTCAACGTGAAGGGCGGGCGGTGCGAAGCGTGCCAGGGAGACGGCCTGGTCAAGGTCGAGATGCACTTTCTGCCCGACGTGTACGTCCCCTGCGAGGTGTGTAAAGGACGGCGCTACAACCGCGAGACCCTGGAGGTACGCTATAAAGGAAAGTCGATCGCGGACGTGCTCGACATGTCGGTGGCGGAGGCGCTCGATTTCTTCGAGAACCAGCCACGCATCCGCACGAAACTGGAGCTGTTGAACGACGTAGGATTGGGCTACATCCACCTCGGCCAGTCGGCCACTACCCTGTCCGGCGGCGAGGCGCAGCGGGTCAAGCTCGCCACCGAGCTGGCCAAGCGCGACACGGGCCGTACCCTCTACATCCTGGACGAGCCGACGACCGGTCTGCACTTCGAAGACGTGCGGCTCCTGCTCGAGGTGCTGCACCGGTTGGTGGACAAGGGAAACACCGTGGTGGTGATCGAGCACAACCTCGACGTCGTGAAGACCGCCGACTGGGTGATCGATCTGGGTCCGGAAGGGGGCGCGGCGGGCGGCGCCGTGGTCGCCGCGGGGGCGCCGGAGGACGTGGCGCGGGTGCGAGCGTCGTTCACCGGCCAGTACCTGCGCAAGGTGCTGGCGGTGGGCGACTAGCTCGGTAAGTTCACGAGAGGGAGGACAACGTCGCATGGGACAGTGGATGCCCTTCGTCGCGATGATCGTCTTGGCCGTGGTCATCGGGACGACGCTCGTCTTGAGGGGGCCGATGGGAAAGGCGCTCGCGCAGTGGATCCGCGGGTGGTCGAAGACCGACGAGCAATGGCTAGCCATGCAGGCTGCGAAGCACGGCGTCGTCGGCGGAGGCGAGGTGGAGCGGCTGCTCGGCGAGGTCGACGAGCTCAAGCGCCGGCTCGCCGAAGCCGAAGAGCGGCTCGACTTCACAGAACGCCTGCTCGCGAGGGACCGCGACGCCCAGCGGGTCGCGCCGCCCGGCTGATCATGGACATCGAAGGCGTTCTCGCGATCGTATTTATTTTTGGGGGTGGCTCGTTGTTCCTGCTCGCCATCTCCCCGATCGGCAAGGCGTTCGCCGAGCGCATCCGCGGCAAGGGTCAGCAGGCGGATGCGGGCGAGCTGCGGACCGAGCTCGCCGAGCACAAGGAGGCGCTCGAGCAGGAGCTCGAGGCCGTGCGGCGCGAGGTGGCGGAGCTCGCGGAGCGGGTGGACTTTGCCGAGCGACTGCTCGCGAAGAACCGGGAGAGCGAGCGGCTGGCGCCGCCGCGCGGCTCGTGAACCCCGAAGTCGTGGCCGTCCTCATCCCCGTCGTCGCGGTCGGCGGGTTCTTCGGCTGGATGATCGCCCTCGCCGTGAGCAAGGCATACGTGGCGAAGCTCAAGGTCCAAAACGAGGCGCGGCCTGTCGCCGGGCAGGAGGACGTGCTCGCGGCGCTGGACGAGGTGCGGCGCGAGGTGGCGGAACTCGCGGAGCGGGTAGATTTTACGGAGCGATTGCTGGCCAAGACCCGGGACGGAGAGGCGGGGAAACTGGGCCCGGGGGAAAGGCGTACGGCGTCCACATGACGCAGACCCCCATGCCGCCGATGCCCCCGGGGTTGGACCCGAACCTCGTGTTCAACGAGGTCGTGCCCATCGTCGCCGCGGTGGTCGTGATCCTGGTGGTCGCGGTCGCCCTGCGCGGCATCTTGCGGACACCGGTGGGGGAGGCGATCGCCGAGCGCATCAGGACGCGGGCGCAGCGGCGCTGGGGCACCGGGGGCGATGATCCCGAGCGGGTGACGGCGTTGGAAGCGCAGGTATCGCACCTCCAGGGGCAGGTCTCCGAGCTCGCCGAGCGCATAGATTTCGCCGAGCGCATGCTCGCCGAGCGGCGGGAGCGGAAGTTGGGCGCGGGACAGTGACGCCCCGCCAGCACATCGAGGGCTCTCATGGGAATCTTTGACCGTCTCTCGACCTTGATCCGGTCGAACATCAACGACCTGATCAACCGCGCCGAGGACCCGGAAAAGATGCTGAACCAGCTGATCGTCGACATGCGAAGTCAGCTGGCGAAGGCCAAGCAGCAGGTAGCGGCGGCCATCGCGGACGAAAAGCGCCTTTCGGCGCAGGTGGACACGGAAAAGAAGAGCGCCGAGGACTGGGAGCGCCGGGCCGTGCTGGCGGTGCAGGAGGGGCGGGACGACCTCGCCAAGCAGGCCCTGCTGCGCCACAACGAGCACGCGCAGGGCGCGGTGCAGCTGCACGAGACGTGGGTGAAACACCGCGCGGAGACCGAGAACCTCAAGCTGTCGCTGCGCCAGCTGAACGACCGCATCGAGGAAGCGAAGCGCAAGAAGAACATCCTGATCGCGCGACAGAAGCGCGCCGAGGCGCACAAGCGCATCCAGGAGACGATGTCGTCGATCGGCGACAAGAGTGTGTTCGAGACGTTCGAGCGGATGACCGAGCAGATCGAGCACGAGGAGCGCAAGTTGATCGCGGCGGCCGAGGTGAACGAGGACCTGTCGGGTGACAGGCTCGTGAAGCAGTTCCAGAGCCTGGAAGTGAAGGCGGACGCCGATCAGCAGTTGATCGAGCTCAAGCGCAGGATGGGGCTCCTCCCGGCCGGATCCCCCGAACAATCGAAGCAGCTGGGCAAGGGAGCGGCGGAGGCGGAGCTGGTCGAGGACGACGATGCCCCACCTCCCCCCGAGCACCAGCGCTGAACACTGAGCCGCCTGCATCCTCGCGGTTGTCGGGCGCCACGTTCGTGGCGCTCTTCGTTGCCGCCCTGGCCATCTGGTTCGTCATCCGGGTGGTCGAGGTGCTGCTCCTCGTCTTCATCGCCGCGCTGTGCGCCGTCTACCTCTCGGCCATCACCGATGTGCTGGAGCGGCGCTTCCGCCTGGCGCGCTGGCTGGGACTCACGGCCGCGGTGCTCGCGACGCTCGCCGCCGTGGTGGGGATCGGTGCGCTC
>Ga0209161_10000237_pt1 | contig 43483 bp, 44 predicted proteins | sample GraSoiAngelo_155_FD_186169 | JGI IMG/M metagenome (GOLD analysis project Ga0209161, IMG submission 186169) | Grasslands soil microbial communities from the Angelo Coastal Reserve, California, USA - 14_1009_13_30cm (SPAdes) (version 2) | ecosystem: Environmental > Terrestrial > Soil > Grasslands... | reverse complement strand
TCAGGGGTCTATCATTCTCAAGAAAGTGGCCGCGAAACTGAAAGAATCATTTGGGATAGAGCACGTGACTTTACAGATGGAGAAGGAGACCCTTGAGAGTATTCAGCACGAATCCTCTACGCTTTGAGCAGCCTTCATCGCAGGGAAATTCTATATAAGCTACCGGGTAACTTTGCCCGCTGACAACGTGGGGTCTTTGTCAGCACGACCGTCGCCTATCTTCCGGAACGTCTCCTCAAAGGTTGGCATAATAGCGGCTTTTACGGCGCTCAATCTGGCGACTGATTACATGCTGACAGGCCTTCCGAACGTGAAATTCATGGATGCGTTCTACTTCATCGCGACATTCGAGTTCGGACTCTCAGTGGGGCTTCCAGTAGTGTGCTTCACAAGGACGGCATACGCGATCGTCAATCCATTGGGAGCAGCCCCTGGATTTCTGATCGTCTTCCTTGTCGTAGGAGATAGTATGTACGTTTTGTCGGGATATCTATCCCGGAGGTTCAGATTAGTCGAGAAGGAAAGTAGTGCGGGGGACCGTGTTCTGTCTATTGGGCTGATTGGACTTTTCAGTGCGCTGGGATTTGATCTGATTACAAACTTTGGCACTGGTCTGAGTATGGTTGGAGGGTCAGGCCTACAATCACATTTGTGGGGGGCGTTGGTCTTCGGTCTGATCACTATGAACTTCCCTCTTCCACTCGGGATCGTCCATGAAGCCAGTGATTTCCTCTTCTTCTCTACGCTCGTCCCATCTTCGCTCGCGCTGCTGAGTCGTTCGGGCTTGATTACCACAGGCCCTCTAGGACGGGTGATCGGCAAGAGGGGGGATAACCAAAATTGAATTGTCGAATATTTGCTCCTATGATGATAGCGATCGCGCTGTTGGGTGTCTTCTGGGGTCTCGCCGAGTATTTCGGGCCTAGACTACTCAACATCCCCAGCGGTTCCAATGACTCCTCAGGGAGTCAAGGAACGGCAAACATGAACGTCACCTTACTTATTGACTTTGGAAATGGAACCAAACTCTGGTTCAACGACACAAAAGTCGCAAGAACGGAAAACTTCTACACAGTAACCTACAACGATGTCAGAGGAGACCTAGAGGCCGTCTGGAATGGGTATCCAATTAACGCTCATCTCGTATACAAGATAATGGGATATGGTTGTGGCTCCACAAGTCCAGGTTGTAATGGTTATTGGAGTTTATGGGTATGGAATGCGTCAATAGGGTGCTGGAGCTATTCGGAAGTTGGGGCTGACTTAGTAAGCGTCCAAGGTGTAACCATGGTAGCATGGTATTTTGCCGATAATGATCCCCATTCCTTCCCAGGCAATTGTAGTTAGAGACGGTCCCGGGAATGGTATGATCTGTTGTGACCCATCGCATTTGAAGCTCCCTGAAACGATTCTCTTATCCTCCAGGATACAGTTTGTTTGTTTCCAGATGGTAATCTTTTATATCTAAGACTAGCGCTACCAGCGGGTAACTTTGCCCGCCTCAAAACTGCCATTATTTCTGTTGCTTCTCATGATTCTTGCAACATCCCCGGTCACACCTCCAACTTCGCCCAACATTACAACAAAACATTCGAGCACGAGCTTTCTCCCCGTGCAATCATCCGTGCTCAATGGAGCTCTGCAGTGGTTGGCATCGAATCAGTCTTCTTCGGGTTCCTACGGGGATTATCGGGAACATTGGGCAGCCTCCGCTGCATACGCGCTTTGGCTGAACAACTCGAGCTCGGCAAAAGCCGAACTATCCTATTCCTTTCTTGCAAAGCAATTGAACGGTTCTTCAACTTGGTTCTGGGGAACCTACGGGGAGGCTGACGTCCCCGGCGCCGTTTTGTTAAGCATTGCATCAAGCTCGTATCTCGGCCTAGTCAATACAACAGCTGCAACGGCTGAATTGTTACAGTTTCAGCAATCGACAGGTGGGTTCAAAGGATACTATGACCCTAACCAGGCTCAGACAGTCACGAGCAGTGTCGACACGGACATGGCTCTCCTAGGACTCATCAATTCGAATTCGATTCCGATACAGAATCGGATTTTCGCAGTTCGGTATCTTCTCTCTCTTCAGAATGCAGACAGTAGCTTTAACCTCACCAGTTCAAGCTCGTTTGACCCGATCTATTCGCTCGCACCCGACCCAATCAGCATCACCTCACTAACACTTCTCGCATTGAGAAGTGATGGATTCACGGCCGACAATCCTACGATTTCAAACGCTCTCAAGTTCCTAAGCAAGAGTGCTGCCGCATACTTTGACGAGAACGGACACGTTTACTCTGCAGCCATGTCTGCTCTTGCCTTCAAGGCATATGATCAGCCAGATAGCACGATTAACGCTACGCTCTACATTTTCTCGCAGCAAAACAGCGATGGAGGTTTCAGCGATTCCAGCCGTTCCACCTCCTACCCAGAATCGAATGCTTTGGATACGGGATGGGCCTCAATCGCTCTTGAAGCGCAATCCTCGGAAGAAGGAGGCGCGACCAGCACAATTAACAGTCCCCCAGTGGCCTCTTTCTCTTTCACTCCTCAAGCACCCACTGTAGGTGTAGCCATTCGCTTCAACGCAAGTATGTCTCACGACTTTGACGCCGACCAACTGTCATACATCTGGACCTTTGGCGATGGTTCGAGTGCGGAAGGGGTGAATCCAACCCATGCCTATGCCGAAGCGGGGAACTTTACGGTAACTCTGACTACTTTAGACTCCGGAACAAATCCCGGACCTCTTTCCGACACAAAGTCACTAGCCATTACTATACGGCAAACAACCGTTCAGAACTCCTCAACCCTTCCGATAAGCACTACCGTACTCTGGATAGTCGCAGGAACTATCGGTGGATTGGCAATTATTGGGATCGCATTCTATCTGGGAAGAAGGAGCGCTAGAAGCTCTACTGTCCATCGTGCCTGAGCAGATTAGGTTTCCCCAAAAAAAAGGGCTTGGAGATTGGATTCCTAGCTAGCTTTCTGATTATTAGCGCTAGTTTTGGCTGTGCTTTGTCGGTCCGGTTCCTTCGAGAGCGTGGACCATGTTGACGACGACTTTGATGGTTGGGATCAGTGCGATCAGCAGAAAGATTAGCGGAAAGGCCCACGGCTGCGCTGTAAAGTAGGGCTGAGCAATTCCGTTAGTCACTGAGTAGAGTATTCCGATTGCTACAATCTGGAAGAAGTATGCGAGTAGCGGTGTCCATGTTCGATAGTTCTTGTAGGCGTCGGATACGGTGTCGGCGAGCTGGGTGCCGAATTTGAGGATGATGAAGCAGACGATGAGGCCGAGCATGAAGACTACGATGTTCGCGACTGATATGGTGGATCCCGTTATTGGGTTCGATATTCCTGGAAAGCCAAGAACTACGGCTTCGACGATTACAAGTACTATGACTCCAGCGACTAGTCGTATGAAGGAGGGCATGACAGGAGCAAACGCGCCCCAAGACTTGTTCGAAGTTGAGTCCGTCATTATTTTTTACACTTGAAAAGATATCGCTATACCAATGGGATATTGCTATGTCGAAACCTTGGATTGTATGGCGGAGTTACAGCCTGACATGGTTCAGGTTCGACCTCCTCCAGATTTAATATGGAACCCAGCAGCTGAACGGGCATTCGGACGGTTCTAGTCGCTTGGGAGGATAGAGTATAATGACGGTTCATGTGCTTCTAACAGCCGACAACCACCTCGACCCCTCCGCCGTCCAGTATGGTCCCAGAAGGTTCGAGAGGAAGCGAGACTTTCAACACTGCTTCGACGTCTTGGTCAATTTCGCGCTTGAGAACAGGCCGGACCTCTTCCTGATAGGAGGCGACTTCTACGACGGCATACTTCCTGGCAACCCGACACGAGCTTACGTGGCTGAGCAGTTTAAGCGGCTGCACGAGAAAGAGATCAAGATAGTTCTCGTCAGCGGGCATCACGATACTCCAAGGAGCATAGAGCAGGGAGTCTCACCCTTATCCGTCCATGCGAAAACGGGACATGTCTACTTCCTACAAGACCCACGACCAACACCGAAGATGTTCCATTTTGGAACCGAGACAGTCAATGTGACAGGAATGAGTCTCAGCCCCGGGCTTGGTCCAGAACAGGACCCGTTGTCTGGACAAGAGCTGTTGCGCGAAGGAGACGTGAAGATCTTCCTGACTCACTATCCGATCGAAGGGTTCGAAGGCTATTTCGGACAAGAGACACATATCGGAAAATCTTCGATTCCTAGAAACTTCCAGCTTTTCGCGTCGGGACACCTTCACCGACATCAGAAGAATACGATCAACGGGACAACTGTCGTGTATCCGGGCAGTACCGAGCGGGTCAGCTTCAACGAGGAGGGAGAAGAGAAAGGATTCTGCTGGCTTGAACTCGCCAAGACCGGCATAGTGCATCAAGAGTTTCACTCGACACCTGCCCGGCCGATGGAAACGCTAGACTCACGCGTCACCGGTGAGGGTGGGAGTCTAACCCGGCAGATACAAGATCTTCTTGAGAAGAGGCGTGGCGCGGAGAAGATTCTGCGCATTCGAGTAACCGGTCGAGTATCACTGGATCAACTTTCAACATACAAACGCTCAGCCCTGCAATCATACTGCCAGGAACGCTTCTTCCACACAGAGTTTGACGAAGACGGACTTAATGTTCTCACGACAGAGGCGATTGAATCACTGCCGAGGACTACACCGCTCGAAGAACTCGGCCGCTCATTCCAATCTCTCCTCTCGAACGTGAAGGAAGAAGAACGCCTACTCGTCCACGAAGCGTGGAAAGCGACAGTTGCAAGACTACAAGAGGAGGGAGTGAGTTGAGACTAGTTAGTCTTCAAGCACAGAATTTCAAGAAACTGAAAATCAGCAAACCACTCCCATTATCCGAAGGCATTATTCTCATCACCGGCCTCAACGAGAGCGGCAAATCCACAATACTAGACGCCGTCCTCTACGCGCTGTTCGGCCGCGTGATTCGTCCCAGCAAGATGCCAAGCAATGAGGACATTATCAGCTACGGGAATGGCGAAGCCCAAGTCCGCCTCGAATTCGACATAGGCGAGAATAGGTACCGCGTGGTCCGGGAGGTCCACAAGACCAGACCCAACCGAGCGACGCTCGTCGAGGTGAGACCCAACGGGACGACAAAGACCCTCGCCAGCTCCGTCAAAGACGTCACGGCCGAGATCGAACGGCTGTTAGGAGGGATAACTTACGACGAGATTGTCGCAAGTAGTGTAGTTGCCCAGAAAGACCTTGAACGGCTCATCAAACAAAGGCTCGATGATCGTAGGAAGGTCATCAATGTCTTTCTCAACCTCGAGAGCTTCAACAAGGTCCAGGATCAGCTCGATAATGAGCGGAACGGGATCGAAGGGACGAGTAGGACCCCGGGACACCTCACAGTCGAGAGGCAGCGTCTCGAGACTCTCAACGAGCAGCTGAAGGAGTACAAAGAAACAAGCGTTCAGCTAGACAATCTGAATGCAAAGGTCGAGAAGCTCAAGAAGGATCAACAACATCAAGAGAAACGGTTCGACGAAACCGACACTCTATACAAGACGCTCAACGAGTATGGAGAAGCGGTCAAAGAACGAGACTCTCTACAGCGAGAGATAGAAGACAAGAGCCTCCTCACAGACAATCTCCAGCAACAACTCGCCAGCGTCGACACGCAACGGTCAGAGCTTGGAAGAGCTGAGGCAGAGGTCAAGAAGTATGGCGATCTTGCCGAAGCAGAGAAAGCAATAACACGAGCTTCAGAGGTTCTTGAAAAGGTTCGGAGTGCTGAGCTTCAGATAGCACAGTTCGAAGATCGAGAACAGAGACTACAAGCGCAGATTACCGAGACAAACAAGAAAGTTACTATTGCAGACGAATCGCGGCTATTCTCTTCAGAAAAGCCTCGGAGAATCTGGTCCTACCTGATTGCAACGGCCGCCTTCGGTGCGGGAGCGATCCTCTCTTTCATACTCACCTTTGCGGCACTATCTGTCGCTCTGGGATCTCTTGCCGTTGTATCACTCCTTCTGCTAACTCGACAAATCGTCTCCTTATCGCAACAAGCCGAAGCATCCAAGCAGCAACAAAACCGCCTAGCTAGTGCTCAGCTACTCGTTTCTTGGGAGAACGAGTTAGGAGAAGTGAAGAAAGGTCGAGATGTTGCAGACGCAACGATCAGACAAGGGTCCAGGCAGATTCTGCAGATCCTAGGCCCTATCGAATCATACTCTAGCTACCTGCAAGGTCTGACTGATCCCAGAGAGGTCGTGGAACAAGCCTCCTCGATCTACAACCAAGACAAACAATCACTCAGCGCTGTAACAGAACGAGTCAACATGCTCCAGAAACGGCTGGGAGAAGAGCCCGACCTGAAGCGACAGCTCGCCCAAGCCCAGCTCGACATTGCTATGGTGGAGAAGAAACTCAAGAAAACACTGCTCCCTTCTCTCCCTGAGGGAGTTGAATTCTCCCCGGAGTTGCTTGACGAGGCGAGCCAGATGCGTGACAGTCTCAACGAGTCAGTGTCCCGGGTCAAGACTCAGATCGAAGAGTCGATGACGCGCATCATCGAGCTGAAACAGTTCCTAGAAGAGAACAAAGATCTAGAGGAGCAGGTTGACGAGCAGAAGCGGAAAGTATTGCTCTTACAGAAGCAGCTGGCAGTGGTCAAGTATTCTATCAAGGGACTCGAGCAGGCTTCCGAATCGTTGAGGAACCGGGTAAAGCCCCAGGTCGAGCGGTACATGAGCCAGATTCTGCCAGTGATCACTTCTGGCCGATACAAGGCAGTCCAGCTAGAGGACGATTATACTGTGAGGGTCTTTGATCCGGAGGCGGGAGAATTTCGGCCGAAAGAAGTATTCTCGGGCGGGACTGAGGATCAGTTGTTGCTAGCTATGAGGCTGGCTTTCGCGCTAGCATTGATTCCCCAGGCTAAGGGTCGCAATCCGGAATTTCTATTTCTGGACGAGCCTCTCGGTAGCTCAGACAAGGTCCGGCGAGAAGGAATACTCGCACTGATGCACGGGGAGTTGTCCGAGAACTTCAAGCAGATCTTCCTCATCAGCCACGTCGGGGATTTAGAGGTGGAAGCGGACACTGTTATCGAGATGGAAAACGGGACGGTTCGGGAAGTGGTGACTCGCAAATCCTCATTACCACAGCCAATAGAGATTCCCGCCTGACATCGTCTTGAGCCTCGACTGGCTTTACAGCTTCGACGAGCTAAGCGCGTACATGCTGGAGACGAAGAAGGGAAAGGAGCGTCTTGAAGCTCAGATCAACAGTCTTCCTGGGCTAATGAGTTTTGCCGGAATAGGGCTTCCGAGAAAGCCGAGGATCCTCTGCTTGATGGCTGGGTCTTGCATTGAAGGAATAGCGTTCGGGGAGGTCTACGATGCCGACGTAACCTGTGTTGACCTGCAAGAGCGACTATTGTCTAAGGGTCTGCGCGAGGCGAAGAAGAGAAAACTGAAACTCCATGTGGTCCACGGCGATGTCCGAGAACCATCTAAGCTGGTCAGTGGCAAATTTGATCTAGTAACTGTTCTGGGACAGCCGCTTCCACATATGGGAATCTTTGATTTCGACCAGACGATAGGCGGAGTAAAGAAACTCCTTGCGAAGAGCGGGACATTCCTGATTGATCAGTCGGATCTAATCTTCAGAATCCTCCCACAATACAAAGACTCGATAACACACAACTTGGAACCGCCAGTGTTCAGCATTCACCGTAACCTCAACGCTAGACACGGATACTTCGAACGACTCTACTACAGCCGAACAAGACACGACTCCTACAAGACCTACCTATGGGCACCGTGGATCATCGAGTACATGCTGAAAAAAACGGGTTCACAGAGGTAGAGGTCGAGCCCTACGTAGACCCATACAACATGGCACAAACATACCTGCACATAGCTACTAATTCGTAGCACGAATCAAACGTAGACCGGTATGTGGGCCACGGCCAGGCGACTCGGACTTCCAAACTCGCACTCTGTGTCGTGGGGATCAACTGCTTTTGAGATTTTTCGGAGGGGGGTCTCACCAGTTGAAACTAATCGGGGCGAGTCTATTGGTTCTAGCCGCAGAATGGAACCGTCGGCCCTTTTTCTGATCGCAGATTAAGCGTGGAGCTCAGCGTGAAAAAGTCGCAAGCTCAAATCGCTTGCCCCGATTCCGGATCAGGGCTTGTTCTGCGCCTGTCAAGCATGAAACAGAACAGTCTGCGATTTCTTTCTGTGAAGCCGAAGAGATGGTTACTCTTTGTTAATTCCTTCTCAACTGCGAGGTTTGTGTCGCGGGAAATATTTTTTCTAAATTCCTGCAAGGGTCCACTCGTTGGCTGAAACGTTTCTAGGCGAGATCCCGGGTTTGTCGCGCAGAACTGGCGAGTCAGCGGTTTTTCGACCGGTCTCCATTTGTATCATTGCATGTTTGAAGTGGGCTTCATATGAAATGCTCCTCCCAGATCTCAGATCAGGGTTCGTTCTGTGCTTTTCTCGGCGAGAACTTCCGGAATCATCTCTCGCGTCAGCCTAACATAGGCAGGCTGACGATGCAGTTGCTTGAATGAAGTACTTCGATACAGAGAAGATGGGACAGATTCGGGACGCGCTTGAAACGGAGATTTTGAAATGGCCGGGAGTCTCGAGCAGGGAGATGATGGGATGCCTTTGCTACCTACTAGGTAAGAACATGGTCGCGTTTCTCGTAACTGATGGGATTGTGATATCGAAGCTCTCTGAACAGGAGCAGAAGGATTGTCGAAACTGAGCAAGAAGATATCTTTCAAGATGGGTGGTAAGTCTTTCAGGAAGCCGGTATGGGAGCTGAAAACCCTGGACAACCTGCGGACAATTCTGCCTTTCCTAAAGAAGAGCTACCAAGCTACTCTGATAGGCAAGAAATAACTCGCACAATTCGCTAAGAAGCCCACAGTATTCTGTCGGTGGCAAAGACAATTCCTCTCCGTTTCAGCCATTCATAATCTGCGCCTTTTTCTTGGCGCTTCTTTAGCCCGCAAGTATTCGGCTATGTCGAGTTCGAGGAACGCTTCGCCAATGTCTCCCATTGTCTGCTTGAAATGATGCCTTTCGTACAACTGCTTTGCGCGCTTGTGTATTGTCGAGGTCTCCACACCGACGGCGCCTCTCGCGAGCGAGTTGGTAATCGCCTGCTCGAGTAGAAGTGTTCCGACTCCTTTTCCTCTCTCTGCCTTCGAGACATAGAAAGCGGATATGAACGCATTCGGGCCTCCATCGATGATATCCTCATGTAGGACATAGTGGATGAAACCGACGACTCTAGAGTCGGTTTCTGCAACAAGTAGCTCCTTCTTCCTAACTGCTCTTTGTACCGATTTTAGTCGTCCTGAGATAGGTTTCCAGTCAAACCATTCAGATAGAAGATCGTCCACATCGGCGACATCCGTCATCAACGCTCTCCTTACGACAAGCCCTTTCGACAAGTCTCATCTGGGCCCCTCCGCCAGCGAGGATTGTCTCCGCCAGACGGATAAAGCCTCTGACCGGGTGAGCTGATACTTAGCCGATATAGCTCGGGACAGAGGAAGCTTGGAAGGATTTGAGAACTCTCAGCAAGGTCTCCTCAGCCTTGCTCCGATCGGAGTAGTGTTCCTTTAGAGCCGAGGTCCAGAGATGGTAGACCATTCCTCCCTGCTCCGCAGCCTGGAAGAAACCCAACTCCTCAAGAGACCTTGTCAATGATAGGAGCCGATCCGAGAGGACTGAGAGACCTGCAGTTATCGTCCAGTCTCCTGTCTGGTCAAGCATGACGTGTACGATTCCATCAGAGAAAGTCAGAGATACGCTTCCCCCCGGCCTAAGTGAGGAGTCTAGGAGGTCTGCCATCGACAACGGATCGTAGGCTCCCTGACCACTGAATGGAGCGTTCTCTGTCATGATGACTGCCCGCCTGCAAGAACAGGCTTAACACTCGTGTAACTCAGTCCCGCGAAGGCGCGGAACTTGTGAGCGAATTCTGGACGTTTATATCGAACAGAAGCCTCACCAAGGCTTCCCTCGGGCTCAACCATGTCCATGTATGATCTGGAGGAGGATAGGCTCGTAGCCGAGATAACGGGTAGAGGTGCCCGAAGGTTACTCATTCAACTGCCCGACGGGCTAAAGAACGAGGGACCCCGACTCGCCAGCCTGGTCCGAGAGAGAACAGGCGCAGATGTATTTGTCTCAGCGTCCTCGGCCTGGGGCGCTTGCGACCTATCCCTCGACGCAGCTGCGCGTCTGAAAGCTGACCTTCTGGTTCATTACGGTCATAACGAATTTCTGCGCGACGGGTCCAACGGCATACCTGTCGTCTATATTCCCGCCAAGAGCCGACACGAAATAATCCCAGTCGTGGATAAGGCGCTACCGCTCCTACAGGGACCACGCATAGGATTGGCTACGGTTGTCCAACATCTTCACAATCTTCCAGACACTGTCAAGTTCCTAGAAGAGAAAGGGTTCAAGGTCCAGCTTCCCGGACGCGGACCCTGGTCGCACGAAGCAGGCCAGGTCCTGGGCTGCGACTATTTCGGACTCAAAAGGATCGAGCCAGAAGTAGACTCATTCCTGATAGTAGGAAGCTACTTCCACGGCCTCGGAGCAGCACTCTCGCTTGAAAAACCCACAATCCTCGCAGATCCCTACGACAAAACTGTGCAATCACTCGATCAGGACCGAGCAAGAATCATACGCCAGAGATATGCGATGGTCGAAAAGGCTCGACAAGCCAGCAATTTCGGAATAATCATCTCCACGAAACCCGGCCAGTCCAACCCGACGATCGCACTGAACATTCAGCACCAGCTGGAGGAGAACGGCAAGAAAGCAGTCCTCCTATACGCCGACGAAATAAGACCCGAAAAACTGCTAGACTTCACAGATGTAGAGGCTTTTGTCGACACGGCCTGCCCAAGACTCGCCCTCGACGATCCAGAGAGATTCTCAAAACCCATCGTCACGCGGGACGAGATCATGGTCGTAATGGGCGCATGGACCTGGGAACAGCTTCTAGAGCGCGGCCTGGTCCGCCTCTAAAATGGCCGACAATACCCGCCTCTCAAAACGCCAGCTAGAAATCCTGCTCGGCAAACTGAAAATTCTCGATAAACCCAATCTGGAGCTCGAACAGTATCCTGTCTCCGCTGAAGCTGCAAGCGAACTCCTCTACATGGCAGGATTCGAACACGACGACCTAGGCGGTCGAATCATCGACCTCGGCACTGGGACAGGACGCCTCGCGATAGGCGCCGCGCTCATGGGTGCACGAGAGACTGTTGGAGTAGACATGGATGAGAGAGCGCTGGCACTCGCCAAAGAAAACGTCGAGACAGCAGGAGTGATTGTAGAATTGGTCCATTCTGACATAGAAAAGTTCAACGGGAGATTCGACACTGTGATAATGAATCCCCCATATGGGACCCGGACTTCTCACGCAGACACAAGATTTCTGGAGAAAGCCTTCCTATTAGCCCCGGTCGCCTATTCCATCCATAAATCAGCAACAAGAGATTTCCTGCTCCAGTTTGTGAAAAGGTCGGATAGGAAGGTCGACCAGGTAAGATCCATGAGGATGGAGATTCCCCACCTCTTCGAATTCCACCAGAAAAAACAGAAGAGAGTCGAGGTTGACCTCTACAGGATTATCCGAACACGTTCAAGAAGTGTTTGAAGGGGGTTTTTGTTACATTCTTCCTTGGAAGAGGGCGAATGTGTTGCCGTTGGGGTCTGTGAGTATTGCGAAGTGTCCTCTTCCTGTTTCCTGTTTTGGCGTGACGACTGTGGCGCCCAGGCTTGATGCTTGTTTCAAGGATTCGTCTATGGATTTGACGCTGAAGTAGTTGAGGATTCCTTGCTGGGACATGCCTTGCTCAGCCTTGTAGAGTCCCCCTAGTGTCTCGTACGGTGACTTTGCGTCTTTGTGGCTGATGAGCCAGTAGTCCATGTTCCCGCCTTCCATCTTGGTGAATTTCCAGCCGAAGAGTTGTTCGTAGAATCGGGCTATCTTTGATGGTTCGTTGGCGGGGATTTCAAAGTGGACGAGGGTGTTGTACCTGGGAGGGGCTTTGGTAACGTTTTTGGTGGACTCCATCTTTGTATCAGCGTTTCTTATCGCTTAGCAAGTATCTCTTAAACATCCTCCAAGCCCGCAAACGCGAGAAAAAGCTACGGCTCATTCTCGTGCGACAGAACTGGCGTTCCTATTCCTTCTTAGGAGGAACCAGTGTGGCTGGCTCTTCGACTATGGTCCCCGGCGTTCCCTGGGCCGGAGTGGCCGGTATTGGCTCCATAGATGGCAATCCAGGAATTATTCCAGATACAGTAGGAACTATCTCGCTGATTTTTCGTGGCCGAATACGCATCTTTCCAGCCCACTGGCGAAGCCGATTCGCTGCGCCTCCCGCACTCTTTGGCTTTGATCTGTCTTGCAACAGGAAGTAGGTAGCAAGAAATGATGTAACCCCCAGGATGACTCCTGTCCAGACATTGATACCTGAAAGTATGGCCGTGGTAGTTCTGCCAACATAGTTCTGCAGATACGCATTGTTGGAATAATCGAGGTACAGCGCTGACAAGAGTCCAATGATTGCACTAGTTTCCACTATCACTCCAAACTTCGTCTTTAACGGAATCGATGGGATCAGCTTCTCTTCAGGCCGAACCGGGACCCTGCGTAGCCGACCCGGCGCCCACCAGTTCAACCGCTTCATCATCATCATGATCGAAGGCACGAGATAGATTCGAGTCAGAGTTGCATCTAGCAAGACAACAATGAAGATCGCCAGCCCTAGCTGTTGAAGCATAGGAATCTGTGACAACATCATCGTCCCATACGCCCCCGCAGTAACCAGACCCGTCACAGTGATTATGCCTCCAGTACGTTCGACTGCAGTCTCAATCGCCTCCTCATCCTTCGCACCGCCCGCAACATACTCGCGGATCCTAGTCACTAAGAAAATGTCATAATCGAGCCCAAGCCCGACCATGATCACCAAGAGCATTATGGGGAGTATCCAGATTAGTTCCACCGAGAAGTACGTCTTGAAGAAGTAGACCGTGGCGGCCATCGCCCATGATATGCTGAGGAGGATTGTGAAGATCAAGCGTAGAGGCGTAAAGACAGAGCCCAAAGCGACTAGGAGGACAATGAAGACTCCTACCAGCACGAGAGCGGTGAGGTTGAAGTAATCAGAACCGCTCGAGGTGGCTAGATCACTGACCGAGGCTGTCGCTCCACCTACGAACATGGTGGATGAAGCCAACAGCGGGTCCTGGCTCTTCAGGACATTCACATTAGCACGAATCTGAGCAACTGTCGCGATGGCTTGATCAGAATAGGGCTCACTATCGAATGCAGCCCAGACCATAGCTGACTTCTCGTCGCTACCTAGGAACGGCTTCATGCTTCGGAGCATGGCCTGCTGCTCGGCTGAGTTCAGCTGGTTGAAACTCGCGAAGGGAATAGGATTCCCCGAAGGATGAGTCAGTCCATACACCTTGGAGACTCCCGGAATCATGGACGTCGAGTTTTCTGCGAGGGATATTGCTTTCAACGCCGTAATGTTGATCCGACCGCCGTAGACCAGCATGACCGGCGTCCGGACTATCGTGTAGGTTGGCGTGACTGTTCCAGCACCAAAGCCTTGGCTCATGATATTGTATCCGTTCTTGCTCTCCAGAGAAGATGGAATCTGTCCAATCAGATCATGACTCGTCTGGGAAGTCAGAACAGTGCTAGCCGCGGGGAGTGAGATGGCCAACGCTAACAGAAGAACCAGTTTCGAATGTTTCGCGGTGAACTGTGCAGCCCGAGCATAGTAACTAGCACCGACGAGCTTCCTCTTCCTCCACAGACCCAGTCCGCGAGGCCAGAAGATCCGATCGCCGAAGAGCGAGAGAGCCGCGGGGACCAGTGTCAGAGCAACAAGCAAAGCAATCGAGATTCCCAACATGACCGCAATACCCACAGAACGCAGGAGACCAAAACTGGCGAAAGCTAGTGTGCCGAAGGCAATGACTACGGTCGCGCCGCTAGTCGCGATGCTCTCACCAGCCCAAGTGACAGATCTCTCAACGGCATCCTTCTTCCCCCTACCCAACCTGCGCTCCTCCGCGTAACGGCTTACGAGGAAGATGCAGTAGTCGGATCCCGCGCCGAGCATTGAGACAGGAAGCAGAGTCAGAACTAGATAGTGAACACTGGTAACGTACGAGCCGACGAGGTAGACGAGGCCAAAGGCAATTCCTATCGAGAGACCGATGGCGGCGATCGGAATCAGCGGTGCTACGAGAGAAGCAAAGAATACTCCGACAATGACCAGGATCAACGTTATCGTGATCGGGTCAATGCGCTCTATGTCTGTTACAGTCTGCGTCTGGATATCGTAGTTGAAGGCCGGCGCTCCAGTGACGTAAACCACCAGACTTTCATTGCTGATGATGTTCGCAATGCCAACATCATGCCTGATCTCCGGTACACTATTCATCGGGTCCGGACCGTTGGTCTTGAAATCAATAACCACAAGCATAGTATCATTCTTCGCTGATGTAAACTGAGAATATACATCCCTGCTCGGCTGCACAGGATACGTCAACATGTTGTAGTTATGGAGGATCTGCAGTCCTAGACTAGACAGGTCAGAGCTTGAGGCTGAAGCGCCTAAATCGTAGATCTCGCCCATTATCGTAAGCTGCACCGAATTGGCCATCGCGGTTTGGGAGACGGTGTTTATGGTGAATGATCTAATCGCGTTCTGATCATTCCAACAATTATTGTTGGAACACCCGATTCCAGAACCGCCACCGTAGATATTGAAGAATCGGGCGGCAGAGACAAAGAGGTTCAGAGTCTGAGCATCAAAAGGAAGCGATTCAACGAATGGCAGCGTTATGTTGTAGTAAGAAGGCTGCGTAGCCAAGAGTGGACTGCCCTTTGTCACGTTCTGTGCCCGGGCAAACGCTCCCACGAAAAGCTGAAGCGGGGTGTAGGTTGCGGCTGTGAAAGTCTGATTCCAGGACTTGTAGAAGAGGGTCAGATAGTTGAAAGCGGTCGTCTGATACGCCGCGGGGGTCTGCCCCGAGACGATAGGCCAACTGGAGTTGTATGCTTGGCTGTTGTAGGCCGCGAGCTGTGCTTGGTCGATAGTTCCCGAACCTGAGTTGACCAGCGATATCCACTGGGTTACGTAGGTGCTGGGTATGCCAAACTCGATGTTCGAGGCAAGGGTTGTCGCGTTCTTAGTCTGGTATAGTTGTAGGTGCACTACGCTTGTGTAGCCTAGGAGTAGCTGGCTGTAGATGTCGTAGATGCTTGTGATGTTGTTGATGTTTGAGAGTTTTCCATCGTTGTGCAGGGTTCTGTTTAGAGCTAGGGTGAAATCTCGAACGTCGTTGCCTCGCACGTCGGGTGAAGTGATTACGACGATGACGCTACTGCCCTGATCGATGCTGAACTCATTGCTCACAATGTTTTGTGCAAGGCTCGACTCGGAGTTTTTCGGGTTGAACGCGGTCTCATTGTATACAATAACGCTCTGAACTTGCAGAATCGCCGGAATACTGAGGACTAGAGCTACTAGCCAGATCACGAAAACGGCCTTGTTATGCCGGATTATGAGGCGAGCTAGTTTCGTGAATAGCACAGTTGATCCTCTTTAGGATTGAAACGATTGAAAACCGGGACGGCGGCCATAAAGTCGTGGTGTAACTCGGAAACGTTCGAGAACGGCTGATACCCGAGTCTAGGCACATCTATAAGACGAAAAAGGGACAGCCTCAAACAAGGGATCAAGTCACGAAGCCGATAACTCTCCTTCTAGCCCAAACCAGCCCTAAACTGGGAAAGAAGGAAGAGAACCTGAAGACAATCGCTACACAGGCGAATGCCGCCAGGAAGAAAGGGGTCGAGCTTCTGGTATTTCCTGAACTCCACCTGACCGGTTATACCATGCAAGACGAGGTGTACAACCTGGCCGAGCCGATTCCCGGACCCAGCGTCAAGAGAGTCGAGAGGCTTGCTAAAGAGCATGGACTACACATTGTGTTTGGGATGCCTGAAGAGAGCGCTGTCAAGGGAGTAATCCACAACACAGCAGTGCTCGTGGGTCCTAACGGACTCGTCGGCAAATATCGAAAGATCCACCTTCCGACTCACACGGTCTTTGAAGAAAGGCGCTACTATCGTCCGGGGCAAGAGGCTCCAGTCTTCTCGACTCCTCTCGGAATAATCGGGTTGACGATCTGCTACGACCTCTACTTTCCCGAACTGACACGGCTCCAAGCACTAGCTGGAGCACAGCTGATAATCTGCATCTCGGCCAGCCCAGGTCTGAGACGCCGATTCTTCGAAGGATTCTGTCTGAGCAGAGCAATGGAAAACGCTGTCTATCTCGCTTACGTCAATCGGGTGGGGATTGAGGATGGGAATCAGTTCTGGGGTGGCAGCAGAGTCGTCGCACCAAACGGGTCGGTCCTAGTCCAGTGCAAGTATGATGTTGAGGATTACCAGCCTTGCAAGGTTGACTTGGACGAGGTTTCGCGCGCCCGAGCTTTCATACCGACGATAAAGGATCTTGAGCCTCAGCTATTCGACCAGTTGCGTACCAAGAGCAGAGAAGCCTGAAACGTGTCTAAACATTATCGTAGGCTGAGTCTCGCCCAAGGCGCGTCGCTTTGTGTAGTCGGATTGTTAATAGGTCTAACTCTACTCGTTGCATCGCCGCGCATCAGACTGTTTCCTGTCAATGTGCTGTTCCTGCTTGTTGCCTGGTTCTGTCTCTGGTTCTTCTCGCACGATCTTTCCCACCACATTATCGGAAGAATTTTCGGCGTTGGTTTCCGCTACTATTTCTTGGGACGGTCGACGATAACGAGATTGAGTCTTCCAATTGCGTCCAACTTACTAAGAATGGTCCCAGTACTGGGATTGAAGATCGACAAGTCCAGTTTGAAATCCGCTTCTCCGAACAAGGCGCGCGCGATGTACGCTTCAGGGGCCATATCCTCCATGTTTCTACCATGGCTCGTAATTCCTACCGGATTCTTGGTTGGTCTTCCGGTTGGAATCTTACTTACAATTCTGACGATAGCAAACGTTGTCTTTACTCTCTACTTCAGCCCCCGAGTAGGCGACCTTCATCATGCTCGAATGGTCAGAAGCTAGGTCGAATCGTCTATCACGATACATTCTGAAGCCGATTGCTTAGTTTCTATCTAGAAATTCATCCTGAGAAGACTATAGTATATTAGCCGGGACGCCATAGGCATTCAAGGCAACTCTCTTGAAAGGCAGAAACTATCGTTCTCCCTCAGGTCAGGCTTACACCCGTTTGAAGTACATTCATGGATCCCCGACGCCGAAAGTCTCGAAGTTCAACATGGGGGATCTCTCGACTCATTTTGCCCGAAGGGTTCATCTTGTGTCAAGAGAGAATGTCCAGATTCGTCATAACGCCCTCGAGTCGGCGCGTGTTTCTGCTAACAAGGTTCTCTTCGACAAGTACGGCGAGACAGGCTACCGATTGCAGTTGTGCGTTTATCCTCATATTATTCTCAGAGAGAACAAGATGATAGCGACGGCCGGGGCTGACCGTCTCCAGGAAGGAATGAGACGCGCTTTCGGAAAGCCGACCGGAAGGGCCGCGCGGGTTCATGATGGTCAGTCGATACTCATCGTCTATGTTCCAGAAGATGGTGTAGATACTGCTCGAAAAGCGTTAGACACCGCGTCGACAAAATTCCCGATGAGGAGCCGCATAACCGTTGAAGAGATTCCTGTGGAAGAGCAAGCTCAAGTTCCTGTAGAAGCTCCTGTGCCTCATGAGGAAGCCGAGCCGACCGAGGCTGCGGAAGAAGTCACTCCGATTGTAACAGCGGGAGCCTAGTCTGAATGGTCAGCTCCGACGCCATCGTAGTCTGGCTTGAAAATGTAAGAAAAGACGACATTCACATCGTCGGCGGAAAGTGCGCCAATCTCGGAGAACTGACAGCAAAAGGCGTCACGGTTCCTCCTGGCTTTGCAGTTACCGCGGACGCGTTCCGTCGATTCTTAGAAGAGACGAAGATCGGAGAAGTAATCCAAAAGACTCTGACGAGCGCTGATGGCCCGCGAGATCCGAAACAGTATGAAGAAGCGTCGCAAGCGATCCGGAAGATCATCGAGTCAGCCCCAATGCCAGCCGACATTGCCAACGAGGTTCGGAGTGCGTATCGGGATCTAGAACGGAAAACGAGTAACCCCCAGGTCAAGGTGGCCGTACGATCCTCAGCTACTAGCGAGGATCTTCCGGACGCGTCCTTTGCGGGACAACAGGATACGTATCTTAACGTGAAGGGAGAGGACGCGCTTGTCCACTACGTCCAGAAGTGCTGGTCTAGTCTCTACACGCCACGCGCCATATTCTATCGGGAGGAGAAGGGATTCCCGCACGAGAAGGTGCTCATAAGCGTCGGGGTCCAGAAGATGGTTGAATCAGAAGTCTCAGGAGTCATATTCACCCTCGATCCGGTCAACGGGGACCCGTCGAAGATCATCATTGAATCGAGCTGGGGCCTAGGCGAGGCGCTGGTTGCTGGGGTTGTCCGTCCGGACCGGTTCATTATCGACAAGGGGACGCTTCAGATTGTCCACAAGGAGATTGTCCCGAAGATGGTTGAGCATGTTCCGAATCATCAGACCGGGCTCACGATGGAACGAGAAGTTCCGGCGGAGCGTCGGAACGCTGCGAGCCTCGGGGATGAGCAGGTTGTTGAGCTTGCGCGGTTGGCTCGGGATATCGAGGATCATTATCAGACTCCGCAGGATGTCGAGTTCGCAGTTGAGCGTTCAAAGTCTGGTCAGAAGGTGTACGTGGTCCAGACTAGGCCTGAGACGTTCTGGGCGCGGATGAAGTCGCCCTCAGAGTCGGGAAAAAGTCCTGTGCTTGATCGTGTTGTCGTGGTTCAAGGTCTTGCGGCTAGTCCAGGTCTTCACGCGGGACGGGCCAAGATTGTGGTAGGCTTGCAGGATGCTGGGAGGATGATGAAAGACAAGGATATTCTCGTTACTAGAATGACGAACCCGGACTGGGTTCCCTACATGAAGATCGCCGGCGCGATCGTTACAGAAGATGGCGGCACGACTTGCCATGCGGCTATTGTTTCTCGTGAGATGGGGATACCTTGTATTGTCGGGGCGAGGAATGCTACGAAAGTCTTGCAGACCGGCAAAGAGTATACTGTTGACGCAAAGGCGGGAGTTGTCTATCAGGGACTCGTCGAAGACGTTCTCAAACCCGCCGCCGCTGTGGGCCAGCAAATTCCTACTGTCATTCCTGTTACCTCGACGAGAATCTACGTCAACATCTCGCTGCCCGAGCTGGCGGAGAAGGTTGCGCGGGAGACGCACGCTGATGGTGTGGGGTTGTTGCGGGCGGAACACATGATGTTGTCCGTGGGGAAGCATCCGCGGCTGTTGATCGAGGAGGGTGGCGGGCAGAAGATGGTGGATGCTTTTGCGGAGGGTGTGCGGAAAGTGGCTACTCCTTTTGCGCCGAAACCGGTCGTCTATCGCTGTCTAGATTTCAAGCCTGACGAGTTTCTCGGGCTGCCGGGTGGTGAGAAGTATGAGCGGGAGGCGGGGCATGTCGGACCCAATCCATTGCTGGGTTTCAGAGGCGCGTTCCGATATGTGAAGGAGCCGGATGTGTTCCGGCTGGAGTGTCGGGCGATACGGAAGGTGCGGGAGGAGTTTAAGCTGACGAATGTGCATGTGATGTTGCCGTTTGTCCGGACCTTGGAGGATTTCCGGAACGCGAAGAAGATCATGGAGGAAGAGGGGTTGAAGAGGAGTCCGGATTTCAAGCTCTGGATAATGTGCGAGGTTCCCGCGACTGTCTTGTTGATTGACAAGTTTGTCTTGGAGGGGATTGATGGGATCTCGTTCGGCACGAACGACTTGACGATGCTGATTCTCGGGATCGACCGGGACGATGCGTCTATACAGGAAATTTACGATGAGCGGAATCTTGCAGTGTTGCGGGCGATGAGTCATGTTATCCGGATCTGTAGCGAGGCGGGTGTGACGACCTCTATCTGTGGCCAGGCGCCTTCGAACTATCCCGAAGTCGTCGAGTTCCTTGTTAGAGAGGGCGCGGTTAGTATGAGTGTGAATCCTGACAAGGTCATAGAGACGAAACAGCTGGTCGCGGGCATCGAGCAGAAACTCATCCTCGAAGGTATGCGAAAGATGCGACAGAATAACGGTGATTCGGGAGCTCTCCAGCCCCGATGGCCAAAATAGATCCCTGTCATAGATGTTTGATGATCTAGTAGAATACGTTCGGGAAAATTATTCTCGGGCTTCGAAGATTGTTGAGCTGGGAGTAGGCAGCCGGATAGAAGTCGCTGAAAAGATCAAGAAACATCTTCCACTAACCGAGGTTCTTGTCACGGACAAGGATGAAGCATGGGTCCGGACGCATATCACGAGTCGTGTTCGGGCTGTTGCTGATGACGTGATGTTTCCGCAGACACCGATTTATCAAAATGCGTCGCTAGTCTACTCGATCCACCCGCCCTTTGAGATTGTAGAACCAATGGTTGCGCTGGCCAGGCGGATAGGGGCCGATCTTCTAGTTGTGCCTAGGTCTGATGAGCAAGAAATGTTTCTTCATGATGCCTGGCGGAAGCTTGACCGAAATGGGCGGACGCTCGGTTGGCTCCGAACCTTCAGAAAGGAACAACATTAGCCTAGAACGGGATATAGAATCATCCGGTTTCTGCGCCGCGAGACACGCCTGCATACCCTCTTTTTCTAGCTAGCCTATTGCTAGCCGGATCTTAACAGGGACCGAGCAAGAACCCCGTTCGTATCTTCTCAAGCGTCATACGGATTTTATCATCGACTCGGACCCTCGGGCGTTTTCCAGCCGACTTCCTTGGCACCCTCAAGACCATACTGGTCTCGCCGTGGCTGCTCCCCAGCTTGGGATGGAACAACCGCCTGGCAGCTCAGAATCTTCCGAAAATGGTCCTTGTTCGAGGACGGGAATCTTGAAATATCGAGTAGCACATAAAATAACACTAAGTGTGATACTATTGGCCTTGGCGAGAGTCAGAAAAGTCGGCGGAAGCCTCGTAGTAACAATCCCGCGCGAGGTTGCCGAGGAAGAGGGAGTCAAGGCCGGAGAGATAGTGAACCTGGAGATTCGTAAGACTCGGAAGAGCTTCTTTGGAGCGGCTAGGGGAATCGGACCCTTCACCGTCGAGGATGAGATGAAAGACCACGACTAGATACGTGGTCGACGCTTACGCCTGGATAGAATACCTGGACGGCAGCCCCAGAGGAGCCAGAGTCAGAGACCACATAGAGAATCCAGTGAACACAATCCTGACTTCAACAGTCACACTAGCGGAACTTGTTAGCAAATCTTTCAGAACAAAGCGAGACCCCAAAGTTGCCATCACAGCGGTCGAGAGCAACTCAACCCTGCAGACGATTACTCCTGTACTCGCGACTCTAGCAGGGGAAGTGCACGCTGAAGAGAAGAAGCGCAAACAAGACTTTGGTCTAGCCGACGCCTTCGTCCTAGCCACCGCTAGGAGCAGATCCTCTAAGGTTCTGACCGGAGATCCTCACTTCAAAGACGTCCCCGAAGCAGTCATGATCTGACTCGACGCAATCTGGGCTCCATCTCGTAGCCTGGAAACTCTAGAGGGCTCGCTAGACGATAATTCCGAGCACCCGTGCTGCCCGGGGGATTCTGCTGAGACTCTTGGTCCGCTAAACGATAGAGCTATGGTTCTTGTTGTTGATCTCTGCCGCTGAACCTTTCCAAGTGTTCTCAACCAGCTCCACAACATCCGCCAGATGAGCACCCAACTCTCCAAGCCGCTTCCCCGTCTCAGGATCTTCCTCGCCGAAGAAAGAGCTGAGCCTGCCGAGAATAACCATACACTTCCTAATCGTCGCTACCTCGTATCGTATCTGTTCGCCGACAGCCATATCCCAGAGGATAGCCCTCCGCTTTACGACAACCTCTGAAGCCTCAGCCTCAGAATCCGTCTCAGTCTCTAACATGCTCGCTAAATCGGAGCCGGTCAATGTTTAGAATCCATGTAACTCTATCGCGGATTCCAGAGTGACAACGCCTAAACCCGCCTTTCTGCGTCGTGAGATTGGCGCGCATACCTGATTAGGCGAAGGAGACCAGGTAGACGTCAAATTCGAAGAGGAAGGAGTCATCCTGGTAAGGAAAACCCTGAGCCTTGAAAAGGTTCAGAGGAACATGGCAGGCCGACTACCCCAGTGGAGCAGGCTGGAAGGCAAAGCGGACAAACTCGTCCTCCAAGAAGTAGGAAGCAAGAACCGATAGTGCAGAGAAGCGGGACAGTCAGCCCTAACCCGGTGCTAACGCATAGTATCGAGTTCTACGAACTCTTGGACTGACCTTCTAAATCCCAGTTCTAAGCGGAGAAAATCCTTGACACCATCCTTCCCAGTTGCCCTAAGCCAGATAGGTCCTTGATCAGGCTGCAATTCTAGAGTGAGTGTAAGGAAGGGACAGCAGAGCTGTCCCAGAGTAGCCCACTCCGATAACGCTGTAAAAAGGGAGCGGTTGTTCGGGAAGTGAAAACCATAGCCGTCCGGTAGCTCCGTAATTTGAAGATGTTTCGGGAACAGGTCTTTCGCTAAGATGTCGTGTCGTTTTCTCTGTTCTTGGTCTAGGGCTGAAAGGTTGCAAGAAAAGGCGCCCACTGCACTTCAGACAATCAGCCACTTTTCCGAGTAGATAAACAACAGAGTTTCTGCACAGTAACTTGCTTACGCTATAGTTAGTCACCTTCGCAATAGTTTCATTCTAGAATTTGTCCTACTCTCCTACTCTTCTACTTCGAACCACACACCAAGCTCTATGCAAAGCCTCGACTGCAAGGTCTTCTGCCGAACCTGCCAGGAACCAACATACCGCGAACTCCGATTCCGATCAGATTTCCAGTTCGAAGGCAGACTACTATTATGCCAGAACTGTGGCGAGACAATCTTCGAACCCGTCGGATCCGGGACAGTATGCCAGGACTGTTGACAAGCCTACAAGCAATGTGGCTACTAGACCTACGAGAACGTCCCGACGAGACCCGTAATGAGCGCAAGCGGGACGGTCGGGTCAAGAAAGTCTCTAAGAGTTATCACAAGGGTCTCAGCCGCCAGACTCGATAGGTCTCAGACCAGAATATAGCCACAGTGAACCCTCCGAAGATGAACGCTACAATATTATGAGTTGAAAAATCGGGAGGGTAGAGAATAGGGTAGAGAACGAGCATTACCGTGAACATTGCGGAAAAGAAAAGATGTCTAGGGAGTAGGAAGCCCAAAACGCCGACAAAGTTTTGTAAGACACCCACCTCCACCTGTTCAGTGAGATGATACTCACCTGTTGAGTCCTTCTCAACCAACCCTAGTGATCGCAGCTTCTCCAGATGATGTAGCGCAACGCTGGGACTGCTCATTCCCAGAGCACGTTGAACAGACCTCACTCCGATTGGATCATTCCGCGTCTTTAGAAGGTGCCAGTAGACGCGTAGAGTGAGTCCCTTCAGCTCAGACTCTATGATCCTGTCCCGGTCTTCCGTCAAAAGCCGTCTTCGGGAAAGAGAATAGCGTCAGATCAATACAAGCTTGCTTGTTTGCAGAAGTGTTTTGATCTGTGAACACCCCGTTCTAAACACTGGCCTTAAGGTCCTCCGCCTCGTACACCAAGTACATGGAGCCGCCAGTAGACCAGAGACTGAATCAGAATCAACGTCCTGGTCACCATTCTCGCCAGGTTAGGCGAGTCTCAGCGAGACGGGACGAGAGGAGGATGCGGCTGTGAAGGTTGGCTCCAAAACCCGGACTGTCTTCGGGCTCACACTCGGAATCATCGCCGGACTCGCGCTAATACTCCTTCCCGGAATAATGGTCATGTACACTCACCTACCCAATCCCAACGCTACTGACCAGCATGTCATGGTCCCCTTCACATCCTATCAGGAGTTGCACAGCTTCATTCTCACAAAGAGCTGCAACAGCACCGAAGTACGTAACCTCTACAATCCCACTCCTGCTCCGGTAATCCTGAACACGAACACGAACGGTCTCAACCCTGGCGGGTTCACCGGCACTGTTTCCACCATTGCCACAAGTGGAACCTCCACGGTTTCAATATCAACAAGCGCAACTCCCAGCCACTCTGAAACAAACGCTCAGGTAGCGGGCGTCGATGAGCTTGACACCGTAAAGAACGACGGCAGCTACATCTACACGGTAACCAATAACACCGTAGCGATCGTCCTCGCCTACCCAGTCTCCGAGGCAAAATTGCTGGCCCATGTATCTGTGAACGGTTCTCTTCAGGGAATTTTCGTCGACGGCAACAGGCTAGTTGTTGTCAGTCAGCAGTACCAGCAGTATCCTCTACCATACACTGGTACCGTACAACCTGCAATGGGAGCTTCCATCGCCGTCTATCCAATATTCCTCAACTATCCCCAGACCACTTCTCTCTCGATCTTCGACATTTCTAACCATGCCAGTCCAGTGCTGACAACTACTCTCGTAGTGAATGGAACTCTGGCCGGAGCGCGCCAAATTGGAGACTACGCTTACCTAGTAACGACACAACCAGCCTACTGCACCGGCCCGATTCTGCTTCCGGTCAATGTGGTAAACGGGCAGGCGTTGACAACTGGGATTGCGACGGTCTATCATTCTGATATCGCCGATGTAGCTAACAGCTTCACTACGGTTGTTGGTATCAACGTAACCGAAGCCAACCCTACTCCGGCGGCTAAGATCTTCCTCATCGGGACGAGCAGTAACATCTACGTCTCTCTTCACCAGATCTATCTTACTCAGCCGATCTGGAGTCAGGTCGAACAGACCGCTGTGCACCGCATCAGTATTGATGGTGCAAGCATTAGCTATCAAGCGACAGGTACTGTGTCAGGCCATGTTCTGAACCAGTTCTCCATGGACGAGTACAACGGCAACTTCCGCATCGCCACAACCGGCTATGGTCCAATTCCAACAACCTCGACGGGAGACGTAGCGTCCGCCTACGTGCAACGGACCAACGTGTACGTCTTAGACAGCGGTCTCCATATTGTCGGAAAGCTCGAAGGACTGTCGCCGGGTGAACAGTTCTATGCGGCCCGGTTCATGGGCGACAGAGCATACCTCGTTACTTTTCAGAGAGTGGACCCCTTGTTCGTCATCGGTCTAACAGACCCTCACCAACCCAAGGTCCTAGGGCAGCTAAACATCCCCGGGGTTTCTGACTATCTGCAGCCTTACGATGAGACCCACTTGATTGGTTTCGGCAAGTCTTCGGAGAATGTTACTTGGGAGAACGCTGCGCTGTTTCAGGGTCTGAAGCTCAGCCTGTTCGATGTCACGGACCCCAGTCACCCTATTGATACCAGTGACTATTTCGTCGGAGATCGGGGTAGCGACTCTCCAGCATTGACCGATCACAAGTCGGTACTCTTCGACCAGTCTCTCAACCTGCTGGTGATACCTCTCACGATCGCGCTGAATCAGACGACTGCAACTTGCACGTGGTGCTACAATCCACCTGTCTGGCAGGGAGCCTACGTGTTCAACGTCACCGTCTCGAACGGAATCGCCTTCCGCGCGGGAATAACACACCTCGCCACAGGCCAGCTTCCGAGCTGGTACAACAGCAGCTTCTTCGTTACTCGCGCACTCTACATCGGCAGCGTACTCTACACAATCAGCAACAACACGGTCAAGATGAACAGCCTCTCCGATCTAACAGAACTCAACACGGTAAGCTTAGCTTAGAACTTCAGGAATCTCTCAAAGAGCACTCTCGCGTCGCGAGAAACAAATTGCTGGCCCCCTTTTTCCAGAGGGCTCTCGCCAGGTGAAACAGTTCTGGGCGTGTTTCCCGTTTCAGGGCGCAGAATCGGCTTGAATCATGATCTTCGAAACGGCACTCTTTCCATAGGGCGAAGCGTGGAACATAGGGGGTCTGTGATCCGTCTGCCCTGATTCCGGATCAGGACTTACTTTGAACGATTTCGCTGAGGAGCAGTCTATCGGTCAGACATAGTGCATTATCAAGGCAATCAGGCTGCCTAGCAAGACTAAGAGTCCGCCTAGTCCACCTGCAAAGTAGCCAAGGACTGCTAGGATGACTGCCCATATCGGTTCACCTATGCGGGTATTACCGTGGAGCGCGATGACCCCGACTGCTATGCCGAAGATGCTTCCCGAAAGGGAGATTCCCAGGTAACGGGGCTCAAAGGAGCCTCCAAAAACCTAAACAGGCCGAAGAGTATCAGTAGGATTCCGCCGATGAGGACTAGAATCCTTGCGAGTTCTTTGACCTCTAACTTCACCGCTTTTGACATGATCCTCGTTCGTGAGGATTTTGATAATTAACGCTTTAGGCTGAGCATCAGCACTGTTCAAAGTGCTGGACGATTTTTTTCACTAGCTATTCTTGGGACACGAGAATCCAGAACCGTTTGTAGCCTAGGGATTCACCTTTTGCCTGTGAACGTAGCCCGAGCCCCACCTCAAGGGTCAGGTTATCTTGACAGTAACGATTTCCTCGTAGTATGCCGGGGGGCTTTGAACTACGACATGGATTGCAAAAGTTCCTATCGTTGTGTTGGCTCTGGACACGATTGCCAAAGTGACAAGAACCGATCCGTTAAGATCTAACGACGCCGCTGTCGTGTCGAGACTGGCTATCGGAAGGCTTGGTACGCCTAATGATGGATAGATGTCCGTCGAGAGTGTGAGTGGTCCCTTGAACCAGTGGCTTGTGATCTCGATGCTAGAGGTTGCACTTCCTCCAGCCGAAATTGTAATGTTGGCAGGCGACGCGGAAAGGCTAAGCCGAGGAGTCACGGGCCCAGTTGGGTGCGGACTCGTACCTTCAACCCAGTTAATGTGAAAGCTGGCCACCTGACCAACTGAATTGCTTATTTCAGCGCAGTAGTCGTATTCATCAGCATACATCCCTATGTACAGAGATTGTTTGCTCGTTAGCGGTACGGGTCCAACACAGCTGAACCCGGGGTCGAACTCATTGGTTATGAATAGACTCAGGAAGCCGGGAGGGAGGGTGAATATCGGCTCTGCCAAATCTGACTTGCCAGTCTCATGCACGTAGTTGGGAGTGAAAGGCGCAAAGACTCTGAACGCAGCCATCTTCTGGGTCGAGGTGCTGCAGTCAAAGAGCACTGTACGATTTTGACTGTTCTGGGAAACCGGATGAGAGGTCAGGGCCGGGCAATTTGCTATGACGGGGGGGTTGTTGGAGAAAGGGGGAAAGTTCTGGTTACCAAGGGACCAGTTGAACAAGATGACGGCGATAATGGTAGTCTCTACGACGAGAGCGAGGATGAGTATGACCAGCAAGACCAGCATCCACTTCTTCCGCAGAAGACCCAACAACGATCCCACATCTAGGCTTAAACAGGATAGTCCAGCTGTCTGAGCAATAAGAAGTATGGCTAATCACAGAATATTTCATCGCGGCTCCGCAGCACCCTTTTGCGCTTAGGGTTGCTTGATGGGTTCGATTCATCTTGGAATCGTCTAGGTTGTGTGGAACTCTTTTTCTGGGGCAGAGGGTAGAAGTGCATGTAGGCTAATTGAAATACCGAGTAGGAGATCTGGACAAGAGCCATAATCGACAGAAGCCCCCAAGAACCGAGACCCATCCAGTATAGGATGGCTACCCCTATCCAGACCGCCAGATTAATCGTCGCGAGGATTTGTAAGGACGCCAACTACCAGTTCGAGCTTCAAGTCTGTGTTGCCTGGGCACGCTTTCGTTGGCGAATAAAGTAGAGATTCAGAATAACCGCGTCGAATGCCCCGAGCGTAACTATGGTAGTGCTCCCATTCCAAGACGACCCAACTCTACCAAGCGGGAGGGAAGCCAGAGCCCACGACGTTAGGACGTTCGCTAAGTCTACATAGAGTGAGATGACAATGAAAGCTAAGACCAGAGCACCAACTCGGTCTGGCTTATGCATAGCTAACTCGCTGTTATGCGTTGCTTCTTCAGCGAATTCAACTGGTCCTTAAGTCTGGAAATCCTGTATTCTTCGATTAGAAATGCCACGAGCAGGAGGGTAGTTATGACTCCAATATCAACTGGGTCGAAGTCTCTATAATTGAGGATGAACAGCAAGGTAAGCACTATCAGAAGTCCAATCTGGAAAGGTAGCCAAATCCACCATTCACGCGTTCGAGACCTCATGGAACTTGTTGCCTGTCTAATCAATGGAGACTGCCGAGAAAAAAAGGATTGCTGGAACGGTTCGATCATCGATCTTCACAAGATCCGGGCTGGTCAAAGTCGTTTTGGGATTAGGCGCTCGGTATGGTGAGAGCGAGTCCGGCTGAGAAAATTGAGTGATAATGCTCAGACATTGTCGGATCAAGATATTCTGCGGCAGATTCCGATGCTGTGCGATCTTTTCTCCCTCAAGAGGCTGGTTCCTCGAAAGCTTGTCTGGGAGGATCGAATCTATGTGGGAGAGGGTGGGTGGATTGACGTTCCTTCTGATTTCGCTTACATCGGAGGGAAGAGAGTAATTCTTCCGAAGCGCTTGCAGAATGTCCTTACTCCCGATGAGTGGAAACCAATTCTTAGTACCAGTCTAATCATGAGGTCTTGGGCCCGGCCTAGACTGGTAAAGACCGGCATTCCAGCGGCTCTGATCGGATTAGCCTTCTATCTTCCGATATTGTATCTCGATATACACAATTCAGGCCAGAATCTCGCGCTGGCCGCATTATCTAACCCTGTCTGGGCGATGCTCGTGGCCGTCATAGCGTTCGTTCTGCTGGGCCGGATTTACAATCCGGCTGCACACATGAAAGTACTAACGGCTGACGTACAAGTAGCAGGGCTTATCGGCAGCGACCTATTTCTGAACACACTTCGGAAAATTGACAGCGTGGGCTTTAAAGATGTAGAAAAACTCGACAGGAAGAGTTCGCGCTATACTCAGCCAAGCATACGGGAGAGAATTCAAAATCTGGAGCAGCTCGCTTGATCCAACCTGTGGCTCTAAATATCGGATAAGCGTATTTCTAGTCTGTGAGAATACCGCCACCTTACCATCTTATATTCGGACAACATCAACCGAGTATTCAGATGCTAATTGGCCGCCAAGACGAAATGGAACATGGAAGCCGAATATATCCAAAGCTGTAACTGTGACTGGGGATGCCCTTGCAACTTTGACGCCCTCCCTACACACGGGAGCTGCGAAGCACTAGTAGCTTACAGGGTGAAGCGGGGAAAGTTCGGCGATACCAAACTCGACGGAGTAGTATTTGCCGAAGGGCTATGGTGGCCGAAAGCCATACACGAGGGAAACGGTATCGGGGCTCTATACGTCGACGAGAACACAACCGCTGAGCAACGAAAAGCGGTCGAAGAGATCTTCAGCGGCAAACACGGTGGAGGAGTCTTCGAAATCTTCCCCAAAACTTGGACGAAAAAACTCCCGACCAAGATCGTCAAGGTAGACTTTCACTACAACGGCTACAACAGCTGGTTCAAAGTAGACGGAATCGGAGAAGTGCGCTCAGCATACATTTCGAATCCCGTGACCGGTGAAAGGTTCAAGGGAACAATCGTTCTTCCCGACGGGATCAACTGGAAAAGAGCGATGGTGACGAACATCAAGAAATGGTGGATCGGGGACAGAGATATTCACGCTAAACACGACAACCGGGCGGGTTTCGTCACTACCGTCAAGTTTACCGACAAGGGCTGCATCGGATAAACAAACAAAACTACTCTGGATTCCTAGCACATTTCGAACCTTGCAGGTCAACGCTGTAGCCTCAACTCTGCGCTCCGTCCCACGGGCGGCCTACGTCATAGGCGCGATACTTGGGGCGCTCTCCTTTCTCTCTTGGCTGATCGTGGCCAATGCGAGCATGCCAATGGCAGGTATGCTCGATCCTTCAGCCCTGCTATTATTCACTGCCGTCTGGGGAATTGGAATGGTGGCCATGATGTTTCCCTCCCTAATTCCGATGGTCTACACTATCACGGTATCAGCACGGAAGAATCTAGAAGATGACACAGGCGTAGGACGATTTCAGCAACATGCTGTTTCTCTCCCAGCATCTCTCTTCGTCTTGGGTTATGTTGCCGTCTGGACTATTATGGGGGTTGTCTTCTACCTAGTCATCACCGTCTTAGCCCAGGCCGGGTTTTCCGTTGTGGGGTCTCTGGGTTTCTGGGCCGGTCTTATCCTAGTCCTAACTGGGCTGTACCAGTTCAGCGGCTTCAAGAGTAGAGCGTTAATGAAATGCCGTAGTCCCTTGAGCTTTATCATGATGCGTTGGAAAAGTGGAAACTATGGAGCTGCGACGATGGGCGTTGACTATGGCATGTTCTGTACCAAGTGCTGCTGGGTCCTCATGGCTGGACTCTTGACCGTAGGAGCCATGAGCATACCTTTGATGGGAGTGTTCTCGATCATCATCTTCGCCGAGAAAGTAGGCCCGTTCGGACCCGCCATCTCAAAGCTGGTGGGAGCCGCCTTCCTAGGAACAGGAATCCTTCTGATCGTCTAGACCAAATCATCTCCGGACTGAAGAGTCGCCCGTATGTCCGACGGATTAGGCCCCTTTGAACGCGAAAGGCATGTAGAACCCGTTCTTTCCTGAAACGTTCCAGTTCATCATCGAACCGGCGACGCTTAGACGGCGACTAGACTCTTTTCTGCCCTCTTTAGCAGAACAGCATTGGTCGCAACGATTATCGAAGACGCGCTCATGAGCAAGGCAGAAACCTCGGGTCGAAGAATGATTCCAAAGTTGGGATAAAGGATGCCAGCTGCGACGGGTATTGCGAGGATGTTATAGAACGAGGCCCAGAAGAGGTTCTGCTTCATCTTCGTCACGGTTGCCTTGCTTAGCCTTATCGCCCGCAACACATCTGAAGGGTCCGACTTCATCAGGACCACTTTCGCCGTCTCTATCGCCACGTCTGTCCCAGCACCAATCGCAATCCCAACGTCTGCTTGAGCAAGAGCTGGCGCATCATTCACGCCATCGCCTACCATTGCAACAAATTTTCCCTCATCCTGCAGCTTCTTAACGAATAGTGCCTTGTCCTTCGGGAGAACATCTGCAAACACCCGCTTGATCCCAACCGTCTTCGCAACTGCTTCGGCCGTTGCCTGATTATCGCCCGTAATCATGGCGGTCTCAATACCGAGCTGGTTCAGCCTCGACACCGCCACCTTAGCTGATGGCCTGACAGTGTCAGCAGCGCCGATAGCAGCTATGACTCTGTCATCAACAGATAAGACCATAATCGTCTCGCCTCTTTCAACAAACTGGTCGATCTTTTCCTGCAGAGGAGCAGTGTCAATACCGCTCTGTTTCATTAATTTCACAGTTCCCACCAGCATTTCCTTCCCTTCGATGCTAGCTCTAACTCCAAGACCCGACAGGTTTTCGAAGTGCTCAATCTGTGTCGGTAGCGGCACCTGTCTCCTCTTCACCTCCTCCAACACGGCGTTGCTCAACGGGTGGTTGGATTCAGCCTCAGCCCCCCCAACAAGTCTGAGAGCCTCGTCTTCATCCAAGTCTTGAACCGTTGCGATTTCCGAGATTCGCGGTTTTCCCTCTGTCAGCGTTCCAGTCTTATCGAAGACCACTGATTGGATCTTAGAGACGCCTTCCAGAGTCGGAGCGTCTTTGATTAGGATGTTGTGTCTTGCACCTAGACCAGTCCCAACAGCGACGGCGGTTGGCGTCGCCAGCCCTAGTGCATCGGGACAGGCTATCACTATTGCTGAGATGGCGAAGGTTAGGGCGGTGAGGACTGGTTGCCGAGCAACGCCAAACCAGACTAGGAACGTAACTAGACCCGCGCCGATGGCTAGCACTACAAGATACTGAGCAAACCTATCTGCGAGTCTCTGACCGGGTGCTTTGGAATTCTGGGCGGCCTCGACCAGCCGTACTATCTGTGCGAGGGCTGTCTCCTCGCCTACTTTTGTTGCCTCGAACCTGACAGACCCAGATTGGTTGATGGATCCACCAATGACGTTATCCCCAGCCTTTTTCGCGACTGGAATGGATTCGCCTGTTACCAGAGATTCGTCAATTGCCGTCTCACCCTCAACTATTCTCCCGTCAACCGGCACTCGGTCTCCGGGTTTCAGGATTATGGTGTCGCCAACTCGGACTTGTGAGGTTGGGATGAGAGTCTCTTTCCCGTCTCGGAGGACTCTGGCTTGGGGGGGAACCAGCTGGAGCAGAGCCTCTAGAGCATCGGTTGTTCCGCGGCGAGATCTCATCTCCAACCAATGACCAAACAAGACGAAGGTGATGAGGAGGGCGGTTGCCTCGTAATAGGAATCGGCGCTCTGCAGAATAGTGAGGAGAACGCTGAAGCTGTAGGCTGCCGTTATGCCAGTTGCGATGAGGACTGACATGTTCAGTGTTCTTTGTTGGAGAGCTCTGAAGCTCGAGTAGAGGAAGATCCAGCCTGAGTAGAAGTAGACTGGAGTTGTTAGCAGGAAGAGGACCCAAGGAACTGGTACGGGGGCCGGCGGCTGAAAGCCGAACACGAATTTTCCGAGAGGCGAGTAGAAGATGATCGGGACCGATAGTATCAATGCGAAGAAGAATTTGTTGCGAATGTCTAACTCCATCAAACGGGCCATTTCCCGGCCCGCCACACCTGTATGCTCCATGCCCATCTCCATGGTCATACTCATCTTGAATCGCTCCCAGCGCGATATCTTGGAAGCACGCTTCACCGCGTGCTCGTGATGATCCATTCCCCTTTCGGTGATGGCGATCGGAACTAGTTTCATCCCACATTTTGGGCAAGTTCCAGGAGAGGTCGATCTGACCTCTGGATGCATGGGGCAAGTATAGGTCGTTGAGCCGGAGTTCACTTGGTGACGACCGGGTTGATCCTCGTGTTTCTCCGTGCCAGTCGTGCTACCTCAACTCTTGAAGACGCTCTCCCAACCTTCTCGTTGGTTTCTTAAGAAGACAGATTATCTAAATGGTCCCTGGCCATAGGGATGGGTAGTGGAGCAGCAACGGCGTACAGCTGAGTCACCGTCGACTCGAACACACTATTGCTGCGAAGATTCACGCCAAAAATCTAGGAGGTGTAGACGTGCAAAAAGACCCAGTATGTAGCATGATGGTTGATGAGAAGAAGACGAAGCTTACCTCGACGCATGGTGACAAGACCTTCTACTTCTGCTCAGCATCCTGTAAGACCACCTTTGACAAGGACTCTCACCGATACGGACACCAATAATCTAGGGGGCGTCTCCCAGTATTGAAGGGGTTTCCTGCAGGCTTCTGTCCATGATGTGGCTTCCGGCGGGCGCGGGCTAGTCGAGAGGCGCTGTTATTTTTTCTTGGGTTTTGCGAATTCTACTAGGCCGTCCCTGAATCTGATGCTGGCGTGGCTGCCATTACAAAACGGCTTATTCACCGAGGCCCCACACCGGCACAATGTTACTCGATTCCGGATCTCATAGGGAGTACCATTATGGGACTCCACCCTGATCCCTCCCTGAACATAGAGTGGCCCGCTGACGCCGAGCGCAGGATCTTCCACGGCACCTATCGACGGCTTAAGCTCTGGTTCGATCTCTTCTCCAGTCTTCTTCTCATGAAGAACAAGCCTGCCTGAAGGGCAGTGCATCGCCTCGCGTACGACGAGCTTGCGAACTTCCGGATTATCGGACTGTTCCATCAATCCCCAGATCTTGCCTCCGGGATCACAGAATCGAGCGAACGCGCACAGGTCCTCGGCATCACTCAGCGTCATCTTCGGGCCGTCAAACACCTCAGCCTGTCGCGCGTAAGGCTGCCGGGTCGCAGCCTCTCTTCCGTCGAAACTGACATCGGTGTGTGAGCCGTCGCAGAATGGTTTGTTCTTCGACTGTCCACAACGGCACAGTTTGTACTCGCCACTAGTCTTGAAGCTCTTCGCGGTCTTCCAATTCCACGAGAGACCCTCCGCGTTGGGCTCGATTATTTCCATAGTAAGCGGAATTCCCCCTGATACAATGTAGGGTCCATCCTTCGAGATCACAATCTTCCTGCTACCAGTTGGTGGGGTTTTAGTTGGCATAAACTTGCGCGAACCGCTACCCAAAGGGTAGTATTAATACTGTCCATGGAACAATCCGAAAGCAACTATCCAATCAGAAAGTGGAACAGAAGCAATTGGCAAAAAAGGTAAACATCCAGCCAGGATTAGCCGCACGATTCAGCAACGCTTCGATAGCTTGCCCGTACGGCAAACTCTTGGAGATTCTCGGAAAACCGCACACTCTGGAGATACTCTACGGTCTCGGAATCCATTCGCCGTTGCGATTTACAGAGATGCAGAAATATTTGGACCTGCAACCAAAAACAGTCTCCGCAAGATTACATGAACTGGTTAAGTTAGGTATTGTTGCACGCCACTCTTACAATGAGATTCCACCCCGCGTTGATTATGAGCTCACCCAGAAGGGCCGTGACCTTGGAAAGATGTTCGATGCACTACATGGCTGGGCCAGAAAATACGGATACGATGAACAACCGGTGCATAGGTCTCGGGTCCGAATGGTTTGAAGCCAGCTCGTACTTATTTCTCAGTGATCAAACCGAAAACCAACAGGCAACCTCACCCGATACCAGTACAATAGTTTCACACCGGAAGCACCGTTCTCATGTTCATCTACTTCGAAACACTAGAATGGGTCCCATGCAGAGCCTAGATTACCGGATCTTCTGTCAAACCTGCCATGAACTAACGTATCGCGAGGTCCGATACCGCTTTGACTTCCAGTTTGTTGGTAGACTGCTAGTCTGCCATAACTGGACAGATCTTGGATCTTGTCAGAGAGTATGATAACCCAGTTGATAGAAATGCAATTGGAGTGTATATGAGTGGCAGACAACTAGAGTATTTGGAGCGACCTCTCGCCCAGCTGGCTGCCCTTGATGTGGACTCTGGTGTTCGACTCATAGCCACGATATCAAAAATCGAGCCTGGAGAGGTTCCTGAAGTTTGGATCTCGATAAGTGCCGCTACGAAAGGTGAGGTGGTCAACGCTTAAGGGGGAGGATGAGCAGCTAGAGGTAACGTGTTGAGTTCGCTTTGGCGATGACATGTGGTTTTAGGTTTGAGGTTCGGCCTGAGGCTGAGGTTGTGGAGTTGGAGGCTGATCATCATACTGTTCATGTCTGTGTGGACTGTCTTACGTTGTTGACGGTTCATCGTCGTATTCATCATATGAAGGTGGAGAAGGTTATTGTTGAGATGGCTGAGCGTAGACCCGTGCTGGCTGAAGCGTAAAGAGATCAGGCTCTAAGCAATAGACTCGTTCATCTCACCAGATTCTGTCTGGTCCTTAGAACAGGCTGATCTAAACCCTAGCTCTAATAGTCTGAAGGGATACATTACTAGCTTGTGAAGAATCCGCTCGTCTGGGACCCCTTCAGATTCTGGGTCTTGGTCGCCGTGATCGTTCCTCTTCTCGCAGTTCTGGTTACGTCGACGACTGGCTATCTCTACATCTCATATGGGCTGGGAGGGTTTCCTGCTCGTTGGGCAAGGCTCGTGTATCAGATATGTCCCCTGATAGTGTGCCCTGTGGGCCCATTGAGTCGCTGCCTTCTCTGCGATGTGAGTAAGATTGTTGGGGTCAACATTGACTGGCTTCATCTTAGCGTCGACATTCTATTCTACACGGGAATCGGGTATTCAGTGATCCTCGCCTTCTCTCAAGCAAGACCCTAACTGTTCATTTTTCAGACTTCGGGAATGCTTATCATTCGGATAAGGCTACAGATCGTCGAAACTGAGACGTTTTGCTAAACATCGTTCGTCGATCGATGCTATTGCTTACTCTGGCGTTGCTTGGAGCATGGCTGACAACGTTCAACGCGCATGCGACAGGCCCTATGTTTCCGGATTCATCCGGCGTTGCAAACTGTATCAACCCGCCTACAATCGCCGGAAATCTAACTCTAACCATCTGCACTTCAAAGATCCATTATTCGTTCGGCGAGACTGTCCGTTTCGTCGGAACCCTGACAAACACTGGGGAGACCCCAGTCCAATTGTCAACAATGAGCTCTAGTGCTATCGTCTTCGACCGGGTGGATTCGCTTGTTCTCCGCGAAGCCGGGTTCGACTTCTGTACGCCGTCTACGAGCTGCCTGATTCCGGCTGGGCAGTCCCTGACCGTCTCGATTGGGAACTGGTTTACTGATGAGCCATTTTTCCAGGCAAAACTCTCCGGACCCTACACAGCCTTCGCAGGTCTAGCCGCATGTCCAACAAACGGGCCGTGTCTAGCGCCTGATTTTCTATCCCTGAGAATCGTGGTCTCTGTCCCGCAGAACTAGCGAACCAATCTACGAGCGAACTGTTCCGGCGGGGTCGTCCAGAGAGCACAATTCTGCGAGGAACACGAGTTTAGTTCGGTAGACCCGTGCTGGCTGAAGCGTGAAGAGAAAGGTCAGGTTCGGACCGCGGCGCAGATTGCGTAAATAGTCGAATCGATCACATATGGTTGTACAGCTTTGTCCAAGGATGGTCGGCACCCGAGCGGTAAGGTCCCTACCCAACTGTTGAGGGAAGCTCGCTTGAGACAACGTGACGGAGAGTGGCTTAGCTCGGCAAAGGGTCCCGTCATTCGCAGATATCGGGGAAAGTATGTTGCAATAAGGAACAAGAAGATTCTTGCGGATAGTACCACGATGAAAGGTCTCTATTCCAAACTTGATAAGTTGAAGCCGGGAATGGTTCTAATAACGAGGGTCGAAAAGCCCACTCTTCTCGTATATGTCGAGCTTCGCTAAAAAATGGATGAGGCAAAAGACTAGGACCGGAACCGTTTATCGTCCAGTCATAGATCTTCTCTTTAACGAGAAGATCGGCCGCAACCTCTACTCTTTCATAGTTGACAGCGGCGCAGACTTCTCACTCGCCCCACGTCAATTGGCAGAACGGATAGGCCTCGACTGGGACAAGGGCTCGAAAATAACCCTTTCAGGAATATCTCCTAAACCTGAATATACCCTTGAAGGTCGAATCCATACGGTGAGTGCGCTAGTTCCGGATCTCGCCCTCGAACTCGCCCTGCCGGTCTGCTTCGCTAACAGCGACGCACCCTTACTCATCGGACGAGAAGGCTTCTTTGACGAATTCGACATCACCCTAGACAAGACTCGGCGAAGAACCGTGTTCAGTAGGAAGAGAGTGCGACGAGCATAGTCCAGATGGCTGCGCGTAGACCCGTGCTGGCTGAAGCGTGAAGAGAAAGGTCAGGTTCGTGGCGCGACTGTTCCAGGCAGCCAATGAACCCATTCAGCCCATAGTCTGCTGAGATTTGGTTCTCTTTCAGATATTGTGCAGACTCGAGAGAGACTTTGGTTCAGTTCTCGGTCTCGTTTCTCCGGTTTTTTCACTTCAATCGTTTTTGGAAGCTGGGCACTGTTATGCCGATGATTCTATCGCCTTTGTAGTGCAGTATGATGTCATTGCTGAGTACGGTACTGTCAGAGGCAGCCTTCGGCGGGCCGAAGCTGACGTAGAGCACGTCAGCCTCCTTATCATAGTCGACGTCCAAATCCTCTACCTTGGACACGGTCAACACTTTGGCCAAATAGCACCCCTCTTCCTAATTAGGTAGTGTGAACCTTCAGCCATGACGCGTCGACGAGGACAGGGTTTGTGGAAGTAAGAACTTCTCCAGGTAGGAGAACTCTAACTTTTCCCCTTTCAGGAGGACTTGCAACGACAGCCGCGACCCGGGCCGGTAGAGTGTTGGAGCGAAGCTTCACGAATCGTTCAGGGACAAAGCCTGCCACGATCTTCGTATCGGGAGCTGTCAATTCAAAGCGTATGCTTCTCTCTTCAGGGGACATACCCGGCTTGACATCACACGCTATCCATATTCTCTGTCCAGCCCTGAAAAGCATTGATCGTAATCTCCGACAACAGGCGAAGTTGTCAGAGCGTAAAGTGTTGGAGAGGTCGACGAAGGTCCATATCTTCAATGGTCACTTCAAGAGTGACTGAAGTGTGAAGAGCCAAGTCAGGTTCGGATGCCGAATCTTCCAAGCAGCCAACGAACCCTTCCGTCATATTGTAGAGCGGGCGCGGTTCTGCGAGAAGCACGGCTTCGATTCTGTCCTCATCGACGACCATCTGCTCTACGGGACTGAAGTTGCAGCCGCACCCGAACCGTTCACCACCCTCGCCGCGATAGCCGCTGGGACCCATAGGATCAGAGTCGGAATCGCAGTAACAGACCTCGTCCGTAGACACCCTGCTATCATCGCCCAGACCCTGGCAACACTCTCCAACCAGTTTCCAAAACGACTATTCCTCGGACTCGGCGCCGGCGATCCTATGAACCAGACACCGTTCGGTTTGTCCCCAGAACACCGGGTCGGTAGACTGAAAGAGGGTCTGAAGATTATCCGGCAGCTCTGGAACTCCAGCATAGAGAAACCACAGAACTACAAGGGACAATTCTTCTCGTTGAACAACGCATACTTGCAAGCCGGCCAGGAGAATCAGCCAGTCCCGCCAATCTATCTGGCAGCATTCGGTCCCAGAATGCTGAGGCTCGCGGGTGAGATGGCGGACGGATGGATGCCGCACTGTCACACACCCGCAACATACAAGATGGATCTTGATACCATCATCGGGTCAGCCCATAATGCGGCTCGAGATTTCGGGGCGTTCCGCTCTGCATACTACACGCTCTCCTCCATCTCCAAGAATCGGGCGGAAGCAGATCGTAACGTTGTGGGTCCAGCCAAATACTTTCTAGCCTTGATACCTGAGGCGTTGAAGAAGATCGATCCCTCAGCCAGCCATCCCGGCCGAATCTGGGAGAAGATACCTTACCCTAAGGAGCAGAGAGAGACAATCCGGAAGATCGCTGCAGAGATTCCAGAACGAGACGCCTACTATACCGTAATTCACGGAACTGCTGACGATTGTATCGAACAGGTCGAAGACTACCGGAAGGCTGGCTGCAAGGAGTTCATGCTGACCTTCACCCCCAAAGGAGGACTGTGGTCAACGACAGGTCTGCTCGACCAGATACGGCTCTTCTCGAGCAAGGTCATGAAAAAATAGTAAGGCCGTCGCGTCCCTATGCGCCTTTTCGAGTCTTTTTGAAGAGCAATGAATAAACCCTGCGAGCTTGCTCATATAGCAAGCCAGGGATAACTCCTTGGGAAAGGTTCGTCAATCCTGGGCAATCTGCGCTCTGATACTAGTAGTAGTGGTCACAATACTCTCGCCTACTACAATTGCAAGTAGCCCACATCCTCAAGCGACTGTCCCAAGCGCTCCAGGCGATTTCTCCTTCAACCAGCCTAGTTCAGTCACTACTCAACCAACTGCGTTGTCTCAGTCGCCGCTGAGCTATTCCTTCTTTGACGGTTTCAACTATTCGAATATGAGTCAGATGCAAGCGGCGGGATGGACTGAGTGCAGTTCACCGGGCACGCCAGCTTCCGACTACCTAGTCACGCCGGGCCAGTTGACACTGATGACGGACTGGGACAACCAGACCAGTACAGCCGTTTGTTGGGACAAAGTCCCTGTGGGAGTTTCTAACTGGTCGGCAAGCACCAGAGTAGCGTGGACCGGCAACAACGTTGCCGGAACCATTCGCATCACAGTAACAACAACAACTCACGCTTACACCTGGGACGCTAATGACATGTTCAAGCGATACATGCTCTGGCGTGACGGCATAGCAATCTGGACCGGGCCATTATACATTGGACAGCTCGGAGTCTGGCACGATCTGAGAATAGACTTCGTTAGCGGAGCCATCCATCTCTACCTTGACGAGCTTCCCATGCAGACTGTTTCGGTCCAAGATATAGGGACCAACTTGACCGGAATAGTTCTCCAATCGCAATCAGGAACAAACAATAGCTTCGCCTACGTCAAGGCCGACGCGGTGGATCCGAACGCACCAGACTTCACACTGATCGCTGGACCAACGAGCCAGAACATCTCAGTCGGCCAGAACGCCACCTTCACGGTGTCTCTAGCAAGCGTCAACGGCTTCTCCGGCCTCGTGACTCTGGCACCATCTGTCTCTCCAGGCGGAAGCAACTCCCTGTCAGTCGCCCTATCGCCGAGCATCAGCCTGGGCCCGGGCGGTTCCGTCTCAGCCAATCTCACCGTAGCCACTTTCCAAGTCATATCCGCGTCCACGTTCAACATCCGAGTAAACGCGACAAGCGGAAGCCTCTATCACGCAATTCAAATCTCAGCCACAGTAACCGCTCCGCCCCAAGGCCAGAACATCACCATCAATGCCATTCCAGGCTCCCTCATACTCCAGCAAGGCCCACTTGGACAATGGACGACTCACAACATCACCATAACCATCAGAGGAACAACAGGATTCACGGGCACCATCGCCCTCTCAGTCTCAGTCTCTGCGATTGGGCCGTCGCCAAACGGAGCTATCACACCAAGCGAACTTCTCATCACGGGAAACAAGACCTATACCGCAACCCTCTATTTCCCCCAAGGCGGGAGTTCAACAGAAACCTTCACAGTCACCGCATCAACCGCCGGACTGAGCACAGCCACAAACGTCCAGGTGGACTTCGTCCCCTCTTACTTCTACACACAAATCAGACCATCAGGGAACATCTACCTCCCCTTTGGATCATCTATCACAGTCAGCCTGAACCTGATAAGCCAGAACGGAGACGCAGGTAACGTAACCCTGTCCTACCGCTCTCTCTATGCACTTCCAGCCAACCCTCCAGTATTCCAGTTTCCAAGCATAGTCACCCTAACTCCCAACGCAACCCTCAGTGTACCAGTAACAATCTCCACGAACAGCAACACACCAGTCGGATCCTACATTTTCTTCATCCGCACAGACGGAGGATGGTGGACTGGAGACATACAGATCAACCTCTATGTACTAGCCCGTTCCTACACGAGCGGCGTAGGAATAGGGACCACCGCGACCTACAGCGTGAGCCTCTCCTCGTATCCAGGCCTACCAATATCAGTCAATGTCCTCGTGACCAGCGTGATCGGCTACGTCATTTCATACACTGAATCCTTCTACGTCGACAACGTCCTAGCAAATTCCACCAGCGCAAGCGTCAACATTCTGAACGGAAGCCACAACGGAACAGTCTTCGTCCCGTTCCCCTTCGTAGCAGCCGGCCTCCAGAGAGGAGATCTTCTCTTTCCGGGGGCGCCCTATGGATCAATCAGCATAACCGACACATCGACCTCCTCACTCGCCGGAGAAAACAGACTCACATTCTCAGCCGGCACAGGCATAACAATCAATCCCGTACAGTTCTCTGCGACCTGGGACAGCGCCACAGGAATACTAGGGATTCTCGACGGCACTGTTCCAATAAACTCCACCAGTGTCACAGCACACTATCTCCTCGCCAGCACAAACGCGTGGACCCATATCTCGGTAGATTTCACGGAATCACCATCCATAGCGGCACAATTCTCGATGATCACCTTCACGCCCGCTGTCACCGGCGGCTTGCCTCCCTACACGTACCACTGGGACTTCGGCGACGGACAGAGCTCAAACCAGCCCAGTCCAAGTCACAGCTATGCCCTTCCTGGAAGCTACAAGGTTGTCTTGACAGTGACAGACAAGAGCGGAGTCGTCAAGACCCAAACATCAACGATCAAGGTGTCAAGCCTGATCATTCCTTTACCGTTTCTAAGCAATCTTGTTCCTAATCATGGCCTATTCATGATCGGCTTGATCGCGTTCGCAGCATACGTTGCAGGCGGGATCACAGCAACTGCTCTCGTCATAAGAAACGAGCAAAACAAACAACGTCGACTCGCTCAGACATCTCCATTGAACAATTAGCTCAGCCTTCTACTTGAAAGAACCCCAGCTTTCTAGAACCTCTTGCTCTCATCGGCGCACCGGCGGCCTCTTGCTTCCACTATAACGCTCAAGTGACTCTGTTACCAGAACAGAACGGCGGCTCGAACCATCAAACCTTCTTGTTCAAACCGATCGCCACAGATACAACTTTTCTCTACAGGATACTCGGAAATATCGGGACTAGTCGGATAGCTTAAGTTAGCATGGGGCTGGATATCACCAGCATGCCTGGTGAATCCGAGCAGACATGACCTGCTTGGCTCCGACGCGCAATCAGAGGCTGACAGACAGTGTTCTCTGGGGACTGGTAATAGCGTATGCTATCGGGAGCCGCATAATCCCGGGCCTCATCACGCCCCTACTGTTTCCCTTCGCATTAATCCACGGCGGGAGACGGTATGGATGGAAGACTATTGCTGTCTTCATGATCGTCACAGCAATCGTCAGCAATTTACTGGAAAACAGTAGCATCCTGACCGGTTTTCCATTCGGCCACTACTACTATACTGACTCGCTGGGACCCAAGATAGCTCTCGTACCCTTCTTCATCTCCCTATCCTACATCTCGTTCGGCTATCTCGCCTGGGTCTTCTCAACCCTCCTCGTAAGCGAAGTCCGCAAGGGGTCTGCTCTCATCATCTCGGTCGCGGTTCCGCTGGTCGCATCTTTCGTAATGGTCGCGTGGGATTTCTGCCTCGACCCGATAGCCTCTACCATCAATCACGCTTGGATATGGAAGGACGGAGGAGGATACTTTGGCGTACCATTCTCCAACTATCTCGGCTGGTCATTCACCGTCTACATCTTCTTCCAGCTTTTCGCCCTGTACCGACGAAAGCGTGGAGTGGAAGACCTGAGTCGAGCACTACCAGCAGCCCACTATCTCCAGGCGATCATACTCTACCTCTGGACGGGAGTCGGGTTTGTCCTCGGCTACTTGTTCATGTCCCCCAGCACTTACGTGACAGATGCAGCTGGGCATTCTTGGACGACAGGTGACATCTTTGAGTCGATGGCGATCTCGGCAATATACACCATGATCTTCATCTCGATCCTAGCCCTTGCAGTCCTCTACAGAGACCAGCTAATGCAGAAAAGAGTCGCGGCCTGAGAAGCGACAAACAATTCCCGGGCGTATCATTCAACGAGAGTCAGACGCTCGTCAACGAAAGAGGAATCGTTCGGGTCATAAGCAGAAGTCCCTTCAGCGACACTTTCAACAGCCCGGGCGTCACATCTAGCCGTATAGGCGACGAAAAAAATGAGAAGTTGGATGTTTGACGATCGCTTGATTATTTCTTGGCGTAGACTTTTGCGGTGAACGTCTGGTCGGCCTGGCTGGCGGTTCCCTCGATCCAGCCCTTGGTATTGTTGAGCCAGGATAGGCTCGGCGATTGCGTCATGTACTTTTGCTCTCCCTCGAACCAGATGGTTCCGTCAGCGTTGTTGCGTCCCTTGCCGTGGCTTGTTGCGACGACCATGTCCTTGCCCGCCATCTGGATGCT
>Ga0209161_10000236_pt1 | contig 43521 bp, 46 predicted proteins | sample GraSoiAngelo_155_FD_186169 | JGI IMG/M metagenome (GOLD analysis project Ga0209161, IMG submission 186169) | Grasslands soil microbial communities from the Angelo Coastal Reserve, California, USA - 14_1009_13_30cm (SPAdes) (version 2) | ecosystem: Environmental > Terrestrial > Soil > Grasslands... | reverse complement strand
GCGGCGAGCGACGGCTGAGGGCGCGACCAAGACATGGGAAGCTGACACTTCCAATGAATTCGGTAAAGGCGCCGTAACAAATTAGGGCCATATTCCGCCTCTCCCTTTTCGAAGGGAGAGGGCAGGGTGAGGGTTTTCCGAATCGTAACGCTGCGATAAGAACCCCTCACCTTAATCCTCTCCCCTTCGCTGACAGGGGAGAGGCGGAAATGCGCAACGCATCCGGACGAAGCAATCTTCGCGCGGATTCACAGCCCCGCAGTCCTAATCCCTTCAACAAAATCCGCAGGTAACGGCGCTTCGAGAAAATTCCATTCGCCATTGCGTGGATGACGGAAGCCAAGTTTCCACGCATGCAACATTTGGCGCGGGAAATTTTTTGCAAACCGCGGCGCATAGATTTTATCGCCGAGCACGGGATGGCCGAGATGATGGAGATGCACCCGAATCTGATGAGTGCGCCCGCTGCGCAGCCGGCATTCAACTAGCGTTGCCTGATCGCTTGAGCGAATGGTGCGATACTCGGTCATGGCTGTTCGGCCACGGAGGGAGGTCACCTGCATTCGTTGGCGACGGACCGGATGTCGGCCGATTTTCTCGTCGATTATCCCAGCCGCTTTGCGCAGTTTTCCGGCGACCAGCGCGAGATAAATCTTTTCCACTGTGCGCGCGGCGAACTGTCTGGATAATTCCCGATGCGCAACGTCGTTTTTCGCTACGACCAGACAGCCGCTTGTTTCCTTATCAAGCCGATGAACAATCCCGGGCCGCTCTTTTCCGCCGATCCCGGATAACCTCGTGCAGTGGCTGAGCAACGCGTTGACCAAAGTGTGTTCGTGCTGGCCGGCACCTGGGTGAACAGTGAGCCTGGCCGGTTTGTTAATGACGATGAGATCGTCGTCTTCGAATAGAACGTCGAGTGGAATTGGCTCCGGGAGTGTCTCGATCTTCTCCAGCGGCGGCTCGATGAGATTAATCTTATCGCCGCTCCGAACAATTTGTCGTGGCCGGGTGGTTTGCTCGTTGAGCCGAACGAACCCGGTGCGGATCAACTGCTGAAGGCGCGACCGCGAATATTCCGGAAGCCGCTTCGCCAGAAATTGATCAAGCCGCAGCTTGGCGTCGTTTCCCGACACCACAAACTCGATAGGCGTCGAATTTTTCAAGGTTTCGGAACTAGATTAGAGCAAGAGCAGGACTAGGAAGACGAAACAAACGGGGGATGAACGAATCTCGCGCCTGAGACAGATTTTACACGAATCGTTGCCACAGAGGCTCTTTGGCACGATGTTTTTCTGCACATGGTACAACAAAACCCGCCACCGCCGCCACCATTTCCTTCACCGGAAGAGCTGAAGACCAAGATCACGGAGTTCATGAAACAAAACTTCGGCGATCGGGTCTCAGTTGCCACCTTTGCTGAGCCGGAGCCGGCGACAGCAGAAGAGAATGAGAAACCGGAAAGCGTCGACCACAAGGAATTCGAATTCAATCTCCTGCCTCGCGACATTAAAACGCATCTCGATCGGTTTGTCATAAAGCAGGAGGAGGCTAAGAAGGTTCTCGCGATCGCCGTTTGCGATCACTACAACCATGCCAATTATCTACGCCAGCTTGAGAAGGAAGATGCCAGGCGGGCGGAGGAGATCGAATACATTAAGCAAAACGTGATCCTGGTTGGGCCAACCGGGGTCGGCAAAACATATCTGATCAAACACATCGCCGATCTTATCAAAGTGCCCTTCGTGAAGGCGGACGCGACAAAGTTCAGCGAAACGGGTTATGTCGGCGGCGATGTGGAAGATTTGGTGCGCGAACTGGTGCACAAAGCAGATGGCGATTTGAACCTCGCGCAATTCGGAATCATTTATATCGATGAGATCGACAAGATAGCAGCCGCTGGAAATTTGATTGGCCGCGATGTAAGCGGACGCGGCGTGCAGACGACGTTGTTGAAGCTCATGGAGGAAACAGAAGTACCGGTCCGCAGCATGAACGATCTACAGGCGCAGCTCCAGGCCGCATTCGAATTTCAAAGACGCGGCAAGGCAAAACGCGAGACGATCAACACGGGGCACATTCTCTTCGTCGTAAGCGGCGCCTTTGAAAAGTTGAAAGAGCAGGTAGCGCGTCGTGTGCGGCAGGGACAGATCGGATTTCAGGCCGAACCGGTTCAAGTGATGGACAACCAGTTGTTCCAGCATGTGACAACGCGGGATTTCATCGAGTACGGGTTCGAGCCGGAATTTATCGGCCGCTTGCCGGTGCGCGTCGTTTGTGAGGAGTTGGACGCTGATGATCTTTTCAACATCATGAAGTATTCCGAGGGCAGTTTGCTTCGGCAATACGAGCGCGCGTTTAGAGCCTACGGCATCGAGATCAGTTTCGAGGATAAAGCGTTGCGTCTGCTGGCAGAGGCTGCGGCAAAGGAAAAGACCGGCGCGCGTGGATTGCTGACAGTGTTTGAGAAACTGTTCCGCGATTACAAATATTATCTGGCCGGCTCGGGGTTGACCCAGTTGCGGGTCACAGCAGACCTCGTGCGCGAACCGCAGCGCGTGCTCGATCGCTTACGCGTTGAAGGACACAAGCTGGAGGCGCAGATGCTCGAATCCGGTGCGCGTCAGTTTGCCGAGAAATTCAGCAATGAACACGGATTGGAAATTGTTTTCGATGAGACTGCCGTACGACGCTTGGTCGAGCGCGCACAAACTGAGCGGATGACCATGAGCGATTTGTGCGCTCATTTATTCAAAGATTATCAGTTCGGATTGAACCTGATCAAAAAAAACACGAGCCGAGCCAAGTTTGTTCTTAACGCTGAGGCAATCGACGCTCCGGACAAATTCCTGAGCGAACTGGTAGTGCAGTCCTACTACCCTGCTTCAGTCGCGCAAAAAACCTGATCGTTGATGAAACGATTGTTGATCACAACGCTCGTAATTGGGATCGCCGTGGCTTTCACCGTCGGGGCGCTGCATGCCAGCAAATCTCTGGCAGGGTTAGAGAATGCCGGTGCACAGCTTGTCTCCGATTATGCCGGCGCAACGAGAATCGTCAGCGAAAGGTGGCAATACGTTTTCATCCTACTGATTGCTCTTACTGTCGCCTGGCTCAGTCTGAGCATCGTTCCACGATGGCGTAGCCGCCTGCTGGTTGGTCTGTTGTTCGTGGAGTTATTTGCCTTTTCATGGGTCTGCTCCCTTTACCGAGTATTTTTCCAGCCGATTCCCTCAGTTCTTGCATTGGTATTTGCATTCGCGGTCGCTGAAGGCTGGTCGGCTTTCTTACGGAGGGACCGCTCGCATCTGGTGCGAACATTTTTTGCCGATCGCCTCTCGAGAAAGGAATTTCGCCGTATTAGCGACGGCACAACTCCGTTCGATCTCCAGCCGAAACCATACGAGGTAAGTGTGGTGGTGTGCGATATCGCTAACAAACTTGCATTCGCGAAAGATTCTGAGCCCGCCGCCTTTGCGGAAGCCACGGCAAAATTTATTCGCGAAACAACTGAGCACCTCATTGAACAGGGTGCTTACCTGCACGCCGCCGACGGAGAGGGCGTCGTCGCGATCTTTGGATTTCCAGCTCCGAATTCTGAGCATGCCCAACAAGCAGTCCGCGCTGGCCTCGACATGAATAAGAATCTCCGCCAGCGCCGCGAACATGGCGAAGACACCTTTGATCGAGGAGGTATCTGCGCGGGAGTCAGCTCGGGCACGATCGTTGCCGGTGCGCTGAGGAACAGCCAGCGTCTTCTGTTTCTGGCGAGCGGCGAACCGATTGACCTGGCTCGCAGATTCTGCGCTCTGAATCGTTTCTACGGATCCAACGCTCTTATGGACACGCCTACTTTTGATCGAGTGAGTAACACCATGGTTGCACGCCCGATTGACTTTGTGAGCGGGTTGAATTCACATGATCGCCTTGAAATCTACGAGCCGCTTTGGCTTGCTGCGGAGGCAAAGCCGGAACACATCGCGCGCCGGGACTCTTTCTGGAGCGGCGTAGTTCTGTACCGAGAAAGACGGTGGGCGGAAGCATACACCGAATTTCAGAAGGCGCGGGGCCCCGAGGAGGAAGATGATCCGCCATTGCAATTTTATTTGCGCAGGCTGGAGCCGCTTCTCCTTCAGTTGACGGAATCGCCCGCAGAATAAATCTGCTAAAGAACGGATTCCTTGTGGCGAACCTGAGCGCGCTTTGAGAAGAACTGAATATCCCGCGGCAATCCGCAATTTGATCGCGCAACTGCGGCAAATGCCTGGAGTGGGCCCTCGCTCTGCCGAGCGGATCGCGCTTTGGATGGTGCGCGCGCGCAACGATCAACCAGAGCAGATTGCGCGTGCTGTCGCAGACACGCGCCAGTCAATTCATTCCTGTAGTCTTTGCGGATTCTTTGCTGCCGGCGAAATCTGCGAGATATGCGCGGACTCCTCGCGCTCGTCGGAATTGCTGTGCATCGTAGAACAACCAACTGACATCCTTCCTCTGGAAAAAACTGGCGTCTTCCGCGGCCGATATCATTCTCTCGGAGGCAAAATTTCGCCGCTTGATCACGTCGCTCCCGAAGATTTGCGCATTAAGGAATTACTCGAGCGCATCGACCGGGAAAAGATCACTGAAATTATTTTCGCATTGCCCGCCGACGTGGAAGGTGAAGCGACGACAAATTACATTGTCGATCTCTTGAAGGACAAACCGTTTACGCTCACTCGCATCGCCCGGGGCATTCCAGCCGGAGGCGGGCTTGAATCGGCCGATGAATTGACGCTCTCGGCCGCGCTCTCGGGGCGGACGAAGCTGTAACGCGTGGTCATCCCGAGCCGCGAAGACGGCGAGGGATCTCACAACCGCCAATCAGGTTACACAAGCTTTTGTGTACGTACTCCGGCGAATGTGAGGTCCCTCACTTCGTTCGGGATGACATCGCTGGTTTGCTTTTCAAAGTGTGGATGCCTAACCTTTGATCGATGTCCTGCGCGAAAATTGATCCGGCATTGCATCGGGCACAGAAGCCGCCCTGGATCAAAGTGCGGCTGCCGTCGAATCCGGTTTTCTTTTCGACAAAAGCGCTCATTTCCGATTTGCGCTTACACACCGTTTGCGAGAGCGCGCAATGCCCGAACCGCTGGGAATGCTGGAGCCATGGAACAGCCACCTTCATGATTGCCGGGGATCGTTGCACGCGCGCATGCGGATTTTGCGCGGTGACAACGGCAAAACCGTTTGCCCTGGAAAAAGACGAACCGCCGCGCGTGGCCGAGGCGGTGCGCCGGATGAAGTTGAAGCATGTCGTCATCACTGCCGTCGCGCGCGACGATCTCAAGGATGGCGGCGCCGATCATTTTGCCCGCACGATCAGGGCGATCCACGAAATGGATCCGTCCATCATCGTCGAAGTGCTCGTTCCCGATTTCCACGCGCAGGATTGGTGCATCCAGATTGTGCTCGATGCCGGCCCGGACATTTACAATCACAACATGGAAACGGTCGAACGCCTGACACCGCTGGTGCGCTCGCGCGCGAAGTATCGGACGTCCCTGCGAGTTTTGCACCGGGCGAAGGAACTCGGACCTGGTGTTGTCACCAAAAGCGGCGTGATGCTCGGCTTGGGCGAAAAAGAGACGGAACTCTTTCAGACGATGGACGATTTGCGTGAGGTGGGCTGTGAGGTCCTGACCATGGGCCAGTATCTGCGCCCGACTCCAAAACATTTGCCGGTCGTTGAATACATTACGCCGGAGCAATTCAGTTATTACGGTGACATCGCGCGCGGAAAAGGTTTTCTCTATGTCGCCTCCGGTCCGCTGGTACGCAGCTCGTACCACGCTGCCGATTTTCATCCAATGGTGCGCCGATGAGGGAGTAGATGCCAGGCGCTGCACGTGCGCTTGCAATCGTTGTCATTCCGAGCGAAGCGCAGTCGAGGAATCTCTGGAGTAAATTTTAAGATGCCTCGACTTCGCTCGACATGACAGAATTAAGATCGCAGACAGCCGCGGTTATTCCGGCGTATCAGGACGAAAAACATATCGGGGACATCGTTCGGCGAACCTGCGAGCGACTTGACCACGTTCTTGTGATTGATGACGGATCGAGCGATCAGACTGCACAACGCGCCCGCGAAGCCGGCGCCGAGGTGATTGTTCACGATCAAAACCGCGGCAAAGGCGAGGCAATCAAGACCGGATTGGGGCAGGGGATCGGTCGAGAAGTCGCGTGGATGATCCTTCTCGATTCCGACGGTCAACATCTTCCCGAAGAAATTGATCGGTTCCTATCAGCAGCAGCGTCTGCGACGCGGCCAACATTTTTTATTGGCAATCGCATGAACGATGTTGCGCGAATGCCGTTTATCCGGCGCGTGGTGAACCGCTGTATGAGCAGCCAAATAAGCCGCGTTTGCGGACAAAGAATTCCTGACACGCAATGTGGGTTTCGCATGGTACACCGACAAATGGTTCCAGAGCTGCTTGGTGGGGGACATCGTTTCGATTACGAGACTGAAGTGCTCATTATCGCAAGCCGTAAAGGCTACCGGATCGAATCAGTCCCAATCACGACTGTTTACACTGATCAAGTGAGCAAGATTCATCCCCTGCGCGATGCGATTCGTTTTCTCAAATTGATGTGGCGGTATCGCAAACTGCCCCACGCCGCGGGCAGCCGCCCCGAGTATTGAAATCACGGCTTTCTTGCCGGAAGCGGCTTCGAGCTTCTTAGGATTTCGCTCTCGGGCGTCAGGGTAGCCGGTTTTCCGCTAAAGATGATACGGTTCGGTTTTTGAGCGAGCGTTTCGACGAGCTCCTTTGCGTACGTGGTAACTACCTTCAGGTTCAAGAGCGTCACGTGCAGTTGCTTCAACTGTTCCTGAAGCTGCTTGTCTGTCGTTTTGATGAAAGTATCAGCTGTGCCGAACAATGAATTCGCGCCTTTTTCTACACCCTCAAGATTCGTGATCGCGTTCTGTAAGTTGTCTAGATCCAGCTTAAGCGAATCAGCGAGTGGGCCGAGTTTCGGAGTGAAGTCGTTCAGATCTTTCTTTAGTCCCGTGACTGTGACATTGAGATTATCGAGCACCTTGTTTGCGTTCTCGAATAATGGGCCGGCTGCCGCCGTTATTTGCTCGAGACCGTAGGCAGGATGGCCCTCGATCGCGGCGTTGTTTGCCAGCGTCTGACCACCGGGTGTGCCGGCGGAAAGTGCCACAAATTTTGGTGAGAGCATTGTATCGGAGCTAAGCGTGGCGGTGACGTCGGTGGGCAACGGCGGAATTCCTTCGTCAAGACTGACCGTGATCCGCACCGCGTCTTTCTTGTTTGCGCTTGCTTCTCGCTCCTGCGCAGTGAGATGCCGCATCGCAATGACGCGTCCGGTTGGCGCGCCTGCATAGCGCACCTCGGAATTCACTTTTATGCCCGTCACATCCTCATAATTAATTTGCAGGGTGCGTGTTGGTTTTTTAAGGCGATACCCCGACAGCGCGAAGGTGAGCGCGGCGAGCAGGACGACGCTGCACGCAATCACGAACAAGGCGACGAGGATATCGGACAGATTGCTGCGCTTCATGTATGCTTGTGATGAAAACGGAACCGCGCGCCCAGAAATGGGCGGGGCCGGACATGTTGCAGATCTTTATGCTCTTCCTGTGAAACGTTCAATGGAATCGGACCGTCAGCGCGACCGTGGATAAATTGCTGCACTTCCGGATTTGGACTATTTCGAATTTCATCCGGCGTGCCTTCCGCCACGATCGAGCCGTGTCCAAGCATAATCATGCGTGTCGCGATGCGAAAGGCACTAGTCATATCATGTGACACGACGACTGCGGTCATGTGGCGGCCTTGAGTCAACTTCAGTGTTAGCTGGTCGACCACGGCGGTCATGATCGGGTCGAGACCCGACGTCGGCTCGTCGCTGAATAGCAATTCCGGATCGAGAGCAAGCGCGCGCGCAAGCCCTACGCGCTTCTTCATCCCACCGCTAATTTCATCTGGCTTAAGATCTTCAAAGCCGGTCAGCCCAACCATCTCAAGCTTTCCTTTGACGATTTGTTCGATTTCATCGGGCGACTTGTTGGTGTGTTGGGTGAGGGGCAAGGCAACATTCTCGCCAACTGTGAGAGACGCGAGTAGCGCGCCGGATTGGAACAGCATCCCGAATCGCAGGCGCACACGTTCAATCTCGAGTTCTTTCATTCCTGTAATTTCTTCTCCGAAAAGTCTCACCGACCCCGCAGTCGGTCTCATCGAGCCGATCATATGCCGGAGCATAGTGCTCTTGCCGCAACCGCTGCCGCCCATAATGACCAGAGTCTCGCCACGATGAACGTTGAACGAGATACCATCGAGCACGGCGCGATCACCGAATCTCCGGACGAGATTGTTCACCTCGATGATGGTAGCGTCAGCGGGCATGATTAGAATGACGAAATCCGAATGTCGAATGAATGACGAAACAATGACGAAGTTCGGAGGTCGGGGGAGCACAGGCTGCCAGCCTGCGCTCCCCAGAAGTTCGAGCTCCGTCATTCTTCCTCATGCGGCGAAAAAGAATATCCCTGTCAGAACCGCGTTCATCACTAGCATCGCCAGCAAAGCTTGCACGACTGAAGCGGTTGTCGCCTGACCAACGCCTTCGGCACCGCCTTCGACATTCAGCCCGGCGTTGCACGAGATTGTGATAATTATCCACGCAAATACGACGCTCTTGATCATTCCAGAATACAAATCCCAAGTGTCTGCGCTCTCCAAAGCGCGCAGGATATAGCCGGCGGTGTTGAAATCGAGAGCGAAGGTGCACACAGCCCAGCCGCCGAGGATGCCGATATAATTTCCAAAGATAGTAAGCGCGGGCAGCATTACCAGCATGGCGAGAAAACGCGGTACTACCAGATATTGAACCGGGTTGATCGCCATTACCTCGAGAGCCTCGATCTCCTCAGACACTTTCATCGTGCCCAGCTCGGCGGCGACCGCAGAGCCGCTCCGACCGATGACGATGACTGCAATCAGGACCGGTCCCATCTCGCGCAGCAGGGTGATCATCACCAGGTCAGGTATGTACATCTCCGCGCCGAGGCTTTCGAGAGAATGGGCCGCCTGCATGGCCAGCGTCACGCCCACACTGAATGCGGTTAGCGCAACCATTGGCGCGGCACGAACTCCGATGAACACCATTTGCCGGAAGATCGGCCCGATCTTGAAAAATTGCCCGGTAAACGGCGCAATCAAAATCCAGTAGAGCAAACTGAGATTAAGCTGGATGTAATTTTTCACTTGCCGCTTGAGCGCGCAGAATGCCAAGGTGCGCGCGTTGACGAAAGTCGAAAGTACAACGCTTTAATCATAAATCGTCTCGACGACTGAGGATCAATCAACAACGCAATGGCTCAAAGCGAGATCGACAACGTGCGCGCATTGCTACAGTCCAAGCCGCGACCGGTTGGCTGGGCCGAGCGCCGCCACCGGCTCGACGATATCGGTTCCGTTTGGCCTGTGGCTGATGATGTGAAGCTTGAGACTGTCGATGTCGACGGTATGCCGGGAGAATCGTCGATCGCTCCGAACAGTGATTTCTCGCGTGTCTTAGTGTTCTTTCATGGCGGTGGCTACTGCTCCGGTTCAATCGTGAGCCATCGCCGCATGGTCACAGAGGCAGGTCGTGCCGCTGGAATGCGCACACTCGCCATCGCCTATCGACTCGCTCCTGAGCATCCGTTTCCCGCAGCGTACGACGATTCGCTTACGGCGTGGCGTTTTTTGCGAAACCAAGGCATTCCGGCTGAGTGTATTGCTGTCGGTGGCGACAGCGCGGGCGCGGGGCTCGCAATAGGTTTGATCGGCAGGTTGCGTGATGCTCGCGAGGAACTTCCTGGGTGCGCGTGGCTCGTGTCCCCTTGGACGGACCTGACTATGTCTGGTTCGACATTTGCCAGCAAGGACGCCGTAGATCCAATCATCCATAAAGAATATCTGTATGAATTGGTCGATGCATATCTTCCTGCAGGAGTGGACAGAAAGGATCCGCGGGTTTCTCCTCTCTACGCAGATCTCACGGGCTTTCCGCCATTACTGATCCAGGTGGGTTCTGCCGAAACGTTGCTCGATGACGCCACTCGTTTGGCGAATGTGGCAGGTGCCGCGGACGCCGCAGTCACTTTGGAAATTTGGCCACAAATGATTCACGCATGGCCTCTGTGGAATGCACATCTTGAGGCTGGCCGGCGCGCTCTGGCGAACGCTGGTGCGTTTATTCGGGCGCATCTTTGATGCGCGCCAGGCTTGCTGCGAGGGCTGACGGCTACCCAGCCGTCATGGTTCGACGGCTGCCCAAGTCGTCGTTCCTTGTTTAGATCAATCCGCGCTTTCGGAAATCACCGAGATTGTTGCCAGAGGAACGTTCGACCAGGTCAATAGTGAACTTGAGCAGGCAGACTTCCCACGCGTCATCCACGCCGTGAATGACCGCGCTGAGCGATTCGCTTTTGCTCTCGACCTTGCGCCGGGTTCGATTGATCACTGAGTCAATTGAATCGCGGAGCGTCTGTTCACTTAGATCGGTTTTGCGGAATTGAAAACCATAACGAAGTACCGCGATATTCCGGGCGTGCTCGCGCAGTTGTTCGATGTACCGCTCCGCTTTTTCTCCGAAACCCTCGAGTAACAGCCGGCAATAATGCTCGGGCGTGAGAATTTGTGGACGTTCCGCATGGATTTTCCCGTTGCGAACCCGGACTTGATCGACCCGATCCATCAACTCGGAGATTAGATAAAAATCGAAACTCGTGCTGCCAAAAGTCGCGATTTGTCGCTCCGGAGCGACGATCACATGCGTGTTTTCGATTGCGTAATCGAAGTCGTCCCTGGTCATGGCCATCGCAGTAAGCTAACCCTCCGACACAGGGAGTTCAAAAGCGAATCAGCTTACCGGCTGCGTGGCAGGGACGCCGAGCCTATGAACCTGCCCATTGTTTCGTTGCTTCGTTATTAGCTTTGCGGCTTCGCTTCTCCGCCCTGCTGCTGAAAAAGCGACAAATATTGGCCGTAGCCTTCTTCTTTTAATTTATCTACGGGGATAAAACGTAGCGCGGTTGAGTTAACGCAGAAGCGTTGCCCCGTCGGGGCCGGCCCGTCGTCGAAAACGTGGCCAAGGTGCGATTCGCTTGTTTTCGAACGAACTTCAGTGCGTTCCATTCCGTAGGAGGAATCCTTTTTTTCGGTCACCTTGTCGGCCGATATTGGTTTGGTAAAACTGGGCCAACCTGTGCCGCTGTCGAATTTATCCAGCGAACTGAAAAGCGGTTCACCAGTGATAATATCGACGTAAATGCCCGACCGGTGATTGTCCCAATACGCATTGTGAAACGGTGTCTCGGTGCCGCATTCGCGGATGACGTGATATTGATCCTTCGTTAACTGCTTCCGCAGCTCGGCGTCCGCGGGAACTTCTTTGGTTGGATTCATTTTCTCGGCTTCTTTTTTCTGCGTTTGAGCATAACCGAACAAGATCGAGCCGACAATCACTAGAATCGTGCCAAGCAGCCCAAACCACAAAGTTTTATGTGATCTCCGTTTGTATGTTAGACGTGTCGTGTTCATCCCTATTTCCGATTTCTCGCGTGAAATCGCCCCTCCAAGAGTAATTGAATATATGCGCAACTGCCTTCTCCAGCAAATGCGCAGGGCTTTTCTCTTTCTATTAAATTCGTGCGCGAGACAGAAAATGGCTGGGCGCTCTTCACTTCAAATCATGTGAGTTATTAGCGTCCAACCCTCAAGTTCAATTCGAAAAGTCTGCTTTGCGACTTCGGCGTGCCCAATCAGTCTTTGATGTTTGCTTCAATCCTCTCTCCCGGCCTCTGGAACTCGAATATAGCTACGGAAGACAATCAATCCGACGGGCGCGACCGACGCCGCCAGAGCGAAGATTAGCCACATTGTTCCCGGATGCCGCGGCCCGTGCTCCGGAACGTACGCGGCCAGCAACCAGCCGCCGGTGCCCACAAGGAGCTTGCCAACAAGAAACGGAAGGTACGCGAGCGAGCCGTACGACGCTTCCTGTCCTTTCGGTGCAATTGCGGCGGCATACTCGTACACTCGTGGTGAGTAGAACGCTTCTCCGACTGAAAATACGATCAGATAGAGCGCAGCCATGATGTAGTACGGGTGAATACTCTCCTGCAGGCCCAGGTACCCATGACCGAGCCATTGGCCCACAGCACTATCAGCAGCGGGTTCGAACCACTCCGTCGGCAATGCCATTATGAATACTGCAGCAGCACAGATCGCTCCGCCGATCACCACCATCCGATAAGCCGCAAATCTTTGCGTCAGCGCGCCGATGATCGGCACAAGACAGATAATTACGATCGCGTTGATATTGGAAAGTTTTCCGACGGGGGCATAGAGACCGAGTTCGCGAATGCCAAACTTCGGAAACACGTAATCCATTTGCAAGAAAATCGCTTTGAGAAATCCGATGAAAAGGAAAAAGGCGAGCAGCCGGTAAAAACCAGATTGACCGATTAGCCGCCGGAATAGGTCGGCTGTCTCAATTGAACTTTGCCGCACCGTTTGTCCGATGCGGCGCCAGAATATGGCGTCTGATTGCACTCCTTCGTTCCTGATTCTTGTACCCGCATCGCGGCGCAGGAAGTAGATCACCGGGAAGAGCACGATCTCGAATGCGAGGCTGACCACGAATAGTTGCTGGTACGAACTTGGTTCAAATCCGAACAGACTGACATGCAAGTTCAGTTGGCGCACGTAATCGAATATGTAACCGGCAGCAACATAGCCGATGTTCATCACCATGTAGATGAGCGAGAACGAGATCGACCGCTGTGCGGTCGTCGAGTAGCGCCGCGTCGCGGCCAGCAGCACCGGCGTCCCGAGAGCTTCGCCGACGGCGAGTGGAAGAACGCCACATGCGAGCGCAAGCGACGGGATTGTGGTAACGACCATTACGCTGCGCGCGATCGTGCAGATGGCGACGCCCAGAAAGAAAGTCCGGCGCAATCCGATTGCATCCGTCACCGAGCCAGCGAGCAATGTGAACACAGTCATCGCGGGCGCCCAAACCCAGCCGACCAGTGCTCCCGCGGCTTGATCGCTGAAACCGAGATCCTTCGACAGCCACAAAACCATCGTTTTGTTGGTGACAGAGTAGGCGGTGTAAATGAGAAACTTAATGAGGAACGTGAGCCACAAGTTGTGTTGCGCCCCCTTGAGCACGGTGAATTTCGCCAGGAAACCGCGGAACCCTGTCGGGACGACTGGAGGGACAGTTTCGTCTGCTATGAGTGTTGTTTTGATTGCTTCTCCCACTGCGTCTCGCTCCAAACTAAAGCATGTTCGCAAGAAACTCCCGCGCGTCGAACCGCGCGAAATCGTCGGTTGTTTCGCCAGTGCCGACAAAACGCGTAGGAATTCCAAGTTCATCCTGAATCGCTACTACGATCCCGCCTTTGCCGCTGCCATCGAGTTTGGTGACAATCACGCCAGTAAGCGTCAGCGCACTGTGGAATTCGCGGGCCTGGCTGAGGGCATTACTGCCAGTGGTTGCGTCGACCACGAGCAGTGTCTCTTGCGGCGCGTCGGGATCGAGTTTGGTGAGCGTGCGTTTCACTTTTTGGAGCTCGGCCATCAAATTTGTTTTGGTATGTTGGCGGCCAGCCGTGTCGCAAAGTAAAAAGTCGATCTTGCGCGTTGTCGCCGTCTGATAGGCTTCGTAACAAAGCGCGGCTGGATCGGCGCCGTACTGGCCGCGAATCATTTCAAGTCCGAGTCTTTTGGCCCAAATATCAAGCTGCTCTATCGCCGCAGCGCGAAACGTATCGGCTGCGGCTAGCATCACTTGCCGTGGGCGCTTGCGGTCAATCGCGCCTACCCGCAGATAATGCGCGAGCTTCGCTGTCGATGTTGTTTTACCCGTTCCGTTGACGCCGACGATTAAGATCACGGTTGGTTTGCCCTTTGCTTGACGGATTGGCATCGGATCAGGCGGCAAAACCCGCTCGATCTCTTCGCGCACGGCTTTGATCACATCGCCAATTCCAAGCAAAGACCACGCCTCGCGCTCCTGCAGCGTCTTGATGATGCGCGTTGTCATCGGCACACCGAGATCAGTTCGGATCAGCGATTCCTCCAGCTCATCCCAGTCGATCGGTTTGCCGGCAAATTGTTGCGCGAGATGCTCGAGGAATTTCATTTTTGTCGTTGAAGCGATGAATGGTAGAAGCGTTCGAAAAAACATGTCATTCCGAGCGAAGTCGAGGAATCCCGTCGAATTACTTTACGGTAGCGCCACGGGATCCTTCGACTTCGCTTCGCTCCGCTCAGGATGACGGACATGCAACGAATCACGATTCCTTCTTCACCGCTTCTCGCGCGGGGCGATCCAGATCTTTGCGCACCCGATCGAGGATGCCGTTCACGAAGCGACCCGATTCAGCGCCACCGAAAGTCTTTGCCAGCTCGATGGCTTCATTGATTGAGACGACTGGCGGAATGTCGTCTCGAAAAAGCATCTCATAGATCGCCAGCCGGAGGACATTGCGATCAACCGCTGAGATACGGCGAAATTCGTAATTTTCGCAGTAGCGGCGAATACGTTCGTCGATCTCTGGGAGATGCGCCACCATTCCTTCGATGAGTGGCTGCGCGAATTCGCGGACGCGTGGCGTAGCCGGGCAAAATTCCCAGAATTCATCGATCTTCTCCGGCGCTTCACCGCGTTGGAGGTCGCGCCAGAAATGATACTGAATTGCCGCTTCTCGCGCGCGTCGCCGTTTACCCATAGCTATTAAAGTAGTCTTGCGAAGTGTGGATTCGAACGATCGGCCTGATGGAAACGGCTGCGCGGATATCGGTCGCCTCTCCCTTTGCCAGGGAGAGGGGGAGGGTGAGGGTAATTCAGCAGAGCCGGCGCTGCGGCGTCCGAACCCCTCACCTTAGTCCTCTCCCCTTGCCAAGGGGAGAGGCGAGAAAAGCCGCAGGAAATATAACGCGAACTCATCCCTCTTGGCGATTCCAATAGTTACCTTCTGCGAAGTTCTGCCACGACATTTGCAATTTCCACCGCGGCCCGGGCAGCTTCGGTGCCGCGATTGATGCGGTCTTCGAGACAGCGGACACGGGCTTGATCTTCATTGGCGAAACTGAGCACCACGTTGATCACTGGCACTGCTTGTTCTGTTGCAATGCGTTGAAGCGCATCGGTCACGGACCGGCTCAGATTTTGCGCGTGATTCGTTTCTCCTTGCAAAATCACGCCGCAGGCGATGACTGCATCGGCTTTGTTCAGCGCAGCGAGCTCCCGCACGACCACGGGAATTTCGAATGCTCCAGGCACACGGTAGAGAGAAGTCGTCGCATTTGGCGCAAGAGCGCGCAGCTCGTTGATCGCGTGGTCGACGAGCCCCTGCACATATTGTCCATTAAACTCGCTTGCGACGATACAGAAACTGCGCCTGGCATTGGCGATTCGTGGACCCGGCGGTGTAGTGCTCGACATCTAAGAATGACGAATCAACGAAGCCCAAATGACGAATGATTCGTGACTTGGTCGTTTACCTTCGTCAGTTTTCATTCCTTCGTCATTCGACATTCGAGCTTGGTCATTCACAGCAAGTGTCCCAGCTTCGCCTTTTTTGTTTCGAGATATTTTTCGTTATGCGGGTTGGCCTCAGTGCGGATCGGAACTTGCTCGATCATTTCGAGGCCGTACCCCTCCAGGCCGACAACTTTTTTCGGATTATTTGTCAGGAAGCGAAACTGCCGCACGCCGAGATCGAAAAGGATCTGCGCGCCTAATCCGTAATCGCGTAGGTCACTCGGATATCCAAGTTTGGCGTTCGCTTCCACAGTATCGAGGCCTTCTTCCTGTAATTTGTAGGCGTGGATTTTTGCCGCGAGGCCAATCCCGCGTCCTTCCTGGCGCATGTAAACCAAAACGCCGTTGCCCTCCTCCTGGATTTGCCGGAGTGCTGCGTGCAATTGGTTTCCACAGTCGCACCGGCGTGAAGCGAAAACGTCGCCGGTGAGACATTGACTGTGCACGCGCACCAGCGTCGGCTTGCTCTTGTCGATCTTGCCTTTCACCAGCGCGAGATGATGCTGCCCATCGAGCTTGGACCGATACAGGTGCAAATCGAAATCGCCGTAGTCAGTCGGCATTTTTACGATTTGCTCCAGCTCCACGAGTTTTTCGCGAAGACGGCGATAAGCGATCAAACTTTGGATCGTGCAAATGCGCAGACTGTGTTTTTTGCGGAACTCCATCAGTTCCGGCAAACGCGCCATCGTGCCATCGTCATGCAAAATTTCACAAAGCACTCCCGCCGGCTGCAGGCCCGCCATTCTTGCTAGGTCGACGGCGGCCTCGGTGTGTCCTGCGCGTCGCAAAACGCCGCCGTCCTTCGCGCGCAATGGAAATACATGCCCAGGCTGGTGGAGATCCTCTGGCGACGATTTCGGATTAGCGATGGCCAGGATGGTCGTGGCGCGATCATAAGCGCTGATGCCGGTGGTTACGCCGCGCGCCGCGTCCACTGAAACGGTGAAATCGGTGCGATGCTTTTCGCGGTTTTGTACCACCATTCGTTGCAAACCGAGTTGCTCGGCGCGCTCATTCGAGATCGGCACACAAACCAAGCCGCGTCCGTGCGTTGCCATGAAATTAACGGCTTCAGGCGTGACCTTTTCCGCCGCCATCACCAGATCGCCTTCGTTCTCGCGGTCGGCATCGTCGGTCACGACGACCATGCGGCCTTTGGCGATGTCGCTCAGCACATCGTCGATTGCGTCGAACTGAAATGTCTCTGGCGCTTTTGCAATCATCGGAACCATACCATTACGCCCGGTGATGCTCGGAGCAACTGTCTACTCCCACTCCTGCTCATGCTCGTAATCGAAATTACGATCATGAGCACGAGGTGGCTCATTTCGCGCTGGTTGCCACAATTGCTTCCGGCCGATACATGTCGCGGTTGCTCCCTTGAAACTCGGCTTTCAATTTCACATTGAAATGGGAAAGATCGATAAGAACCCATCGCGTGAACTTCCACATCGAACTTGGAGAGCTTGATCCATCCCGCGGTTCATGCTGGAAACCCACGATAAAATGCACCGCGTCGTCTCGCACCTTGCTGGTTGTTTTTTTCGGCTCAAAATAGAACGTGCGGAAACTGCTGTCGCGGCTTCCGGCGGCGTAAAGTTTTGGATCGAGGTAAAAGACGCGCTTGCTCTCCAGATCGACTATACGCAAGTCAGGATAGCCTGATCGCTGCGCTTTGCCTTCCGCCGTGAGCGGGAAATCGCAGCTCAAACCGGAAGTGGCGTTCAGCAATTCGCGCAAACTATCTTCAAAATGGCTGCTCACTTCGTTGATCCGCCCGACATTTTGAATGGCGCTGCCTGGCGCATTCAATCGCTTCATCGTTTCGTCGCAGGCAGCGGCGATCGCTTTTGCCATGCGCTGATCGACCGGATTGCTCGCGTCGAACCTGATTACTTTCTTTCCTGTGGTATCAAAAATAACTTCGCTAAATGGGACGCCGCGCAGTTGTTGATCCTCATTCAGTAACCATGGGATGAGCTGATCAACCGCCGCTTTCGGCGCTGGGGATAACTGCCCGATTGCGGCGCTCGCCAGAAGGATCATCGCGATCAACGCGAAGAACTTCACTCAGGTACTCCTAGGCTTCTCGATACATCACTACGGCCTGCGGCTGTTCTTCCACCACTTTGAATCCGAACCGTTCGTAGAGGCGCAAAACCGGTTTGCCCTTCACGAAGCTCAGCGAGATCCTTGATTGCTCGGGATTCGCGCGGACCAATTGCGTCAGCAGGGCGGTGCCGATCCCGTGCTTGCGGTGTTCCGGTTTCACGACAAGAGCCAGTTCCGGCGGCGCGTCAGATCTCGCGGCCGGCTTGCGCAGCCAAACTGCACCGATCAGCGATCCATCTTTTTCATGATGTGCAACGAAGCCGGTGTCGCCGGCGCGCCCCCAGCCTTCCACGTATCGCGAAAATTCTGGACGGTGTACGATCTCCCGTGGAGGCAGTTGTTTTTTCCTGGGCGACGACAACCCGTGATACAACATCTCCCAAAGAATGGGTTCATCCTCAGATGTGAGCTGGCGAATCACGTAATCCATAACAGATGAGACTGGCGTTTTCCCTAATGTTGTTCATAACCGGCGAAAAACCAGAAAGCTGTTGAATCGAGCGCGCAAAACATCACACCGCAAAATCGCGTTGTAATATTGCGTTATTTAGGAACCATCAGAAATGCCAACGGACCGCGATTACGTTCTCGGCACGCATGATGAGGAACTCGCCCGTCTCGGATTGCAGCACCGTGTCTGGCGTCCGGTGGTTTTAGATTGCTGGCAAAGAGCAGGTGTTACGGTCGACAAACGCGTGCTTGATGTGGGCGCAGGTCCCGGTTACGCGACTGTCGATCTTGCCGAGATCGTCGGCACGACGGGTGAAGTGATCGCGCTTGAACGCTCCCGGAACTTCGTCCGCGCGATGGAAGCAGCCTGCCGCGCACGATTGCTCACGAACGTGAAAATTCACGAGATCGATTTGATGACCGACGATCTACCCGCAGGAGATTACGATTTCGCCTGGTGCCGCTGGGTGGTCTCCTTCGTTGACGATCCCGCTTTGCTGATTCAAAGACTGGCGCGCGTGATGCCAAAAGCGAGTTTGTCTATCTTCCATGAGTATGGGCATTACGAGACTTGGAGATTCTTTCCGCAGTTGCCAATGCAAGAGCGGTTCCGCGAGCACGTAATTGCAACCTGGCGCGAATCTGGTGGCGAACCCGACGGCGCGGCAAGGTTACCGCAATTGCTTGCGGACAATGGTTTTGTGATTCGCTCAACACGACCCCACGTGTTTTGCCTCCGGCCGAACGATTACATGTGGCAGTGGCCCGCCACATTCATCGAAATTTATCTTCCGCGTCTCATTGAGATGGGACGCATCGATCAGGAATTTGCCGACAAAGTCCGCGCCGATTTGGCAAATGCAGAAGCAAACCTGAATGCGGTGATGATTACGCCGCTCGTGCTGGAAATTGTCGCTGAAAAACTGTAGAGCCAAGCCTGTCGCGTGCGAAGCGTGATTAACTCGTGATGCCGGCGAGGCCGAGCCGCTCGGCATCGGATTTGAGCGCAGCGATCACTTCGGCAATAACATCGTCCAACGGCATTCCCAACTCCTCGGCGCCGCGGACGATGTCCTCGCGATTAACAGCGCGAGCGAATGCTTTGTCTTTCATTTTCTTTTTTACCGCTCGCACATCGACATCATGAATGCTTTTTGTTGGGCGAACGAGTGCGACAGCGACGATGAAGCTGCTTAGTTCGTCCACGGCGTAGAGCGTTTTCTCTAGCGCCGTCTCTCGCGAGACGTTTGCGTAATCGGCATGGGAAAGAATTGCGCGGCAAACTTCTTCGCTCCATCCGTTCTCGCGAAGCCATGCAACGCCGACGAATGGATGGCCTCCGGTCGGACTCTGTTCGAGATTAGGATGGCGCTCGTAATCCATGTCGTGCAGCAATCCTACCGCCCCCCAAAGATCGGCGTTTTCGCCGCGCAATTGAGCAAAATGTTCCATCGAATCGGCAACGGCGTAGCAATGTTTCCGGAGGCTTTCTGATTTCACCCAGTCGCGGAGAATATCCAGCGCCCGAGCGCCGAGCGTTTCATTCATCGATTGAACTTTAATGAATGGAGACGTTGTCGCCCTGTTTTATTTTTGTGGCAAGTCGGACCACATCCCAATTAGCCAGACGAATACAACCGTGGCTTGCGGCGTGGCCAATCGAACCGGGATCGTTGGTGCCGTGAATGCCGATCCCTTTTTTATTTAGCGCAATCCACATTACGCCTACAGGATTCCGTGGACCTCGTGGGAGCAGGTGAAAATTGCCGCTGCGCTGGCCGTGCTGGAGCATTTCCTTGTCATAACGAAAAGTGGGCATCTTGGTGATCCGGCGTACTTTCCACTCACCGATGGGTGAGGCGGTCTGCGCGGAGCCGACCGTGACTGGATACGCGGCGATGAGCTTTTCGCCGTCGTGTACTTGAAGGATGTTTGTCTTGGTGTCGACGTTTACGACAACATTTGCAGTTGCACCTCTATTTTGCTCTGGAGTCCCAGCTTGCGCATCGGGTTGGTCTTCGACCTCATTGGCAGCCTCCGAGGCGATCTCGCTGCCGGGCTTAATTTCTTTTACCGAGGCGAGTTCAAAAGGCTCAACATTCGGAACCATCAGCTGATCGCCGGGCTTGATTGTTTTCAACTTACCAGGATTGAGCTGTTCAAAAAAATGGACGTCGCTGTGGAATTTCTCGGCGATGGCATCGGCAGCATCACGGTACGGCAGAAATTTCAACTTTGCCTGCTGCGCCGGCTCCTTGGGCAGCGGCCCTATACTTTGAAGGTCCGCGTCCGTAACCGTGTACGGGATGAACACCGGAACGACGCTGGCGAGATCGAGGCCGTGGACGTCAGGCGCGACCTTCGATTTTCGTTTGGATTGTGGCGGCGGGGAAGTTTGCGGTTGTTCGCCACGGGACTCGCGGTAAAGGGTAAGCGCTTTTCGGGTCAAATCGTTGTAGCGCCCATCAATTTTACCCGGACTAAAATTTGCGCGGTCCAGAAAGACCTGCAGACGAGCGGCTGCTTCAATGTCAGCCTTGGTTGGCGTTGATGCCCTTGCCGCCTTTCGCTTCGCCGACGCTTGAGGAATGCTGCTTGTGATTAATACTGCGACGAGCGCGAAGCGAAGAACTGCATTCACTTAAATGGATCGAAGCGGTTGGCGGCGACGGCTGCCTTGGGTAACGCAAGTCGACGAGTTTTTACGTTGCAATCTGGAAAGTATGTGTAACGTGTCAGCTCAACTCAATCGGCCGACGTTGATACAGAAATAACGGGCCGCGTCCGCGCGCTCGACAGGCCCTAGGCAGCATGAAGGCTTGGCCAGTCTGGCTGTAAAGAAAACGCGCCTTCTGTTCGCCCGCGGGCAGAACAGAAAGGCGCGTTGGAGACGAAACAGACTAGCTTTTAGTCTTCGTCCACGATCACGCGATCAACCATCACGTTGTCGCCTGTGCCGACATAATGTACGCGGACTGGGACTCCGACTCTGATCTTGGTTTTTACGACGTCCGAATCCAGGACCTTGCCGCTTCTGGTCACATAGGTGACCGTCTTGCCGAAGCGATAAGTGCGCGGTCCGCTGGTTTCCTTCAGAACGATCCGACTGCCCGGAGTGTACTCCGTGATCGTCCCGCTGCCTTCAGTCGTGGTGGTTGTTGTCGTGGTCTCCGAGACCTGTGCCCACGCGAACGGGGCAACAACTGCCAATGCCATGCTTAAAAGCAATTTTTTCATGATTTCCCCCTTTTTGTTGAGTTGCGGCAATGATAAACGTCCCTGTTCCCCTTAAGTTTCGAGAACCCAGAGAACTTGCCGTTACACTGGATTCGAATGCAGCATGGGCCGCGGATGTTTGAAAAGTTCTTTTGTGTCGCTTGAGCCTGTTTTCGCCGAGGAAACTTCTTTAGGCTAAATATGGTTGATATGAAGTTCTGGATCGGAACCTCGGGATTTCAGTACGCGGAGTGGAAAGGAAATTTTTATCCGGAAGATTTGCCCGCCGCGAAGATGTTGCCGTTTTATGCGGACCGATTTTCAACCACGGAGATCAATTACACATTTCACCGCATTCCCGCGCCGAAAACGATCGACAACTGGAAAGCGCAAACCCCGGAAGAATTCCGGTTTGCACTGAAAGCACCGCAGAAAATCACGCATTGGTCGAAGCTGCGCGATTGCGCCGACACACTCGAATATTTTTGCAAGGTTATGACCGGCCTTGGCGAACGACTTGGTCCGGTTTTATTTCAATTGCCGCCAACCTTTAAGAAGGATGCCGATGTGTTGAGTTCGTTTCTACGCGAATTTCCTGCCATGCGCGCCGCGTTTGAATTCCGTCACGACTCTTGGTTCGACGATGACATCTTCGATTTGCTCAAATCGCGCAACATCGCGCTCTGCATCGCCGACACCGACACGATCGCTACGCCAAAGAAGATTACCGCCGATTACGGCTACCTCCGGCTCCGCCGCGAAGATTATCAAACGACCGACATCGAACGTTGGGCAGACTTCGCGCGCCAACAGGAATCGAATTGGAAAGACACGTTCGTCTATTTCAAGCACGAAGAAAGCGGCATCGGGCCGAAACTCGCGCAGCAGATGTTGAAATTGCTCGCGTAATCCGGTAGAGCCTAGCGCCCGATCAAAATAAAGATTCCTGCGAGCAGCGCCAGCACGCCAGTCATAATTCCGATGCCAAGTCCAGTGAGGGTGAGGATTCCCACCGCGATAAGATAAATGGCGAGCAGAAGCATGCCGATATTTTTGGTAATCATGTCGTGAGTATCGACAATTGCACTGGGGCTTGACAATCCTGAAGAGACTCGGTCAGACGATATTCTCGGTGCCGAACACTTTGCCGCCCATTTTTTCTCCAGATCTCAAATGCAACTCGACAGCTTTGCCGGCCCTGCCCTGAAGGAGACTGAGGACGGTGGCGTTTGGTCGCAGGCCGGCTTTTTCCTGAGCGAGCAAATTGGAACAGGTAACCGCCGCAACGATGATTCCGACAACAAGTGAGTAGCGTTTTATGATCAAGTCCTTCTGCGCGATTTCCGCCCGATTAGCGAGCAAATAATGCGCACACGAGAAACGGCGTTCCGATTGGCGGACTACAGAACCGCCACTCGCGGATTTGAATTGGCAGGCGAAGCCCCTACTCTACAATTTTTGCGATGACTTCGATCGTTGAAAATCTCGAGCGAGTGCGCGAGCAGATCGCGGGAGCGGCAGCGAAGGTTGGACGCGCTGCGGATGAAATTGAGCTCGTCGCGATCGCGAAAACGCATCCAGCCGAAAAAGTGCGCGAGGCGATCGACGCTGGGCAGACTCTGTTCGGCGAGAGTCGTGTTCAGGAAGCGCGAGCGAAAATCCCTGAGCTGCCGTCGAATTTGCGCTGGCATTTTGTCGGACATCTTCAGAAGAACAAAATCCGGCACGCGCTGCCGCTCTTTGAAATGATTCACAGCGTCGATTCACTCGGTCTCGCGCAAGACATAAACCGCATCGCAGAAGAGCAGGGGATGCATCCGCGAGTCTTGCTCGAAGTCAATGTGGGGGGCGAGGGGAGCAAGTTCGGCTTCAAGTCCGAAACTCTGCGCGCAGAAATGGAATCGCTCCTAGCGCTGCCGCGATTATCGATCTTGGGCCTGATGACAATTCCACCACTCGCCGAAGAACCGGAAGCCTCTCGGAAATATTTTGTTCAATTGCGTAAACTGCGCGATCGTCTGCAAACAGAATTCCATGTGGATCTTGCCCAGCTCTCAATGGGGATGACGGAAGATTTCGCAGTCGCAGTTGAGGAAGGCGCCACACTGGTTCGCGTTGGAACGGCGGTTTTTGGAGAGCGATCGAAGCCGAGACGAGAATAGAATCCACGACGTCGTAGCGGTGCTTGTATCAAGCAGCGGACCAAATGAACAGGCGCTTGGCACAAGCGCCTCTACAATTCGGCTCGAGGATTGCCCTCAAGATCGACATCGTTATAAAATCTAAGCCCCATGCGCCTTGAGCCAACGAACATCCAACAAATCGGAGATGAACTGGCGATTGCCTGGAACGATGGGACTGAATTGTTTTTAGAACTTGAAGCGCTCCGACGCGTGTGTCCGTGCGCGGCGTGCGGTGGCGAACCGGACGTGCTCGGCAACGTCTCGCGTCCACATGTGACTTACAGCGACAGAAGTTTTCACCTCACGGGCTTTGATCTGGTGGGCGGGTACGCGCTGCAACCGCGTTGGGGGGATGGACACAGCACTGGAATTTATAGCTTTACTTACTTGCGGCGTTTGGGACAAGTTTCTGGCTGAAAAGCGGGCGATAAGCTTGGAGTTAATCCGTGAACTTGCTGACGAAGATCGCGATCGTTTTGCTCGGCTTCGCGCTGTGCGGAGCGGGCACTTTCATTGCTTCAACCGCGCAAAACGAGGATGCGTCACAAAAAACGAATGTGATCCCGGTGAAAAATCGTGAAGTGCCCCGACGCGTTTGGATTCAGGTCTAAACTGTAGCGGCGATCTCTGAGCGTCGATCAAAGCATTGGGCGCTGAGAGAACGGCGCAAAAGCGGTTCGCCCTTTTGGTTGCAGCAATTGTGGCCGGGCATCATTAAAATCGGCGCATCGGACCTGTCTTTTTCGCGACGTCGGAGTCTTTTCCCCCGTCATTCATCCTGTGTCTGAGCGTAATCTTTCCAAAGCTGCGGTTAGATCGAGAATGATCTTGATACCGGCGAAATCGTCGCCGCAGACGCTGTGAAGCTTCGATGCGACGCAAAGCGCGAATGCCGTCTCCATCAAAGTAGTAACCGTGATCACTTGTATCGGACGCGGGCGAAAGAAGCTTATGTTTGATGATCGGCTGAATCGCCTCTAAGTCGGGATCGTAATTCGCAGCAGGCTTGTTCCCTTGCGTCGAGGTTCGAGTTTTTGAACTGGCAGCGACGCTGGAATGAGACAGAACTCTCCGGGCGAGAGATGAGCATCGCCGCAGCGAAGCGACCCGCTCAGGCAGCAAACGATCGCAAAGCGGCCTTTCGATGAAATCTCTCGCGGTGCAGCAAGATTCCATTTTTGGACCTCGAACAATTCGTGCCTGACAAGGAGCTCATCTTGTGGCTCGACTAATTTCGGGGCGACATCGTTGAAGTCAATGCATTGGAGCGCTTGCTCGATGTGCAACTGCCGCGGCTTGCCTTTATCATCTACACGATTCCAGTCGAATACGCGATAAGTCGTGTCGCTGTTCTGTTGGATTTCGATCAGCAGATTGCCTGCGCTCACCGCGTGAATTCGTCCAGCTGGAAGAAATGCGGCGTCGCCCGGTCTGACCGGAATTTTGTGAACGTAATCAGCCGCTGTTCCTTCGCGCAGCGCCTTTTCGAATTGATCGCGCGCACTGGGTTTGCGAAACCCGAGTAAAAGTTCCGCCTCGGGATCGGCGGCGGCGACGTACCAAAATTCAGTTTTCGGCTCGCCGCCTAGTTTTCCGGCGAATTGTCCCGGCGGGTGCACTTGTAGGGAAAGCCTCTCGTGTGCATCCAGAAGCTTCAGTAGTAGCGGAAAGCGTGGAGCCTCGGGAGCATCTCCGAAAATTTGCTTCCGGTGCTGAGTCCACAAATCGTGCAGCGTTTTGTTTTTCAACGGACCATTCGCCACGACGCTCTGCGCTTCCGGCCGATCGACGATTTCCCATGATTCTCCGATGCGTTTCTGCAACGGCAATTTCTTGCCGAACTCAGATTCGAGACGCCGCCCGCCCCACATGCGTTCCACGAAAAAGGGTTCAAAGGTGAGGGGAGCAGTGAGATGGAGCTCAGACATACTGAGCAAACGTCCAACGCTGAACGTCGAACGTCCAACGCTCAATTGAATAGGGCGAGCGCTTTCTTTGTACCCATTGGACGTTCGATGTTCGATGTTGGATGTTCGGCGTTTGCTTCTGCTGATCCCCGATTTGCCGCCTTACGTTCGGAATGAAATCCTTTCTCAAATATTGGCTGCCGCTTGTGATTTGGCTCGGCGTGATTTTTGTCGGCTCCTCCGATCTAATGTCGGCGCAGCATACGTCGCGATTTATCGTTCCGTTTTTGCGCTGGCTGAACCCGCACATTTCGTGGGCAGCGATTAATACGATCCACACCGTAATCCGAAAACTGGGGCACGTCAGCGAATACGCGATTCTGGCTCTCCTGCTGTGGCGTGCACTTTGGAGCGGCTCTACTCTGCGCACGAAAACGCCGATCTTGTTTGGCGCAGTTCTTTTAGCGTGTGCAGTTTTGGCCGTCGTCGACGAATTTCACCAGTCATTCGTCGGGTCGCGGACTCCCTCCGATCGCGACGTCCTGTTGGATAGTGCAGGAGCACTGTTGGGAGCATTATTTGCCGCGGCGTTTGCGCAACGTGCGAAAAAGGCCGAAACCAATGCCCGGAGCGAACTTGTCGATGCGCGATCATGATCCGGTAAGTCATGAGGTCCTCCGGTTGCGACTGTTTAAAACTGAACGAAATGATCACCCGTGAACACGGGGTCACCGTTGCAGGACAAGGTGTGTAAGCATTCAGAGCGTCAAGCGCCAAAGTCGAGAAAAATCGCGAGGATTCGCTCGGTGACTGCTGTTTTGATGTACCTTGCCGTGTTTGTAGGAACGCTGCATACGATGGGAGCGGCCGTGCAGCAATCTGGAGCTGACACCGATGAAGAGAAGAGTTCGGGTGCGCCCGCAATCACGGCAAACCCAGGGCATGTGACAGTCGCTGGCGGGGCTGGCAGCACCGAAATTAGCTGGGATACGGGAAACGGATCCATGGGTTTCGTTTTTGTAACAACGAGCGAGGGCAAACCGGCTCTGTTCGCTACTGGCGCCAAAGGGAGCCGCGTGGCGCCGTGGATTCGGCCAGGTACCTATGCTTTTGAGCTCTATGGCGATGACCAACGGAGGACGTTGCTTGCCGCACTGACCGTTTCTGGAACTACGGAGAGCGAGGCCTCTCCCCGCACGACGTTGTTACGAGGTAAGGCCCGGTGGCTCCTGATTGTGGCTCTGATGGTTGTTGTATACATCGCTTTTTATCTCAGCTCGGCGGGAACGCTGCGCACAACATTTCCTACAGAGCCAACGACATCACCGCGCCCACTCCATGTTGGACGAAACCTTCTCATGGGCATAGCTGCTTTCGTGTGTCTGGATGGCGTCATCTTTCATACTGGATTGTACGTCTCGATCCTAGCTCCCGACTCCTACGCAGGGCGATTGGCGGTCATTACGCGAGCCGAAAAACAGCGTCCAGCATCGGGTCTGAAAGAAGTGCTGGTTTTGGGAGATTCGAGAATGGCAGAGGGCTTCTCTGCGACTGTGGCTGACGAGCTTGGGTCGGCAGCCGGATTCAAATTTGTGACTCTCGCTGAACCTGCCTCTACCGCAAACACTTGGTACTATATGCTTCGAGAAGTGGACGCAACGGCGCAACGTTACTGGGCGATTGTTGTGCCTTACGGTATTGGCTACGAACCGACCAGTGCTGAGTCCTTGAGAATCTCCATGGCAGCCCCGCTGTTGCGGTATGGCGACTGCTTCACTTTTGCGTCTGCTTTTCAGCAATGGTCTGGTCGGTTCAGAGCAGTCACGGCATGCATATTGCGGGGATCGGCATATCAGAGCGATGTTGCACATTTTCTTGAACATCCCATCGCCAGAATAGAAAACGTTCAACGAGAGTCGGCAATGGTTCATGCCCGGGCTGTTTATAAAGGACGGGATTATGACATGGTGGGCACGTCCTATGACGCCACGACAGGGCAGATGACTTTCCCGCCACGACTAACCGAAGCTCAGCGGGAAGCGATTCGGAAGAGTTTATTACAACCGTCTCAATCGGAAATGCAATACTCCCTGAGGCTACAGCGCGATTGGATCCCGCGAATTTTAAATCGCTATTCGAAGAGTGCCACTGCCATTGTGCTTACGCCGGTTCCACGGGGGCCGTTTGCTGAACTCCCTGCCTTCTCTGTAGGACAACGCGCGCCTTTTCTCGAGGTAACGAAGCAGAGAACAGTCTTTTCCCTTCCCGAACAAACGTTCGATTTTCTCGAAAGACCCGACTACTACTTCGATGCATTCCACCTCAATGCCAAGGGTCGGCAAAGGTTTACCGAAAGGCTAGTTAATGACCTCATGGCACGGCTTGCAGCAGCCGATTCACATGCCAGCTATCCCTAATGTTATTCAATAGCTTCCAGTACTGGATCTTTTTTCTAATCGTGGCTGTGCTGTTCTACAGCATGCCGTTTCGCGTAGGTAAACTGCTGCTCCTCTGTGCAAGCTATGTATTTTACATGTGGTGGGACCCACGATTCATAGTCCTTATTTTGACCTCCACTGTGGTTGACTACTTCCTGGGAATTTGGCTGGAGGTCACAAGCGGCCGCCGGAAGAAAATTTTGCTGGCCATTAGCCTTGTTGTTAACCTGGGAATTCTCGGTTTTTTTAAATACTATGACTTCTTTGCTGGTTCTTTGGCTGGCTTGCTCCACATCCCTAAGTCATCAGTGGTTCTACAAGTTGTTCTTCCGGTCGGAGTCAGCTTCTACACGTTCGCAAGTCTTTCTTATACCCTCGACGTCTATTGGGGAAAAATGAAGGCTGCCAGAAACCTGATTGACTACGCGCTGTTTATTGCATTTTTCCCTCATCTTATTGCAGGTCCAATTATTCGGGCCCGGCAATTCATTTCCCAAATCCAGTACTGGCGGCGTCCGGCAGCGATCATGATTCAGAGCGGTATCATTCTTGTTTTGTCTGGTTTGTTAAAGAAGATGGTTTTTGCCGATCGTTTCGCGGTCGTGGCCGACTCCTACTTTAGCGATCCGGCTGCGCACCCAGGCTGGCTGACTGCGTGGTCAGGTTGTCTTGCGTTTTTCATGCAGGTATTCTTCGATTTCTCTGGTTACACAGACATCGCTCGCGGTTGCGCCAAGTTGCTCGGCTTTGAATTTCCGCTTAATTTTGCGCGTCCGTTCTTATCCAGAAATCCGCCTGACCTCTGGCAGCGATGGCACATTACACTTTCCACCTGGGTACGGGACTATTTGTTTATGCCTTTCAGCAGGGGAAGAAAAGGGCGGTTCGTGTTATACCGCAATATGCTGGTTGTTATGGTGCTCGTGGGATTGTGGCATGGAGCGAACTGGACATTTGTCGCTTGGGGCGCATACCATGGTCTCCTATTAGTCGGCTACCGTCTTTTCGACCGTGCCACCGTCGGCACAGCGATCGATAGAGTTATGAAAAAGCGCTATATCGTTCCGTTTAGCGTTGGCTTAATGTTTGCGGCCTTTGTGTTAAGCGCGGCTTTCTTTCGTCCGAAAACTCTTCAGACCAGCGGATATGTATTAAGTGCGCTATTCGGTTTCCAGCATGTAACTGGCGAATTCCTGCTGACCACTGGGACGATCGTGCTCCTTTTCATTTCTCTGTTCCTGGCGGTCGCCCAGGAACGCAATCAGTTTATTGATCGCCTGGCTTTGCAACCGGCGCGTATTCAAATTCCGGCATATGTTTGCGCATTTTTGGCGCTCGAACTGTTCCCAGCAACCGGTCCAGTGCCGTTTGTTTATTTCCAGTTTTGAGCAACAAAATCGGAGATGATCTCGCACTGGTTCCCAGCATGTGGTTGCGACGCACGTGGGGAAGCGGACATGCACCGTTCACGAACTGTCCGAGTGTCCGGCACGCGTGAGGACGTTGGCTCCTCATCATTTGCAATCCTCGATCGGCAATCTAAAATCGAACATTCACAGGGGGCATAGCTCAGTTGGTAGAGCGCCAGCTTTGCAAGCTGGAAGTCAGGGGTTCGAATCCCCTTGCCTCCAGTCTTCGCTCGCGTCGTAAGAGGAGAGCGAAGACTGTCGCGCCGTAACTTTAGTGAAGGCGGACCTCTTCCACTTTGTCGGCACGAACGCAGCGAGCTACGACTCGGCAAGCCAACGATGAAAAATGGCAAATTCTTTTACATCTACATTCTGCAGAGCGAGCTCGACGCTAGTCGATTCTATATCGGCTTAACGGACGACCTGCGTAGGCGAATGAGAAATCATAACGCGGGCCGAGTTCTCCACACTGCGAAATGGCGACCTTGGCGGTTGAAAACTTACATCGCTTTCTCTGATCGAGTGCGTGCAGTGAAGTTCGAGCGTTATTTGAAATCGGCATCGGGCCGGGCGTTCCTCAAGAAACGTCTTTGAAATCTAACAAGAACCGAACATTATTGGATGCACTAGCGGGAGCGTAATCCCCTTGCCTCCATTTCAAATCAACGATTTAGCGAATCAGTGGTTGAGTGGCTGTTGACGCCAATCATTAAATCGCTAAATCATTTAGTCGCTAAATGTTTGGGCCTGTAGCTCAGTTGGTTAGAGCATGCGCTTGATAAGCGCAGGGTCACTGGTTCGAGCCCAGTCAGGCCCATTCTAAAAGTTGGCGAAGGCGAGGGCGCCTTCCCCAGCGCGCGAGGCGCGCGCTCTCCCCAATCCGCTTCACCCCCGAACCCCGGGTGAGTAGAAAAATGCCGGATGTCGATCTTATCGATCGTACATCCGGCGTTTTGTGCGTTTTCGAACGGGCGAAGCTGCGTTCATGCGCTGAGAAAGCGGCCCTGTTTTCCTTTCCTATTGTCGCCCGAGAGGTACCGCCAAATACGCTGTTCTCGCACCAGTATTTGGATCAGTAATAGCTCTGCCGGTGATCTCTCCTTTGTCATTTATGTCTTTTGCGGTTTCCAGATGAGCAGAATAGCTGCCTTTGCGATCGTTGAGGTCGGTGGGCACGGAACTGTGATCCCAAATAACTGCACGACAACCGTCCGTGCCGCACGAGACACCGACTACCTGGCGGGCTTCATTAATACCGTACGCCTCACTGTCTACATGTTCAGGAGTGCGGTGTTGCAAAGGTTTGAGCTGTCGGATGCCATCTTCTCTGGTCCAAATAAAAGCGTGTAGGACGTCGCCTTCAACAAAGGCGGGGTCGCCGGCAAACCCAACGACATCGCCGCGTTGATTGATTGCTGTCGGCGTATTCCACCACGGGGCTGGCGCATCTGGATAAATATCCGTCACCGTGCCATTTTCCCAAAGCACGGCGTGCTTCGCGGTATGTCTTCCAACCGCCTGGTCGCAGATCCCGGAAATCCCTACGATTTGACCATTATCATTGATCGCCGTGGCAGCTCCTGATGAGTCGTCGGTGATCAGAGGCAGTTCGTGGATCACGTCTGGCGGTCCCAAATTCCACATGGCTGGGCGAAACTGGAAGACTTGGGGCGAGACGCACCTTTCAGGATCTTCAACACCATTCTCCGCCCAGCCCACAGCTTGACGCAAGTTATTGGCTCCCGTGGCAAAGCCGTTATTTCCACCCTGAAAATTGGGAAGTGCCCGCATCTGGTTGTTTTCCCAAACGAAGCCAAGATTGATATACCGGGCTCCGAAAGGCCCAAAGTAGAAGAAGAAACTGCTCCAAAGCTCCCCCCGTGGCTCCGGCGTGGCAGTCTGGGAAATACCCACGATAATGCCCGCGGTATTTTTCACGTTCCATGTGACACTGCTGTTTGGTCCGCCGAGTGTGTCGAGATCGGAGAGCACACCGTTTCGCCACAGCGCAGCGTGCCGGGTTTGGTCTCCCGTCAGTCTGGAATAACCTGCCGCCCAAGTCTGGTTATTGATGCTGTTTCCGGCGCTACTGGTGCCGCCGAGTGAAGGAAGGTTCGACACTTGGTATTGCGTTTTTGCCTTCGTTGCTTCCGGTCTCTGTGCGTGTGCCGGCGCTAGAGCCGCTCCGTAGCAGAGACCGAGCAGAATGGCAAATAGAAGTTCGCTGCCTCTTTTGGTTATGAATTGTGTTGTCATATTTGTCTCCTTTGTTGAATTTTCATGAGGACACCTTATGGACTGGCCGTGAGTCACCACCAGAGCCACTTCGCAAATTTGGTACGGGCCATTTCGTTTTTGATTCGTACCGCGACTGACGAATCTGCCGGAGGTACTCAGAAATCCTTCGATTCGCCTCGCCAACTTGTGTATTGCTCGGAACGCATGCTGCAGGCCGACGATCGGGCGCGGGCCCTCGAAATCGCTTGGTGACTTGAAGGACTCGCGATCGCTTCGTCGTCAAAGCAGTCGCGTGGTGGTGGCTGACATTCTTTTTCTCCACGTAAGGATAAGCCACAAATCCGGGAAAAAGGGCTCATCGATTAGCAATCTGGACGGCTTAACGTTCAGCAGGTAGCTCGGGACGAGTGAGAGGGCCTACGCGTCCTGCGCAAGAGCGGTATGTGTGTAGCGTCGCCTGATCCTCTCGTTAACACCCTGCTTTAGCTGGGTGTTAATTTGTGGGAGCAGACATGGGCCACGCACCTCTCTGAAGCGAGGTGTTAATGAAATGGTATATAGCACGGCAACGCTAAACAGGTACCAAGAGCGGCTTACTGGCTTCCCCCGCAGGAAACCGTGATTCACATCGCTCGCGTCAATATAGACTCCGGTGATCGCATCCACTGGATTGTTGCAAAAAGGGATAGTGCCTTGGCCGGGACCTGTGCCCGCGCCCGGAACATCGAACGTTGTGATGGCGCCGTGTTTAGCACGCACGAAGCCGTGACTAACGTCGCTAGCGTCCACGTACTGTCCCGGGACTACCCCAGGCGTGCTGATGTTCTGGGGTGTGGTACCTTGGCCGGCGCCTGTACCCGCGCCCGGAACGTCGAACGTGGTGATAGTGCCGTCCGAGGCGCGCAGCAACCCATGACTTACATCACTCGCGTCAACGTAGTCTCCCTCAATCGTTCCTGCCTGGTTAATGCCAAACGTAAGGGTGCCCTGGAAAGGGCCTGTGCCCGCGCCCGGAGCATCGAACGTGGTCATAGTGCCGTCAGGAGCGCGCAGGACGCCGTGATACACATTACTCGCGTCAAGGGAAGTTGCCGTGATCGCCCCCGCAGGGTTGAGGCAATCGACGGCAAAAACAATGGTGCCCTGGCCGGGTCCTGTGCCCGCGTTCGGAGCATCAAACGTGGTGATGGTGCCGTCCGGAGCGCGCAGGAAGCCGTGACTTACATCGCTAGCGTCAATGTAGCGTCCCGCGATCGCCTCCGCTGGGTTTATGTTGGCGGCGCGGGTACCCTGGCCGGGACCTGTGCCCGCACCCGGGACGTCGAAGGTAGTGATCGCACCGTCCGGAGTGCGTAGGAAACCGTGAAACACATCGCCGGCGTCGGAGTAGCGTCCCGCGATCGCGCCTTCCGCGGTGATGCTGAACGCGTTTGTGCCCTGGCCGGGGCCTGTCCCCGCACCCGGCGCGTCGAATGTGGTGATGGCGCCGTCCGGAGTGCGCAGGAAACCATGACGCGCATCGCCGGCGTCAATGTAGTATCCTGTGACCGTCCCTGCCGGGTTGATGGCGAACGGCAGTGTGCCCTGGCCGGGGCCTGTCCCCGCGTCCGGAGCATCGAATGTGGTGATGGTAGACTCCGGGCGAACAAAGGGCGTGTCGCTGAAATTCGCGAAGCCATCGCTTGTGCTACTGGAGGCAGTGGGCGTCAAGATACCCTGCAGCAAGATCGAGGTCATGGCGACAGCTAGCAGGCGTGCTGACGCGAAGATGTTTGTGAGGTGTGTTGTCATGTTTTGTCTCCTTTGTTGAATTTTTATGACGACACTTTAGGAACTGGTCAGGTGTCACTACCATAGCCACTTCGCAGATTTGGTACGGGCCATTTCAGTTTCAAAAGTCCGGCCGACGAACCAGCAGATCCTTCGGAACGATTGACGTGCGGCTCGTCAAAAAGCGCCTCGTGGCTTGCCCAAATTACTTAATTCAATTTTGAATTAAGCGCCGACGCAAACTTGCTAAGGCCCTCACGGATTTGCGCGCGCGACCATGCGGCGAATCCGAAAGTGAGTGCGGGCTCCGGCTCTGCTTTCATAAAGCACGACGACAATGGCGACGGCCTGATACCAATCTCAGTACAGACGCGCGAAATTAACCGCATGTGTTCTTTCTGTCGCACCCAGGCGACGAAATGTAATCCAGCTTCGGGGATTTCGAGGATGAAGTACTTGTCTAACAATTTGTTGAATTGTTCGATAAAAAAGTCCCTTCGGTCCGAATATAATTTTCGCATCCGTTTGATGTGAGTGAGGAAAAACCCCTCCGTTAGGAATCGGGCCAGCGTCGCCTGATCGATGGCCGGGGAGTGTTGGTCCATCACCGCCCGAATCTTAATCATCGGTTCGACCAGTTGGTGTGGCGCGACGATATAACCCAGCCGCAACGATGGGTATAAGATCTTGCTCATCGTGCCTGAATAGATGATGCGACCCACATTATCCAAGCCTTGTAGACATGGGAGCGGGGGACCGGTGTAACGAAATTCGGAGTTGTGATCGTCTTCGAAAATGTACGCGTCGCAGGTACGAGCAAAATCGATCAAGGCCGTCCTCCGCGCGAGACTCATAGTCATGCCGAGCGGGAATTGATGGGAAGGAGTTACGTAAATTATTTTAGGCGAACGCTGTTTCGACGGCCGCGCGATTGTGATTCCTTCCCCGTCAACAGGTCTTGGCACGACAACCGCCCCTGCAAAGCCGAACGTTCGCCGAGCTTGATAAAATCCTGGATCCTCGATCCACGCAACCTCACCCCGATTTACTAGTGCCATCGCGCTGATCATCATTGCCTGCTGCGTTCCAGCGGTGATGATGATTTGATCCGGATGACAGCGTGCGCCTCTGTAGTCGCACAAATAAGTTGCCAACGCCTTGCGCAGCTCGGGATCGCCACGGCTTGATGCATACTGGAGCAGATGCGCTCCTTTTTGCGCGAGAACTTGTGCTCTGAGGCGTTCCCAAACGTCGATGGGAAATTCATCCAGCGCGGCGACAGCTGGAACAAAGGAGACTCCGGGCGGCCCGGCGATTCCGAAATCGAACTGCTTACCGACCCTGTGATCGGGAATATCCTTTACCCGATTAGAAAGCCGCGATGGACGTTCTGAGGGTGGTGCTGTTCTCGTCGTTCGCGCACTTAGGAACGTTTCCGGCAACGCCTCCGAGATGAAGGTGCCCGATCCAATTTTAGATTGAAGATATCCTTCCGCATGAAGCCTCGAGAAAGCGACGTTTACCGTGAAACGCGATACTCCCAGGTCGGCGGCTAGGTCACGAGAGGAGGGGAGTCGTGAAGAGTTATTGTTGAAACTTGCCGAAACCAATTCATCGCGAATCTGGCGATAAAGCTGTTCATGAAGCGGTTCATCCGCAGCGCGATCGAGTCGAATCATTTCAAAAGCCATGATCGAGTGGCGACGGCGTCGCTTCGTACTTGAGTTTTTAGCTGCAACTCGTTTCACGATTCGGATTCTAATCAGCGAGACTGCTGGTGACGGCAAGCCTGCGTCGAAGTGGTATGGCCATTTCGCTCCAAGTGGAACGTTGACACTTTACCACATGGCCGGATCCTTTCCTTTGAATGCAAACTCAGAATCCTTGTAGCGATCATATTAAAACAAAAGGCCTGATTTATTTCGCGCGGATGCTGGACAAGATCAGATTAAAAGCGCGAGGGGAATTGCCCGCAGATTATTTTGTCGGCGTGGACGACGACCCAACGATGTTCGACGCGCGTTGCACGAGATTTCTCGGAGCCGATTACAACGAACTTGTCGATCGGACGTTGAAAGGCGGATCGGATGAGGAGATTCTCGAATGGTGTTTCGCGCGTGGCCGACGCCCTAGCGAAGAGGAAATCTCGATCTGGAATGCGTTTCTTGCCAAACGTGGGTGGCGAGATGAAGCGAGCGCAGACCTGCAAGCAGCCAAGGAGCGATCAGGTTTCGGCGATCGCGACGACATTCAGACGTGGCTGGACCTGCATGATGCAGAAGAAGGCAGAAAGCCGCAGAAAGAGTATCGATGCGGATGAAGAGCCTTCTGGCTTTTACATTGGTGATACTCGTGATTGTTGGAGCGACCAAGGAGGCTCGATCTTCGGTAGATGATGAAGAAGCCGTGGCCGCACTCGATACGGAGTATCAGGCGGCTGTAAAGAACAACGATGTGGCCACGATCGATCGCATTTTGGCTGATGATTTCGTGTTAGTAACAGGACTGGGCAAGACTTACAGCAAGAGGGATCTTCTCCAGGAAGCGCGTAGTAAGCGCATGCACTACGAGCGCCAAGAAGATAGCCAGCAGAAAGTCCGCGTCTGGGGCGACACCGCGGTCGTGACCGCTCTGTTATGGGCCAAAGGAACGCTGCATGGCAAGGCTTTTGATTACAAGCTTTGGTTTAGCGACATCTACCTTAAGACTGAGAAAGGCTGGCGCTATGTTTTCGCACAAGCTTCCACGCGCATTCCAGAAGCTTCCGGCGGTTAAACATCAACTTCGCTAGGCGCCAAGAACGGATGACGACACGGTGAATGCGAAATATCATCCACCGCATCCAATCTAGTGAAGTCTAAATCAAAAGAGTGCCTGCCTATGAAAGACCGTTTGATTGCTCTGCTCGCGACGCTGCAATTGACCTTGCTGTCTGCGACAGCAGGTGAATCGCCTGCTCCTGCGCATGACGGATCTCACGACTTCGACTTCCTTATCGGGAACTGGAAGGCTCACGTGCGCCGACTTCCCGATCGCCTTGTTGGTTCCAACAATTGGATCGAGTATAACGGTATCTCCAACCATAAGAAGCTCCTCGATAGCAACGCGAATTTCGAGGAGTTTGAGGTAGATAGTCCTGAGAAACACCTCCACATCAAAGGGCAGACACTTAGGTTATATAATCCCGACTCGCATCAATGGAGTATCTATCTTCTCGACCTGGACAAAGGGGTTCTCAGCGTCCCGCCAGTCGTTGGTAAATTCAATGGCAACCGCGGCGAGTTCTATGATCAGGAACAGTACAAGGGACGCGCGGTCCGGGTGCGCTATCTCTGGTTAAATATTTCATCAAAATCGGCGCGGATGGAGCAATCCTTCTCGGCTGACGGCGGGAAAACATGGGAAACAAACTGGATCTGCGAACTTAGCCGATAACATACGCGTTTCGCGTGTTGGTTTAGGGGTTTCACCGAAGACATTCTGATCAGCGGACATCGCGTCTGTGATGATTCGGGACTGCTCCGCGAGAACCGCGATTCTCCCTTCTATTGAACTCGCAACCCGCGTCTCTCAAAGACCAGCATCCAACGGATAATAATGGAGCACATCGTCTCGCCAACCGCCTTGCCCCTTGCCGATGTGCTTAAAGCTGTTCACCACCTCGATGCGATTAATCCATTTGGCCATTTTGTAACCTAGTTGATTTTCCACACGCAACCGCAGCGGCGCTCCGTAAGAAACCGGTAACGGCCGGCCGTTCATTTCATAGGCAAGAATGGTCTGGGACTGGAAAGCGAGTTCCAAGTCGATCACTTCATAGTAATAGCCGTGACCCGGTCTCTCCCATTTCTCATCCAACGTGTGGAAAACGAGAAACCGCGCATTCGGCAGCGGCCGGCATACATCCATAATAGAGGAGACCGGGACGCCTGCCCACTGCGCGAAGTAGCTCCAACCCTGAATGCAACAATGCAACGTGGTTTGTGTCTGGCGCCGCATCTGACACACATCGTTTAGAGAGAGACTTAAATTTGTTTCTACCAAGCCGCTTACTTCCAGCCGCCAGTCTTTGAAATTACCCGCGGCTAGTCGCTCATACATTTCATTGCGCGGAGGTTTTCCATTGATGCGCGCATACGCAGAAATATGTCGATACTCTTGCCGTGAATCCCAATGATGAAAAAGAAACCATCGCAAAGAATCGACGCCGATTTCCAGCAAGCGCTTTGCTTGCGACGGAGAGACTAACGAGTACCACGTTCCCCAAAACTGGAAAGCGATCACGGCAGCGATGGCCAGCACCCCGATGATCGTCGCGAGTGCATGAGAAGCGGCTTCGTCTCCGAGAACAATTTTTGCCATCTCGCGCTGGAACCCATGTGCGATCACTAGGCTGATGTGAGCGATAATGAAACCAGTAAAGATGATTAGTCCGATGAAGTGGAGACTGCGCGCCACTTGCCGGCCGCCTAAGATTCCCGGAAACCGGGGGAACCGCGCACCCAGCGCCGGCGACATCATGATTCCGGTAAGAATTTGAAACGGCGAGAGAATAAAAATAATGAAACAGTAGGTGAGCTGCTGAATCGCGTTGAACGGGTTTCCCTCGGGAGGCAGTCGAAAATGGAAGTAGGCCACGACAGCCTGCCACACCGTCGGGAAGATGTCCCATGACGTTGGCACAAGGCGTCGCCACTGAGGGGTCGTGAAAAGCAGGATGACGTAAATGAAACCAGTCAGCAGCCAGCCGTTCACCGCCCAGAAGTGCCAGTGACGACCCAGACCGAGGTTATTCTCTCCCGGCAACGCGGTCCACCGCGACATCGGCTCAATTTCATCCTCTGACGTCCAAGGCCGGTCCTTCGGAATTCGTTTCTTCGTTAAGCGAAACCATTCGCTCCCTGGCAAGGCATCATCGCTCCAATAGAACTTGGGGTGCGCGCCGATGATCTCAATACCGCTGCGAATGAGTAAGGTGATGAAGAGAAAGTTAAAGAAGTGGGTCAATCGGACCCACAACGGGAATCCGAGTTGAACCGTGTCGTCCATAACGCGAAACTGTCAGCGTGTGACTCCGTCAAGCTTAATGCATCACTCGTTATCTATCGCACATGCTGGCTGTAGCAGATGGCTTTGTGAACAGCGCGTGTCTCACTGAAAATATTTTGCTGAGCAGACGCCACAAATCACGTCGCTCCATTGATGGATCTGCGAAAGCTGTAGTGGCTTCGCTTTGTCGAGACCGCCCGGACAGAGCGATAGAACGCTGTGGCTTCAATTGACTCCAAAACAAAATGCCGGATGTCGATCTTGGGAATCGTCATCCGGCAACGACTTTGATTGCCGACGGTGCTGGCTCGAATTAGCGAAAACGACCGGACCCAAATACAATATGAAGACTGGGACACTTATTACCCTTGTGACTGTTTTAGCCTGCCGCTTCTCTCTCCCAAGCTCCTCTCGAAAAAGAGGTACTCCAGTTCGAACGCGACGCGTGCAAAGCATTTCTTTATGCAGATCAGGCCGCGCTTGAGCGTGTGCTGACCCCGGACTTCACTCTGACTCTTTCCAATGGCGAGGTAAGCACGCGCGCAGATGAGATCAATGAGGTGCGTAGCGGCAAGGTTCACTACGACGAGTTCGAGAATTACGATATGCAGGCTAGAGCCTATGGCGACAACACAGCTGTGGTCACCGGCAAGACGCATGTGAAAGGAGCGTCCGAGGGCAAGCCATTCGATCGTGTCGTGCAGTTCACGGACACGCTGATAAAGCGCGACGGTCGCTGGCAGCTTGCAGCTGGACACGTGTCGCGGCTGGAGAAGTAAGGATGTTAATCTTTTGCGACTGACACAGCCGGCGCTACAGAGTTTCTGCATTCCTGGTTTCCTGATTCAATTCGATCGGGCCGCCTTCACGACGCTACGGCCCTACTAAGTCTAAGAAAGCATCGGTGGGAAAAGAGCACCTGTTACTCAAGGGGACGCATGTTCACTCAGCTCGCTCAATAGTTACGTTTACAGATCCGCGCACGTTGAAGACTTCGGTGCCTGAATCGATTTTGGCTATCGGTATAACTCCGGGTGAAGGGATCTGCTCGTTGTCCTGCCGGTAGTAAATCGCCACCTGATGATCGGGCGACCAATAAGCCATGTCGCCAACCTGATATTTGTTCATCCGCGGGCCTTTTTCCGAAATCGCTCTGGGTAGATCACCGTACTTCTCGCGCCCGAATAGATCGTTCATCGAAAGCTTCAACGGGAGAAGGGAAACGAAATCCCGAGCGGTTGGATTGTCGGCCAGAATGGCAGTGAGAGTCTTGCCGGAAATTGTGATGTTAATTTTCATGTTATGGGTCGTTTCGGAAGAAGCTCGCTCTGAACTGGAAGGAGTCTCGGCCTTACTTGTGCCGATCGCGCCTAGACTCATTGCTAACATGAACGCACCGACGACAAATGTTCTTCGGATAAAGCTCGCAAAGGTCGATGGGTTCATTGTCCTACTTGGTTTCGTTAAGACTTACTCATCTCACTGCACCGTCTGGCCGCCGTCCACGACAAGAGCGTGACCGACGACGAAGGAGGCCGCAGGCGAACAGAGCCAGAGGACGGCATTGGCTATTTCTTCAGGCTGACCCATCCTTCCGATTGGTTCCTCGGAGACCACCTTCGCGTGGCCTTCGGGCGTGCCGCCGGTGAAGCGATCCATCATCGGGGTTGCGATGTAGCCAGGACAGATGGCGTTGACGCGGATGTTCTGGCCCGCGTAATCGAGAGCGGCCGCGCGTGTGAGGCCGATGACGCCGTGTTTCGCAGCGGTGTACGCCGGGCTGCCCTTGATGCCGATTATCCCTGCCCCCGAGGACGTGTTCACGATCGCGCCACCTCCCTGCTTGAGGATCAGCGGAATCTCGTGCTTCATGCACAGGAAGACACCCCGCAGGTCGACGTCGATGATCCGGTTCCATTCCTCCTCGTCGTAGTCGGCGGTCGGAGCCGGCTTCCTCGGCTCGATGCCGGCGTTGTTGAAGGCGAAGTCCAGGCGCCCGAAGGCCGCGACTGTCTTGTCCAGGGCGGCTTTCACATCGTCGGTTTGTGTGACGTTGCACTTCACCACCAGTGCATGGCCGCCTTGTTGTTCGATCAATCGCGCGGTTTCCTGGTTCCCTTTTTCTGAAACATCAGCAACCGCGACGCTCGCGCCGGCGCGTGCAAACGCCAGCGCCGTCGCGCGTCCAATGCCGCTGCCTGCTCCAGTGATAAAGGCTACCTTGCCTGCGAAGGCTCTATCCTTATTTGTCATTTCCTGCTCCTTTCAGATGCTCCGTGAAAAAGGACGTGAGCTTGTCGAACGGGATAAGTTCCACCCGGTCGTAGAGGTCAACGTGGCCGGCGTTGGGAACGATGACCAGTTCCTTTGGCTCACCGGCAAGCCTGTAGGCCTCTTCACTGAATTCTCTGGAATGAGCGTTCTCACCCGTGATGAAAAGCATGGGACGCGGAGAAATTGTCTCAATGTCCGTGAACGGGTAGAAATTCATGAACTTGACATTACTGCTGAGCGTCGGGTGCGTGGTGAGTTTCGGCGAGCTGCCCTTGGGCGTGAATTCACCTCGCGGAGTGCGGTAGAAGTCATAAAACTCACGCTGAATCGCGTCGGTGTTTTCATTCAGTTCATGGCACGTTCCGCTGGTGTATTTGGTCTCACCGCCGGTAAATTCTGCATAGCGCTGCTCCGCTGCTTCTTTGATGATTTTCTTCCTCTGCTCGAGGGTCAGGGAGTGGTTGAGCCCATTGCGGCTGACACCGCCCATGTCATACATGCTGACCGTCGCGATGGCTTTCATTCGCGGGTCAATCTTGGCCGCACTGACGACAAAGCCCCCGCTGCCGCAAATCCCAAGAATACCAATTCGAGCCCTGTCGACAAATGGTCTGGTGCCCAGGAAATCCACCGCAGCACTGAAATCCTCCGCATAAACATCCGGCAAAACAGCGTTGCGAGGTTGCCCCTCGCTTTCTCCCCAGAAAGACAAATCCAAGGACAAGGTGACGAATCCTTGGTCAGCCAACTTTTGGGCATACAGATTCGCACTCTGTTCCTTTACGGCACCCATCGGGTGCCCGACAACGATCGCGGGATGTTTTGTGTCTTGGGTTAGATTTTTTGGGATGAAAAGATTTCCCGCAACAGTCATGTTGTATTGGTTCTTAAACGTAACTTTTTGCGCAGTTACCTTGTCGCTTTTATAAAAGTTATCCGCTCCATGGGACATATCTGCAGCCATTGCAGAGAACGAACTGATCAGAAGTGCTGGTATCATAATGAGCTTTTTTACTGGGTTATTCTTCATTTGCACGCTTTCATGGTTTCGATTTCGTTTACCTGCGCCTGAGCAATTTCAGGCACGACAGCAGTATCCGACATCCTGCGATGTCCTTCTCTCGCGATCCTGCGGCGACTGTTGCGTTCCTGCTGAAAAAAATCTGCGCGACTGGCTAGAGCGCGTTGCGGAACTCACTTGGCGTGACGCCAACCACACGCCGGAACACCTGAGCGAAATGGCTCGGGCTCGTATAGCCGACGTCGAGTGCAATCTCGATCAGGCTGCGCGAGGTTTCGCGGATGAGCTGTTGTGCGCGCGTGATCCGTTCCCGCGTCACGAACTGCAATGGCGACATGCCGGTGGTCTCCTTGAACACATGAAAGAAATGGAATGGGCTGAGTTCCACGAGTTCAGCCAGTTTTTCGACCGCGATCTCCTCCGAAAGATGTGCACTCACGTAGTCCTCGACTTTGCGGAGCTGCCAAATGGGCAAACCACCGCGAGCCTCAGATGGCCGTGACGCGATCGTTGTATATCGCTCGGCTAAATACGTCGCGAGCAGCTTTGCGAGATCGGCAATGCACTTGGATGTACCCGCGGTTCTTGCGTCGAGCAGTTCGGCACACGCAAAGCAGAAGTCTGCGAGCGCCGCATCGCGCCCGAAGAAGTCAATCATCTCTGCTTTGTCTGCGTTGGTTCCATGGACCTCTTTCAATGCCACCAGAAAGTGATCGACCGCGATATGAATCTGAATGACTTCAAGCTCTTCGCCGGCCGGCGACCGAAAGGCCACCTCATATGGAGTTTTCGAACGAGTCACAAAGAGATCGCGCGCCCGAATCTCTCGCACGATCCAGCTCTGGCCGACATCACGCTCGCGGAATTGTGCCGAACCTTTGAGCTGGCACGAAATCAACGGCTCAGGTGTGGCGGGAACCAAGTAGCGATCGACGACACGCGGGAACTGATAACGCCGCACATACAGTCCGGGCCAGTGTAGCGCCGCGCTGTCTGCCACCACCCGTCCGGCGAGATGTCGGGGATATGCGGCGGCGCTTGTGCGATCCGGCGTCTTCATGAGTTGAACTCAAGCGCCGGGGCCGGGACGTGTCGAGTCACGTCAGGCGAGGGGATTACAACAAAACAAAATGCCGGATGTCGATCTTGGGAATCGTCATCCGGCATTGCAGTCGATGTGCAGCAAAGACTGAATTGTGCGTTACCCGTCGCTTTCTTTGAAAGCTCTGGTTTCTTTCGATCCCAGAGTCTTCACGGCATATCCGCAGATGATCAATTGATTCACCTGCGGGTTTAGCCGTCGACCTGTGCTGACGCTCTCCATTTTTCGTTTCAACGCTTTAACGTTTCAACGAATCACGGGGCGCAGCCTTACTCCTTAGAAAGGAGGTGATCCAGCCGCAGGTTCCCCTACGGCTACCTTGTTACGACTTCATCCCAGTTACCGCTCATAGCGTAGGCGGCTGCCTCCTTGCGGTTAGCACGCCGACTTCGGCTACAAGCGACTTCCATGATGTGACGGGCGGTGTGTACAAGGCCCGGGAACGTATTCACGGCGCCGTAGCTGATGCGCCATTACTAGCGATTCCGGCTTCATGAAGTCGAGTTGCAGACTTCAATCTGAACTGGGCCCAGTTTTAGTGATTTCCTCCACCTCGCGGTCTAGGATCCTTCTGTACTGGGCATTGTAGTACGTGTGCAGCCCTGGCCGTAAGGGCCATACTGACTTGACGTCGTCCCCACCTTCCTCCCCGTTAGAGCGGGGCAGTCTGAACAGAGTGCTCGAGCCTCACGGCTCGGTGGCAACAGTTCACAGGGGTTGCGCTCGTTGCG